>Ga0137796_10000323_pt1 | contig 30859 bp, 21 predicted proteins | sample OV2TP3_FD_97704 | JGI IMG/M metagenome (GOLD analysis project Ga0137796, IMG submission 97704) | reverse complement strand
CGATCTGCTCAGAGATCGCCAACTTCACGAAGAAGTGTATGGGCAGATCGCCCTGAGCAGTCCAACATAAAATCATGAGACTGTGTGTCCTTTTCGCAACGTTTTTTCGCTGGACCTGACCTCACCCCGTTTGATCTACTTTGGTTTTTGTCTGCTTGAGACAATTTATAGTTGAGGAGGGAGCCGATGAGTACCCGGTCAGTGACTCCGTGTGGGTTGCGCATCCTGCCTTTATGTCAGCGCGCCCGATCAGAAAACCGTGCAATAAACCTGTTGTTCTATGGGCTTCTATTGATCTGCTCGGCGCTCATATGCCCTGTCCCGGCGATTGCCGGTCCCAACGCCGCCGCCACGTTCACGGCGGACATGGACCCGGCTGCTGGGGACCAGGGCCAGCTCGCGCGGGCGGCCAAGCCCGGTGACGAGGTCAAGATCGAGGTCTACGCCAAAAAGATTGTGAGTTCGAACGGAGTTACGGTCTCGGTGCAGTTCGATCTCGCTCAGGTGCAGTATGTGAGTTTCTCTCCCGGTGGGATACCGGGTTTCATTGCCCTTCCAGCGTCAACTAAAGGAAATATCGTGACTGTAGGAGGCGGTACGCTGGGATCGACATTTTCAGGCGACCAGTTTCTGGGAACCGTGACCTTCAAAGCCCTGTCCGCGTTCAAGGAGGCCAGGTTCACGATCACGGAGATCGTGACCAACGCGTCGGCGGGCAAGGACACGTTCAACCCCAACATCGTCCTCACGGCAGCCGGGTCCGTGCCCACGGGACGCGACCGCATCTTCGGCGACCTCGACCCCTCCGAGGGTTATCAGGGGCTGATGGCGCGTGAGGTGGCCGTGGGGGGGGCTGTCCCATCCCCCATCCCGATCCAGGTGTTCGCCAGAAAGGTGGTGAGCGCCAGGGGCGTCACGATCCAGGTCCAGTTCGACCTCAAGTCCGCCGAATTTGTGCGGTTCGAGGTGGGGACCCTGATCCCCGGCCTCCCCCTGCCCAAGACGGAGGGGAACACCATAACCGTGGCCGTGGCCTCGCTGGGCGGGCTCCCCAAGTCCGGGGACGGGCTGCTGGGCACATTCCACTTCAGGGCCCTGTCCGGCCTCACCGCCGCGGACTTCCAGATCGTCTCAGTGACCTTCAAGACTGACAAAGGGGACGAGGTCCTGGAGCCCGCCCTCACCCTGTCGGTGGCGGGCATCTCCGCCAATGCCCCGGTGATCATTCAGGGGCCGCAGTTCGTGGGGATCACTGATAGGTCGGCCATTGTGCAGTGGCTCACCGACCGGGCGGGCGACAGCGAGGTGGAATACGCCCTCGACGACAAATTTACGTCGCCGACAAAGGTCCCCAAGGATACGAAGCAGGTGATACAGCACAGCGTGAGCCTCACGGGCCTCACGAAGGGGACGCGCTACTTCATCAGGGTCTATTCCTCGGACGCCCAGAACAACCGCTCCCGGCCCCGCATCGGAAACTTCTTCACGCGGGCCGAGGTCCGCACCCTCCCGCCCGTCCTGGTCGAGGGTCCCATCCCCGTCGGGGTCAAGGATGTGGAGGCCCAGGTCTTCTGGCGCACGGACGAGGCGAGCGTGGGGCGCGTCCGCTACGGGACCGACTCCACGCTGGCCCAGGCCTCCGACTCCACCGAACTGGTCACGGAGCACCGGGTCCAGTTGAAGGGGTTGCGGTCAAGCACGAGGTATTTCTACCGCGTGGAGTCCACGGGACAGACCGGCCTCAGGGGGACGAGCCAGGTCCGGGACTTCCGGACCGCCGCCGGCGCAGACAGGACGCCGCCCCAGATCCTGGGCCGGCCCATCGTCCTGGCCCGGTTCGTGGACCGCGTGGACGTCGGCTGGCAGACCGACGAGCCGGGCACGGCCATCCTCCGCTACGGCCGGAGGGACTCGACGGGGCTGACCGATTCGGTCAGGGTCGCGACATTTGAGCGCAACCACCGCGTCTCCGCCGTCGGCCTGGCGCCGGGCACGGCCTACCGCTTTCAGGTCGCCTCCGCAGACTTCTCCGGGAACCTCGTCTCCTCGTCCATCTTCGAGTTCGAGACGCGCATCTCGCGGGACGAACAGGCCCCTATCATCACCGGCCCCCCGATCATCTTCAAGCGCACGGACACGCAGGCCCAGATCGTCTGGGGGACGAACGAGCCTGCCGACAGCCAGGTGGAGTACGGGACCTCCGCGGACAGCCTGAACAGCCTGGCGGCCGACGACGCGGCCGTGACGCAGCACAGTGTCGCCCTGATCGGCCTGAAGGCCGCCACGCTCTACCACTTCCGCGTGGGGTCCGCCGACCCGTCGGGCAACGGCCCCACGAGGAGCGGCGCCCTCACCTTCCGGACGCGGGCGACCCCCGACTCCTCCGCCCCGGTCGTCACCGGCGGGCCTGTCTCCCTGGCGGTCACGAACAGGGGGGCGTTGATCCGGTGGCTGACCGACGAGCCTGCGGACCGGGAGCTGGTCTTCGGGACCTCCCCCGACAGCCTGAACCAGGCGCTCTCGTTCGCCGACTTCGACCGGCAGCACAACGTCCCCCTCACCGGCCTGAGGCCGGGCGTCATCTACTACTACCGGGCGCGCAACCGGGACGGCGCCGGAAACCTGTTCCAGACCCCCCCCTTCAGCTTTACCACCGCGGGCCAGAGCGACGCCACCGCCCCGGCCCTGCTCCAGGGCCCCACGGTGCGGAACGTGACGGCGGCCACGGCCACCGTCGAGTGGCAGACGGACGAGCCGTCCGACAGCCGGGTCTCCTACGGCCTGACCTCAGACTACACGGAGACCGTGCAGCGCGGGAGCGCCCAGCGGGTGCACATCGTCACGATCACGGACCTGCAGCCGGACACCGAGTACCACTACAGCGTGGGGTCCGCGGACCTGTCCGGGAACATCATGACCACGGACCCGAAGGGGACGCTGCAGATCAGCAAGGACTACACCTTCCGCACCCTCAAGGCGGACGACAAGATTGCGCCCATCATCCTCGAAGGCCCCCTGGTGGAGTTCAAGGACGTGGTGGCCGTCGTGACCTGGAAGACGGACGAACTCTCCACCAGCAAGGTCACCTACGGCACGCGGGAGACCTTCGGAAAGGCCGACGAGGAGTTCACCGAGGACAACACCCTGGTCCAGGACCACGCCCTCACGATCACCAACCTGAAGCCCGGCACGGCCTACCTCTTCAGGGTCTGGTCCTCCGACGCGGCGGGGAACACCGGGTCCAGCCCCGACCCGACCCAGCCCCGGCCCAAGCCCGCGCAGGGGCTGGCCCTCCAGCCACCGGGCGGCGACGGGAGCTTCGTGACGAGCACCGCCAGAGACACGCAGTTCCCCGTCATCCTGAAAGGCCCCACGGTCTCGGCGGCGACTGCCAGCTCGATCACCGTGGAGTGGGAGACGGACGAGCGGAGCAACAGCCAGATCGCCGCCGGCCGGGACAGCCTGGGCCAGGCTCAGCTGGACGAGAACAACGTCACGAAGCACCGGTTCGTGCTGACCAACCTCAGCCCCGGCGCGTCCTACCAGTTCCAGGTGGGCTCCACGGACCTGGTGGGCAACGGGGCCACCAAGAGCAAGACCGGCCTGGCCAAGACCGCCGCCGAGTTCGACCTGGCGGCCCCGGTCATCGTCGGGACGCCCGCTCCTTCCTACAAGAGCGACCGGACGGCCACCCTCTCCTGGACCACGGACGAGACCTCCAACAGCGTCGTGGAATATGGGACATCCTCCACGACCCTCGACCAGACGGTCAGCCTCCCGGACCCGACGACGCAGCACGCGGTGGTGCTCACGAACCTGACGGCCGGGACGAAATACTTCTACCGGGTCAGCTCCACGGACCCCTCCGCCAACGGGCCGACCAGGAGCGCCGTGCTCGACTTCACCACCGACGCCGCGCCCGACATAACGCCGCCGACCGTCACCGGGACGAAAGTGCTCTTCTTTACCGACTCGACCGCGACCGTCGCCTGGACGACGAACGAACTGTCGAACAGCGCGGTGAAGTACGGGACGGCGACCGCCTCGCTGGACTTCACAGCCGGGAACACCGACTACGTCACGGATCATCGCGTGGCGTTGACCCGGCTGACGCCGGGGAAGGCCTACTTCTTCAAGGTGGAGTCCATCGACCGGAGCGGCAACAAGGCCGGGCCGACCCCGACAACGGCCCTGACCTTCACGACCCTGACGCAGCCCGACACGACCCCCCCGGCCGCCCCCGCCGCGCTCAGCGCGAAGACCTCCGGCGGGACCGCAGTCCTGACGTGGGGGGCCAGTCCTGCCGCGGACGTCACGGGCTACAACGTCAGCCGGGCCGAGGGGCAGGGGTCCTTTGCAGCCGTGGCCACGCTCGTGTCGGGCCTCACGTTCACCGACAGGGGGCTCAAGACCGACGCGACCTACCGCTACCGGGTGACCGCCGTGGACGCCTCCGGCAACGAGGGCGCGTCTGCCGAGGCCCAGGCCGCCGCGGCCGCGACCTCCATCACAGCCCCCGGCTTCTACGTGAAGCAGGGCGCCCCCCTCAAACCCACGCTCGTCGTCCAGAACGCCTCGGCGGCGTCCGGCAGCCTGACCTACACCTTCCAGGTCTCCACGAAGCCGGACTTCTCCGACGTGGCGGCCTCCGCCTCCGGGGTGAAGCAGGGGGCCGGGACCGGCCCGAACGACCCGCCCGGCCTGACGGCCTGGACGGTGGACCGGACCCTGACGGACAGGGCCACCTACTACTGGCGCGCGCGGGCCAACGACGGGACGTTCGACGGCCCCTTCGGCGAGACCCAGTCCTTCACGGTGAACGCCAGCGAGTCGGCGCGTCCGGGCGACGTCGACGGCGACGGAAAGGTCTCCCTGGACGACTTCTTTGCCTATGCCCTGGCCTTCAACACGACGACCAGCGACCCGGGCTTCAACCCCCTGGCGGACGTCGACGGCAACGGAAGAATAGACCTGGAGGACTTCTTCACCTTCGCGCTGGTGTTCGACTTTAAATATGTCCTCGGAACGGGGTCTTCCAAGCCGGCCGTGGCCGCCCTCCCGGACGAGGCCGTGCGCCTCAGCTTCGAGACACGCCTCGCCTCCGCCAGCAGGGGGGACGAGGTCGTGGCCCGCCTGAGGGTCCAGAACGTCGCCGACCTGCGGGGCTACGGCATCGGCCTGACCTACGACGCCGACGCGGTGGAGTGGGTCGGCGTCAGCCCCTCAGAGGAGGCCCTGGCCCAGAGCGGCGGGGTCGCGCCCCTCTTCTGGTCCGTGCAGCGGGAGGGGAACCGGGTCTACCTCGGCGACTACCATAAGATGGGGAGCGGGCTCGCGGAGGGGGCGGTGGCCGAGGTCCGCCTCCGGCTCCGGCAGGACAACCCGAAAGGCCCGGTCGTCTCCCTCACCGACCTGCTCGTGCAGGGGGCGGACCGCCGGACTCTGAGGGCGGTGAACCTTGCAAACCTCCTGCTGACGCCGTCGGACTTCGCCCTGTCCCACAACTACCCCAACCCCTTCAACCCGGTCACCACCATCCGCTACGCCATCCCGCAGGCCGAGCGGGTCACCCTGCGGGTCTACAACCTCCTCGGCCAGCAGGTGGCCACGCTGGTGGACGCCCGGCAGGAGGCCGGGTTCTACGCCATCCAGTGGGACGGGAAGGACGCCCAGGGCCGCCGCGCGGCCTCCGGCGTCTACTTCTACCGGATGCAGGCCGGGAAGTTCACCCGCACAGAAAAAATGCTGTTGTTGAAATAGGAACCGGTAGGGGCACGGCATGCCGTGCCCCTACCCAATCACAATGCGAAATCTCACCTTCATCGCGCTTGCCCTCCTCATCGTCGCCTCCAACGCCTCCGGGCAGGCATGGGAGACGGCGCAGACCCTCACAGGCGTCTGGTCCGCTGCCGCGGCCTTCGGGGACTACACCGGGGACGGGCTGCCGGACCTCGTCCTGACCGGGCAGACGGGTTCGACGGATGGGGGCGTGCGCATCGCCCGCGCCTACCGGAACGTCAACGGGACCCTCACCGAGGACCGGGCGCAGGCCCTGCCGGGCGTGGCCTACGGGGCCGTGGCCTGGGCGGACTACGACCGGGACGGGGACCTCGACCTGGCCCTCTCCGGCCTGGACGCCGGCAATCAGGATGTCCTCAGGCTCTACAAGAACGACCGGGGGACCCTGCGCGAGGACACGGACCAGACCGAGTTCCTGCCGGTCCGCTACACGGCCCTGGCCTGGGGCGACTACGACAACGACGGCGACGCGGACCTCGCCGTCTCCGGGATGGACGCCCTGGGCACTCCCCAGACGGTCCTGTACCGGAATAACAACGGGAAGTTCAACGTCGACGCGGAGAATGCTGACGAGCTGGTCAAGGTCGCGCAGGGGACGCTGGCGTGGGAGGACTATGACAACGATGGAGATCTCGACCTGGCCCTGACGGGGATCGGGGCGTTTGGCGTCCGGTTCTCCCGGATCTACCGGAACCAGCCCCTCGGAACGTTGAGATTCGACGAGAAGACGGACCTGACGCCGCTGTCCGGCGGGTCGAGTGCCTGGGCGGACTACGACGGCGACGGAAATGCGGACCTCTTCCTGTCGGGGTGGGACGCCAACTGGAACGCCCGGTTCATCGTCTACAACAACCGGCCTACGGGCGCCCTGCGGGAGGCGACGGGGAGCTTCACCCGCCTGCTCGGCCCGACGGCCTGGGGGGACTATGACAACGAGGGGCACATCGACGCCGTGGTGGGAGGACAGACGAGCCTGTCTGATGCCTTCACCTTCTTCCTGCGGAACAGCCCGCCGGGGACCCTCTCCGAGGACCGGTCCGCGAACCTGCCGGGGCTGCGCGGGGGCGTCCTGGCCTTCGCGGATGTGGATAGCGACGGCGACCTCGACCTGCTGACGGCCGGCGAGGACGAAGACGGCCGGCGCCAGACAACCCTTCGCCGCAACGGAGCCCAGGCGCTCAACCGACCGCCCACACCCCCCGACCGGATCGACCCTCCTATCGTGACGGGCACAAGGGTGACCTTCACGTGGAGTCAAGGGAAGGACGATCGGACGAAGCTGGACGACCTGACCTACGACCTCCAGGTGGGCAACAGCCTCGGCGCGGATCGGGTCTTCTCCGGCGCGACGTCGGCGACGCTCGGCGCCGTGGGACACGGCACGAATAAGGTGCTCACGGTCCCGCTCCCGGAGGGGCAGTACACCTGGCGCGTCCGGGCCGTGGACAACGCCTTTCAGCGGTCCGCCTGGTCTCAGGAAGGCGTCTTCCTCGTCCAGACGTTCGTCGAGTCCGATCAAAACCTCCGAAACCTCACGCGGGGGGGCGTCGCGTGGGGGGACTATGACGGCGACGGCGACCCTGACCTGGCCATCAGCGGCCAGGACGTGGACGGTGAGACGCGCACGATCCTCTACGAGAACCGGAACGGCCTCCTGACGGAGAACTCGCGGGCGAGGTTCGTGGGCCTCCGGGATGGAGACCTGGCCTGGGCCGACTACGACAACGACGGCGACCTCGACCTGACCATGGTCGGCGCAGACCGGTTCGGCAACGCCTTTGGGCGCGTCTACCGGAACGACCGGGGGACATTTGCGCTGGATGCGACGGCCTCGGGAGCCCTGCCGAGGCTCATCAACAGCCGCATCGCCTGGGCCGACTGCGACAACGACGGCGACCTCGACCTGGCGATCATGGGGCGGGACCCCACCCTAGGGGGGTTTACCGCCAGGCTCTACCGCAACGAGGGGAAGGGCGTCCTGCGCGAAGACCCTTCGCAGGCCCTGCCAGGCGTGGCGTTGGGCTACCTGGCGTGGGGGGACTACAACAACGATGGGACTGCTGATCTTCTCATCACAGGACAGCTCCCGGACGGGGGCGGCCTCGCCCGCATTTACAGGAACGACCCGCCGGGGACGCTCAAGGAGGATGTCGCTGTCCGGCTGGAGGGCGTGAGGGCCAGTTCGGCGGCGTGGGGGGACTCCGACAACGACGGCGACCTCGACCTGGCGTTGTGTGGGTTCAGCACAGAGCGTAACCAGCGGGTCACGATCATTTACCATAATGAGAGGGGCGTGCTCAAGCAGGCATTTTCCCTGACAGGCGTTCAGCTGGGCGTTCTTGCCTGGGGGGACTACGACAACGACGGCGACCTCGACCTGGCCGTTGTCGGGGAGACGACAGACGGGCGGTTTATCCAGGTATATCGTAACAACAAGGCGACCTTTGACCCGGAGCCTTATAGGGTGTTGAGGGGGGTGGACCAATCCGCCGTGGCCTGGGCGGACGTCGGGGGGGACGGTGACCTCGACCTGACGGCGCTGGGCCGGGGTTCAGACCTGTCGCCCCTCTCCAGGATCAACGACAACCTGACCGAGCGGGTCCTCCCCAACCGGAGGCCCGACGCCCCCAGGGGCCTCACCTCCCAGACGGATGGGAGTTCCGTGACGCTCCGGTGGAACGCCGGCCAGGACCTCAACGGCACACCCGCGACAGGGCTGACCTACACCCTCCGGGTGGGCGCGAGCGCCGGCGGCCACGAGGTGATGTCCGGGGCCGCGCCGGTGGGCATGGGGAACGTGGGGGAGGGCCGCGTCCGCGTCCTGCGAAACCTGCCGAGCAACTTCTACACCTGGTCCGCGCGAACCCTGGACGCGGGGTTCGGGGCGTCCGACTTTGCCCCGGAGGAGCGGTTCATCATCGACACGATCAAGCCCGTGGTCAGGTCCGTGGACGTGCAGCCGAAGGTCGTCGGCCTCAACCAGGACGTGACCGTGGTGGTGACCTTCTTCGACGACTTCTCCGGCCTGAACACGGAGGCACTGCCGGAGGTGTCCTTCCTCCCCGCCAGGGCGGGCGCCCCCCTGACGCTCAGGCCGGTGGGCTTCACGGGGACCACGCCCACCTTCGTCTGGACGGGCCGGGCGACCATCCCCGCAGGGGTCGCCTCGGGAGCGGCCGCCATATCGGTCAGCGGGGCCGTGGACCGGAAGGGCAACCGCCTCGACGCGGCGCCGGGGGCCGGGACCTTCCTGATCGACGCCGACCCGCCCAGGGTCGTGACCTCCGAGCCTGCCGCCGGACAGACGGCCGTGCCCCGCTCCTCGCCGATCCGGGTGGTGTTCAACGAGACGATGGACGCCGCGACCCTGACCAGGGAGGCCTTCCAGTTGACCACCGCCGGCGCGCCCGTGGCCGGGACCTTCAACTACGACGCCAACACGAAGACGGTCATCTTCCAGCCGGGCGAGCTGAAGTCCAGGACCACGTACGAGGTCACCCTCTTTTCGAGCGTGCGGGACTCCGTGGGCAACCGGATGCCGCAGGACTTCCGGTTCACCTTCCAGACCGCCGACGTCCTGGTGGCCCAGGAGGGGGGGACCATCCGAACCGCCGACGGACTGGCCGCCCTCTATGCCCCGCCCAGGGCCCTCGCGCAGGACCAGGAGATCACCCTCGTCCCGCTCTCCGCCGCCGAGGCCAGGCCCCCCGCCAGCCTCACCTTCGTCTCCGCCTACCGGATCGGCCCCGATGCCCCCCTCTCCCTGGCCAAGCCGGCCACCCTGGCTCTCGCGTTCAAGAGCCTGCCAGCCGGGGCCAGGGCCGAGCGGCTAACCATCTTCCGGCGGGACGGCGCCGCCTGGACGCGCATAGGCGGGTCCTACGACGACGCGGCGAAATCAATCAGCACCGTTGTCCAGCAGCTGGGCGTGTTCGGCCTGTTTGAGGACCCCTCCGGGGGGACCGGCGCGGGCCTCACGGCCCTCGACTGCCAGCCCCGCGTCTTCTCGCCCGGCGGCGGCGGGTTCCGGGAGACCACCGACATCTCCTTCAGCCTGGCCGGCGCCTCCCCCGTCACCATCCACATCTACAGCCGGGGCGGCCGGCTGGAGCGGGTGCTCAAAAAGGACGCCACGCTCAACCCGGGCGTCAACGTGGTCCCCTGGGACGGCAGGGACGACGACGGCAAGATCGTGCCCAGCGGCCTCTACATCGTCGTGCTGACGGCCGAAGGTAAGAAGCTGAATAAGACTGTGGCGGTGATGAGGAATTGAACTGCGGGGAATAAATGGCGCGTGAGTACGTCGTCGCGTATTCGCCATACGACAGAAAACGTCATTCGCTGTTCACAGAACGGGGGCGTATCGTCCGGTTCGTGGTGCAATACGAAACCTATGTGAATGGCCGATGGAGGCCGGTAGTCCGGTACGACAACTTTTACACCCATGCCCACAGGGATTCCTACGGCAAGAGCGGCAAGCGCCTTGAACATCGTAAACCCATCCCTTGTGCATCTCTGAAAGAAGCTCTGGACTATGCCCACGACGATCTGGACCGTAACTGGAAACGCTATCGGGAGGTCTTCGAGAGGAGCTGATTCCCCGTGAAAGAAACGATCCGGCGCAAGAACACCGCTCTGGAAAAGTGGTTTTCAAGTTATCTGCTTGACAACCCTGAAATCGCGGAACAGATTCCAAAGCGGTCTGCCCTCGCTCTGATGCCAGCGGATGACCCGACGCTTGCGATGCACAATCTCGCTGCGGCCATGCGGATGGTCGATATGGATTCCCGGTTGAAACTTTTCTGCGTGATTCTAGATGGACGGCACAAGACCTATAAGGCTACGGTCACGGTCGTGGAGGCCAAAGCGGCGGAAGAGAAACGATGACTGATCTGGAATACTCTTTAATCATTGAGGCGACCGGTGAGCCCGACTTTTTCGGGTTCTACTCGCCCGATTTGGAAGGGTTCACTGGCGTCGGGTACTCTATCGAAGACTGCCTCTACAAAGCGAAGTGGGGCATGATCGAACACATCAACTTGCTGAAAGAGCAGGGGCTGCCTGTTTCTCCGAAGAATCCCAATCCCACGATCATCATCCAGAACGAGCAGCGGTTGGAGAGTGTTGTCTGACGCCTGATGGAACTCAAGATGGGAGTTTACAACGCGCCCCTTTATTATGAAATAGCTTTCAGCTTTATAGACGCCAAAAAGCAAATCGACCTCTTTGAAAGGTTCATCCGAAAGTTTTCTAAAGTTCCAGTCCGCCGGATGCTCGACATCGGGTGCGGGCCGAGCCTCCAGTTGCGGGAGGCCGCCCGGCGGGGGTATGAGGCCGTCGGGCTGGACACCAGCCCCCGGATGCTGAAGTACCTCAAGGCGAGGGCGCGGAAGGAAGGGGTCCGGGTCGAGACAATGCGGGCGGACCTGGCCGGCTTCCGGCTGAGGCCGAAGGCCGACTTCGCCTGCATCATGATGGGCACGATCAGCTACGTCCGGAGCAACCGGGAGTTTTTGAGTCACCTCGACTCTGTCGCCGCCTCCCTGAGGAGCGGCGGACTCTACCTGATCGATGATTTCAGGCTGGACTGGGCGGGCAAGACCTTCTTTGTCCCCGGCGTCTGGACGATGAGGCGGGGCGGCATCCGGGTGAAGACCACGTATCACATCCGGTTGAAGGATGCCCTGTCGCAGACGGCCGTGGACACGTTGAGGCTGGAGGTGAACGACCGGGGCAGGCGAAAGGTCCTTGAGGACCGCAGAGAGACGAAGTTGATCTTTCCGCAGGAACTGCTGACCCTCATCGAATTCAACGGCAAATTCGAGTTCCTGGGATGGTTCGAGCGGCACAGGATGAGAAGGTTGACGAAAGCTAACATGGATAACATGACGCTTTTGAGAAGAAAATGATTGAAACGCGCTGCCTTATCCTTTCACTTTTTCTGACCGCCGCCTCCGCAGGGGCCTCCTGGGCGCAGACGCAGCCCCGGTTCACGGAGGTGACCGAGGCCGCCGGGCTCGTTACGGGCGGACAGTTGGGGACGAGCGCGACGTGGGGGGACTACAACGGGGACGGCCGCCTCGACCTCTACGTGACCTACTGGGGGACCGGCGTGAGCAACCCCCGCAATTCCCTGTATAGAAACGACGGGGATGGGGCGTTCACCAATGTAGGGGAACAGGCAGGCGTCGTGCCCCTCCGGGCCAACAGCGCCTTCGCGACCTGGGTCGATTACGACAACGACGGCGACCTCGACCTCTACGTCGTCAATTTCTATGAACCCAATATCCTCTATCGCAATCGAGGGGACGGGTCTTTCGAGGACGTGACCGAGAGGGCAGGGGTGGCCGGGGGCCGGCTGGGGAACAGGGTGTCTGCCGCGTGGGGGGACTCCGACAACGACGGAGACCTCGACCTCTACCTCTGCAAATATTACGTGGAGAACGAGATCTATCGTAACAACGGGAACGGGACCTTCACCGAGGTGGACGCGGGCGTCGGGGACAGGCGGGACAGCGAGAAGGCCGCCTGGGTCGATTACGACAACGATGGAGACCTCGACCTCTACGTCGTCAACCGCGAGCAGGCCAATACCCTGTACCAGAACGACGGGACCGGTAAATTCACCGAGGTCGCCCCCCTGCTCGGCGTGGACAACACGGAGGTCGGCCGCAACGTCACCTGGGGGGACTACGACAACGACGGCGACCTGGACTGCTTCCTGGCGAACATCGGGGCCAACACCCTCTACCGGAACGACGGGACCGGCAGGTTCACCAACGTCTCGAAGACTGCCGGGGTGCGGAAGGTGGCGTCGGGGTGGATCTCCTGGGCGGGGGTCTGGGGGGACTTCAACCACGACGGCCTCCTGGACCTCTTCGTGGCCCACGGCGCGGAGTCCGCAAACGGAGAGCCGGACATCCTGTTCGTTGGCCAGGCGGGCGGGGCGTTCGCCGACCGCACGGCCGGGGCGGGGTTCACGGTCGAGGGATCGGGCTACTCCATGAACGCAGCCTCGGCGGACTACGACGGCGACGGCGACCTCGACCTGTTCGTGGTCCGCAACAGGCTTCCAGGGAGCGGCCTCGGACAGCGTGTCGGCTTCAGCCGCAGCCGGCTCTTCCGGAACGAGCAGAACGACCGGAACTTCATCAGGGTGAAGGTGGCGGGGGCCGGCCCCCCCCTGAGCAACCGGGATGGGATCGGCGCGAAGGTCCGGCTCCTGACCGCCGGGACCCAGACCCTGCGGGGCTACCGGGTCACGGCATCCGGGCCTCAGCCGGTCTCGGAGGTCCATTTCGGCGTCTCTGCGGGGACCTACGACGTGGAGGTGGCGTTTCCGAGCGGGCGCACGGCCCGGCAGGCGGGCGTGGCCCAGGGGCAGACAGTGACGATACAGGAACGATGAAGCGGATAATCTATGCGATTACTTAGAATAATCATCTTTATCTTTTTCCTCGCGGTCCCGACCTCCGCCTCCGCAAAGGGCATCCAGCCCTCGGCCTCCGCCGGCGCGCGTTCGATCGCCATGGGCGGGGCCTTCACGGCCGTGGCCGACGACGCCAGCGCCATCCTGCTCAACCCCTCCGGCCTCCCCCTCCTCCAGCGGCAGGAGCTGAGCTTCTCCTACGCGAACCGCTTCAGCCTGATCCAGAACAGCTACGCGGCCTACGTCCTGCCCATCTTCGACAACCACGCCCTCGGCTTCGACTGGCGGAGGGACAGCTTCTCGGACCCGGAGCTGGGGTTCTCGGAGAACGTCCTCAACCTCTCCTACGGCTACCGGGTCCACCCCAGGATCAACGTCGGGGTGGGCGTGAAGCGCGTCAGCCAGTCCCTGGACCTGGACAGGAACACCCTGCGCAGCGCGTCGGGCCTCGGCTTCGACGCCAGCCTCCTCCTCTCCCCCGCGCGCAGGCTGCGCATCGGCGCGGTGGTCCAGGACATCGGCGGCACCTCGGTGAGATACAACCAGCGCTCGGACGAGATCGCGCCCACCTCCGTCCGGGGGGGCATCGCCCTCCAGCCCGTGGACGGGGCGACCCTGGCCGTGGACCTGGACCGGCGCACCGCCCGCCTCGGCGCGGAATACCAGATCGCCGCCCCGCTCTCCCTCCGCGCGGGCGCGCAGAAGGACATGGACAAGTCCGCGGCGGGGTGGCTCTACACCCTCGGCTTCGGCCTGCGCTACCGGTTCATGCGCCTGGACTACGCCTACGAGCGCCACCCCGACCTCCCGGCCACGCACCACCTGGCTATGGCCATGGCCTACAACCCCGCCCTCGTCTCGATCAAAAACGCCCTGGTGCGCCCCTCGCCCGTGTTCAAGTCGTTCTACCGGCAGTACGAGGAGGGCGACTTCATCGACGTGGAGCTGAAGAACGCCGCCCCGTCCCCCCTGCCCGTGACCGTCAGCATCGACGTGCCGACCCTCACGAAGACCCCGCACGAGGAGACCGTGGTCCTCCCCCCGCAGACCACCCAGCGCTACTCCTTCCGCCTGACCTTCCCGCCCGACCTCCTCACCTCGGAGGGGGCCGGCTACGACAACCTGGTCCAGCCCACCGTGAAGGTCAGCTACACGCGGGACAGGGCCACGAAGGTCACGGCCAAGAAACTGGACAACGTCTACGTCCTCGGCAAGAACAAGATGAGCTGGTCCGACCCGGCGCGGGCCGCCGCCTTCGTCACGCCGGAGGACGAGGCAGTGGACCGGTTCGCCCGGCAGACCATCGCCGCTTACAACACCCTGCTGACGGAGAAGTTCGGGCACAACAACATCGGAAAGGCGGCGGTGATCTTCGACGCCGTCGGGGCCCACGGCATCCGCTACCAGCAGGACCGGGCCACCCCCTACGAGAAGATCGCGGGCGACGACTCCGTGTTCGACACCATCGCCTACCCCTCCGAGCTGCTCACGAGCAAGATCGGCGACTGCGACGACTGCACGGTGCTCTATGCCTCCATGTTGGCCAACCTGAACATCGAGACCGCCCTGCTGGACGTCAACGACCCCGAGTTCGGCCACGTCTACATGATGTTCGACACCGGAATTTCGCAAAATCGTGTCGCAGATCACTTTCTGGACGACAAAGAGTTCGTAAATTGGGAGGGGAAGATCTGGCTCCCGGTGGAGACGACCCTCTTCGGGCAGTCCTTCTCCGACGCCTGGCGCAACGGCGTGGAGGAGTACCACAAGCGGAAGGCGCGGGGGTTCATCCGCGAGGTCTCGTTCGGCGAGGCGGCCAGGACCTACAGGCCGGGCGTCGTGAAGCCGGCGAGCATCCCCCCCCCGGACCGGGCGGCGGTGGACAGGCTCCTGGACCGGGACGTCGCCTTCTTCGACGCCCGCGTGGACCAGCTCGCCCTCGGCGCCGGCGGCGTCTCCCTCGATGTCTCGGAGGGCCTCTACGACGCCGGGGCCGCCTACCTCCGGATGAACCACCTGGAGAAGGCCCTGGACATGTTCGACCGGGCCCTGGAGAAAGACCCGAACCTGGCCGACGCCTACAACGCCAAGGGGGTCGTCCTCACCCGCCGCCGGCAGTACGACGAGGCCCTCAGGCTCTACCAGAAGGCCCTCTCCCTCAACCCGTCCGACGCGGGCATCCGCCTCAACATCGCCCTCGCCTACCACCTGCAGGGGCGTCAGGACGAGGCGTCCCAGGAGTATCAGAGGGTCCTGGAGACCAACCAGGAGATGGCCGGTCAGATTGCCTCCCTGTTCGGCAAGGGAGCGCCCGCGTCGTCGCCCGCCGGGTCCGTCGACGTGGTCAAACAGGCGGCTGCGGACAACGCCTATGGCGAGGGCGCGTCCTACCTCCAGCTCGGCTCCCTCGACAAGGCGGTCGAGGCATTCGACCGGGCCGTCGGCCTGAACCCAAGTCTGGCCGATGCTTACAACGCCAAGGGGGTCATCCTCACCCGCCGCCGGCAATACGACGAGGCCCTCCAGCTCTACCAGAAGGCCCTCGCCCTCAACCCCTCCGACGCGGGCATCCGCCTCAACATCGCCCTCACCTACCACCTTCAGGGGCGCCGGGACGAGGCCCTGCAGGAGTACCGGCGGGTGAAGGAGGCCGACCCGGAGACGGCCGGCCGGATCTCCTCTCTCTTCGGCGAGGCCCCGCCCGCCTCGCCCTCGGCCCCGGAGTCGGGGGACCTGGTCAAGCAGATGGCCGCGGACAACGCCTACAATGAGGGCGCGTCCTACCTCCAGCTCAACGCCCTCGACAGGGCGATGGCCGCCTTTGACCGGGCCATCGGCCTGAACCCGGACCTGGCCGACGCCCACAACGCCAAGGGGGTGATCCTGACTCACCGTCGGCAGTACGACGAGGCCCTCGCGCTCTACCAGAGGGCCATCGCCCTCGCGCCGGAGAACGCGGGCTTCCGGTGGAACCTGATGGTCCTCTACCACCTCCAGGGGAAGCGCGCCGAGGCCGAGGCTGAATACAGAAAGGTCGTTGAGATCGACAAAGCCTATGAGGGCCGGGCGGACTTTCTCCGGGAATCCCCGGCCAGATAAGGAATAGGGAGGGAATAACCCGTTTCCGTATACAAGGAGGTTCTTATGTCACGGTTCTACGCGATCCTTATCGGCCTCGCCCTGGCGGTCGCCGTCGCCGGGATGGCCGCGGCCCAGGAGAAGAAGGCGGAGGAGAAAAAGGCGACGCCCGCAGCAGCAGCCCCCGGCGACACGGCCAAGGTCAAGGTGTCCAAGGAGTTCCTCGACCGGTGGAAGCGCATCAACGACATGACGAAGCAGAAGCGGGATTTCCAGGCCCAGAAGGCCACCACGGTGGCAGGTGTGCGCGGGGCCGAGGCCGAGGACGCCGTCCTCAGCCAGCTCTACTACAAGGGCGGCAACCGCTACCCCAGCCGGATGGAGCTGAAGAACGCCATCGCCATGCTCCAGGAGACGATCAAGGCGGACCCGAAGGCCGAGGGCGCTGCGGAGTCCAAATATTTCATCGCTCAGTGCTACTCTCAGCTCGGTGACAAGGCCGAGGCGCAGAAGTATTACGACGACGTCATCCAGAACCACGCCGCCACCGACTGGGCCAAAAAGGCCAAAGAAGACCTGGAACAGGCGAAGAAGAGCAAGTAGGAAAGACAGAACCGGGGAAGCGGGGAAAACCATCTCTCCGTTTCCCCGGTTCCCCCGTCTCCGTTTCGGGGGTTGTATGCGTCCTCGCGAAGAGATCGAAGAGCGGCTCCGCGTCCTGACGCAAGCCTTATACTTCTCCCACGCCCATCGGGACGAATTGAGCGAGGAGGCGCGGGTCAAACTTCGCATTCTCGAAGAGAACATCAGCCTGTTGCAGTGGTGCCTCTCCGATTCCGATGTGCCCCGCGTCACGTGGGGCACGGTCCGGGAGGCATTTCAGTTTTTTCTGCGCGCCCTCCGGCAGAAAGTGTCGAGCGCAGGAAGCCCCCAGAGCGAGAGGTGACCATGAATGCCCAAAAACATAAGAAGATCTCCTATTTCTATCTCTTTATAGGTCTCGGCGTCAGCCTCCTCATGGCCTTGCTCGCGTATTTTAACGTCACCTTCTACGAGGTCGCGGAGCTCAAGACCTACGACCAGCGGTTCCTGCTCAGGACCGCGATCTTCGGCCCCGTCCGGATGGACCCCAACCTGGCCACGGTGGACGTGGACAACGCCACCCTGACCCACGAAGGGCGCTGGCAGGACTGGACCCGCGACAAGCACACGAAGATCATCCGCGCCCTCCACGAGTTCGGCGCAGCGATGCTCGGATTCGACGTCTTCTTCGTGGAGCCGAGCAGGAAATCCGTCGCCCAGGAGCAGCTTCAGGAGCTCGAGGCCGTTGACCGGGCATCGGTCCTGAAACTGATCCGGGACTACGACGCGGAGATGGCCGTGGCCACGCGGGAGACGGGCAACGTCTACCTCGGGCAGTTCCTCGAAGAGCTGGAGGAGGGAGATCGGGTGTCGCCCCTGGAGCCTGCCCGGCAGGAGGCGCTTGCAGCGCTGGAGGGGAGAGGATTCATCACCCCCTACCCGGAGACCGGGCGGAGCACGATCAGGAAGATCAGGGAGATCCATCCCCCGCTCAAACCCCTGGTCGAGGCGGCCAGAGGGGTCGGGTTTGCGCAGGCCTTCCCGGACCTGGACGGGACGCGGCGCAGGTTTCCCCTGGTCCTCCTCTACGAGAATCGCCTCATGCCCTCCCTGGCCCTGATCATGCTCTGCGACTACCTGCGCGTGCCGCTGGCCAGCGTCCAGATCGTGGAGGGGAAACACGTCCGGCTCCCCGGCGCCCACCTGCCCGGCGGCCGGGTGAAGGACATCTCGATCCCCACCGACGCCAAAGGGCAGATGCTCGTCAACTGGGCGGGCGAGTTCTTGCAGACCTTCCTGCACTATCCCCACGTCACGATCTCGCTGCTGGCCCAGGACAGGAAGGCGCTCGACGCCCTGCGCGCCGTCAAGCAGATCAACATCGAGCGCCCGGAGGCCATGCAGGACCCGGAGCGTCTCCTCGACCTGGCGCGACAGAGGGGGATCGACGACGCCGGCCTGGTGACCGGCTACCAGGCATCCCTTCAGGCCGCCAGCCTGATGGAGCAGGCCGTGCTGGCCGACCCGCAGGTCAGGACCGCCCACGTCTTCGCGCAGCTCTTCGGCCTGCCGACCGACCAGGTGCCGGCGGACCTGGGGCCCGACTCCCCGGCGGAGGCCATCCTGAAATTCGCCCCCTCGGACGACTACGTCGGGCAGATCAGAGACCTGCTCAGGACCCTGGACGACGTGCGGGTCAACAACCTGGTGGCGCAGCGGATGGAAAAGAACGGCCTCGCGACGCCGGAGCAGGTCGCCGCCGGTCTGCCGGGCCTGTCCGCGGACCGGGTGCGCCGGAGCCTGGAGACCCTGCGCTACAACCTTCGGGGAGGCCAGGTCCAGCCCGAGGACCGGCCGCTCTTCTTCCCGCCGCTCCCGCCGATCACGTTCGTGAACAGGGGGAAACAGCAGCCGGTGACGGCCGAGGACATGAAGGGGAAGATCCTCTTCTACGGGCTGACGGCCACGGCCACGCACGACCTCAACCCGACGCCCTATGAACCCGCCTACCCGCTGGTGGGCATCTATCCCAATGTGTTCAACACGGTCCTCACCGAGAACTTTCTGAGGAAGGCGCCCGGCTGGCTGAACGACCTGGTCATCCTCGGCCTGGGCCTCCTGATCGGGCTGACGATCCCCCGCTTCAAGGCCCTGGACGGGGCCATCTGGATGCTCATCCTCCTGATCGTCTACGTCGTGGGGGCGTTTCTGCTGTTCACGCACGGCGGCCTCTGGATCGACGTGGTCGGGCCGGTCAGCACGCTGGTCCTCGGCTACCTGAGCATCACGCTCTACAACTACGTCCAGAAGGAAAAAGAGAAGGATTTCGTACAGGGCGCTTTCGGGCACTTTCTGGACCCGAAGGTCGTGGAGAACCTGGTGGAGCACCCCGAGCTGGTGGAGCAGCTGGGCGGGGAGGAGCGGGTGATGACCGCCTTCTTCTCCGACGTGGCGAGTTTTTCCACGATATCCGAGAACCTGACGCCGACGGGGCTGGTCACCCTGCTCAACCAGTACCTGACGGAGATGTGCGAGATCATCGCCCATCACGGCGGCACCATCGACAAGTTCGAGGGGGACATGATCATTGCCTTCTACGGCGCGCCCATCCCCTACGAGGACCACGCGGAGCGGGCGGCGCTGGCCTGCATTGACCAGCAGGAGAAGCTCGTGGAGTTGCGCCGGGGCTGGGAGGAACGTGGGGAGTTTGCCGAACTCCGGAAGAAGTGGGCCGACGAGGGGCGCGGGGAGTTCCTCCGGGCGCGGATGGGCGTGAACACCGGCCGGATGGTGGTCGGGAACATGGGGTCCAGGACGCGGGTGGACTACACGATCATGGGGGACGCCGTCAACCTGGCCTCCCGGCTGGAGGGCGCGGGCAAGCAGTACAACGTCGTCACCATGATCACGCAGGACACTTACGAGCAGGCGAAAGGTGCCATCGAGGCGCGGCAACTGGACGCCATCCGGGTCGTGGGCAAGGAGGAGCCGGTGAAGGTCTACGAGATCCTCGGTCGGAGAGGTCAGGTCGCCCCGGCCAGGGCCGAGGCCGCCGCCCTGTTCGCTAAAGGATATGAGATGTACGCGCAGCAGTACTGGGACGAGGCCATCGCCTACTTTGAGGCCGCGCTCAAGGCATACCCCCACGACGGCCCGTCGCAGATCTTCGTCAAGCGCTGCCAGGCCTTCAAGCTGAACCCGCCCCCGGCCAACTGGGACGCGGTGCACACGCTGGAATCCAAATAGTTACTGACTGACTGTCCTTATGGGCGCTCTCCAGGTGTTCCTCCAGGCGTTCCGATGGCAGGATGCCGTCGACATCGTGATCGTCGCCTACCTCACCTACCGGCTCTACCTCTGGCTGAGATACACGAAGGCGTTCCAGGCCCTTCTCGGCCTGGCCTTCCTCGGCGTGCTCTACGTCATCTCCAGGCGGGTCGACCTCGTGGCCACGACGTGGCTCTTCGAGGAGCTCTGGGCGGTCCTGGTCATCCTCCTGATCATCCTCTTCCAGTCCGACATCCACCAGGCCCTGTCGCGGGCCAACCCCATCCAGATCCTGCTGGGCGCCCCCCCGGCCCCCGGCGCGGCGGAGCTGGCCGCCGTCGCGCGCGCCATCTTCGACCTGGCCGGAAGGCGCATCGGGGCGCTGATCGTGTTCGAGCGGAAGGACGCCCTCGAAGGCCACGTGCTGGAGGGGACGCCCGTGGAGGGCCGGCTGACCCCCGAGCTGCTCGGCACGATCTTCTACCCCAACTCCCCGCTCCACGACGGGGCGGCCCTCGTCAGGGGGGGGCGCATCCGGAGGGCCGGCTGCTACCTGCCCCTGGCCCCCGACGCCGACCTCCCCATGAACTACGGGACGCGGCACCGCGCCGGCCTGGGCATCGCCAAAGAGACGGACGCCGTGACCGTGATCGTCTCAGAGGAGCGGGGCACGGTCGCGCTGGCCTACGACGGCAGGATTGGCGAGGTCCCGTCCGCCGAGGTCCTCAACGCTCGGCTGCAACACCTGCTGACCCCGGCCCCCCTGCGCCGCTCCCCCATCCCCCTGCTGCGCCGCCCCTTCGCTCGCCTCAAGACCAAGCTCGCCGTCCTCAGCTTCGTCGCCCTGGCCTGGTACCTTCTCGTGTTCGGCCAGCGGCTGGTCATCTCAGTCCCTGCGACGGTGGAATATCGGAACCTGCCCAGAAGGCTGGAGATGGTCAGCCCGCCCACGGGACAGGTGAGCGTCCAGATCGAGGGGACGCAGACGCGCCTCCGGTTTCTGGACACGAGGCAGATCAAGGCAGAGATCAACCTTTCAGGCGTCCCATCCGGGATTCACACGAAGCCCATCACCGCCCAGGACCTCAACCTGCCGCCCGGCGTCGAAGTCCTGAACATCGACCCGCCCGTGGTGACCGTGCACCTCGATGAGAAGATTGAACAGTTAGTGAAGGTGGCGCCGAAGGTGGTCGGCCGTCCCTCGCGAGGTCTGACCCTCGACAGGATGAACCCCGACCCCGACAGCCTGAAGGTGTCCGGCTGGGCGTCAGAGGTGCGGCGGTTGAAGGAGATCCCGACGAAACCCATCGACCTCAACGGGGTGCACGCGCCGGGCGAGATGGAGCGGACAGTGCCCGTGGGCGCCCTCCCCCCCTCTCTCAAACTCGCCCCCGGCGAGCCCTCCATCGTCCGCGTCCGCTTCAGCGTGGTGCGGAGGTGAAAAGGGCGGCCTTGAGATAGGCCACGGCGCGCGCCTCCAGGTCGTCCCCAGGCCCTCTCGGATGGCCGAGGTGCTCCGGGTGGATCATGCCCTCGTAGCCCGCCTCCCTGAGCAGCCGGAGAATGCGCGGAAAGTCCAGCTCCCCCTCGCCCGGAAAGACCTCCTCCGCGGCGGGCCAGCGCCCGCGCACGTCCCGCGCCTGCGCGAAGTGGACCTTCCCCCTGAACTCCCCCACCAGGGACGGCACGTCCCCCCCGGTGATATGCATGCCCGTGCAGAACGCCACGCCGTTGCAGGGGCTCGGCACGGCGTCCAGCAGACGCCGGATGCCCTCCGCGTCCCGCACGAGATAGGGGCCGCGCCACCCCTCCGGCCGGTAGTGGCGGTAGTTCGAGGCCCGCACGCCCGACCGCAGCGCCGACGCCCTCAGGTCATCCGGCAGACAGCGCCAGATGCCGTGGTTGGCGATCCGCACGTCGGCCTGTTCCGCCTCGGCCACCAGCTCCCGGAACACGGCGATCAGCCCGTCCCAGTAAGCCGCGTCGTCCGCGGGGTCCGCCGGCTCGGCCAGGTCCACGTAGTGGAGCATGGATCGGATGCCCGCGCGCCCGACCACGGAGATCGTGCGCCGCATGGCGTCGATCTCCCGCCGATGTCCCGAGCGGTCGAGCGCCACCGCCGGGTCGTTCCCGAACCACTGGATGATCGCCGGGGCCGCGATGCCCGCGTCGGAGAGCTGCCGGAGGACCTCCTTCAGCCGGTTTAAATCCGGTACATCCTCCCCCTCCTCCCGGAACGCCGCGCAGTAGAGCGCAACCCGGTCCACCCCCAGCGCCCGGCACCGGGCGACGGTCGCCTCTGCGCTGCGCCCCGACGCAATACCGATCTGCACCATAACCGCCTCCTTGGAAATGAGTCCATGTCTGAGCGCAATCTATGCCGCGCCCGATCTCCTGTCAACGCCAAAAATACCCGATACTTGACACGGACTGGGAAGCAGTTGTATCTTGTGGAGAGGGGCAACCACTGACCACTGACCACTGACCACTGACCGATGAACCGCTGGATTCTCTCATTTCTCTGTGTTCTCTGTGCTCTCTGTGGTGAATTGAATTTTGCCCTCGCCCAGCCCTTCCCCGGCACTCGTTCCGAGGCCCTTGCTTCCGGCCGGCTGATTGCGGACTACGACGGGGAACTCCGCCGGAGCGACGGACGGCTCGACGTCCCCCTGCTCATCCAGCAGTTGAAGGGGTTGAAGGCCAACGTCTATTTCTACCTGATCTGGCACAGGGACACCGACTGGGAGGACCTCAGCCTCTTCCTGCCCGAGGCCCGCGCCGCCGGGGTCGAGGTCTGGGTCTACCTCGTCCCCCCGTCCGAGAGCCCGCCCCACACCACGCTCTACTCCGAGCCCTTCCGCCTGGACTACATCCGCTGGGGGGAGGAGATCGGAAAGCTGTCCGCCGCCCACCCCAACCTGACGGCCTTTGTGATCGACGACTTCTGGGCCAACGCGACCTTCTTCACGCCGGGCTACGTGGGCCGGATGCGCGCCGCCGGGCGGCAGCACAACCCCGGTCTCCTCTTCCTGCCCCTGATGTACTACCGCGAGATGAGCCGCCGGTTCGTCCTGGACTACAGGGGCGTGATCGACGGCGCGGTGGTCGCCTACCCGAAAGGCCCGGAGGACATCCGCCTGGCCCACGCCCTGCTGACCGACCGGGACGAAAGCCCGGCGCGCTGGGTCTTCACCTACCCCTATCAGACCCGCTCGGACCCCGGCGACTTCGCGGAGGCCCGATGCCTCTACACGGTCACCCCGGCGGATCGCTACCTCCTCCACCTGACCGGCGGCGACGACTACCTCGGCCCCACGTCAGGCTACCACGTCAAGCAGGTCCTGGTGGACAGGGAGGTGGTCTGGCAGGAGGACGTGGCCGGAGGGGCCGTGGGGATGCGAGCCATTCAGGTGGACGTGACCGGCCAGGTGAAAGGAAAGTCTTCCGTCACCCTCGCCGTGCGGGTGGTGGACCTGAAAGCCGTGTCCAACTTCGGCGTGGAGGTCTCGTGGAGCGAGGTGGAGACGGACGGATTGAGGCCCGCCGACGGGTCCTCCTGGACGGCCAGCGCAGGGGGGCGCTGGCAGGTGGCGTTCGAGGCCGCGCACCACGGGGAGGGGGCCTTTCACATCCCCTTCGTCGTCATGGTCGCCGCCTCGCGGGAGGCCTTCCCCAGGCGGGTGGGCCTGGAGGCCACCCCGGAGAACATCCGGGACCACGTGGAGATGGCCTTTACGGAGATGCGCCGGGGCAACGCCGACGGCGTGGTCACCTACGTCCTGGACAAGCGCCCTGGCAACCCCGACTACGCCGCCGTGCAGACCGCCTTCCTGAGGGCCGCCCAGTTCTCCCCGCCCAGCCCCGACTTCGACGGGGACGGGACCGTCGGCTTCGACGACTTCTTCCTCTTCGCCGACGCCTTCGGGTCGAAGGAGGCGCGGTTCGACCTGGACGGGGATGGGACCGTCGGCTTCGACGACTTCTTCGTATTTGCGGCGAATTTCGGCAGGAGAAGCTAGACCTCACCCCCGACCCCTCTCCTTTAGGAGAGGGGAGAGAAAGCACCTCACCCCCGCCCCCTCCCCTACAAGAGGGGAGGGGAGAAAGACAAGAAGCAAAACGGCGCGACGCCGGAAACCCCCACTACTGAAGTCCAGCAGAAGCAACCCACATGCCGGGGGCACAAATTTCGGTGCGACAGCAGAACGTCAAGGTTGCGGCGCGCCCAGCCCCTCGCGGCGTTTGAGCGAGCGTGCTTCTTTTGTCCAACTTTTCTTGCACGAGCAAGAAAAGTTGGAACCTCTGCCTCTCATCAATAGGAGATACCCGTGCCTCTACTCATCCGCCCTGCCGGACCTCGCGACCTCGAACCCATCGCCCGGTTCAACGCCGCCCTGGCGCAGGAGACCGAGGGGGTCCGCCTCGACCCGGAGCTGCTCAGGCAGGGTGTCCTGGCCGTCCTGAAGGACCCTCAGAAAGGCTTCTACCTCCTTGCCGAAGAGGGAGGCGAGATTGTCGGCCAGGTGATGATCACCTTCGAGTGGAGCGACTGGCGCAACGGGGTCTTCTACTGGATTCAGAGCGTCTACGTCGCGCCGGACCGCCGGCGGCAGGGGATCTTCCGGGCACTCTACCGCCGCGTGGAGGCGATGGCCAGGGAGCGGCCCGGCGTCTGCGGCCTCCGCCTCTACGTGGACCGGGCCAACACGAAAGCGCAGCAGACCTACCGGAGCCTCGGCATGTCCGGCGCGAACTACGACGTGATGGAGGTCGACTTCGTGATCAACCGACATGAACCGTAACCGTCCCCTCGATACGCGGCCCTTCGATACGGAGCCTGTGGCTCCTACTCAGGACCGCTACTCGGGGATGCGGTATATCCGCCTATCCCGAGTAGCCCCGCAGGGGCGTATCGAGGGATAAGCAATAGGAATCCCTTCTATGACCCTCGTCGACACGCACGCCCACATCTACTCGGAGGACGAGCGGCAGTACCCCAGGATCGAAAAGCCGCTCCGCCCGCCTGAGGGGAAAGGGACGATCGAACACCTCCGGCAGGAGATCCGGCAAAACGGCGTCCATCGCGTCGTGATCGTCCAGACGGCCTCGGCCTACCGGTGGGACAACCGCCTGACCGCTCACACGGTCGCGGCCAACCGGGAATGGGCCACGGGCGTCTGCACCCTCAACCCGGAGGACCCGGCCAGCCCCGACCTCCTCCGGCGATACGTCACGGAGGGCGGGTTCAGGGGTACGCGCGTCTTCCCCACGCCGGGGCAGACCCCCGGCCTCGGCCACGCAGGACACGACCGGCTGTGGGAGGCCGCCGCCGAAGTCGGCGCGGTCGTCTGCGCCCTGATTCAGCCGGACGCCTGCGATGCCCTCGCCCGGATGCTGGAGCGCTTCCCGACCGTCCCTGCTGTCCTCGATCACTGCGCCAACCTCAAGGCGTCCGACGGCCCCGACTCGGACGCCCTGCGCGCGGCCCTCTCCCTCGCCCGCTTCCCGAACCTCACGGCCAAGCTCACGATGGTCGTCACCGGCTCGCAGGAGGAGGTCCCCTGCCGGGACATGCACGGGATCGCCCGCCGCATCATCGACGCCTTCGGCCCGGACCGCTGCATCTGGGGGTCCGACTTCCCCTGCGAACTCTGGATCCCGAAGGCCACCTACGCGCAGCACCTCCGCATCTTCACCCACGAGATGGGCCTCTCGGCAGCGGAGCAGGAGGCCATCCTCGGAAAGACGGCGATGAGACTGTGGTTTGCGTAAGGGCAGGGACGAGGCATCCCCTGCATATCCCACGGAGGAAAAATCATGAGCACAGAACACCTGCGCGACCTGCTGGGCCGGGCGAACCGCGCCCTCGTGGGCGGGTCCCTCGGCATGTTCCACCTGCCCGACGACCTGGCCCTCGTCTTCTCCCACGGCGTCGGCAGCCGGGTCTTCGACGTGGCGGGCCGCGCCTACATCGACTACGTGCTCGGCTCCGGCCCCCTCATCCTGGGCCACGCCCACCCCGCCGTGGTCGCGGCCATTCAGAGACAGGTCGCCCTCGGCTCCACCTTCTACACCCTGAACGAGCCCGCCATCCTCCTGGCCGAAAAGCTGGTCGAGGCCATCCCCTGCGCCGAGACCGTCCGGTTCGTGGCCACCGGGTCCGAGGCCGACCACTACGCCGTCCGCATCGCGCGGGCCTTCACGGGCCGCAACAGGGTGCTCAAGTTCGAGGGGGGGTGGCACGGCGGGAACGACGTCGGCCAGATGAGCGCCTCGCCCGCGCAGCCCGGCGGCTACCCGACCCCGCAGCCCGACTCCGACGGCATCCCGGAGCGCATCACCGCCGACTACCTGGTCGCCCCGTTCAACGACCCGGAGACGGCCTCAGGGCTGATCGAACGGCATCGCGCGGACCTGGCCGCCGTCATCGTGGAGCCCCTCCAGCGGATGATCCGGCCCCGGCCCGGCTTCCTGGAGGGCCTGCGGGACCTGACCCGGCGCTACGGCGTCGTCCTCATCTTCGACGAGATCGTCACCGGCTTCCGCCTGGCCTGGGGCGGGGCGCAGGAGCGCTACGGCGTGACGCCCGACCTGGCGACCTTCGGCAAGACGATCAGCGGCGGCACCCCCCTGGCCGCCATTTGCGGGAAGAGAGAGATCATGGAGGTGGCGAACCCCCGCCGGAAGGGGAAAGGCCCGTACACCTTCGTCAGCGGGACCTTCAACGGCAACCCCCTGGGCGCTGCGGCCGGCCTCGCCACGCTCGCGGAACTGCAAAAACCCGGCGTCTACGCCCGGCTCCACGAGATCGGGGACCGCTTCAAAACGGAGATCGAGGCCATGGCCCGTCGCCGCGGCCTCCCCGTGCGCGTGGAGGGGGACGGCCCGGTCCGGCAGGTCATGTTCACGGACCGGGAAATCCTCTCCTGGAAGGACGTGGTCGCCTCGGACAACTCCCGCGCGCGTCAACTCGGCCATGAACTCCTCAAGCGCGGCCTCTTCGTCACGCCCGGCGGCAAGACCTACCTCTCCGCCGTCCACACCGACGACGACCTAACGCAGACATTCGAGGCCTACGAGGAGGCGTTCAAGGCCGTGTGAACAGCGCGTAGACTCGTAGCCGCACCCTTCAGGGCACGCCTGATCTATGCCGACGATGATGTGCAACCTCTCCTCTCAGGTCATGCTTGACAGACCTCAACAGGTTTGCTATCTTGACCGTAGAGGAGGGCGCGATGGACTGGTGGAAAGAGGTCTCCAAGGGATTCATTAATCTGTCTGTGGTTACTGTTGTTGTTCTCGTTTACGGATCAATGACCAATCCACAGATGCGATCCTTTTACGGTATCGTAGGGCTTGTACTGATCTCCGCCTATGGATACGTCTCTTACCGACTCTGGAGGAAAGGGGGCTAAGACATGACTGGCGCGTTGATCCTCTTGTTTGGCATCGCTGTGATCGGGCTTATCCTCGCCTTCTGGCCCTCCAAAAAGAAATCGAGCGAACAGAAGGTATAGTCAGAGGAAAGATGTTTGACGCGCTCTTGATACTGACTCTCCTGGCTGCCATGGCGACTCTGCTTGTAATCGGCCTTTCTATCTCAGATCGTCTGAAAAAGAAGCAGGGTGGCGCAAAGACCGGTGATAGGATTCCATAAAGAATAGCGACATGGCAGGTATGCTCTTTATGCTGGGGGGAATCACCGTTGTGGGGTTGATTCTGGCTTTCTGGCCGGTCAAAAAGAAGGTGGGGAAGTAAGGCTACTGTACATTGGCGAGACATTATAGCCCGATAGCCCTGGAGGACACATCCTCCGGGGCTATTTTTACGTCCAATTTTTAGCTTTTTGAGGATACCTTTCCCCTCAATCGCGCATCAAGAGATATAGACGCGTCTCGAAAACGCAAGCCACGCCCCGGAGAACACCTTTGGCCTCCGACGAACATCCCGCCGACCGGGACCTGATCGCGCGCGCCCTGGCCGGCGACCAGAGGGCGTTTGCCGTCCTTATCCGGCGCTATGCCCGTGCCGTGTATGCCCGCCTATCCCGCACGGTCCGCTACCCGGAGGACGCCGAGGACCTCGCCCAGGAGGTCTTTGTCAGGGCCTGCACGCAGCTTGAGCGCCTCAGGGACTCCGACCGTTTCGCCGCGTGGCTGCGGGCCATCGCGGACAACGAGGCCCGGATGTGGCATCGCCGCCGGCTGGTGCAGCTCCGCCTGGAGGAGATGCTCGAAGCCCAGGGGACCGACCCGGCGACGGACAACGCGGAGATTCGGAGACTTCAGGCGACGGTCCGGGAGGCGCTCCGGTCCCTGACCGAGGCGCACCGGCAGGTGATCGTCCACCACTACTTCAAGGGCTACACCTACCTGGAGACCGCCGACCTGCTGGGCCTCGACGTGGAGGTCGTCCGCAGTCGCCTTCAAAAAGCGAGGCAGCGGCTGAGAGAGGAGATCATTTCGATGAACGGTCAGAAGACGCAACCGCAGACGTTTGAGTTAGGTCGGGAGGAACTCCACGTCCTGCGCTGGGCAGCCCGATTCGCCAGCCGGGATGAGAACCGACGCATCCTTCAAGGAGTCTGTCTCGACACCGGCGGAAAGATGGTCGTCACCAACGGACATGTACTGCTGTTCTGGACCTCGGAACGCCTGAGCCGGATCACGACGCCCGTCATCCTGGGACCCTGGTTTGAGATGGAGGTCCCCGAAGCAGATCGAGGGACGCTGTCCATCGAAGAACAGAGGGCCGTGATTCGCCTGCCGGGGCAGAAGGACCGGGTCACCGGGATCATTCCGGGGTCTTACGTGGATTATAACGCGGTCCTTCCGACGACCTGGGCCATCCGTGCGACCGTCGCCACGGAGGCGCTGCTGAAGGCCGCCGATCTGATCGCCGACCACCTCGCGCCCAGACATCCGACAGACCCGGAAGGAACGTATCAGTACGTTCCGACAGTCAGTACATCACGAAACGTCACGAATTGGCGGCTGATGCCCAGGATCAGTCGGTTTACCCCGTAGGGGTAGGGGCGGGTCTTGGACCCGCCCGGCGATCCCATTCCACAAGGCCGACGGACGACTCGCGAGAGTCGCCCCTACACCTGAACGATAAATCGCCTGATTTGGGCCATTTACGCCATTTCGTGATCTACTGACAGTGGAGATTCGACTGTCCGGCGTCGAACAGAGCCTTTCGCTGGTGACGACGCGGGAGATGGGCTATTCCAGGCCGTCGGATGCGGAGGGGAAGCGGCAGGACTGCTCTACGGAGGAGGTCTTACGCCTGACCGGCGACACGCCTGTCTGGACTTTCTCCACCTCGATCCCGGCGCAGATCGAGACGGACGGCCCGGAGGAGGTCTTTCGGATCGGAGTGAACCACACGTATCTGGGGAATATGGTTCGTGCGCTGGGCCTCGGCCCGGACGAGGCCCTGGAACTCCGGTTTAGCGACCCGCTCAGGGCGATCCTGTTCCTGCCTGTTCGCCACGCGGATCGGAAAGGTCTGCTGATGCCGTTGAGGATGAGAAGGGATTAGGTCTATACGGTGGGATCGTAGGGGCGACCGGCCGGTCGCCCCTACAGGTTATCACGCCGCCCGCAGCGATTGCAACAGGTCCAGCCGGGAGGCGCGCACCGCCGGAAGGAACCCCCCGGCCAGGCCCATCGTCAGGGCAAAGGCCACGCCCTTGACGGCGATGTCCGGCGTGAGCGCGAAGCTGAAGGCGATCTCGGACCACGTGGAAAAGTTCGTCGTGGAGATCGAGACATACTGCATCAGGGACCCGGCGGCCACGCCCAGGACGCCCCCGGCCGCGGCCAGCATGAAGGACTCGATCAAAAAACAGATCAGGATGCTCCGGCGCGAGAACCCGAGGGCGCGCAGCGTCCCGATCTCCGCCGTCCGGTTGGACACCGCCGCGTACATGGTGATCATCGCCCCGATCATCGCCCCGAAGCTGAAGATGCTCGTGATCGCCAGCCCCATGACCCGGATAAAAGTGGCCAGGTACTTGGACTGATCCGCGTAGTACTGCTTCTCGCGGGACAGGACGACGATCGTGCGGGGGTCCGACTCCACGCGGGCCTTCATCGCCTCGAACGCCGAGGGGTCGCGCAGCCTGAGCGTCACCGACGAGAAGACGGGCCTTCGGAAGGCGGGCATGAGCTGGTCCACGTCCCCCCAGATCTCCGACTCGAACCCGTTCCCCTCCGCCTCAAACACCCCCACCACCGTCCAGTCGCGCATCCCGAACCGCACGGTCTCTCCGAGGCCACACCCCTTAAAACGCCTTGCCAGCGCCTCTCCCGCGATCACCTCGGACGTGCCGGGCCGCCACAGCCGCCCCCGGATGAGCCTCACCTGCGGGCGCATGAGGAGAGACCTCTCCGACACGCCCCGCACGGTTAGGTTGGAGGTCAGGCCGTCGGACCGCTTGGGGAGGGTGATCAGCACCACCACCTCCCCGGCCGCGAAGGGTCCCCCCTCCGGGTCCGTCAGGACCTCCGGCTGCACCTTCAGCACGTGGGCCGTGTTCCGGTCGATCGCGCTCGACACCTCCACCCCCGAGCCCTTCCGGATCGCGATGACATTGTCGTCCGAGCCGGTGCTGACGAGGGCGATCTCCAGCCCCCGCGCCAGCATGAGCACGTCCACGAACACGAACACCACGAGCGCCAGCCCCAGCACGGTAAGCGT
>Ga0137796_10000322_pt1 | contig 30872 bp, 31 predicted proteins | sample OV2TP3_FD_97704 | JGI IMG/M metagenome (GOLD analysis project Ga0137796, IMG submission 97704) | reverse complement strand
TGAAACCAAGGCTGCTGTGCAGAAGTCAAATCATTATGGGGATGTAGCGCTCATTCGCTCCACAAAACCCTTGCCCAAGACGTATAAGGTGAGCGTGGTTGTTGGGGAAATCGATTACGGTTTGGAAAAAATCAGCGGCCTTGTTAATGATCCCCAATATTCGGAAGGACCGCGAAACGAGAATGGGTGTTATTTGTTAGCGATAACCGATGAAAAGCCTTCGGGCCATCATACCAATACATGGTGGCACCAACATCGTAAGGTCGTGATTGATGTGGACAATAATGTATGGGGTCATGGCATGCCTAACCCGATTTTTATGGTGTATTTTGATGAAAATAACAGATTAGTTGCTTTTGATGGTACCGCAAATCAATGGCAAGGAGAGTGGCAGAAGGCGTTAACTTACGATTTTCAACGTTGGTATAAAGTTGAGATAGAGAAGACAGCACGGGAATTTATCTTGCGAGTTTTGAGCGAAGATGGAAAATTATTAAAAGAAGCGCAGATTGATCTAAAAAAGATTTGGCATGAAGATGAGTTCCACGAAGATTACTTTGTTTTAGGAGACCCACATGAAAATTATTATCAAGGGTCGATGAAAATAAAATCGATTGCTATGCCTGTCTTTCCCTAAAAAAAGGATGACCTTATGGGATCACCGGAAAGAAAAGTTGTTTTTATGTATCATGGGATTGTACAGGACCTATCGTCTGTGCCAGCCAATCGTGAAAAGGGCGCGTTGCTGTATGATGTCCCTGTCCAGAAGTTTAGGGATCAGATGGCCTTTCTGAAAAATAATGACTATTTTGTGACCACTTTAGAGAAAGAATCTCTGCTCCCTCAAGGCAAGAAAGTGATCTTTACCTTTGATGATGGTGAATTGAATAATTATACTAACGCTTTTCCTGTGCTTAAACAGTTTGATTTTTTGGCTTATTTTTTTGTGACAGTCAATCGCATCGGTCAAAAAGACTATATGGGTTGGAAGGAATTAAAGGCCTTGCGCGATGCGGATATGATTGTTGGCTCTCATGGCCTAACACATGAAATTTTAACAAAATTAACCACAAAACAGCTGGTGCAGGAATTAGAGGAGTCGAAGAGAACTTTGGAGGATCATTTGCAGGTGCCGGTTGACTACTTTTCCGTACCGCGTGGTTTTTATAATAAGGAAGTGATTGATTGTGCTGTAAGCGCTGGCTATAAAAGAATTTTTATCTCTGAAAAACAGGCTTATTTTGATGATAATTGCGTTAGCCGTACAGCCGTCAAACACAATTGGACTATAGGGAATTTCTATCAGGTCTTGGAAGGCGAGATAGCGCTTGGAGAGTCGTTGTTCAGCTTCTGGAAAGGAGCGGCCAAGAGGCTATTAGGTGGTCGCGGATATGATGCACTGCGCTCCAAGATACTTAAAAAATAAGCCCTGTTAGAGAACATGTTCTCTAGGGTTGATTCCTTTCAGGGCTGCAAGTTATTTGCTATAAGCGAGATACAATCAAAATAGTAAAATTTTACTTTGACACCTTGACAACAGAAGAGTGGCGTGTTATATTTTCGCTGGTGCAAATAGAGCTGTTGAAAAGGTAAACCATTCGCAAGGATGGGACACAAAGCTATAGGGCCCTGAGCGTAATCGAAGGGCAGCCAGTTGCCAACAGTGACAAATGACAAAAAACCTATTCTTTGTGTGAGTTTTAACCGAAAGAATAGGTTTTTTTATTGCCTACGACTGAAAATAAATCAAAGTGCAAAAAATAAATTTGTAGTAATCTGTAAACTGTAGAAAGAGGGTGTCCTATGAACAACAAGACAAAGATTCTGATGGCAGGAGTAGTGTTGTTCACTTGGTTTGGGTTGGTTGGTCGCGTTGAGGCGGCGACCTATTATGTAAGGCCTGATGGCGGCACCGCCACCCAATGTAATGGAACGGTGGATGCCCCTTACCTCGGAACAGGAATAAACCAGCCCTGTGCTTTTAATCACCCTTTTTGGGCGATTGCGCCCATTGGAAACAATCCCACAAAGTTAGCCGGTGGTGACACCCTTATCATAGATGGTTCGAATAATACTCAATATAAGATTGGTTTTGGAGCTCCCAATACAAATGACACAAGCAAATGTGCCTCGTATTATCCCTGGGAGTGTTACATGAGACCAATTCCTTCGGGTCCCGATCCCGCTCACCCAACAAGAGTCTTAGGAAAGGGATGGAATACAGGTTGCAGCAGCCCTCCACAATTATGGGGAACGGAAAGGGTTAAGCATGTGTTAAATCTTCAGGGGAGTGATAACATCGAATTACAATGTCTTGAGATCACTGACCATTCGAATTGCCAGGAACATGGTCCCAATCCTTGTAATAGAAGTAGTTTTCCATTTGGTCCATGGGCTACTACCGGTCTTTGGGCTAATGACAGCGAAAATGTCTTACTTAAAAATGTTAATATTCATGGACTCGCGTATAAAGGTGTTCATGCTGGACGGCTGAGGGATTGGACCATTGAAGATTCTAAGATAATTGCCAACTCATTTGTCGGCTGGGATGGGGATATTGGTTCGGATAGTTCCAATTCCGGAACTCTAACATTTACGAATACAAAAATTTTATTTAATGGATGCGGTGAAACATATCCTGGCCTTCAACCCTATAATTGTTATAGCCAGGATCAGGGTGGTTATGGGGATGGCATAGGCACCTACTATACAGCAGGTCACTGGGTTTTTAATAATGTTGATATTAGTCACAACGTTTCGGATGGATTAGACCTTCTTTATCATGATGGAAACGGATCAGTAACAATAAAAAGATCTCGCTTTGAAGGTAATGCTGGCAACCAACTGAAGACAAAGGCCGAGACTGTTATTGAAAACTCTATTATTATAGGAAACTGTGGTTATTTTGCTAACCAGTCGTTTACTTGGAATCCAAGTACGTTTAATAACTGCCGGGCGTATGGGAATCCAATTGCCTTGATGTTTCATCCGGGAAGACATGCCAAGATTGTGAACTCTACTATTACTGCCAATGCTAATGTAATCGTCATGTCCAAAGGTTCCAGCTGCAATGGAACAGAATATATCGATTCCAAAAATAATATCTATCTGGGAGGAACAAATTGGTTTAATCATGACGAAAAATCAACTTTATATTATGCTGCAGGGTCTGACGGGAATGGGGCCGGTTCTTGTGCACAAATTCCCTTTAACGATGATTATTCCGTTATTTATAATACGAAGAATTTCAGTACCGATTGCAACAATAAACCGCATTCGATATGTGGAAACCCCTTGCTCGTGGATTCCGCCCAGTTTTATGCAGGAAATGCCTATAACGTTAACTTGCAGTCAGAAAGTCCTGCCAGGAATAATGCTTTGATTATTACGGGTATGTCAAGTCTCGATTACAACCACTTCGATCGTGGCAGTGTATGGGACAGAGGAGCCTTGGAATATGGCTCTGTGCCAGTGACAGGGCCGGCGATTTGCGGTAATTCTATTGTCGAGGCTTTGGAACAATGTGACGATGGCAATACAAACAGTGGAGATGGTTGCTCAAGTACCTGTACGATTGAGGTCTTGCCAGTGTGTGGTAACGGTATTTTAGAAGGGAACGAGGCATGTGATGATGGGAACCTCATTAATGGCGATGGTTGCAATGCGATTTGTCAGATAGAACTTCCGGCCGTCTGCGGCAACGGTGTCATCGAGCTTAATGAGCAGTGTGATGATGGAAATCTAAATAATGGGGATGGCTGCAGCAGCTTATGTCAAAATGAATTGTTGCCTGCCTGTGGGAATGGATTGGTTGAGCTTGGCGAACAATGTGATGATGGCAATACAAGTAACGGGGATGGTTGCAGTAGCACTTGTCAAAATGAACCGCCGCCCGTTTGTGGTAACGGCATCCTTCAAAATGGTGAACAATGCGATGATGGCAACACAACAAACTGGGACGGCTGCAGTAGCACTTGTCAAATAGAGGTCCCTATTTGTGGTAACGGTCATGTGCAAACTGGAGAACAATGTGATGATGGAAATACGGCAAATGGTGACGGTTGCAGCAGTATATGTCAGACGGAAGTGCTGATCTGTGGCAATGGTATCGTCGAAGGTTATGAACAATGCGATGATGGGAATACGACCAACGGCGATGGCTGCTCTTCAACCTGTACCATTGAACAGGTTAATTATCAATTAAAGTTAAGTTATTCGTCCAATCGATCAGGAGCCGTTGTCATTCCATCTCAGATCAATGCGAGCGATGTTTATATCTTTGTTTCGCCAACAACATTGATTAAGCAAGTTAAGTTTTATCTGGACGGAAGTTACATCCGTACAGAAAACTATCCTGAATATGATTTCGGGGGGACCAATGGGGATGGTTCGGCTGCTCCGTTTAATGCGGCTTCGCTCTCTTCAGAGACGACCCATACGATCAGAGCGGATATCGTAAGACAGGATAATCTAACTCAAACGATCAGTAGGAGTTTTACAGTTACGAGTACTCCCTCGTCAGTCACAATTGAAGCCGAAGACTTTGCCAACAAACCTGGAGCCCCTATAGGAGGGAGCATCAGTAATGGTTGGAAACTGTGGAGAAATGGTGAAATGTCAACCCCTGTTGACCTTTCCGCTTCGGGACAATATAGACTCAAAATCGTTGCCAAAGGCGATTTGGCTGGCAGCGAAACACCCAAGATGAGAATTAAAATTAATGGCAGCAGCGTTACAACCATAAGTGTTGGTTCAAAGAGTTGGAAAACTTATTCGGTGAATGTCAATATTACTCAAAGTTCGAATACGATTGCGATAGAATATATCAATGATTATTATGCGCCAAATGCAGACAGAAATTTGATGATTGATAAGGTTACTTTTGACCCTAGGTTTTAGATGTAGCGTACCAAAAAAGTTGATGACCTTTAAGGAGAGGGGGTATTGAAAATACACCTCTCCTTTTTTATTTGATGTATAAAATTTCTAAAGATGCTGAATTAACTTTTACCTTGAAATTTTTCTTGATATTCATTATGTGTTTGAGAGAATGTAATTAATTTAGATAAAAAGCAAATGAGGACACATGTATTTACGTAAATGTAAGAGAAAAGATGGTATGACACTGCTTGAGCTCCTGCTCGTTGTCTTTATTCTTCTTATTGGGATAGTCAGTACACTTCTATTTTTTACCAGCACTATGCTGCTGACAAATTTTTCAAGGGATATTACCGTGGCCACCACACACGGCGAATATATTTTAGAAGAGATGCAAACGAAAAAATCGTTGAGTGATATTGTCAATACCAATTGGGTTAACTGGGCTAGTACTCAGGGGTTAACCATGCTTCCCCAAGAAACCATTGATGTTAGTTTCCCCGATCCAACAAGTAATCCTTTGGATGTAGGGGTAACGATTAGTTGGATTCAGCAAAAGAGAACGAATAAAGTAGAACTATACACTAAATTCAGTCGATGAATAAACGATCCCTTAAAGCCTTTACACTGACGGAATTATTGGTGGCGCTTTCGATTTTTACCGTCATCATGGGGGCAGTTTATACCACATTTCTTGTGGGCAACCGTTCTTGGGTTGTTTTTAATACCAATGCCATGTTACAGCGAGAGGCACGCGAGGCCATGATGGTGATGACTAAGGAATTGCGTAAAGCGAAAGACGTATTAGTGATTCGCGATAAGGAAAGTATTCGAATGAATTTTGTACGGCCTTCCATAGGTCCTGTTTCGTATTTGTGGACCTCGACTGGTCCGGAAGCCTATAAATTAATTAGGAAGAATCAATCTCATACGAAAATATTAGCTCATAATGTAACACATCTTTCGTTTGAGTATTTAAAGGATTCTATCCTTATTGATATCACCGCTGGCATGAACCGTCCTTCAGGAGACAACCTTAGCTTTCGTTTAAAAGAAAAGGTAGCTCTAAGACTATGAAAAGGTTAAATGATCAAAAAGGGGCGGGATTGATTGTGGCCTATTTTGTGATGTCAGCACTGGTGACACTCTCAGCGGCTTTTTCTATTTTGACATTTAGTGAATTGAACCAGTCTTTGCGTTTTCGTGATGGAGTGAATGCCTTTTGGTTAGCCGAAGCAGGGATCAATTTATACCTTCAAAATCCTGCTATGTTGGATGAATCGGGGTCTTTGGTTATTCCCTATGGGCAGGGGACAATCCGTTTAGCCAAGCAGGATTCCTCTTTGGCGAAGCGGTTGGTTTTTGCCACAGGAACTGTCCGTGGTGTTAAACGAACGATTAAAGTAGAATTTCCGGCTATAGCCCCCGATGTTTTTAATAATACGATTACGGTTAAAGGGGATATTAACATTAGCGGTTCCAAATCCACAGTGACTTTTAATGATAAGGTTCGCTTAAACGGCAAGGTAAAGGATACCTCCGAGCACTCCATTGTTTATTTTGAAGACAAAAAGGAAGGGTTAAGCGAGAGTTTAGTCTCATTGATCTATCCGGATATGAACCGAAATGGCACTCCCGATGAATTTGTTGATTTTGTTGAGTTTAATCGTACTCTTATCGCCAATTACACGAGTAGTGAGGTGATCTATATCAAAGATAATGGCACCTTTACTGTTATTCCTAACGAGGCATTATCGGGAAAAAAGATAATCTATGTCGAGGGTCAGGAAGGTCATGGTAACGTAAATATTCAATTCAGCGGCCCTTGGGAAGGGAACCAGAATTTAACGATTATCTCAACGGGTACGGTCAGCTATAGCCAAGCCACCTCGGTTCCTACTAATTCACAGTTGAATATCATTGCGTGGTCTGGCTATAATCAGTCGGCCGGGCTGCCGGGAAGTCATCGGGGCGTGATTTATACGCATGGGGCAGCCAGCTTTGATGAGGTGCATGATACCTCGATCAGCAATGGCATAGTCATTGCCAATGCCGGAATTAATATCAAAGAAGTGTGGTCGCATAAGACGTTTAACTACAGTGATCCTCGTACCAATGGTGTTGTGCCGCCCGGCTTTGAAGGATTAGTGAGTGGAAGCTTCTTGGGCTATTCCACGCAGCCGAGTTTGTGGGAGGAGATTTAGTTCTATGCGCCCGTGGATATCTTATTTTCTGTTAGCGATAGGGGTTTGTGTGATGATTTTCATCGGTGTTAGTAATCAAAGGATTGCGGCTTCCTTGAAAGAAAAGTCTCAACTATTGTCCGAAAGATCACCGATGCGACCGTCTGTTTCATCCACGGATAATCCTCCAGCGCCCCAAAGTAAAATGACTACGACCATCACAAAGGCCTCTGAGCAATATGGGATTTATGAACATGCTCAAACAAAAGATTTTTGGAATGACCAGCAATGGGAGGCGTATGTGAAAAGGACATTAGACGAAACGCATGTCTTGGACGCTCAGGAAAGTGAAAAGGCCTTTGTGGGAATAAAGAAGACACCTCAGGAATTTCAAAAGCGCCTCAAGGACCTTAATCGACGCATTCAATATTATGAAGATTTGAAGCGAAAGGATTTAAACAATGAAGATATTCAAAAGAAATTGGAGAATCTTTATATCCTTAAATCGACGTTACTGGCGCTAGAGAATAAAATTATTACACCATCAAAGAATGCGTCGCAAGAAGAGCCAGAGTAGTTATTCTCTCCCATTCACATCAAATAATCGTCTAATTGTTTGCTATTTTTCTAACCACTTGCTAAAATCCCAACTATGTTAGAGTCTATCTTTTGGAGTTCACTTTTTTTGATTATCTACTGTTATTTTCTTTATCCGTTTTTTTTAGGCCTTGTGGCGCGTTATCGGTATCGACCAGTCCATAAGTCTCTTTTCCAGCCGACCATTTCCATTCTTATGGCCGTTTATAATGAGGAGGATGTCATTGAGCGAAAGATCAAGAATCTTTTAACACTTGATTATCCGCAGGACAAAATGGAGATTTTGATAGCCTCAGATGGTTCAACGGATGAGACCAATGCTATTGCTAAAAAGTTTACGGATAAACGCCTTCATTTTTTTGAAAACAATGTCCGTCGAGGAAAAATAAAAACGATTCAGGGACTTGTTCAAAGGGCGAAAAACGATATCCTTGTCTTCAATGACGCTCGCCAGTTAATGGCCCCTGATGCCGTTAAACAATTAGTAGACAATTTTGCTGATGTGACAGTCGGTTGTGCGAGTGGTGAATTGATTTTTTTAGAAGCAAACGAAGGGACGGCCCAAGGAATCAATCTCTATTGGCGTTACGAAAAATATATTCGTGGTTTGGAGAGCCGTCTGCATTCGATGATGGGTGCCACCGGCGCTATTTACGCGATTCGACGAGAGCTTTATCCAGAGGTTCCTTCCCATGTGATATTGGATGACATGTTTATTCCTTTTAAGATTATTCAGAAAGGTTATCGGGCGATTTATGATGAGACGGCAAAGGCCTATGATGAAGTGGCCAACGACCCTAAAGAGGAGCATCGCCGGAAAGCGCGAACGTTATTTGGCAATTATCAGCTTTTTACGATGATGCCGCAGATGTTTAACCCGTTTCGCAGTCCCATTGCGATACAATTATTTTCGCATAAATTTTTGCGATTAATGGTACCTTTCCTTATGATTTTCCTTTTTTTCATCAATGCCTTATGGCTTAGGGAAGGGATTTATAAAGGGATTTGGCGATTACAGTTCATTTTTTATACCATGGCTTTGATAGGTGGCTTGGCAAGAAACCATTCGTATGGTATCCTTAAGGGCGTGGTAAGGCTGTGTTATATTCCTTATGTTTTTTGTCTTTTAAATTTTTCAGCTTTGGTGGGATTTTTTCGTTTTATCTTTCATAGACAGGAAGTGACGTGGGAAAAGGCTCGGGAAAGGGCGAGCCACATTTGATATGAAAAATTTTTTCCAAAGAAATTATCAAGAAATTTTGGTTGGCGGCCTCATCCTTTTAATGTATGCACCGACCTTTTTATGGATGTGGGATCGTTGGTTTGCACGGGACACCTACTATAGTCACGGTATCTTAGTGCCGTTTGTGACCGGTTATTTAATTTGGCAACAGAAAAAAGAGTTGTCCAAGATCGAACGTCGGCCTTCACGATGGGGTATCCCGTTACTCGTTATAGCCACATTGGTTCATCTGGTGAGTTCGTCCCTTCGTGTTTATTTCTCGTCGGGTTTTTCCCTCCTTTTGGTAATATTGGGATATGTTTTATACTTCTATGGTGAAGCGATTTTACGAAGGATTTGGTTTCCCATTATCTTTTTGGTTTTTATGATTCCCATTCCGCTCTACACAATTACACAGATAAGTTTTCAGATGAAAATCTTTGCCGCAGAAATAGGGGAAAGGATTTTAAATCAGATGGGTTTTATGGCCGTCCGCGAGGGGAGTATTATCAAAATGCAGCATACGTATGTTGTTGTCGATGATGTCTGCAGTGGTTTACGGTCACTGATTTCCCTTATGGCCTTGGGGAGTTTATTTGCCTACTTTATGAAGAGCGAGAGCTATAAAAAAATTATTTTGTTTTTATCTTCTATTCCCATCGCCATTGTGACAAATGTCTTTCGAGTTGTTCTACTTTCTAGTATCGCAGAGATTTGGGGGGCGAAATACACCTTTGGTTTTGTCCATGACTTTTCTGGTTTTTTAGTTTTTGCCTTGGCTTTTATTCTTTTGATGGCCGTTGGGAGGTTAATGGCATGAAGTCTGTAGATAAACGTTTTATTTTTCTCGTTTGCCTTCTCATTATGGCGTGTTTACTGGCCTGGAACTTTTATTTTAAGGCGTATTTTCAAAGGGACACGGTTGACATTGTCAATTTCCCTAAGAGTATCGGGTCGTGGGAAGGGGAGGACCTCCCTATCCCGGCCCAAGATTTGGCTATTCTTGAGACAACGAATGCCTTTGTGCGACGTTATACGAATCCAACGGGAGAAGAAGTGTATCTTTTTATCGTTTATTCTCAAAACAATCGCAAGGTTTCTCATCCCCCAGAGATCTGTTATACCGGTAGTGGGGCAACTATTGTCGATAGACTTCTTAAGCCGATTCGTATCAATGATGAAATAAAGATCCACGCAAATCATTTAGTTGTGGAGAAAGGTAAGGAAAAGCAAATCGTTTTATACTGGTTTAAAGTGGGTAATACTTTTACCCCCAATTACTGGCGCCAGCAGGCGCTTATTGCCTTGAAATCTTTTTTTGGAGAATCAGCCAGCAGTGCCTTGATACGTTTATCCATCGATGCCCGCGATGATAGTAAAGTTGCGCAGGCTGAAAAAACATTATTACAGTTTGCCCACGAAATTTATTCTCCAACCTTTCGTTACCTGCCCTAAAAACATCTTCATTTTTTCTCCCTTTAGTAAAGATTAAATATTAAAACATATTGTTTAAGTTTTTCACCACCTACTTGGGTAGGTCTGTCCTAGAATATCTAAGTATATCCTATCTATCTTCTTTTTGTCAGCAAAATTTTACATAACCCACTACATTCCAAAGAGTTACATTTAAATATTTAATGCCATTTATATGGAGTTGGCATGGAAGTTGCTATAGAAAAGGTATCCTCCCCGAATATTTAAAAATTTGAAGAAAAGCGAATCGTTACTCAAGAAAATGAGACGTCTTAAGAAATCCGCAAGAAGATTTTTAATTATAAGTTGTATTGTTTGGCTGTGTGCTATCCTGGCCAGTACGGCATGGGCAACCTTTTCCTTTATCAAAGCCCAAGATGTTTCTACTGACATGAAAACCCATCAAAATTCGCCACCCAAAATTAATATTTTGAGCCATCAAGGAAAGACAAGATCACGTGCTCCCGAGCCAACCACCATGGCCCTATTCGGCAGTGGCCTTTTGGGAATGATTGTGAATTTTGTCCGTAAAGCTTATGATCGTGTGAAAAGAACCTTTGATATAGTCGCTTCTATCATGGCCCTTATCATTTCTTTCCCTTTATGCCTTTTGATAGCTGTCTTAATTAAATTGACTTCCAGAGGCCCTGTTTTTTTCAAGCAGGCACGTGTGGGCAAAGATGGTCACGTATTTGAAATGTACAAGTTTCGTACCATGCGTGTTGATGCCGAAAAGGAAACCGGACCAGTGTGGGCTACCCAAGATGATCATCGCTTGATTCCTATCGGCCCATTTATTAGAAAGAGCCATATTGATGAATTCCCTCAATTTATCAATGTCTTAAAAGGGGAAATGAGTATTATCGGTCCTCGGCCAGAGAGGCCATTTTTTGTGGCAAAATTAGTTCAAGAAATTCCAGATTATACAAAAAGATTATCAGTGAAACCCGGCATTACTGGTTTAGCCCAAGTTTGGCATAAATATGATGAGACCATTGAGGATGTGAAGAAAAAAGTGAAATATGATCTTTTGTATATTAGAAAGGTTTGTCTCTGGACGGACTTGATGATTATGCTGCGCACCATTAGAGTCGTTTTCACGGGCGAGGGAGCTCGATAATAAAATAAATATCAGCTACGTTTGAAAGCTAAAAAAGGAAGAAAGACATGAAAAAATTAGGATTAATAGTCGTACTGATTTTGGGGTTGGTGATTATGGGGGCTTCCCGTGTTGAGGCTTTAATTATCTTTGAAATTGAAGGCAATGATACTATTGCCACTGCCCAAAATATCGATGCGTTCTTTTCGATAGGAGCGAATGTTGATATTCAAGACTCCGCTACTATTCCCTGGGTTTCGATTTCGGCAACCGGGGATGGTACTTACGACTATTATTCTTTTACAGTAGCAAGTGCTGGTTCTACAGGCGTTTTTGATATCGATTATGGGATGTTTGACATAGATACTGAAATAGGACTCTTTGATCCTGCTGGTCTTGTTTTGGCCCAAAATGATGATTTCTTTCCCAATACGGTTGGAGCAGGAGGAAGCGCCCATCCTTTTGACTCTTATATTTCGCATACGTTTGCTGCTTCAGGTCTTCATACCATTGGGGTTAGCCGATTTCCTTCCAGCGCTACAACAGGAACGTTAACTGGCGCTGCTCCTCACCAAGGATCTGATTACACTCTGCAGGTATCTATTCAAAATCATGATGGGGGTGGTGGGCAAGAACCGGTTATTCCTGAGCCGTTAACGCTTGGCTTATTTGGATCAGGTTTATTAGGCTTACTAGGATAAAGCGGATTTAATTTAAAATTTTCCTTTGAGAAAGGGAGAAAGGATGATAGGCCTTATGCTAAAGAACAAATTGTTAATGCTAAAAGTCACTTTGTTTGCCGTTGTTCTACCATTTCTCTATGGCTGTCCAGGTGGTGGTGGCGGTGGTGGTTTATTTGGCGGTGGCAGTTTTTTGGGCGGTGGCGGTGACAGTGGGAGCAGCAGTCTGCTCGGTGGTGGTGGCGGCCTTGGCGGTGGCGGTAGTTTAGGCACCTCCTTAGCCGGAAGTGACGTCACAACAATTACTCAGCCCGAGCCGGCCAGCCTCTTGCTTTTGGGAAGCGGAATGATGGCGATGGCGTTGTGGAAGAACACCATTAATCGAAAATAATCACATTTTTCAATTTGCCACGGTGATTATGAAGAGGAAAACTTAGAGGCAGGTTCTCTGTACGAGATAACCTGCCTTATTTTTTGGATTTGAAGGTGAGGGAGGGTCGTTGTTTGACACTCGTAAGAAATCATGTTATATTTATTCTCTTCTATTCATAAGCCATAGAGTACGATAGGCTTTAAATTATATTATGTCTTCGAAATTAACTCCCACACAACCTTTGAATCTTCTGCGAAGTTCGGTCAATAGCCTTGTGAGTCACCCTATCATTCTATGGCCTTTTGTTACGATTGCCTTTGTCCAGTTGATATTTGTGGAGATTTTATATTTTGCACCGCGATTCCCTTTAAATAATTTTTTTGGTCCCATCATTCAGAGGTTCTTTGGCGAAGCCTATTTACATTATCCTTTTAATTTGGTTATCTTGTCGCAATTGTTTCAGTATGGGCAAATTCCTTTATATATCTTTGTGAGTAGTTTTTTTATTGCCATGGGGATTTTAATTATATTTAATATTAATAATAATAGGCGCATCCATCTTCGCCAAGTAGCTCAAGACACATGGGCGCAATATGTCCACATCGTCGTTGCCGCGATCGTCATGGCTTTAGCTCTTTATTGGACGTATACGCTCTATGGCATTCTCGCACAGAAAGTTTTACGCAGTGTCGTATCAATGGGAATAATTCCTTTTTTAAAAGTGATTATTGTGAAAGGTTCAACTTTTTTTTATCTTTTGATTGGAACATTTATGACAACCCTTTTTGCTTTTGTTTTTCCCATTATTATGATAGAAAAGGTAAAAATTTTTCCTGCTATCCTTAAAAATTTTCAGAACTTCATCTCGGGTGGATGGACCTTATGGATTGTTATTTTTGTTTCCACTCTCTTGTATCTACCCGTGTTGATCTTGCGTCAGAATGTTTTAAAGTTAATAGACAAGAGTTTTCCTGAAATTAGTCTGCTCATTGTCATCTTCGGTATTTTGATAACGATTTTTATGGATGCGATTATTTACACGGCCATAACCACCTATTATCTTTGGCAAAGAGAGCATAGATGAAGAGTAGTGTTATTCTCGATGCCATTATTTTGATGGGGATATATGGAGTATTGTCGCTTTTAGATTTAAACAGTGATTATGTGGTGGAGCGGAAGCTATGGCACATTAATCGTAAATTTCTAGATGTAGCCAAGGATCCGAAGGCGGTACCGCCACAGACGTTTGAGGCCCTTGCCAACGAGTATAAAAGAATTATTCGTCAACATAGTAAGTCAAGAGCGATTGCCGGTGTTTATGTTGTTTTAGGACGAATTTATATAATGAAAGGAGATTTGAGTCAAGCGCGTGATGTCCTTGGCGAGATTACCAAACTTTATCCCGACTATCGCGAATTATCGGCCGAAGCTATTTCGTTGATTGCCAAAACGTATGAATTAGAGAATAATTGGGCCAAGGCAAGGGAACTCTATCAAAAGATTATTCAAGAATATCCACGAACCGAAACGGGTTTAAGTACGCCGCTTTATATGGCGAATTATTATCAGACTCAAAATGATTTTCGTAGTACGATGAAGGCCTATGCCCAAGCGATTGATTTCTATCAGAAGCTCATCACCGAGCAGGAACACTCAACGGTTGAATTTAATAGTTTGCGATATTTGGCGAATTGTTATGTAGCCCAGAATCGCTGGATGGAGGCGATAGAGACATTAAAGCAAATTCTGATAGATTACCCGGAGCCTCAGTATCTTACGGTTCAGCGGGCGGAATTGATTATCAAGACGATTAACGCCATTGTTGTTAATCAACTCAAAAACAGTGACATCGCAGCCGATATTTATAAGGAATTTATGGTCAAGTATCCTCAACATCCGCTTAATAAGACCCTGAAAGTTGTCCTTGACCGATTAAAAGAAAATAAAAACCCAGACAGTCAGGAAGTATCTGTTCAGTGAGATGACGAGTTCAAGCACACATTCTGTCCTTGAAGAGAAATCACGAGCCACCTTGTTCCAAGAAGTGGGGGATATTTGTTCGGCCGTGACGGTCGCGATGTCTCCTAAAGAACTTCTTGAGATTTCCTTGCGTAAGACCATGGAGCTTTTTGAGGCGAGTCGCGGCTCTATTTTTATTTTAAATGAAAAAACAAAAGACCTGACATTAAAGATTGCTCATGGGATGGAATTGTCCGAGCAGAAGCAGATGGTTAAGCGATTGGGAGAAGGGATAGTCGGACGAGTAGCCCAGATCAAGAAGCCCTTAGTGGTGCAGGATATTGCTCAGGATAGTCGGTTTCACCATTACAAAGCGAGAGGAAGTTATGCTACCGCCTCCTTCATTTGTGCCCCGTTATTGATTAAGGATAAGCTGATAGGTGTAATTAATATAGCGGATAAAAAAGATGGGAATCGTTTTACTCATGAGGAGCTTCAATTATTGGATTTTTTATCAAGCCAAATCGCCCTCAATTACAGGCGAGTCCAATTGTACCATAAATTTAAAAAAGCTGTCCGTGAATCCAAGTCTTTAAAGAGTCAGTTAGGAAAGACAAGTCACGAAGCAAGTCTATTAAAGAGCAAAGTGGTGATGCAGGAGAAGTTGGCGACGATCGGTAAGTTGGCCGGTGGCATTGCGCACGAATTTAATAATCCTTTAGATGGTGTTTTGCGCTATACCAATCTGTGTCTTGAGCATACCAAGGACGATGAGGTGGTGCGTGGTTATCTTCTGGAAATTAAACAGGGATTAAATCGCATGGTCAACATTGTCAAGAGTTTGTTGGCCTGCTCACGCAATGGCAATGGCACGCCTTCGTTGGAAAAGATAGATCCCAATAAGGTGGTCGAACAATCCTTACTAACCATTCAATCCGAGGCCTCTCACAAAAATGTCACGATCGAAAAACGGATGGAGCCCAAATTACCGTCGCTGATTGATTTGGGGTTGGAGAGGGCGATAAACAATTTATTAAGGAATGCAGTTGATGCCGTTGACAGGGGAGGCAAGATCAAAATCACGACCGTCACACAGAATGGATACGTGGTTATTGAAGTTAAGGATAATGGTTGTGGTATTCCTCAAGAGGCTCTGGGTAAAATATTTGAGCCTTTTTATACCACCAAGGACATGGAGAAAGGCTGCGGTTTAGGCCTAACGATTGTCAGTGAGATCATTAAGAGCTATGAGGGAGACATCAGGGTCTCCAGCGTCCTTGAGAAGGGGACGACCTTTGCCCTTGTCATTCCAATAAAATGATGATTCAAGCCGCCCATAAAGATTATTCGATATTGGTGATTGATGATGAACCGTTGATCCGGGAGTCTCTTTACGAAATTTTTCGCATTGAGGGTTTTAATGTGTCTATGACCGCAAGCGGGGAAGAGGCCTTAAGTATTATTAAAACTCGACCTATGGACATTGTGATAGCGGATTTAAAGCTTCCACAAATGGATGGCTTAGAGTTTTTGAAGTTAACAAAAGAGATGCGACCGCAGACGGAGGTGATATTGATGACCGGTTATGGCTCTGTGGAGACGGCCGTGGAGGCCATGAAGCAAGGGGCGTATGACTATATTACGAAACCTATTAATGACCATGAAATAAAAATTATTATCAAAAAAGTTATTGAGCGCAAAGAGATTTTGGAGGAAAACAAGAGCTTACGAGAAATGATTGCCGAAAAGAAGCGGACCTCTTTTTGCGATTTGATTGGGGGTAGTGAGAAGATGCAGAAGGTTTATCAGGTCATTGAAGCGGTGGCGAGTACCAATGCGACCATTTTGATTACCGGGGAAAGCGGAACAGGGAAGGGGTTGGTGGCCAGGGCGATTCATGACATGGATCAGAATCGCAGGGATAAACCGTTTGTCGAGGTTAGTTGTGGCGCTCTTTCCGAGACCCTTTTGGAAAGTGAGCTTTTTGGTCATGTGAAGGGGGCTTTTACAGGCGCTATTCGGGACAAAGAAGGCCGTTTTGAATTTGCCAAAGGAGGAACGATTTTCTTAGATGAGATTGATGCCTTTTCGCCTGTCTTACAGGTCAAATTGTTACGTGTCTTGCAGGATGGTGTCTTTGAGCGTGTCGGTGATAATGTGACCCGCCGTGCCAACGCTCGGATTATCGTGGCCACAAACCAGAACCTGATGGAATTGGTTAAAGAGGGACGCTTTCGGGAAGATTTATACTATCGTATTAATGTTATCGATATTAAAGTGCCTTCCTTAAGAGATCGCAAAGAGGACATGCACCTTTTGGTAGACCATTTTATCAGGAAATATAGTAAGCATAATAATAAGAAAATTAAAGGAATCTCGGATGAGGTGAAGAAGATGTTCCTGGAGCATGGTTGGCCCGGCAATATCCGTGAGTTGGAGAATGCCATTGAGGGGGCTGTGATTATGGCTAAGACAGAGATCATCAATAAATGGGATATTCCCTCGGTGGCGAAGTTTGCGGCTGTGTCCACGACTCCCACCGATGAGAAATCCATCAAGAAAGTCTTAGAAAAGCCGGAACGGGATCTTATCATTTCTATCCTCAACGAATGTAATTGGAATCGTAATAAAGCGGCTGCTCAATTGGGCATCAATCGGACCACCCTTTACAACAAGATGAAAAAATACAAAATTTCAGAGAAAGTCAAACGCATTTAAGGCGGAAGGCATGGATCAAGAAGGTTTAAAGAAACTCATCGAAGAGGTTTTAGATAAGAATAAGTGGAAGGATATCATTGACCATTTTGTCGAGGTCCTCAAAATCAATATATTTTTAGTTGATTTTAATGGACTGGTTGTCGTGCCCCCTCAGAGCCGATTGGGATGGCCTTTATTTGAACGTGGTGCTTTGGGAGGGAAGTTATCCGACAAAAAGCAGAATATCTTAGACAGATTCCGTAAGGTGGGGGATTATCTTGAGTTTCGTTGTGTCAGTGGCCTGCAGTGTTTTGCGGTCCCCATCACCATTGAGCAAACAAAAACGATTATTTATCTGATGGTTGGTCCAGTTATTTTAAATCGAAGGGAAAATAAAGAGTTTTATGAACAAGTTGCTAAGACTTTGAAAGTTAGACAAGAGGAGTTATGGGAGGCGGCCAATGAATTAAGAGTTGTCTCTAACCTTACGATGAAGTCAATTTTGGATTTATTAGCGCAGGTCGGTCATGAGGTCATAGAGCTTAATCTAGAGAAAAAGAAGTTGTCACAAATGCGTATCGATGAACAAATGTTGCCCACAAACGTTTCGGAAGCAGCCCAAGAAATTTACGGCCGGATTCATCTGGACGAACTTTTGGTTACTCTTTTAGATATTGCTCTAAAAATGACAAATGCCGAATGCGGTTCTATTATGGTAGTCGAGGAGGGGGATGAGTTGGTCATTAAGGCCGCGAGAGGCCTTGATGAGGACCGCATTCAAAACGCGCGAATCAAACTGGGGGAGGGCATTGCCGGCATTGCGGCCAAAGAGAATTCTTGTTTTGTTATTCATGGCATGGAAGGGGAGAGTCGTATCAAAAATTATTTAGCCCGACCCGATATTCAACATGCCGTGGTCATGCCTCTTAGTGCAAAGAATCGAGTCTTTGGGGTTCTTAACTTGCATACCAAAAAAGTTGATCATACTTTGGAGGGGTTAGATAATTTGCAGTATCTCTCCAAGTTGATCGTCGCTGCTTTCCAAAGTATTTAATGATTTAAATTTAATTTTACAAGATTTTTATTTTTTATTGTGGTTTTATACTGAAGAAGTTCAGTATACCAATCATTAAACTGTTGTTTCTTGTTTCCTTTTAAGAGCGGGCCAATTTTTTCTGCAAAATGCATTAACTCTGTGGTTTTAAAGATTCGATATTGTATATTTCCAGATTTTCGAAGATCAATATTCCCCAACTGAAGTGTTGCTTTCACTTCTTCTAGTATAGGGAGTTCACGTTTGTGCATATGGAGACCAGTAGAGAAGCACTTGTGTCCAGATTTATTTACTACGTAGCTATGAAAATATCCTTCTCCGCACCAAAGTCCAGCTATAAATTCATTGCTTAACATTAACCCTATTTTAGATTTTATACCTTTCGTGGTCAAGAATTTAATCATCAGAAAAAGCTTAAAGTATTCTTTACATTTAGTCGTTTTAAAGGTATATTATTTTTGAGCATGTGGTCAAAGTAAAGGGTATGTTAATTTGAGCATATGCTTAAATTAACGGAGGATTAAATGAGTCGAGTTGGACGGCCCAAAAAGATCAGATATGTGCAAAGAATGCCAAAAATTACGCAATTTAGCCCGCGTGGCAAGCCGGGTCGACCGCATGAGATTGAATTAACTGTGGACCAATATGAGGCCTTAAAATTAGCTGACTACCAGGGTTTTGATCAATCAGAGGGGGCGGTGGCTATGGGTATTTCCAGGCCAAGTTTTGGGCGTATTTTGAGAGAGGCACGCAAATTGGTTACTGATGCCTTGGTGAATGGCAAAATTATCAAAATTCGTACGGGGAATGTTCAGGTAGGCGTTCGTGCCCTGGATTTTGTGCCCTCCGGGCTTGTAGCACAGCGAATTCTGCGGCAGCGATTACCAAAGCCCGTTCGATCATCGGAGGGCGTTTCTTTATAAGCACCGTGTATTTGTGGTATAAATAACTTCATATAATATGTGTTATGTTAACTATATGGTATTCAAGGATACTTCAATAAGTATATAAGGCTTAAGAAGTTATGACAAAATGATTTCAACCTGTGGATAAAGCTGAATAGTTTTACTTATATTATAAGCACTTTCTGAGTAATCTCACCTTTCCTCCAGTACTATCGGATTTTGAGAAGTTTTTCCATCCAGCTACAACTTTATGCAAATAACTTGAGGATTTATCGTCTTTGGGAATGTCTTTGCAGATTTTACAAATTCGTGGGCTATTTAAGGCTTAAGAAGGTTGGTTCGTTTTGGTGTGGTGTCATGGCTTCCACTTGTCCTGTTTCAACCTCAATGAGGACAAAATTGGGGTCTTCGGCGTCTGAAAAATACTGCCTAAGCATAGGGATGTTATTCCAGGCTATCTCCTTTTTGGTGGGATCGGTACTGATTTTGGCTTTACCTGCTAGCCGTGCGTAGCACATTTTTCGGTCGATGTAACAGATTTCAACTTGGGGGTTTTTCTTGATTTGGTCGATGGTGCGAGAGCGCGAAAGAACAGCTATCAAGAGGTTTCCATCTTCATCAAGGTAAGGAAGCATCGGTCTCACCCGTGGTTGACTCCCCTCCATTGTGGCTAGACACCCGAAGCCCGTATCCTTAATTAAATCGATTACTTCCTGCTTGTTCATATTCACTCCTTGTCGGTTTATTGTCAAGTATATTGGGAAGGTCCTTATCACGCTCTTTAAATTTGTCAGTACCTACTAAATGGCGGTTAGTCACAGCAATCATTTCGGTTATGATCGAAACGGCGATTTCCTCTGGTGTTTGGGCACCAATGTCAACCCCTGCCGGGATATGAATCCTATTAAATTTAGCTGCTGAGATACCCAGTCCTTTAAGTCTCTTTTCAAACTTGATGCGTTTGGCCTTGCTGGAAATGACCCCTATATATTTAGCTTGGGATTGAATAACCGTTTTCAGACACTCAAAGTCAAATTCATTGCCTTGGGTTACAATCATAATCAAGGTGTTTTTGTTGATAGGCTGCTTTGCCAACTCTTCGGCATGGTTTCCTAATATAATTTTATCCACATGAGGAAATCGTTTTTTGTTGGCGAATTCTTTGCGGTTATCGATGATAGTCACTTGATAATTGAGCATTTTGCCAAGCATTGAAAGTGGTAAGGCAATGTGACCGGCTCCACAGACAATAAGATGCTTCTGTCCGACAAAAGGCTCAATAAAGACTTTCATTCGGCCACCACAAACCGATTTATCCGGCCCCCCAAAAAAATCATAGGTAACGATGGTCGGCTTGCCAGCGGCCATGGCCTTAAGACATTCCTCACGAGCGGCTTTTTCGTTGCGTCCCCCTCCGATCGTTCCAAACAAACTTCCGTCCTCCAACACTACCATCTTAGCTCCGCTTTTTTGGGGAGTGCCTTTAATAGTTGACTCAATGACCGTCGCAAAGGCATAACTTTGCCCTTTGCGGATGGCTTCGAAAGCTTTAAGCATGAGTTTTTCCATGTGTGGACTTTCTAACCTTATGTTTGAGAACTTTCGTCTGTTGGTTTGGGTTCATCTTTTTTATTTTCAAAAATATCCGGAGGCAGTTTCAGCTCTTCTGGAGGCTCTGCTTGAGGGCTTTGAGCAGAGTTTTCTACTCCCTCCCCTTCTCTTTCGCTCGTTGGGGTTGATGGAGGGGTCTTTTCTTTCTGTTCTAAGGGGCCCGAAGGCTCCTCCAAGCGCTTAAGGAGATTTTTAAGTTTCTCGGGATTATTTTCCTGTGGGGTAACCTCTGGCTGTTTAGAGATTTCCTCCTGCCCACTAACCGATTCTGGCGGTGACGCTGTTTCTTGGCTCGGTGTTGGCTCGCTTTGAGGTGGAGTGGTTTCAGTGGCTGTCGGTGACACGTGCGTTGGTTGACTAACTTCCGAAGGTTCAGGGGGTAACTCAACGGTGTTTTGAGATGTCGGTGAACTTACCACCGTCTTCTTTGAGGCCTCCAATTCCTTTATTCTCGCATTTAAGGCCTCGATTTTTTTATCTTTATCTTGAATCGTGTGTTCGTGTTCCGTGATGGTTTTCTCAAGTTTTGTCACTTTGAGCTCGAGCTGATTCACACGATTTTTGAAGCCTGTGGTTTCCGTTTGGGCATTGGTTAGTTCGATTTGTAAATCCCGTGCCTTTACTTTGGTGTCTTTAAGTTCCTTTTCCAGGATATCTTTAACCTTGTTAAATTCTTTTCGATTGCGTAATTCTGTTTCAAAGGCCTTTTCTGATTTTTCCAAAGCCTGATTTTTTTCTTCGAGGAGCTTTTCAAGACGTTCGTACTTTTCTTTGAATTGGGATAGTTCTAAAGTAGCCTCCACATGGGTTGGCCATTTTTTTTCTTTTTGGATATAATCAGTTTCAATATTTTCACTTTCAGGAACTTGGGTACGAAGCGAGGATGTTCCTGTGAGAGGTGGTGCCATATTCGTCTTGGTTGTTAAGGGATCTATAGGCGGTTCCATGGGTTCGACTTCTTCCATCTTTCGTTTTCGTCCTAAGCGAGAAAAAAGGCCGCGGGCATGAGTTTTTTTCTCCTCGGTTGGTGCGCCTTGTAAGGAAGGCCCTTTGTCCGCTAACCCTAGTCTGTTCAATAATTGGGCTGTGGTCTCTTCTTTCTTAGCAGGCGGTAAACTAATCGCGTTACCGCTTGCTTGCGTCGTGGAACGTTTTTTTTCACTATACAATAACAATCCCACCACACCCAAACCAAAAAGAACAATGGTCGTCGCCAGATAAAATAATATCACTGCTTTCTTTCCTTTTATTGTGAAGCCAATGTTTCTTTGGCTAGCCGATTGACACAGAGAATGAATACATTATAATAAACTTATGATTTCCTGTGTTTTACTAGTCGCTGGAGACAGTTCCAGATTTGGTTCGCCCAAGGCTTTAGCGAGACTTGGCGCTGTTACAGTCTTAGAATTTCTTTTGAATAAACTCATTCTTACCGATGTGGCTGAGGTGGTTCTTGTCTTGGGCGCCCATGCGCAGGAAATTAGACCGCATGTCCTCAAACACCCCATGGTGAAAATTATTTATAATGAAGATTATAAGGAGGGGCAGACATTTTCGTTTAAAGCTGGTCTTTCCGTTGTCTCCTCCTCCTCCTGTGGAATCATGCTTCTACCCATTGATTACCCTTTTATTCAAATTGATACCTTTACAATGTTAGTTCGGGACTTTGAGACACATAGACCTCACATCTTAATTCCCACATATAACTTACAGAAAGGACATCCCCCTATCTTTTCCTCTGAATTGAAGAAAAAATTTTTTATTCTGGATAATAATTTGGGGATTAATGAAATGGCTCATCAACACAAATTTATAACGCTCCCTGTCAAAGACGAAGGTGTAATTGCCACATTTAATACGCCCGACGAGTTTTCATCTCTTAAAGCAAAATATGCTCTTTGAATCAGAGTAAAAAATTTTTAGAGATTCTTCGTAAACGCAACCACTTGGGCTCGATAATTGACGCGAATATAGGCGTTCCTTAGCACTTTCGAAATGATAGGTCGTTTCCAAAAGCCAGAGGCATCAGATTCAATATTGGTAACGGCATCCCCTCCTAGCAAGGCCGCCTGAGGTTTAAGTTTTTCAATGACTTCCTTAAGAGGGGTTCGGCGCTCTGTCGTCACCTTAACATATCCTATGATTTCGTGAGGACGATCCACTCGCTCAAGATAAAGAATTTGGGTGGGGGATGATTTTGCAGGATAGCTAACCGCCGGAACATCTTCAAAATCTATACTGTAGAGGCTACACCCTGCTAGCCATACCGTAACTACAGTGAGAGAAAATAGATAAGCCTTTTTCATGGGATTACCTCAACTTGATTGTGTTGTTTTTCGAGCGCTTCTTTCTCCCTAAGGGCCTTAATGATTTTGTCCGGTGTGATAGGCAATTCTTTGATACGCACACCCACGGCATCGTAGATGGCATTGGCAATGGCCGCCGAGGTTGGTAAGAGGGCAGCCTCTCCCATTCCCTTTGCCCCAAAGGGCCCTTCGGGGTCATTCGTTTCAACGAGAATGCATTCCATAGGTGGTATCCCAAATCCTCGTGGAAGTCTATAGTTGGCAAAATTACCATTAGCAGGACGACCCTTTTTATCAAAATGTAAATTTTCTAAAAAGGTATACCCAATCCCCATGGTAAGGGATCCCTCAATTTGGGCCTCAACGGATTGAGGGTTAATCGCTTTGCCGATATCATGCGCATCCCACATCTTGAGGATCTTAACTTCTCCTGTCTCTTTATTGACTTCGAGTTCGACGATTTGGGCTTCAAAACCGTAACTTCCTGAAACATTCCCCTCCCCTGTTCTAAAATCAATAGGTGTGGTCTTCGGATTATAACTGCCACGCCCAATAATTTGATAACCATAGTTAAACGAATAACAAATCTCCAAAGCCTTATCAAAATTGATTAGTACAGAGTTATCCTTTTTGTTGATGACCGCTTCCGCTTTAATATCTAAATCTTCAGGAGGAAGTTTATATTCTTGCGCAACGACATTGAGAATCTGTTTTTTGGCATCGCGAGCAGCTAATAAAGTGGCATTGCCGGAAATGAAGGTGACGCGGCTGGCAAAACTTCCGGTATCGAATGGCGTGATTTCAGTATCGCCGGATTTACAACGAATGCGAGAATAACTAACTCCTAATTCCTGAGCGGCAATTTGGGAAAGGGCTGTGTTGCATCCTTGCCCTGTATCGGCCGCCCCGGTAAAGAGATAAACAGAGCCATCCTCTTCTACTTTCACAATGGAACCAGCAGATTCATGTGATTTATACATCTTCGACCCCATGACATCGGCCGCTATACCAATACCAATGCCGCAACAGAGATGTTTCTGTTTGCCATGCTTTTTTTTCCATGCACAGGCTTCAACAGCTTTTTCGATGCACTCTTTAAGGCCGTTGGTTGTTAAAACCATTTTGTTTACGGTGACCATATTGGGCGTCGTGATATTTTTTAGTCGGAATTCAACGGGATCCATGCCAATACCTTCGGCTAAAAGATCCATGTGGGATTCAATGGCAAAGCCGGCTTGTACTCCGCCGAAACCACGCATCGCCCCACTGATGGAGGTGTTGGTATATACGCGGTAACCTGTCACACGAAAATGTTGAATTTTATAGAGCATGAAGATACGCATAATGGCGGCGGCCAAGACCGTCGGGCCATAGCTGCAATAGGCACCGCCATCGGCAATAACTTCACCTGTGATCGCCATGAGCGTTCCATCTTTTTTAACACCCGATTTTAGTTTATAAACCATGCCATGTTTCCGACGGGTTGCAAGGAATTCCTCTTCACGGTTACAACAGATTTTTACGGGCAGGCCACCTGCCTTTTTGGATAAAAGACAGGCCGCGAAATCCATCGGCAGCATCTCGAGTTTACCGCCAAACCCCCCTCCCACGGCCAGCTTAATAACACGAACATCATTTAAGTCCATTTTTAATGTCTTTGCTAATGCCTCGCGGCATTTAAATGGTGCCTGACTCGAGGACCAAAGGGTAATTTTATTTGAAAATGTTTCCCATTGACCGACACAGACATGAGGTTCTAAGGCTGCCATGTGCGCGGCTGGCATATAAAATAAATCTTCTCGGACATAATCAGACTCTTTCAGGGCACGATCAGGGTTCCCAAAATTTACAGGCAAGATAACAGCAATATTATTACGGGCTTCGTGGATGAGAGGCGCACCTGGTTTCATCGTTTCGAGAGGATCAACCACACAGGGAAGCTCTTCATATTTGACTTCGATCAGATGAAGGGCTTCTTCGAGGGTCTCTTCATCAATCGCGGCCACGGCCCCGATTTCATCGCCAATATAGCGAACCTTTTCGGACTCTAAAGGCATTTGATCCACGGTGTGGGGAAAGAAATATTCATTGGAACCGAATTTTATCTGGTGTGTATCTTTGGCGGTGATGATGGCGTGCACGCCTGGTAGGGCTTCGGCTTTGGAGGTATCGATACTGATAATTTTACCGTGAGGAATGGTGCTACGAATCAGTTTGCCGACCAGCATGTTGGGAAAACTTACGTCAAAGGCATATTTAATCTGGCCAGTAACAATGCCTTTTCCATCGATGCGGGGAACGCTTTTCCCAACGGGGTCAACATAATCTTTGCTAAATTTATGTTTCGTGGCCATCGTCATAATTATCGTAATCAACTAACCAACAAAGACTTATCCTTTACAGGTCGCTATGTTACGGGGCTCCTGGTCATTTAATTTTTTCATCTCTTTTCCTGCTTGAATAACAGCGTCATAAATGCGTAAGTACCCCCCACAGCGACAGAGATTACCATCCAAGGCATAATCCATTTCTTCTTGAGTTGGTTCGGGATTTTTTTCCAGTAAGGCCTTGGAGGCCATAATAAATCCCGGAATACAGAAGCCACATTGAGCAGCCCCTGTCTCCAGGTAGGTTTTTTGTAGTGGATGGAGGGTTTCCCCTTCAGATAAACCTTCGATGGTCGTTATCTCCTCTTCGATATTATAGGCCAAGGTGATACAGGAAAGAATGGCTTTTCCCTTGATATTGACACAACAGGTGCCACATTCAGTTTCTTCGCAGGCGGTTTTGGTCCCTGTCAGGCCGAGGTGATTACGCAATACTTCCAAAAGCGTTTCATGACCTTTCAGATCGAGCTCATATTTCTTTTTATTGATAATGAGAGTTTTCATTTTTATTTTTTTGATTTTGTACCAATTCGTTGAGAGCACTTTTGATGCTGACGCGAAACATATGCTGTTTATATTCGTTACTTCTGGTATCATAAATCGTTTTATCAAGATGGTCAAGTGCTTCTTCGGTAATTCTTGCGGAGCAAATATTTTGATTTAAGAAATTTTCTAAAATAATATCACGTTGAGCAAAGGTCACACAATTATTGACGCTCACGCGGGTATTGGTAAAACGATTTTCGCTGAAGGTTGTTTTAATCATCAGGGATAAAAGAGGAATATCAACATTGCTTGATTTTCGAACCCGTCTATAAGCGATAGAACACTCTTTGTCGCGTTTGATAACAACATGCGTGAGGATTTTGTCGGTCTTTGCGCCACCCTTGAAAAACTCTTCTGCGCTAAGGACTGATTCTGTCCCTTCCCCATTTAGGAAATGCAAGCGGGCTTCTAACCCTATCATGGCGGCCGGCATTTCTGTCCAGGTATAACGACAGGTGAGATTCCCTCCCATTGTCGCCATGTTGCGGATAGGCTGTGTTGAGATATTGCGACAGACTGTCCGTAAAATTTTGAAATTATCTTCCAGTAACAGGGATTCAAAAAGTTCATCAATGGTCGTCATTGATTTGATAATCAGTTGCTCGTTATCAGCGGTTATACCATGTAATTCAGGGATACGCTTTAGGCTCAAAACATTCTTGGGAGTCTTAAGTCCTTTTCGCTTAAGGGATTTAAGATTACTCAATAAAAAGGTCCCTCCCGCTAGAAGGCGAACTTCCGGCAGGTCCTTGTAGAGCGTAGCCGCTTCTGCTAACTGTGTGGGGCTATGAAAGCTAAAAGGTTTAAGAAGCATAAATAATGCCCTTTATAACTTATTGTCTTTCAAAGGATTTTAAAAAATATAGTAAAATTTTACTATATTATACACATAGAATTTAATTTTGCAAGAAATACTTTTTTGGTCTTTGGAGATCAGAGGAGCTAGGAGGGAAGCTTTCCTTTTGTCTTTAATTCTTCAATGGCCATATCCACAACCGCGATATCCCAGCCGTGTCTTACAATTTCTTTTTTTAATTCGTTTGCTGATTTATTTTCGATGTTACGAGGGTCGCTTAAATAGTATTTTATGACCTTAAGATTGTATTCTTGGTGCTTATTTAATTTCCATTGAAGTCGTTTTTCCTCCAGTTGCCGATTGAGCATATAAGCAACCAATCCCCAAACAAATGGTAAAAGTATAACAAAAAGCATCGAATAAAGGTGAAATGGCTGTGTCTTTCCTAAAAGATAACCAGTACTGTACCAAAAGACATCGAAAAGATAATGGGCAACCAACACGGTGATAATACCAAATTTTATATAGATAATGGACAAGAAGAACCCTAACGCTGTTACCTCTAAAGCACGAAACCACATAGGAAAAATAAGGTAACCACTATGGCCAAGTCCCCAGATTAGCGACGAAAGGATGACCGCCAGAAAAGTCCTTTTCAAGACCTTTGTCAACCAACTAATGGTAAATAAGCGAAACATAATCTCTTCGAGGAAGCTAGCCCGCAGGCCTAGATAAAAAGCCGCTAGAAATGGAAAATAAGCGGCCGAAAGCTGTGTGACCCATGTTTGCTCAAACCAAATGCCGAAATATTCTTGTCCAAGTTTGAAGGCCAAGGTTTGCAAACCAACCATAATCACAAAGCAAAGATATCCCAGACAAATGGAGGCAAAGACTTCTTTGGTGAGAAATGAGGTTCTTACGTAATGAAGAAAAGATCCCTCCTTTTTCTGTGGAAAAATTTCTGCGTGTAAGGCCTCTCCGGAAAGACTTGGCATAAGGACACCAATAGTGGCAAAAAATATACTCAAAATTGTTTCGACCGCATGACGTCCATAGAAGGAAGCTATGGGTTGCGTTGTATCATACTTGAGAATGACATTTTGGAGTTCATTAAGTTCAGCTAGCAGGGTGAAGAGAAAGATGCTCGCTGTTATCGTGTAATAAAACTTTCTAGTGGTTGACATAGCCAAATGATTCCGACGAAGAATAAGATAAAAAATCGCAGCCACAAAAAGAGCTATATTTAAAATGCGTGTAATGGTTAAGAGATTTAAACTAATAGTCTGTTTGGTGGCGAGATCGCGATAGTAAGTCTCGGGCAATTCAAGACTGAATTTCGAAAATGTTAAAAGTTCTTCTCCCGACACAGTTGCCCCCATAAGTAACCTTGCATTGCCAGACAGACGGTGTTTTTTCCATGGTATACTAGCCGATTTCTTTTCCCAAGCAAAGGTATGGTCGATACGATGATCGAGCTCTCTGGAAAATTCGGTTGTTAAAAAATATTCGTCAGGACTGAATGAAAAGTTTTTTATGAGAAATTGTTCAGCTTTTTCTTTTGCTTCTTCACGACTCGTTTTCGGCTTTTGCGTACTATCTTCGATGGTATGCCGAAAGGAGGTAACCTCCCCTGTCTTACAGCTAATCGTCAGTAAATACTCTTCCCTTTCCTTTTCCCTAAAAAAACGTACCATCCAGAAAAACAATTCAAAGTTATGTTCCTTGAGAAATTGCAGTTCGCCCTCAAATCCAAGAGTCCGCTGAAGATAGCCATCAGAATTTTGATCAATAACAAAGACAACGGCCGTGTGATAGCGTGTGATGTCAACGGAGCGATTCTTGGTAAGGTATTCTTTGGCCAGCAGAAGAGCCTCGTCACGATCCGTCGAAAGATCAATATGTGTGAAAAGCGGATAACCGAATTTAAACCATAAAAGAGCACAGAGAAAGGAAATAGCAATAAAGAAAGACCATGTCTTATAGGAAAGTCGCATGCTCATGAAGTTTAATCCCTTACAGGAGGGGGATGACTTCCTTTGGAAGTTTGTTAAGTTCTTCGGTACCCAGAATCTTAATGGACCATCTTAAGAGCGACAGCTTCTGTTTTAATTTTTCATCTGGTTCTTTTATATTCGAAAGCCGCTTGCGTGATAAAAACAAATTTTTCTGTAACGTATTAAAGACGATCCTTGCTTCTCGTGTTCTATTTTGGTTTTTAAGGAGCTCGTTAATACCTTGATACGCAATTTCGTTGACGGTCTTATTATAGTGATCGAGTTTTTGGATAAGCGTGGGGATCATGGAGACAAAGTATTTATAACGGTCCATGTGACAAAGGGTGAGCATAACTTCAATCTCGACAAATATGGAGTCTGTTCGGTTTAAACGTCGAAGAAGAATTTTTTCCAGAGCTCTTTTTTCTCTCAAGAATAATTCTTGACTAAATTTGCTGCGAAAGACGCGTACGCTCGCTGCCATTTTATAATCATCCAACGTATCATCTTGAATCATGGCTAGAATGACCTCTTTGGGTTCACTTCGATAAGTCTGCGTATAACCATCAAGTAATAGTTGATCACTAAATATGGGTGAAGTCGTTGTCAGGGACGGTGTTAGATCCGGCTGACTGTGGCTGAAGAAGGCTATACCTAACCAAAAAACAATGATTCCTGCAGTAATTCGGAAGAAGATATCTTTACGAAATTCAATTTTTTTTATGTATAAATTTTTCATAGACCGACTTCCATTTCTGTAAATATTTATGGAAATAAATTATGCCTTACCAAACATAATGACAATGATTGCAAGCATAATGAGGAAAATGGCGATCGCTGTAACGCATGCGATAATAATAACCTTTTTTAAATTACCAACGCCGGGAATTTTCATCTCCTTCTCCTTTTGTTTGGCATAACTTCGAGGGATATATCAATGGCCTTTGCGGAATGTGTCAAGGCCCCTATGGAAATACGATCAACACCGGCTTGGGCTAATCTTCTTACGGTTTTGAGGGTCACGCCACCCGATGCTTCTAATTGAATATGTTTATGGAATTTATGCTGGCGATGAAATTTAACCATTTTTTGAATCTCTGTTATTTTCATATTGTCCAGAAGAATGATATCGGGTTTTTGAAGATAGGCCTCGACAAACTGTTTATAATTTTCGACCTCAACCTCAATAGGTTTATTGGTTTTTTGCCGAAGACGGGCGATGATTATTTTGAGAGAGCGCTGAGGTTTAAGAGCCGCGATATGATTGTCTTTAATCATAAGCATAGTTCCCAAATGCGGTCTATGATTCTTCCCTCCTCCACAGCGCACGGCATATTTTTCCAAGACCCGCAGCCCCGGCATTGTTTTACGGGTATCAAAGATTTTTGTTTTTAGTCTTTTTATTTTTTGAATGTACAAATTAGTAAGTGTTGCTATTCCTGAGAGGTGAATCAAAAAATTAAGCACCACCCGCTCTCCTTGTAGGATCGAGCGCGTGCTACCATGAACAATCGCAATTTTTCTTTGGGGTTTAACACGTTGACCATCATGACAAAGATTTTTAAATTTTAAGGTTGGATCGATGCGTTTATAGATTTGTCGTACGATATCCAATCCACATAGAACGGCCTTCTCTTTGACAACAATATAAGCGGTTGACTTGTGTAATGGAGGAATCAAAAGTGATGTGCTAATATCCTCTCTGATGTGATCCTCTTTAAGAGTCAGATCAATAATTTGGGTAATGTTTTTGTCCATGAGAAATATAAATTTCTTAAAAGATTTATTTAATTTTAAGAGGCTTTAAAAATTAGTTAAAATGGCGAATAATTTCTTTTAGTTCTTTGAGTTCAGCTGTAATCGATTCTAACCGCTGCCTTTCTTTACAGACGACATCAACGGGAGCCTTTTTTAAGAACTCTCTATTCCTTAATCGTTTTTCGAGCGTGTCCGAGATTTTCGATTGCTCCTGCATCTTGTGAAGAATGCGTTGCTTTTCTCTGGCAATATCGATAATGCCGGTAAGGGGGATAGCAAATTTATTCTTTTTGACAACGCCAATGGCACAATCGTTCGTATTGTCTAATTTCGATTCGACTCTTAAATTTTTAC
>Ga0137796_10000320_pt1 | contig 30875 bp, 30 predicted proteins | sample OV2TP3_FD_97704 | JGI IMG/M metagenome (GOLD analysis project Ga0137796, IMG submission 97704) | reverse complement strand
ACCGCCTCGCGCAATGCTGCCGTGCGCTTCTTTCTGATCGCCCTGGGCTTTGTGCTGGTCAATGTCTGGATCACGCTGCGCTGGCGGCTGTGCCAGATTCCGCGTCGGGGAGGACGCTTCATCGACCACAAGCGCCTGGAATTACAGCGGCTGGCGCACTTCCTGGTGCGGGCCATTGAGCAGGTCTACGGCGCCATCTCCGTCATCTACGCTACTGCTCAGCCGATTGACTCATAAATTTCCATGTACTGAACCTCAGTGCCATTCGAAATTATTGAAAGCAATGGGTTCTCATCAAAGGTATATTCCTTTATCTGATCTATATGGTCATTCAGATTTTCGCTATAATTCTTGGTGTCAATGATGACTCTACAATCAGGAGGCACATTCTTGATGTAAATGTCTAGTTTACTTCCCTTTCGTGTACGGTATTCAAACTCCAAGTCTTCCCTCCGGTGTCCCAACAAATCAAGTATTGGAACGATGACCTTCTGTTTTACATTCTCCTCCGTAGGGCCTATATCGCTTTCTCTGAGTTGCGCAATTCTTTCTATCGGAGACTTGTTTTCCATTGTCAGTACATCCCGAAACGTCATGAATTGGCGGCTGATGCCCAGGATCAGTCGGTTTACCCCGTAGGGGTAGGGGCGGGTCTTGGACCCGCCTGGCGATCCGATTCCACAAGGCCGACGGGCGACTCGCGAGAGTCGCCCCTACACCTGAACAATAAATCGCCTGATTTGGGCCATTTACGCCATTTTGTGATCTACTGATGGTGATTCCACCAAAGAATCTACTGGGTCACAATTTTACATCATCCTCAAAACCATCATAAGAACTATGCCCGCCATCGCCATGATCAAATAGCTCTGGATGCGCCCGGTCTGGAGGCGTCGCAGCCCGTCGCCCAGGGTGGAGATGATCGCCGCCGTGCCGTTCACCGCGCCATCCACCACCCAGTTGTCGAACAGCCCGTCCGCCTTCGACACCAGCACCGTCACGCGGCCCACCATGTTCACGATCCCGTCGATGACCTTCTGGTCGAACCAGCCCAGCGCCATCCGCAGGGCCAGCGTCCCCCGGATGAACGTCGCGTCATAGAACTCGTCAAAGTACCACTTGTTCAGCATGGCCTTGTAGAGCCCGCTCTCCTTCCGCGCCCGTTCCTCCCTCTCCAGCATTTCCTTCCCCCGGAGGTAGTAGAGCCGGTAGGAGACCCAGATGCCCAGGCCCGCCACCAGGACCGACAGCGCCATGGCCATCAGGTGCGCCGTGTGGTCCCCCTCGTGCCCCCCGTGCTGCGCCAGCACCGGCCCTGTCATCCCCTCCACCGCCCCCGCGTGCCCCCCGTGTCCACCCCCGCCCGTCGCCAGGCTCTCCGGCTTCACGACCATATGATGGAACCAGCCGGACGGCGAGACCGGATTGGGGCTGTACCAGAACCAGAGACTCAGGGCCGCCAAAACCACCAGCGGAATCGTCATCACCCTCGGCGACTCGTGCGGCTCCCCTGCGTGCCCGTGTCCGCCGTGGCTGTCGTGACCGTGCCCTGCGCCGTGCGCCCCGTGACCGTCTCTCCACCGTGCCTCCCCGTGGAACGTCAGGAACACCAGCCGGAACATGTAGAACGCCGTGATCCCCGCCGCCCCGAATCCGATCAGCGGGATCAGGAAATGCTGCGGATGCCCCATCGAGAACTCCAGCGTCCCGGCCAGGATCGAGTCCTTGCTCAGGAACCCTGACGTCAGCGGCACCCCGGCCAGCGCGATCGTGGCGGTCAGAAACGTCCAGTAGGTCGTCGGCATGTAGCCCTTGAGCGCCCCCATGTTCCGCACGTCCTGCGGGTCCCGGTCCGAGCCGTGGACCACGCCTTGCATCGCGTGGATGACGCTCCCGGACCCTAAGAACAGGCACGCCTTGAACGCCGCGTGTGTCACCAGGTGGAAGAACCCGGCCACGTAGGCCCCCACCCCCAGCCCCATGATCATGTATCCGAGCTGGCTGATCGTCGAGTAGGCCAGCACCCGCTTGATGTCGTTCTGCGCAATCGCAATCGAAGCGCCCAGGATCGCCGTGATCGCCCCGATGTAGGCGATCAACAGGAGCGCGTCCGGCGTCAGGATCGGGAACATCCGCGTCACCATGTAGACCCCGGCGGCCACCATCGTCGCCGCGTGGATCAGCGCGCTCACCGGCGTCGGCCCCTCCATCGCGTCCGGCAGCCAGACGTGGAGCGGGAACTGCGCCGACTTCCCCACCGCCCCTAAGAACAGACAGACCCCCGCCAGCGTCAGCAGTCCCCCGCTCAACTCCCCCTGCCCCACCGCCTGGAACACCTCCTGGTAGCCCAGCGGGCCGACCTGCCAGAGAAGAATCAGGATGCCCGCGAACATCCCGAAGTCCCCCACCCGGTTGACGATGAACGCCTTCTTGCAGGCGTCCGCCGCCGAGGGCTTCTCGAACCAGAACCCGATCAACAGGTAGGAACTGACCCCCACCAGCTCCCAGAAGATGTAGAGACAGAAAAAGTTGTCGCTCAGCACCAGGCCGAGCATGGAGAAGGAGAAGAGGGAGAGGAAGGCGAAGAACTGATGGTAGAGCTTGTCGCCGTGCATGTAGCCGACGGAGTAGAGGTGGACCAGGGCGCTGACCAGCGTCACCACCACCAGCATGATCGCCGCGACGTTGTCGAGCTGGATGCCCAGGGAGATCTTCGAACCCCCGAAATCCATCCACGTCCACTGCTCGCGCTCAAAGTAGTTCGGGTTGTACTCCCCGATGGCGTGTCCCAGGACGATCAGAGACAGCAGCAGCGAGAGGAAGATCGCCCCCACCGAAACCCAGTCCCCCCCTCGCGGCAGGCGCTTCCCGAAGAAAATCTGGACCCCGAACGCCGCCAGCGGCAGGAGCAGAATCGCAATCGCGTAAGAGATCATAAGAAACCCTTTAACCGCAGAGAACACAGAGGACACAGAGAAACGCAAAGAAGATCAAATGTCACATCCTTCCAAACGGGCTGAATATATCATCTTTATAAGTCAATGTCAACTATTAACAGACCTTCACATCCGATACAACATCCAGTACACGACGACCCCCGTCACCGAGATGTACATCCAGATCGGAAACGTCCACCGGGCGATCCTCCGGTGCCGCTCGAACTGCCCCCGCCCGGCCCGGTAGAGCGTCGTCAACGCCAGCGGGAGCAGCGCGAAGGCCAGCAGGACGTGCGAGATCAGGATCGCAAAGTAGACCGGCCTGATCCACCCCTGCCCCGTGAACGGCCTCGAACCGGCGTGCGCGTGGTAGACCACGTAAGAGCAGAGAAACAGCGCCGAGACGACGAACGCGGCGACCATCAGCGCCCGGTGCGCAGCCACACGCCTCCTCCGGATGCAGAGATAGCCCGCGATCAAAAGCGCGGCGCTGAGACCGTTCAGAAGCGCGTTCAGCGTCGGCAGGGCGGAGATCGGAATCATAGAAGCTTTCAGCAATCAGCCGTCAGCTTTCAGCTAAAACCAGGGACAAGGCGAAAGAAGCAAAGGATACGAGTGCTCTTTCGCCTTTTTGCTGATCGCTGATCCGCTGACCGCTTGTTTACGCCCTTTCCCGCAGCAGCCGGTCCACGTCCGGAAGCAGACGCCGGAGCGACTCCGGGTCGTCCCCGTTGTAGTATCCCCGCACCTGCCCCGCCCGGTCCACCAGCGCAAACCGGAGACTGTGCAGGATCTGTCCGTCGTCCTCCGGCACCTCCCCCACCGTCAGCCGGAACCCCTCCCGGATCAGCCGGTAGACCGTCTTCCGCTCCCCGGTCAGAAACAGCCACCGCTCCCGGTCGGCCCGGTAGCGCTCCGCGTACTCGGACAGAACCTCCGGCGTGTCCCGCTCCGGGTCCACCGTGAAGGAGACCAGCCGGACCTCCGGCGCGCGGGTCAGAGCGGTCTGAAACCCGGACATCTGCTGCGACAGCATCGGGCAGGGGCCGGCGCACGAGGTGAAGATGAAGTCCGCGATCCAGAGATGGCCCTTCAGGTCCGCCAGCCGCACCGTGCGCCCGCTCCGCTCCGTCAGCTCGAAGTCCGGCACGGACCCGTACACGGGCAGGGGGGATGGGCGACGCCCCTGCTCGCGCCCCCACAGAAACGCCGATGTCCCGATGAACCCCGCGACGGCCACGGCAATGGCCCCCCGGACCAGCCAGCGCTGTCGAGACCCCACACTGAACCTCCAATGGTAGAATACAGGAGGCAGGCCCTCTCCCTCCCCCATACCTGTAGAAAGACCCTTATCACCCCCTCCCTCTCCCGTACGTACGGGAGAGGGAGGGGGACGGGGGGTGGGTGAGGGCCGGTACGCTTTTCCTCCTGTATTCTATATTCTGTTTTTCACTTCTGCCGCCTCACGGAGACCATCGAGAGGAAGAACGTGAACGCGGCGAACGCCGCCGTGACGATTAGAGAGAGGGGCAACGACGGCAGCCCCTCCGCCTGGACAGAGCTGCCCGCAGACAGCGTCTGCCTGAGCGCGGACATCCCGTAGGTCATCGGGTTGACCTCCATCACGAAACCGAGCCACGCCGGCGCCCCGGACCGGGGGAAGAACGCCCCCGACAGCAGCCACAGGGGCATCAGGAACACGTTCATGATCGCGTGAAACCCCGCCGTCGAGGACATCCGCCACGCGATGCAGAACCCCAGCCCCGTCATCCCGAACGCCACCAGAAAGACCGGCCCCAGCGCAGAGACCGCCGCAGGGGGCCGGAGAGAGATGCCCAGGGCCGCCGCCAGGGCCAGAAAGATAACCCCCTGCAGCAGGGCCATCGTCGTCCCCCCCAGGACCTTCCCCAGGACCAAGCCGGACCTGGGAATCGGGGAGACCAGGACCGACTGCAGGAACCCCTCCCGCCGGTCCTCCACCACCGAGATCGTCGAGAAAATGGCCGTGAACAGCAGGACCAGCATCAGCGTCCCCGGATACAGGTACTCCAGGTAGGTCCCCCCCCCGGCCTGGAACGACCCCCCGAACCCCGACCCGATCAGCAGCCAGAACAGCAGCGGCTGCCCGAACGCCCCGATCATCCGGTGCCGGTCCCGGTAGAACCGCACCAGCTCCCGCAGCCACAAGGTCCAGACCGCCAGCATCACGACTCCCGCGCCTCTTGGAATCTATGCCCCGTCTTCGCGATGAACACATCCTCCAGCGTCGGCCGGCTCAGCGTGATCGACGCGATCTGTTCGCCGAACGCCCGGAGGAGGCCGAGCATCACCCCCTGCCCGTCCTCGCACGTCACCCGGACCGCCCCGTCGATCACCTGCGCCTCCAGCCCGAACCGCTCCCGGACCTCCTGCTGAAAACGCCCAGGCGCTTCGGCCTGCACGCGGATCACCTCGCCGCCCACCGACCGCCTGAGCGCCTCCGGGCTGTCCAGCGCCACCAGCCTGCCCCCGTCCAGGATGGCGACCCGGTCGCACCCCTCGGCCTCGTCCATCAGGTGGGTAGTCAGCAGGATAGTGACGCCGTCCTGCTCCCGGAGCCTGTGCAGTCCCTCCCGAAAATCCCGCCGCGCCGCCGGGTCCAGGCCGGTGGAGGCCTCGTCCAGGAGCAACAGGTCCGGCCCGTGCAGCGCCCCTCGGGCCAGGTCCGCGCGCCGGCGCAACCCCCCGGAGAGCCGGGAGACAAGGTCGTCCCGGCGCTCCCACAGGCCCAGGCGGGACAGCGCCTCCTCCATCCGCGCCCTCAGCCCCCGCCCGCTCAGGCCGTAGAGGTGGCCCTGGTGGCGCAGGTTCTCCGCCACCGTCAGGTGCCGGTCCAGGGCCGGCTCCTGAAAGACAACGCCGATGCGCCTTCGGATCGCATCGGCGTCCCGAACCACGTCCATCCCGAAGACGCGGGCGCTCCCCTGCGAGGGGGGGAGCAGGGTGGCGAGGACCCTGAACAGCGTCGTCTTGCCCCCGCCGTTGGGCCCCAGCAGCCCGAAGACCTCCCCCGGCCTCACGGCGAAACTCACCCCGGCCAGCGCCGTGCGCTCCCCGTAGGTCCGGGACAGCCCCTCGACCTCGATAACAGGAGTCACGTTAAACAAAAGCATTCACCGCAGAGAACGCAGAGCACGCTGAGGTTTCAAGGGCAAGCAGCTTCAGCGTCCATTTCGACCCTTTGCGATCTCAGCGGTCTCTGCGGTTCATTCTGTTAGGGGTTCTAAGTGAATATCTTATCGAAGATCATCAGCAGCCACAGCGCGGGCAAGTAGACCAGGGAGGCCAGCATCAGAAGCCTCGCGCGCCGGGGCGTCCTGGCCTGGCGGAAACGGAGCCCGAACCCCAGAAACGTCAGACCGAGCAGGAGAGACGCGCAAAAGGTGAAGAGGCCGGCCATCCCCAGAAACGCGGGCAGCAGGCTGAACGGCAGCAGGACCAGGCTGTAAGCGACGACCTGACGGCCCGTGCGCCCCCCGTCCGGGTCCAGTACAGCGACCATCCGGCACCCCCCTCGGGCGTAGTCCTCCCGGTAGAGCCAAGTGATCGCCAGGACGTGGGGGAACTGCCACAGAAAGAGGATCGCAAACAGCGCCCACGCCCCGGGGGCAAGCCCCCCCGCAGCCGCGACCCACCCCCCCACCGGCGGAAGCGCCCCGGCCACGGCCCCCACCGCCGTGTTGAGGGGGGTCCTCAGCTTGAGCGGCGTGTACAGAAAAAGATAAATGGCCAGCGTCAGCGCGGCCGCCAGGCCCGTCGCCCAGTTCACGGACATCCCCAGGTAGAAGATGCCCGACGCCGAAAGCAGCACCCCGAAGCAGTGCGCCTCCTCCGGCCCCAGCCGGCCCGCCGGAAGAGGGCGGCCCGCCGTCCGGGGCATCCTGGCGTCCAGGTCTCGTTCCAGAAACTGGTTGAGCGTCGCCGTGCCGCCCGAGACCATTGCCGTGCCGATCAGCGCGTGCAGCAACAGCTCTAAGTTCACGGGCCCAGCCGAGCCGAGGACAAACCCCACCAGCGTGCTCAGGCAGACGAACGCCACGATCCTGGGCTTCGTCAGCTCGGCAAAATCCGACGCCTGCGCCCAGGGGAGGGGAAGGCTCGCTTCAGCGGTGTCGGTCCGGAGGCTCATGCGATGGGTTCTCCTGAAAACAAAGTGCTGAGTGCTGAGTGCTGAGTAAAAGCAAAAAGCACGAAGTTTCTGTCTTTACTCAGGACTCAGGACTCGGAACTCAGGACTGTCTTTTCGGTCATCCTCCACACCCGCAGCGTCAGCGCCACGCCCGACGCCAGGATCGCCGCCCCCACGGCCACGTGCGCCGTGGCCACGGAGACGGCCTTCTCCGTCCAGACCACGAAGGCGCCCAGGCAGACCTGCAGGATCACCAGCCCTGCCATCAGGAGGGCGGGCCGGACGAGCGCCCGCTGATCCCGATGCGCCCTCAGAATGCGCCACGCCGTCCACGCGACAAGGGCGGCCACCGCGACCGCCCAGGCCCGATGGGCGAAATGGATCAAAACCCGGCTCCGGTATTCTTCGAGAGAGATCGGAAAGGGGGCTGTGGGGTTCACCGACAGGGAGGAGAGCGGAGGGACGAGGTGTCCGAACGAGAGCGGGAAATCGGGGATGGCCAGCCCGGACTCCGTATGCCTCATCACGGCGCCCAGGACGAGCTGCGCGTAGATGACGGCCGCCGTCGCCAGGCAGAGCCCCCTCAGGGAAGGCCTCCCCGCGTCAACGAGGGGAGGAAGGCGTCTCCGCCACTCCGCCGACGTGAACAGGGCGATGCTGACCGTGAGGCAGAAAAACGTCTGCGCCAGACAGGCGTGGGCCACCGACACCGGCGCGGGGAGCAGATAGAGGACCGTCAGACCGCCCAGGACCCCCTGAAGCGCCACCGCCGCCAGGGCGAGGAGGCCGAGCCGCCGGACCCAGCGCCGCTCCTCCCGCCGCCAGAGCCAGACCGCCAGGACCGTCGTCAGAAACCCGACGAACGTGGCGACCATCCGGTGCCCGTGCTCGTAGAAGATGCCGCCCACCATGGGCGGAAAGACCATCCCGTAGGAGAGCGGCCAGTCTGGGACCGCCAGCCCCGATCCGGTGCTCGTCACCAGCCCCCCGGCGACGATCAGAAACAGCGTCGCGCCCGCCGTGAGCACCGCAAACCGGTGCAGCCAGGGGTTGTCCACATCAACGTTCGTGTTCATGAATCAGGCGTGCGCCCGCTGCCCTTCCGTCGGACCGGGCTCCCCCTGCGCCTCCAGCATCCGCGCCCTCCGGGCCCAGACCGCGGCGACCGCCACGATCCCGGTCAGCACAGTGGCCACCACGCCCAGCAGAATCAGGATGCCCGCCTTGGCCCCCTGCGTCAGGGAGGAGTCGGGGGAGCCGAAGCAGACGGCGCACGCCAGGGCGGACCTTGAACTCAGGAGCGTCAACAGGCAAGGCGCTATGACCTGAGCCACGCGACAACGGCGAAACATGCTCATAGATAACTCACATCCTTCAGCTTGCGCAGGAACCATTTTGAATACCAGACCAGCAGAGCGCCCCCCACGAACGCCCCCACCCCCATGGCCAGATTCAGGGCGTCCCCGGAGTGGAGATAATCCCTGACCCCCCAGACCCCGAACCCCACCGACAGAAGGGTGGAGACAAAGATGAAAAACACGTGAAACGCTTTCAGGGACATGGCGACACCCGATCAACCGGAGGTGAACGTCGGAAGCAGCATCAGGACGATGAAGAACGCCCCCGTGAGACCCAGCACCCAGTAAATGATCTTTTCTTCCGAGATCAGATGCATGAAGTAGCCGGCGACCAGCGAACCCTTCACGGAGGCGATGATCAGAGCGACGATGACGGCTGTATGAACCGGCAGATGAAAATAGGAGACCATGACCGTCACCGCCGTCAGGACCGCCAGGGCGGCGAAGACCATCAGATAGACCCTGACGTGTTTCCTGACCTCTTCGGCGCTTGCTGTGTTCATGAGGGACTCCTTACAGAAGATAGAGGACCGGAAACAGGAAGATCCAGACCAGGTCCACGAAGTGCCAGTAGAGCCCGGCGCACTCGATCCGGTTCGTGAACCGCTCCGGCTCCGTCCTCCACATCGCGCTGCCGGGCAGCAGCAGGTAGAGATTCACCAGAATCCCGCCGATCACGTGGAGGCCGTGCAGGCCGGTCAGCGTGAAATAGATCGCGTAGAACGTGTTCGTGGCCGGATGGATGTGGTGCTCGAACTTGGCCCCGTACTCAAACGCCTTGACGATCAGGAACACGAACGCCAGCAGGACCGTCGCGCCGAGGTTGAGCCGGAACTTGCGAAAATCGTCCATCTTCAGCGACGCCCAGGCCATCACCATCGTGACGCTGGAGAGGATCAGCACGAAGGTGTTGAGGGTCGCCAGCGGGACGTTCAACAGGCTATACCCGTGCGGCCAGACCTCTGCGCCCACGCGAAGCAGGACGTACGTGGAGAAGAGCGCGCCGAACAGCATGACCTCGGAGGCCAGAAACAGCCAGATGCCGAACTTCCCGTTGAAAAGGCCCGTCACGGGATGCGGCTTGACGGCGTAGGGGATCTCGACTTCAGCAGACACGATCTATGCCTCCCTTATGTGGTCGCGGGTCTCGGCTGCGGGGACTCGGCCTCCTCCGGCAGGTGCTGCGGCCAGAAGTCCGCCGTCCTGCCGGGCACGCTGTACTCGTAGGGGCCGCGATACACCTGCGGCGCAGTCAGGAAGTTCCCGTGCGGCGGCGGGGTGGGCGTCGCCCACTCCAGCGTCGTCGCCTCCCACGGGTTGTCAGACCGGACCTTCTCCCTCTTTCGCATACTCATCAGGAAGTTGACGATGAACGGGATCTGCGCGACGGCCAGCAGCCACGCGGACCAGGAACCCAGCACGGTCAGGTCCTGCACCGCCGCCCCGTGCGCATAGCCCGTCTGGTCATACAGCCGCCGGGATACCCCCGCCATGCCGATGAAAAGCATCGGCATGAAGACGCCGTTCATAAAAATGAGCGACAACCAGAAGTGGAGCTTGCCCAGCTTCTCATTCATCATCCGTCCCGTCACCTTCGGGAACCAGTAGTAGATCCCCGCGAACAGCGCGAAGATCGTGCCCGGCGCCACGACGTAGTGGAAGTGCCCGATCACGTAGTAGGTGTCGTGCAGGTGCAGGTCCGACGCCGTCAGCCCCAGGGGCAACCCTGTCAGCCCGCCGATCGCGAACATCGGGATGAACGCCAGGGCGAAGTGCATCGGGACGGTGAACCGGATGGACGCCCCCCACAGGCTGATGGCCAGGGCCGTCAGAATGATGACCGAAGGGACCGAGATGATCATCGTCGTGGCCTGGAAGAACGTGCTCATGGCCGTCCCCATGCCCGTCATGAACATGTGGTGCGCCCACACGACGAACGACATGAACCCCAGGAAGATCAGCGAGTAGACCATCGTCCGGTAGCCCCACAGCGGCTTGCGGGTGTTGTTGGCGATCACCTCCGCCACGATCCCCAGGGCGGGCAGGATCAGCACGTAGACCTCCGGATGGGCCAGGAACCAGAACAGGTGCTGCCAGAGCAGGGGATTCCCGCCCCCGCTGACCTCCAGCGGCTGCCCCGTCACCACCAGCCCGCTGGGGAGGAAAAAGCTCGTTCCCGCCACGCGGTCCATCAGCTGGAGCACGCCCGCGGCCTCCAGCGGCGGGAACGCCAGGAGCAGCAGGAAGGAGGTCACGAACTGCGCCCAGACGAAGAACGGGAGCTTGAAGAAGGAGAGGCCCTTGACCCGAAGCTGAACGGTCGTCACGATGAAGTTGATCGACCCGAGCAGCGACGAGGTGATCAGGAAGATCATCCCGATCAGCCACGCGGTCTGGCCCACCGGCGCGATGTTGGCCAGCGGGGAGTAAGACGTCCACCCGGACTGCGCCGCCCCGCCCGGCAGGAAGAAACTGGCGAGCATCACCACGCCGCCCACAAAAAGGAACCAGTAGCTCGCCATGTTGATCCTGGGGAACGCCATGTCCGGCGCGCCGATCTGAAGCGGCAGGACATAGTTCCCGAACCCGCCCACCGCCAGCGGAACCACCCCCAGGAAGACCATGATGGTCCCGTGCATCGCGCCGAGCTGATTGTAGAACTCCGGGACCATCACCCCCTCCGGCATGTTGGCCTCCCCGAAAAGCCTGCCGATCCACGGGAGCGGCTGGCCCGGATACGCGAGCTGCCACCGCATCATCATCATCAGGCTGAACCCGAAGAACAGGAACAGCAGGGAGGTGAGGGAGTACTGGATGCCGATGACCTTGTGGTCCACGGAAAAGACATATTTCCGCCAGAACCCCGGCTCGTGGTGGTGCTCGTGATGGTGCTCGTGGTGCTGTTCATCCATGGGCGTGACTCCTCAATATTCGGTCCCGGTCCCGGAGACCTCGCTCTGCCGCTCCTCCATCCACTTCGCAAACGCCTCGGGCGTGTCCACGCTCACCGCGCCCCGCATCCGGTAATGCCCCAGGCCGCAGAGCTGGGCGCAGGCGAGGTCGAACTGCCCGGTCTTGTCGGCCTCGAACCAGATATTGATCTCGGTCCCCGGAATCGTATCCTGAGTCAATCTCATGACCGGGATCTTGAAGCTGTGGATGACATCCTTGGTTGAAAGACGAACGATGACAGGCTTGTTGACGGGGAAATGGAGCTGATTGACGGCGTTGATGTCGTCCTGGCCGTCCGGGTCGTCCGGGTCCAGCCCCAGCAGGTTGGAGCTGCTGATGAACTGGGGGGCCGTCCTCCCGAACTTCCCGTCTTTTCCGGGGTAATGCACGTTCCAGGCAAACTGCTCGGCCACCACGCGCACGACCAGGGCGTCCTTCTCCGCCGGGAACTCGCCCTTGAAACGCGCCCAGACAGGCATCGAAAAACTGAGCAGAAGGATCGCCTCAGCGATGATGACGCCGATCTCGACATATTTGGCGGGCCTGGCGTGGATCGGCTGATACACGGCCTTCTGGCCCTCACGTCGGCGAAACCGGATCAGACAGTAGAAGAAAAAGATCCCCCACCCCACGAACAGAATGCCCATGATCCAGTGAATCACGTTGATCAGAGAATCGACCTCACCGCCGTAGGTCGCGACATTCATCGGGAGCCACCATCCGTATGCCGTTTCACTCATTCAGGAGCCCTCCTGTTATGCCCTCATCGCTATCCTAATTCGGCAGCTTGAAGGAGAAGTCGACCGACGCCGTCCCCCCCTCCGCCACCGTCACCTCCTGCATCTGCGAGCCGCAGACCTCGTGCCACGCCTCCACCGTATACTTGCCCGCCGGCAACCCCTTCAACTCAAACGTCCCCGCCTCCCCAGTCACGGCAAAAAACGGATGCTCCACCACCCCGATGTAGCTCTGCATCCACGGATGCACGTCGCACCGCACCGGGATCATCACCTCCGGCTTTACCGTGATCTCCGTCGTCACCTTCTCCTTCATGAACTTGGGCATCGCCCAGTTCTTCTCCTGGTTCACCTTCGGCTTGGGGTGGATGTTGTGCAGCGTCCCGTCGCTGTTCAGAATCTTCAACGCCTGACCCACCTGAGCCCCCATCACGTGAGGACTGTACATACACCCGTTCTGGTCCAACACCACCGGCGTGGCCGGAGCGGGGAACTTCTTCCCCTCCAGCCCCTTCTTCACATACACGAACACATACTTCAGCGTCCCGTTCCCGTTCACCATCACCGCCTCGCTCAGCGCCGCCTGCGTGTGCTTCGACGCGCACACCGGGTCCGCGTTCATGTCCAGCTTCTTCCTGGGCGGCGGCGCGCCCTCAAACTTCACCGCGCCGGCCACGCTCGCGCCCGATTCCAGACGAACGGACGGGGCAGCCCCCTCCGCGGGGGCGACCTGTTGCCCCGCCGGCGGGGGCCGGTCTGCAGTCTGCTCGCCCCCGCATCCCACCACTAAGAGAGACGCAAGCGCCATCAGAGCCAAGAAGCTTCGCACAGTGACACATCCAGGAAAAAGGGGAAAGCGACCATAAACTTCACGGGCCGGGATCGGATGAACCCCGGACCCGCGAGATATGACCCGGACGGCTATTTTGCGGGCAGCTTGAAGGAGAAGTCGACCGACGCCGTCCCCCCCTCCGCCACCGTCACCTCCTGCATCTGCGAGCCGCAGACCTCGTGCCACGCCTCCACCGTATACTTGCCCGCCGGCAACCCCTTCAACTCAAACGTCCCCGCCTCCCCAGTCACGGCAAAAAACGGATGCTCCACCACCCCGATGTAGCTCTGCATCCACGGATGCACGTCGCACCGCACCGGGATCATCACCTCCGGCTTTACCGTGATCTCCGTCGTCACCTTCTCCTTCATGAACTTGGGCATCGCCCAGTTCTTCTCCTGGTTCACCTTCGGCTTGGGGTGGATGTTGTGCAGCGTCCCGTCGCTGTTCAGAATCTTCAACGCCTGACCCACCTGAGCCCCCATCACGTGAGGACTGTACATACACCCGTTCTGGTCCAACACCACCGGCGTGGCCGGAGCGGGGAACTTCTTCCCCTCCAGCCCCTTCTTCACATACACGAACACATACTTCAGCGTCCCGTTCCCGTTCACCATCACCGCCTCGCTCAGCGCCGCCTGCGTGTGCTTCGACGCGCACACCGGGTCCGCGTTCATGTCCAGCTTCTTCCGCCCCGGCGCTGTCCCCTCAAAGGCGACCTTCCCCGACACCGTCCCCCCGGCCGCAAATGCCTCGGACGCGACGAACAGCGCCGCAACCCCCCACATCAGAAACCGCTTCATGTTGGACATCTCCTGAAAAATTAGGTTAAAGGTTGCCCCTGTCTCATTTTAGATTTTGGATTTTGGATTTTGGAACCTGAGCCTTAAGATTTCTCAATCCAAAATCTAAAATCTAAAATCTAAAATCCAAAATCTGCAATCGTATCCTTTATCGCCTCTGATGCGCCCCCTCGGCCAGGCGGTCTGCGCCCGAACCTGCGCTCGCGGACCTCTGGTGCATCCCGTAGACGATGTAGTCAGCCAGAACCTGTATCTGCTTCTGCATGTCCCCGTTCAGCACGTCCGGAGGCACCCCCGACGGGTCCAGGAAGAAGCTCGGCATCTTCGTGCCCGGCTGGACCTTCTGCGGGTCCTGCAGCCAGGTCACGATCCACCTCGGCCTCAGGCGCTCCCGCGCCAGGGCCAGGTCCGGCGCCCACCGAGACGGGTCGCCCAGCGGCTTGATCGCCCCCTGCTGATGGCAGCTCAGGCAGGAGAAGTAGTCCTTGCTGAACAGCTTCTGCGCGGCCTGCATCCCCTCCGCGGTCATCCGCCTGGGCGGGATGGTCTCATACGGGAAAGGCTGCCTGTCCAGCGCCGAGAAATACCTGACCACGTCCGCGGCCTCCTCGTCCGAGAACCCGAACGTCGGCATCCGCGCCGACAGCCAGGGCCGGATCGGGACAGGCCCCTTCAGGAACCCGAACAGCCAGTCGGGCTGCGTCTTGGCCCCCTCCCCGTGCAGCGCCGGCGGGCTGAACGCGAGCGCGTCCTCCTCCGACAGCCCCTGCTCCGCCGCGTAGACCTTCGCCACCGAGGGCCGGATGGCGCCGCCCGCCTCCTCGACGATGTGGCACCCCCGGCAGTTGTGGTCCCGCACCAGGCGCTGCCCCCGCGCCACCTCCGTCTCGCGGGGCGTCAGGTTCTTGCGGCTCTCCATCGGCACGTCGTCCCTTGTGAAGCTCATCAGCGCCAGCGTGACCGCGCGGGCGTCCTCGTCCGTCAGGTCGAACTGCGGCATCCGGAGCTTCTCGTCATAAGTCTTCACCTTCCCCCGGTCGAAGATGCGCGGGTCCTTCAGCTTCTGGAAGAACCAGTCGTGCCGCGTCTCCGGGATCTCGATAAACCCGAAGTCCAGCCTCCCGACGTCCTTGTCCCCCTCCTCCGTCAGCTCCGTCCCGACCTGCTGCGCGTTCTCGAACCCCTTGATGTCGTGGCACCCGAAGCACCCCTGCCGGGTGATCGCCCGCTCCCCCAGGAACAGGTCCTTCTCCCGGTTCGACATCCTCGCCAGCTCGGTCCGGGCCTGAGAGTCGGTCATCCGGGCCCGCAGGAAGAAGAGCGCCAGCTCGTCCCGCGCCGCGCCCTCCGTCCGGGGCGCCGGCCTGGCCTCGAACGACGGGTTCTTGAGCCCCATCAGATACGCCGCGATGTCCGCCGCCTCCTGGTCCGTCAGCCGGAGGTTGGGCATGCGCGTGCCGGGGAAATAGTCGTGCGGGTCCTTCAGCCACGCGAACAGCCACCCGGCCTTCACCTTGCTCCCCATCCCGTTCAGGTTCGGGCCGAAGTTCCTGTAATCGTGCGGCCTCTCCGCCTCGTCCCCCTCCCCCACCACGTGACAGCCCCGGCACCCCGCCTTCTCCACCAGCATCCGCCCCTGAACGGCGCTCCCGGCTACCGGAGGCGCCGGATAGGACGGCCGCTCCGTGTGCTCGAACAGATAGGCGGCGATCCCGTTGATCAGCGCCGCGTTCCGCGCCCGGTCCTCGGGGCCATCCGTGTTCGACAGGTCGAAGATGCGCGGCATCTTCGAAGCCGGCCTGAACGCCTTCGGGTTGTGCACCCACCTGGCCACCCAGGCCTGCTCCAGCTTCCCCCCGACCCGCATCAGGCTGGGCCCCACCTTCCTCAGCCCCTCATACCCCTTGATCTTGTGGCACCCGAAACACCCCAGCGCCTCCACCAGCTCCCGCCCCCGGTTCAGCTGATGCGCCTTCGGGACCTCCACCACCCCCTTGTGACACTTCGCGCACATCGCCTCGGCGTAGACCATCGGCAGCATCGGATAGTCCCACAGGAGGTGCCCCTCGCCGTGATGAAGCTTATGCCACCCGTAGCGCTCCTCCCAGGCCTTCGCCTCCTCCTCGTTCTTCGGCGTGTGCGCCACACTGATGAACGACGTCCCCCTCCCCCTCCCCAGATGGCAGACCGTGCATCCGATCTTTTCAACCGGATGGGGGGACCGCCCGCCTAAAAACAGGTCCAGCTTCGGGTGCGTGGCGAAGACGCGGGTGTAGACCCTCTGCTCCGACGAGTCCGGATAGGTCTTCTCCACATAGGCCCGGGTCGCCTCGTCCTGGAAGAGGCCCGTCTCCGGGTCGGCCTCGTAGCCGGGCCGGTCGATGTTGACGTGACACGTCTGGCAGCGGTCCGCCTTCGGGACCCTGACGAAGTTCACGTCGTCCAGAACCCCCCTCGCGACGACCTGCTGGACCTTCTCCGAAGGGGCCAGGAAGTCCATCAGCGGCTGGTTCCTGAAAAAGGCGTTGAAGAAATTCGGCCCGATGGCGGCCAGCTTCCGGCTCAACCGGATCGTCTCCTTCTCCAGCGCCGCGATCTGACGCTCGACCTCGTCCCGGCGCGCCGTGCCCTTCACCAGCCGGGCCTCCGCCTGCGCCCTCTCCCTCTCCACGCCCTCCAGTTCGATCTTGAGCCGCTCGACCTCGCGCCCCTTGGCCTCCATCTTCGCCTTCTGCCTGGCCGCGCCCGCCTCTCCGTGGTGGCGGGCCGCCTCCTCATACTCGTAGCGCAGGACGTCGTAGTCCGCCTTCGCGAACCGGGCGTCCTGGTCGGCCTTGTAGAGCCTCCTCCGGGTGATCCGGTCGACCTCCGCCCGCGCGGCGTCGATCTCCCACCTCTGCCGTTCCAGATCGGCGCGGGCTGCCTTCAGGTCGCTCTCCAGCTGGACGAGCCTCGTGCTGTCGATCCCCTGCGCGGCCTGCGCCTTTTCGGCCTCCGTCTTGGCGATCTCCAGCCGGTTGGCCTCTCGCTGAAAATGCTTCCACTCCCGGTCGTAGTCCTGCCAGATCATCCAGACGAAGAAGATCAACAGCAGAATGCTGGACAGGGCAAAGATGACGTTGACCTTGCTGATCCGGTAGACGTAGGCGACGAAATGGGGCGTATTCAACGGCGTCTCTCCGTATCGACAAACTCTCTATATGTTAAAGAAGTACTCCGGGATGGCGACGATGTTTTTCAGGTTGATCGTCCACCGCAACATCATCTTGATGGGCAGCGAGGCCATGAGCAACAGCAGAAAGACCAGGACGTTGTACCGGACGAACCCCAACTGCTCATAGAATTTCTTCAACCAGGTCCGGGACAGCAGGGGGGGCAGCACCGCGAAGTAGAGGATGATCAGCAGGAACCCCCACATCTCCCTCAGCAGGATGTTGTTGGGCAGGCCCGTCCCCAGCCACTTCACGTAGATGTACTCCGACAGGTTGACGTTCGACAGCGGGAGCAGCTTGTGAATGTCCCAGTATTCATACGGCCCGAAGAAGTTCCAGTTCGGACCCCGCAGGAAGGTGCCCAGGACCACCATCTGCACCCAGAGGATCAGGAACCCGAACAGGAAGACCGTGATCGCAAACGGCCGCTGTTTGAAGGTGAAATATCCCGACCCCCTCGGATTCCGGTCGATGAAGGGGATGGCCATCAGCCCCACGATGATGATGCCGGGCAGCACCACCCCAGCGATCCAGGGGTCGAAGTAGACCAGCATCTCCTGAAGGCCGAGAAAGTACCAGGGGGCTTTGGAGGGGTTGGGGGTCTTGGCGGGATTGGCGGGCTCTTCGAGCGGGGCCTTGATCAGCACCGACCAGCCCACCAGCAGCACCGTGCAGAGGACCAGCGCCACGAGTTCGATGTACACCAGATGCGGCCAGGTGAACATCTTCTGCTGGAACTCCTCCTTCTCGACCACGTCCTCCCCGCGGGCGATCCGGTCGTCGTTCTCGTAGGCCTGCTTCATGCTGAACCAGACGAAGAACCCCATCAGAAAGATCAATGAAACGATCGGCACATTGTCCGGCTTGAGGACGATGACACGGAAGTTAGGATCCCTCATGCTGAACCCGAAGAAAGCCACCAGGCCTATCAGGGCGATCAGCCCGACCCTGTGGGTCCAGATCCATCGGGTGCGGAGGGCGAGGAAGAAGAGAACGGCAGAGAGAGGAAGCAGCAGACGCGGATCGCAGATGAAGTTGATGACCTCTTTCAGGAACATTTAGGATCTCCTCACGGACAAGGAGCAGGGCACGGCCGCCGCGCCGCGCCCTTTTACGGCCAGAGGGCACGGCCGTCCATACACCGTGCCTTCACCCTATGTCACAGCGGCCCTGAAATTCCCCCGTCCTTTCGGACGCGCCAGAAATGCACCGCCATCAACAGCGCCGCGATGAACGGCACCGCCAGGCAGTGAAGGACGTAGAACCGCAGCAACGTCCCCTCTCCGACGAACCGTCCGGCCAGCAGGGCATACCGGGCGTCGCTCCCCGCGTGAACGAGGTTGATGTCCCCGAACTTCAAGAACGCCGCGCCCGGCCCCTCAGAACCCATAAAAGGCGTGGCGCGCGCCATGTTCGTCCCCACGGTCACCGCCCAGATGGCGAGCTGATCCCAGGGCAACAGATAGCCGGTGAAACTGAGGAAGAGGGTCAGCAGCAGCAGGATGACGCCCACGGCCCAGTTGAACTCCCTCGGGGGCTTGTAAGCCCCTGTCATGAAGACGCGCAACATGTGGAGCCAGACGCTCAGCACCATCGCGTGCGCCCCCCATCGGTGGATCTCCCGCATGATGCCGAGAGGGACCTGCTCCCCCAGGTCGATCAGATCCGTGTAAGCGAACTCCAGGGTGGGGCGATAGTAGAACATCAGCAGGATGCCCGTGACCGTCTCGACCAGGAAGATGAAGAACGTCAGCCCCCCCATGCACCAGGTATACCGCACCCGGATGCCCGACTTGGGCGTCCGGACAGGGTGCAGATGGAGAAAGATGTTCGACAGAACCGTCTGAGCGCGCCCCCGGTCGTCCGACGGGATGTCGTGCCGGAAGATCGATTTCCAGACCTGAGAGCGTTTGATCTGGTCCATCACGTTGGACTCTCTGGGCATGTCTCCTCTCCGTCAAGTGAAACTCAAGCCAGCTTCAGGAACGATTCCGGGTCGTCCCACTGCCCCTTCTCCTGCTGGTATTTCACGGTCTTGTCCACCAGGATCTGCCCGTCATCGGCCAGCACGACCCGGTAGCGCTCCAGCGGACGGGGCGCCGGGCCTTCAAAGTTGATCCCCGTCCGATAGAACCCGCTGCCGTGGCACGGACACTTGAACTTGTTCTCCGCCTCCAGCCAGTTCGGAGTGCAGCCGAGGTGTGTGCAGGTCGTGGACAGGGCATAGATCCCCTGCTCGTTCCGCACGACCCAGACCGCGAACTTCTCCTTCCACCGTTCGTCCACCTTCCCCACGTCATAATCCTCCGGCAGCCCCGCCTTGAACACCTGGGGGGGCTCGAACAGCACGTTCGGGAACAGGAACCGGGTCATAGCCGCCCCGCCCGCCGCCGCCGCCGCCGTGAAGGCCACCCACGCCACAGCCAGCCACGAGAAGAACCCCCGGCGTGACAGGGCCGCCTCCGCAGGCTCTGCGGCCCTCGTCTCCAGCGCCGCCCTGGAGATGGCCGCAGCCCGTTGCCGCCGGGTGGCGGCGGCCTTCTCCAGCGTGCTCATCGCCGGAGGGGCGGCGGGAGCAGCCGCAGCCTGGGCAGGCGCAGCCCTCCGGGGCGGAGGGGTCTTTCGCTCCGCCGGGGCCGCCTCCGGGGCGGAGACAGGAGGCTCAGCCGCCTGGGGCGCGGCGGAAACAGGCTCGGCCTTCTGCGCAGGAGGCCGCTCCGTGGAAGGTCCGGCAGGCTTGGGGGCCGCAGGTGCGCCCCCCCCTGCCGCGGCCTTGGCCGCGCGCATGGCCTCTGCCTTGGCCTTCGCCCGCGCCACGCGATCCGAAATCTGGTCAAATGAGGAAAGATCCGTCTTGCCCTCTTCCGACATCGTTAGATCACTCCGAAAAGAGTCCTCAGGACAACCCGAAAGGCCAGCGGATTGGATTCGACACAGAAAACTAATTTAAACAGGAAAGAAAGGAGTGTCAATAAAAAAATCGCCCCGATCCCGCCCCAAACACCGGAGCCAGCCCTCTGTTTATGATCCCCCGCCGTCGCCCCCTAAAACCCCCAGCGCTTCAATCGCCGCCTGCCGCACCTTGAGGCTCGGATCGCCCGATTTGAGGGCGCGCAGCGTCGGCGTCAAAGAGCGCTCCTTCAGGAGCAGGACGCCCCGGATGGCGTTCAGCATCGCCTCCTCCTGCTGTTCGGCGCTCATCGCCTCCTCGCCCTGCGCGGCGTTCAGCACCCGGACGCGGCCCAGGAACTCCCGGTTCAACATCTCCTCGATCACGGGCGTCCCGGAGCGGTCCTGAAACCGGCACAGGGCCAGCGCCGCATTCCATCGCACATTGGGGTCACTCGCGCTGAGCATGCCGTGAAGCGCCGGCAGGGCCCTGCTGTCCCGGATCAGGCCCAGGGTGTAGGCCACCATCTTCTTGATCCCCGGATCGTCGGACTCCGCCTGGCGCAGCAGCGGGACCACGCTGCTCGTGTCCCTCAGCCGCCCGAGAGACTCCACGGCGAAGAGGCGCGTCTCGTCGTCCGGGTCCTCCAGCGCGCCGATCAAGGCGGGGACTGCCCGGCCATCTCCAAGGGAGCCGAACAGCCGCGCCAGATACCGCCTCACCTTCGGATCGTCCCGTTTGGCCTCCTCAAAAGCGCGGATGACCTCCGGGACCAGGGCCGCGTCGATCCCCTTCCCGTCCGGCCTGGCCAGCATGGCCGACAGACTGTAAGCGGCCTGCCATCGCCGGCTGGACCCCCCCGCCCGCACCTCGTTCAGCAGGTCCCGCGCCGTCCGCTCCTCCCGCGTCAGCAGGCTGTAGAGCAGATAGATCGCCACGCAGACCGCGACGATAGCCAGGGGAAACAGGACGAGCTGCCCGATCATCCGGGAGGCCGAGACCCCGTTCGTCCGGGGCGTTGTCGCCTCCTCAGCGATGCGACGCAGGGCCTCCGGCGTCGGCGCCGCGTCATTCACAGGACCGTTGTCCGCCATAAAACGACCTCTCACTCCGAAATAACTTGTTCTAACCACACAGCAAGATTGAGGATAAAACAGACTGAACAATATATCAACTTTTGAGACACTTGTCAACCTCTCGCACGCCAACGGTTCGTCCTGAGCCTATTTTTCTGTTGACAGAGATCGGTCTCCTGGGTAAATTTTTCGTTTGAGGCGCTTCACCTGTCTTGAAACCGGAACCCGACACCACACTTCCGACCCGAACCCGACGGGTCTGCCGAGGGCAGAGAGATGTCCGACGAAAAAAAGATAGACCTGTCATCCCTGGATGGGATCGCAGACCGCGTCGCCCGCGCCAAGGCCAAGGCCGAGGCCATGAGGGCCGCCAGGGCCGCCGGGGGCGCGCACCCGACCCCAGCCCCGAAGCCACCCGCAGCGGCGAGTCAGGCGTCCCCCGCCCCGGCCCCAGCCGAACCTCAGGAGGCTGCCCCGGCAAAGGAGGGCAAGGCCGACCTCTCGAACCTCGACGCCATCTCCGACCGCGTCGCCCGCGCCAAGGCCAAGGCCGAGGCCATGCGGGCCGCCAAGGCCGCCGGAGCCGCCCACCCGACCCCCTCTGTCCCCCAAAAAGCCGCTCCCGCGGGGGCCGAACCCAGACCCAGGCGGGAGGTCAGCGCCGAGGCGATGGCCGCGAAAAAGGCCCAGGCGAAGGCCCGAGTCGAGGTCCCTGCCGCGGGGACGCCCCCTCTCGGGGGCAATGGGGCGGCCTTCTGTGCGGGCATGACCATCCGGCGCAACGGAAAGCTCGCTAAAATCCTGGCGACGAGCTACGAGAACGTCTGTCTGGTGTATGAGGACGCCCCCCGCGAAAAGGTGATGACCAAGCGCTACCGGCTGGAGGTCGAACTCCAGCGCGGGGCGCTCCAGATCGCCTCTGCGCGCGACTTCAAGGCCCACATCCCCCCCAGCGGGGGAAAATTCGGCAGGGCGTTCGCCTTCCTCATCGCCGCCGGCCTCACCGGCGTCGCCTTTCTGGGGATCGGCCTCCTGATAGGGCCCCTCAACCTCTTCCCCACGATGCTGATCGGCTACGTCCTGTTCGCCCTGGCCCACCACCTCACGAAGTAGGAGAATAAAACCCCCATGGAACGCATTACGGAGCACCCCTGGTTAGACCGCAAGCTCGTCCCCAAGAAGAAGCGGCCCCGCAGCATCGCCATCATCAACCCCGACATGTGCACGGGCTGCAACATGTGCATCGAGTTCTGCCCCACCGACTGCATCGAGGAGGTGGACGTGCAGGCCGCGGGGCTCGACGGCATCGGCCACTTCTGCGAAGTCCGCCTCGAAGACTGCATCGGGTGCATCCAGTGCGTGCGCGAATGTCCGTGGGATGCGATCGAAATGGTGCCGACCGACGAGGTGGAGCAGGCATACGACATGCCGGTGGGGACGCTGTAAAGGCAGACCACAGGACCACGAGACCACAGGACTACAGGTCTTGTGGTCAGTGGTCTTGTGGTCAGTGGTCGATCTTCACATCTGCCGTCTCACGAGATAGCATCTCTTTCACCTTCTCATACGTCTCCGGCGTATTGACATTGATGAACGACAGGCCGTCGGGGTCTGCCTCGCGCCATATCTCCGGCCCCACCCACCGCGTCCGGATCCGCCCCAGAAATCGGGCGACCTTGAAGTCTCCGGCCCTCATCTGCGCCTCTGCCTGGGCCAGACCCGTCCTGGCATAGACCGCACAGAGGGGATGATCGCCGTCCTCCGTCCGGGGAACGACCGCATCCGCGCCCCCGGCCTCCTGCGCCAGCAATCGCAACACGCCCGGACGGACCAGGGGCAGGTCGCACGCCAGCACAAAACAGGCCTCGGACTGCGCCGCGCACAGCGCCGTGTAGATACCCCCCAGAGGGCCTGCGTCCCTGACCGCATCCCCCAGAATCGGAAGGCCGAGAAACCCGTAGTCCTCCGGCAGGTTGGCGATCACCGTCACCCGGCTCGTCACCGCCCTCAGGGCATCGGCCACGCGCTGGATGAGAGGTGCGCCACCGGCGACCAGGAGGGCCTTGTTACACCCCATCCGGCTGCTCTTCCCGCCGGCCAGCAAAAAACCGTCCATACCCCTAAAGGAACGCGAACCGCCCCACCCCTGTCAAGCACAAAGTGCTCCGGCCCCCGTTCAGGGAGAAATTTCAGCCTTAAACCGCAAAAAATGCTTGACTTCTCCACTGCTTTTAACTATATATAGCGCAATTACACATTATTATACCCTATATCAAGGGGGATCGCCTTGAACGGAGAGCAGAAACCCAACGGCTCAAGACGCAAACGCAGGGAACGCCTCTTCATTCCTCCTCCCGCCGTGGGGCTGAGGGGACGCCCTGCGACGGAGGCCGGCGCGTCCAGCGTCCTGAGAGAATACATCTCCGAGGAGGAACCGCAAGCCGCGTCTCAGACCGGCCAGGGGACCTCGTCTCACGGAGCCGTTGAGAGGGAGGAGGAGATCGGCGCTAAAGAGGTCCTGTCCGACGAGTGGGAGACTGACGCGGAGAGCCTGCGCGATGACGAGGCGGAGACCCGGCGGCTCAAATTCATCGAGCTGCGCCTCGATCGCCTGGAGCGCCGCATCAGCGATTTTGAAAACACCTGTTACTCCTTCCTCCTCCACGCCAAGCGGCTTTCCGACCGGGCGGTCTCCTTCTATGAGGACGTCTTCGGCCTCTCTCGAGAGGACCTCGCCCACATCCACGACCGCCTCGGCATCAACCACAACAACAACGGCCACTACGAAAAAGCCGTCGAATCCTTCAGGCGGGTCGTGGAATTTGACGACCGGAACGCCTCCGCCCACTTCAAACTCGGCGTGGCCTGCGACAACGCGGGCAACTATCGCGAGGCCATCGACTGTTACCGGAAGGCCATCTCTCTCGACCCCAACTACTTGAAGGCCTACTACAAACTGGCCGACATCTACGCCAAAAACGAGAACTACGAAGAGGCCACTCGATGTCTGGCCAAGGCCGTCGAACTCTCCCCCCAAAGCGCGGAGACCCACTACCGCCTCGGCGCGGTTCACAGCGACCAGGGGAACTACAACGAGGCCATTGCATCCTACTTTCGAGTCATCGACATTGCCCCCGGCTATCCGGGCATCTATCGGAGCCTCGGCCTGGCCTACGAGCGCAAAGGGGAACACGACAAGGCCATCGAGTGTTTTAAGAAGTCCGTCTGATCTATTATGGGCCTCAGACATCTCCTCCACACCCTCCGTGAGGAGGACCTCGAACAGAAACGGGTCGTCAGGCACAGAGGGCGGCTCCGTCACCGCATCGAACAGGAGAAGGCCCCCGCCCCATCTCCTTCAGAGGAGATTCCGACCTTCGACCTCGGCGGGCGGACCTTTGAGGACCGGCAGTCTGCCGCCGCCTTCTCCACGCTCATCGGCAGAAGCGGGCTCAAGGGAAAGGTGCTCGAACATATCCCGCCTTCCCCGGCCCTCTCGCAGGACGGAGGACAGCCCGCCAGACTGCGTGACCGCACGACGCTGGAAGACCGTCTTATCCCGGGGGGAGTGGCGTCGAAATTCGGCATTCGCCCTATCGAAAAAAGCAGTGACGAGCAGGAGGTAAACTGACCATGGCGGAGGAGACGGGAGTCGGTGCGCCCTACATTCAATCGTCCTCAAAGGGCAACGTCGTCTATTTGGGAATCGATCTTGGAACCGCCAACTCCTCCATCGCGACGAGCACGAGCATCAAACGCACAGTGCCCTCCGTGGTCGGCTGGCCGAAGGACCTCATCTCCTACAAATTCATCCAGAAGCCGATCGTCTTTGGGGAGGAGTGCATCCGAAACCGGATGGCCCTCGACCTCATCTATCCCCTTGAGAAAGGGGTGCTCAAGTACAGGTCGGGCAACGGGCGGGGAGAGGCCAATGAACGGGATTCCATCGCCGGCGACGAGATGATCCGCCACGTCATCGCCCTGGCCGAGGTCAAGGAGAACCAGACCGTGCGCGCCATCATCGGCGCGCCCGCCCTCGCCAGCCTCAGCGACAAGCAGGCCATCATCGACAGCGTGCAGGGCCTCGTGGACGCCGTCATGGTCGTCTCCGAGCCGTTCCTCGTGGCCTACGGCCTCGGCCTCTACAACAACGCCCTGGTCGTGGACATCGGCGCGGGGACCCTCGACCTCTGCCGGATGCACGGCACCATCCCCGACGACATCGACCAGCGGACGCTCTACAAGGCGGGCAACTACATCGACGAGAAATTCCACACCCTGCTTCAGGACAAGGTGAAGGACTCCCCCATCTCCCGCTACCTCGCCCGCAACCTCAAGGAGCGCTATGCCTTTGTCTCCCCCATCACCGAGGGCATCAGCGTGGAGTTTCAGGTGGCCGGCAAACCGGTCCTCTACAACATCGCCGAGGAGATCAAAGAGGCGTGCGAGAGTATCCTGCCCGACACCCTCGCCTCCATCCGGGAGCTGATCACCACCTTTGAGCCTGAGTTCCAGGATGAGCTTCGAAACAACATCATCCTGGCCGGAGGGGGGAGCCAGATCAAGGGCATGCCGGAGGTCATCGAGAATGACCTCGCCGAGTTCGGCTCCTCCCGCGTCCGGGTCGTGGACGACCCGATCTACAGCGGCGCGCTCGGGGCGCTCAAATTGTCCCAGGACATGCCCGAGTCGGAGTGGGAGAACCTGTGATACAGTGCTGAGTGCTGAGTGCTGAGTAAAAGCAAAGAACAGGGTTTTGCCTTTACTCAGGACTCGTTACTCAGGACTCAGGACTCGCATTTATGGCCTCCGTAGACGCCCTTCTCGACATCCCCATCGACCGGATCGACGACGATCTCCCGCTGCGCCATCGCAGGCGAGACCCGGGTCTGGAGGCGCTCGCGCGCTCCATCGAGCGCTACGGGCTGTTGACGCCGGTGCTCATCACGCCCCGTGAGGGGCGCTACCGCCTGATCTCCGGCCGCCGTCGCCTGGAGGTCTGCCGTCGCCTCGGCCACACGCAGATCGCCGCCGTCGTCCGGCGTGTCCCCGACGACCAGGCCCTCGAAGTCGCCCTCCAGGAGAACCTCCATCAGGCCCCTTTGATGGCCCTCGAAGAGGCCGATGCCCTCCGCAGGGCGGGCGGGTTTGCCCTGCCCGCTTCGGAGGCGGTTGAGCGCTTTGCGCTGTCCGAGGAGGAGATCGCCCTGGGTCGCCGGCTCCACCGCCTCCCCGCCTCCATTCAGGAGGCCGTCTGGACCGGCCAGATCGACGAACGGCGCGCCCTGGCCATCAGCCGCCTGACCCGCGAGGTCGACCAGATCCGGGCCTTTCGCCGCATCCGGGAGGAGGACCCTCCGCTCACCCTGGTGGAGGAGATGATCGACGAGATGAAGGGGGAGTAAGAAAGGCAACGCAGAACGCGGAACGATGAACGATGAACGAAAAAACGCAAAGACTATTCTGCTTTTCGTTCATCGTTCATACTTCATCGTTCATCGTTTTTCTATCCCAGACGCCCTGGGATTTTTTTTTGAAGGAGAGACTCTACATGGACATCGGCTTCCTCACCGCCCCGTTTCGGAACGAGTCCCTGGACCACGTCATCCACTTTGCCGCGGACAACGGCTTCGGCGCCCTCGAGATCGCCGCCACGCCCGGCAGCCGCCACCTCGACCCCGCTGCCCTCACGGCCCGCCAGGCCAGGGAGATCGCCGCGAAGGTCGAAAAAAAGGGCCTCCGCATCTCCAGCCTGGCCTGCTACACGAACGTCACCGACCCGGACCCCCGGAAGCGGCAGGCCGTCGCGAGCCACCTGATCAAGGCCGTGGACGCGGCGCATGCCCTCGGCGTCGACGTGGTCTGCGCGATGGCCGGCCTGCCGCAGCCCGGCCTGACCCGCATCGAGACCATTGAGAAGGTGGTCTCCAAAGTCTACCCGAAGATCCTCCGCCACGCCGCTAAGAAGGGCGTGAAGATCGCCCTGGAGAACTGGACCGCCACGAACATCCGCAACCTCCAGGAGTGGGACCGCATCTTCGAGGTCGTCCCCGACGAAAACTTCGGCCTCAACTTCGACCCCTCCCATCTCTACTGGCAGGGCATCGACCACATCGAGGCCGTGAGCCGCTTCGCGAAGCGCATCTTTCACGTCCACGCCAAGGACACCGAGGTCCAGGTCCACAGGCTCCGCTACCTGGGCAACCAGGCAGGCGGCTGGTGGCGCTATGTCATCCCCGGCCTGGGCGACATCGCCTGGGGGCCCTTCATCGGGGCGCTCCGGCGCATCGGCTACAACAACGTCCTGTCCATCGAGCACGAGGACGGCGCGCAGGGCCGCGAGGAGGGGTTCATCCGGGGCAAGAACTACCTGAGACAGTTTGCGTGAGACGGATATTCGCGCAAAAGGCGAGGGGCCCTTTCGAGCCCCTCGCCATCCTGTTCTGCGTCTGGATCCCCCCTCACGCGAACAGTCCGCAGAAATTGGCCGGGTTCGGGTCGAACCCCGGGAAGATGGCCTTCAGGTCGGTCGCGCCCACGTGCCGGGCCGCCACCTCCGCGAACACGTCCCGGAAGTCGGTCGTGAGCGCCAGGTCGCGCCCCTCGTAGAGCTGCTCAGTCGCCAGCCCCGGCCACCTGCCGTAGACCCTGCCCCCCTTCACGGACCCTCCGACCACGAACAGGCAGCTCGCGTGGCCGTGGTCGGTCCCGCCCGTGCCGTTCTGCCGCATCGTCCTCCCGAACTCCGTCATCGTCAGCACGACCACGTTGCGCATCCGGTCGCCCAGGTCCCGGTACAGGGCCGCGATGCCCTGGCCGAACTCCTGCAGCCGGCCCCCGAGCTGACCGCGCGAGGACCCCTGGTTCGCGTGCGTGTCCCACCCCCCGATGTCCGTGAACGCCACCTCCAGGCCCACGTCCGCCTTGATCAGCTGCGCGATCTGCAGCAGCGCCTGGCCAAACGGCGTCGTCGGGTAGGTTGCCCCGGGCTCGGGCGAGTACTGCAGGGGGCTGGCCTTCCGGAGCATCTTCACGGCCTCGAACATCTCGCGGGCCGTGCCGTGCAGGAGGTCGGAGGGCCCCTGCGAATACAGGGCCTCGAACCCCCGCGCGACCCGGTCGCCGCCCCGCCCGGCGCGCACCCCGAAGTCCGCAATCCGGGCCATCGCGACCGCGGGGGCCTCCCCCATCAGCGAGCGCGGCAGCTCCGGGCCCAGGGCCACGGCGCGGAACGGCGAGGCATTCGGGCCTCCCTTCGCCCGCACGGCGCGGTTCAGCCAGCCGTCCGGTGTCCCCTTGTCCCCCGGCGTGGCCGACTCCATGTAGTCCTGCGCGTCGAAGTGCGAGCGCGTGCTGTGGGGGGACCCGACCGCGTGCACGACCGCCAGGTGGCCCGCGTCGTAGATCGGCTTGAACGGCGCGAGCGCCGGGTGCAGCGCGAAGAACCCGTCCAGGTCGATCCCCGCATCCGCGTCTCCCCTCCCCGGCGCCGGGATCGCGACCTGCGGACGCACGCTGGCATAGCCTCTATCCCCGAACGGAACAACCATCGACAGGCCATCCGCCGCCCCCCGCTGAAAGATCGCGATCAGGATCGGACGATCCCCGCCCGCGCCCCCGGCCGTCTGGGCGAACGCCGCCCGCCGGAGAAAGGACGGGGCCGCGGAGAAGCTCACCAGCGCCAGCCCCGACGACTTCAGGAAAAACCTCCGGGTGATCGGCATGGTCTTATCTCCTCTGAAACTCCGGCAGGCCGAGCGCCAGTCCAAAGACCCTGGCCGCCTCCGGGTCCGTGGGCGGCAGGGCAGCGGCCTGGCGAGCGCCCCCCCAGCCGCGCAGCCCCCCCCTCCGCGCAGCCCGGTCCTGCACCCCCTCTTCATCACTGTTCATCATCATATCGCCCCCCTCCCTAGCCGGACCCTCCTCCCCCGCGTGGCCCTGCGGCCTTTTCCTGAGTTCCTGAGTTCCAAATTGTTCGCCCTCCTCCCCCGCGTGGCCCTGCGACAGCGCGACGACGGAACTGTCGTCCGGGGCGCCCTTCCGGCCCGCCCCCGCCCTCATCTGCTGTTCCAGGACCTCGCGCGCCTGGGGCGATATCCCTCCGCCGATCAGCGCCGCGACGGCGCGATCCATCAGCCCCTGCGCGCTGTCCCCGCCCGCCGGCCTCAGGTCCACGGTCGTGCCGGGGAGCCGGTTCGCGCAGAGCGCCAGCCCGAAGTTCAGCCGCTCCAGCAGCGTCCCGGCGTTGACCCACTGCCCGGCGCGGTCGGGGTAGCCGGTCGGCGGCTGGCACTGGTAGAGCGGCTGCCCCATTCGCGCGATGAACTGCGCGAGGCGCGGCGAGCCGTCCGTCTCCCCGTCCAGGGCGCGGACCGCCGAGACCGCCAGCTCAAGCGGAGACTTGACCTTGGCGCGATACGCCTCCGGCGCGTAGAACTCCGGGGACGTGAAGATCGTTCTCAGCATCTGGCGAATGTCCCCGCCCGTCTTCTCGTAGACCGCGGCGGCACGGTCCACCAGGGACCTGGGCGGGTCGTCGCTCACGAACCGTCGGGCGAGCTTGGCCGCAATGAACCGGGCGGCGCCGGGATGTCCCGCGAGAATCTCGATCACCCTCTCCCCGTCCCGGATGCCCCCTCCGGCGGGAATCCTGTGGCCCAGCACCGTCTTCTCCCCCTCGTCGTGCATCCACTCGCAGAAGGTGAATGCGCCGACCTTCTGGGCCTTTCCGCCCCTCCTCCCCCCCATCGCGCGGTCCCCCTGGTAGGGGTTTTCGATCGTCCATCCGGTGAAGCAGCGGGCGACCTCCTGCACGTCCCTCTGCGTGTAGCCCCCATCCACGCCCAGCGTGTGCAGCTCCATCAGCTCGCGCGCGTAGTTCTCGTTGATGCCGGGTCTGCGGGTGCGCTGGGGGTTCGCCTGCATCCGCCGCTCCGCCCCCATCCGCCTCGGCCGCTTCGCGTCGGGCGAGGCCGACAGGTGGTTGTCCAGGTAGAACAGCATCGCCGGGCTCCTGGCCGTGGCCATCAGGAGGTCCCTGAACCTCCCCAGCGCGTGCGGCCGGATGGCGTTCATCTCAAAGTCCGTCGTCAGCCACCGGTCCGCCCCCTTCCCCCAGAAGACATTGAAGTGGTTGAACCAGAAATCCGTCATCACCTCCAGAAGCTGCCGCTCGCTGTGCGCGGCCCGGATGAGCTTCTGCGCCTGCAACTCCTGGAGCAGCCTCTGGGGCGTCAGCAGCCCGTGTTCCTCATAGTAAGCCCGGACCCGCCGGCGGACCTCCCTCTCGTCCTGCCCCGCCCCGGCGCTGTCCGCCCCGGCCCCCCTGCGGCGCAGGCCCAGCCTCTGCGCGACCTGGTTGGGCTGCGGATACTGTTCGTAGACCTCCGCGGCGCTCATCCGCAGCGAAGGCAGCCCCGTCAGCCGCGCCTCCGTCGCCGAATCGTCGATGCGCTCCGGGTGGAGTTGCCGTTCAATATACTTGTCAATACCCATCTTTCTGACCTGCTCCACATCCCCGGGGCGCGGGCCGTAGCCCATCCGGCCCAGCAGGTGGGCGACCCTCTGTTCCTCCGTGAGGGGAGGCCTGACCTCGGCGACCGCCGGGGCCGTCCCCCACCCCGCTGCCGCCAGCGCGGCGATCGCCGGGACGACTGCAAACCCGAATGAACACCGAATGCCTCTTCTCATATCAACACCCTTAATGCAAAGGCGTTTGCGATCACACAGGTCCGCCTTCCCATGTCCGAACCACCCCGGACGAGCGCCTCTCGCTCTTTCAGACTTTAGACGACGGAGGGCGCATTGGGTTTACTATTGTTATACTGTGGTTTCGCGTAAAATTTTGGCCTAATGCGGAATATGTGTTATACTCTGCCTCATGGCAGAGATACTCTCACTTCGACACGAAC
>Ga0137796_10000318_pt1 | contig 30883 bp, 33 predicted proteins | sample OV2TP3_FD_97704 | JGI IMG/M metagenome (GOLD analysis project Ga0137796, IMG submission 97704) | reverse complement strand
GGCGGTGTGCCACTACATCCGTCGCTACAACCGCACACGCATGCATTCCTCACTGGGTTACCGCTCGCCCATTGACTACGAGCGCATTGTGGCGTGAGGATCACGGCATGGAGTGTCAACTAAATCGGGTCAACATCCCGCGCCTGACGGCTGTGCGATCATGTCGCAGCGGCGCGCGGCTCAACCGGGAACGTTAGATGACATTGAGGGACAGCAGCAGTGATTCGTGACCCGAACGCATTGGCTGAGATACAGCAGAGTTGGGCTGGGGTCGAGGCCCTCCGCTCAACGCTGCAGGTGAGCGCGGCTGCTTCGATGGGTATCATCGGCGGCGCCTTCCCCTTTGCGCTCTCGAACGCAGCGCACAATCTACCCTTCATTCACGCATACGCCGTGCTGAACGATGTGCTTGAGCAACTTGCCGATGAGGGCCACTTCAACTGCAAGAGCATCTTCCTGGGCGAGCTCCTCAAAAGGAGTGAGCAAGCGCTCCAGTGGCAGGATTTTGCCCTGATCAGGGCAGGCGCGGCCCGTCGCAACGATGTCGCGCACCGTGGGCAGCTACTGGAGCGCGGCGATTGTTGGAAATATGTCGACGCGGTAAAGGCGGAGCTGTCAGCCTGGGCGGTGCTGTGAAGTCATCTAACCTCCGATTGGAGCGGGCGGCGGCATGAGCCATCGGCCAAGTCTCAGCCGTGCCGGCGCCGCCGCTCAACCGGGCCGTTAAGACGCCGAACTATTCGGACAGGGAGGCAAGAAAGTGAAACTTTCGGTCGAATGGGCACGCCCGGTACCGCTGAAGGACGCGGCGAAGCAGAATCTCGTCTACAGCGTGGTCTTGGACAAGCTTCCAAGCGTACCCGGCGTCTACGTCTTCGGGCGACGTTGGGGAAGTCAATTTGAAGCGCTATACGTCGGCAAGGCGAACGGGATTCGTGGTCGCGTCAAGAGTCAATTGAACAATCTGCGGCTCATGCAGCACTTGAAGAATGCGAAAGCCGGGAAACGCATCATTCTCGCGGGCCGCATTAATACCAAGCCAGGTCAGCAGTTGGACAGATGCCTACCCCTTATCGAGCGCGCGCTCATCCGCTACTTCCTGTCCGAAGGCCACGACTTGGTAAACAAGCAGGGCACGCGCCTACGCCGCCACGAACTGTCGTCATCGGGCAAATACCCGAAGCGCTTTTTCCCGAGCCTAATGTATGTTGAGAAGGGCAAGAGTGAGTAGGTGTCTTAACCTGCTGCTGCAGCCGACGCCCGCAAGCCGGCGCGGCTGAGTGCAACGTTAGACCTCATTGGAGGAAGGATGGAGCCGCTTGCGACCTTCTGTCGCCAGGTACGTGCCAGATCTGCGGAGCACCGAACTGCGATCCAGCAGCTCATGCCGGCGCGCACCTATGGCACCGTCGTCGGCATCTTGCGGCAGGAGCTCGACTCGATGGTCCGCGTGATCTACCTTCTGTCCGTGACAGAGCGCGAGCGCCGTCGGGACCTCTTGCAGAAAGCAGTAGCAAACGATCCTTGGCTGAAGAAAGGTCAGCGGGTAACCGACCGGGAGATGGTGGAGTTGGCCCATCGCCTCCAAGGCTGGACCAAGTCCGTCTATCGCTTTGGCTGTGCCTTCATCCACCTGTCGGCGTTCCACGACTACGCAAAGCGCGATCCCTTGGGCATGATTCCAGAATCGGAACGACTGGCCATCCTCGCACACATGCGCCACTACCACGGGGGGCCCATCAGCGATCGCCCTTCTTTCGATGAGCTCGCGTGGTTCCTGCCGTCCGTCTTCGAGAAGATCGCGAGCAACCTCGAGCATTACGTCCAGGGCCTTGAGGCCGACAAGGATCTCGGGGATGCGGCGTGAGGTCTAACAAGGAGTTGAAGCTGACGAAGCCTGGCACGATTGGAGCTTCGCAGCTTAACTCCGGTGTTAGGCATCACGGAAGCGAGCGATGCACGTACCGGCGTTCTGCGATAACTGTGGAGCGGTATTCAATTCCGGATTCGAAGGGGAGAAACAAAGGGGTCGGGAGTCTTTTCTCGATAGCTCAAACTCGATTTTCTGAGGGTTCGAGCGCGGGGGAGGCGTAGCTCTGAAAAGTCGAGTTTGACCCTCATTACTAACTTAAATCAGATGAGAATCTCGCAATCCTTCTCAGTCTACGGGGAGCGGGATATAAGGGTCAGTATACTCGTTAGTTAGGCCGCCAATGAAGTGCGTCGTTGACACAAACATCATCAACAGGCTGATCGACGGCTCCTTGAGCACAGAGGACATCCCGGCCGAGGCAGAACTCGTTGCCACACACGTTCAGATTGACGAGTTGAACAACACCCGTGACGACGAGCGGAGGGCGAGACTCTTTCTTAGGTTTGCGACTACGGTAGACTCCGTCATCCCCACTGAGTCGACGGTCCTCGGTGTCTCCCGGTTAGGCTACAGCAAACTGGGTGACGGCGGTCTATACAGTAGGCTCAAGGCCGAGCTTGACTCTCTGAACAAAGGCAAAGCAAACAACACGCAAGACGCGTTGATTGCCGAGGTTGCGATCGCGAACCGCTACACGTTGCTCACAGCCGACTATCATCTGGCTGCCGTAGCGAAAAAGCACGGATGCATGGTGCGCCATTTCGCGCCCTAACTTCGCAGTGGACCGGACCGCTGGCTTGCATTCGTTCGCCGCGGCCGGTAGACGCGGGCGTTGGACGTCACCAACGGATCCCGCCGGAGTGTAGGCAGATGACAACCGTGATTCGCATGGGACGTCCGGTGCCCGCCGATGCCGTGTTCCATGCCTGCGGAGAAGATAGGGCCACGGAGAAGATAGGGCCAGGTCTTGCAATCATACATTATCGTAATGCAAGACCAGACCCCAATGTCGACCCCAATGTCTTTATTGCTCTATAAGGCCGATGGCAACAGCGCCGCCAACACCACGCGTACCAGTCATCTGCGCCGACCCGTCTGCAGTGGCAGGCGCAGGAACCTTCAATCCCAACCTCTGGTCGGGGGCGAGTAAAGGTATCGTTCAGTCGTGTTGGACCGAGTATTCGGTACTCCATCACTGCGTCAGCCAGATTGCGGACATGTGCACGAATTCCGAGAGTCTTTGTCAGAGACATGTCGAGACGCTCCAACAGCAGTGGCGCACGGAGAGATTTGATCTCCAGAAGGTCATCGTGTACGGCCAGGTGCCAGACCTTCATATGCGTATCGAATCGTTTTTCGCCGGCGTCAAGACATTGTTGGACCTGTTAGCGCAGCTGCTGTCGAGCGAAAAGATTGTGGCCGGGGTTGTCGATGGCTTTCACCGGGCGCAGGACGTATACGGAGGCAAGGTCCTCAACGCTCTCGACAACAATGCGCTCGGTAACCGGAAGGCCGCTGCCGCCAAGGTCCGTGAGCTCATCCTGGCACACAAGACGCTGTGGATCGATGAAGCGATTCTGGCGCGCGATCAGCTGATCCACCCAGAAAAGGGCATGCATCAACTGATGTTCCAGCTCGACCTGGCGGCGCGAGGAGACACGGTCGTGTGCGAGAGGACAAACTCTCCAATGATCGGAGTAGAGTCGATCGACAACTATGCGCGAGGCGCACTGACGCATGCTCAGTCGTTCTCCGCGGACTTTCTCAGGCTGCTGCAGGAGGCGGCAGTGTCTAACTCGGGCATGGAGCCGACGCGCTGACTCGCGCGGCTCATACCTGGCGTTAGCCAGCGACCGCGCAGCGGGGATATGGCGCTTTACATGTAGGGATGGCATACTGAGCTTCTGAATAAGGATGACTCAGCTCCGGGCGTCAGGCCCTGTGAATAGATGTTCCGGGGGATTGGAGGGAGGAAAGACCATGTCGAAGGTAGATGAACTCAAAACGGAAATCGAGAGACTTCCCCGGGAAGAGTTCACCGAACTTGTCCGGTGGCTGTCAGAAAAGGATTGGGAGCGGTGGGACAAGGAGATCGAAGCTGACTCTGAGGCTGGAAAGCTGGATTTCCTAATGCGTGAGGCACGCGAAGCGAAAGCCAAGGGGACTCTCAAAGACCTGTGAAACATCGCACAACGGCCCGATTTTGGGCTTGCTATGCGCGTCTTCCAGAAGCTGTCCAGGGAGTGGCCCGACGAAACTTCGACCTCCTGAAAGAAAATCCCGCCCACCCTTCGCTACACTTCAAAAAGGTTGGCAAGCTGTGGTCCGTGCGGGTTGGGTCTCATCACCGGGCGCTGGCAGTCGAGGATAGGACGGATTTCGTTTGGGTCTGGGTGGGACCTCATGATGAGTATGAACGACTCATCAAGCAGCAGGGCTAACCCAGCGCTTCCGCGGATCGCTTGCAGCGACCGCTGAGCTAACTCGTTATGCCGCTTGACCGAAAGATGTGGGACGGAAAAAGACGACAGGCTACTTTGTTTGGGGGACTGCTCACACTGAACGCCTGAACTGAAAGAAGGGGGATGGGCGCAGCATGCGGCGCCCCTACAGGAATAGGGCAACCACAGGGGGTTGCCCCTACGTCGGCAACGGAACAAGAAGGGGGCCAGGCACCGTTCAGAAATGGATCCAGGCCCCTAGGATGTGACCGGCGCGCCGACGGTGTCCACCTCGAAGCCCAGATCCTCGATCATCTTCCAGGCCTCGGGCGCGGGCATGCCCGGCGTGGTGAGGTAGCCGCCGACGAACAGCGAATCGGCGGGATAGAGAGCCAGGGCTTGCAGGGAGCGGAGATTGAACTCGCGGCCGCCGGCGACGCGCAGTTCGGTCCGTGGGTGCGAGAAGCGGAACAGGCAGAGAATCTTCAGGCAGCGTTGCGGGGTGAGGTTCTTCCGGTCCTGCATCGGTGTGCCCTCCACGGGATGCAGGAAGTTCATAGGGATCGAATCCGGCTTGACCTCGCGGAGCGCAAACGCCAGATCAATCAAATCCTCGTCCGTTTCGCCCATGCCCGCGATCCCGCCTGAGCAGATTTCCAAACCGGCCGCGCGCGCGTTCCGGATCGTCGTGAGGCGGTCCTGGTAGGTATGCGTGGTGACCATCTCCGGGTAAAACCGCTCCGATGCGTTGAGGTTGTGGTTGATCCGATCCACGCCGGCGTCCTTGAGACGGCGCGCGTGATCCTCCGTCAGCAGGCCCAGCGAGCAACAGACCTGCACCGGCACGGCGCCTTTGATTTCGCGGACCGCCTCGCTGATCTCGGCGATCTCGCGCTCGAGCGGGCCGCGCCCGCTGATGACGATGCAGTACCGGATAGCTTTTGAGTCAGCCGCTCGCTTGGCGCCCGCCACCATCTGGGGTTTTTTCAGCAGGCCGTATTGTTCGATGTCCGCCGTGGAGACGGCGGACTGCGAGCAATAGCCGCAGTCCTCCTGGCAGGCCCCGCTTTTGGCGTTCTGGAGCATCTGAAGACGGACCTTCCGTCCGAAGAACCGCTCGCGCACGAGAAAAGCGGCGTCCAGCAGTTCGAGCAAGCGGTCGTCCGGCGTCTCCAGGACGGCCCGCGCTTCCTCGCGGGTCAATGCCTGTCCGGCGATCGCCTTCTCAGCCCAGTTACGGCAAGTGCCGTTGATAGAATAGCCGCGATAGTCCATGGCGCGTTACTCCTTGATCAATGAGACGCCGGTCATCTCCGGCGGTTGGGGGAGGCCCATGAGGTGCAGGATCGTGGGGGCGATGTCCGCCAGGACACCGGAGGCCCGCAGGGCATGGGGCTGGTCGTCCACAATGATGCAGGGCACCGGGTTCAGCGTGTGCGCCGTGTGCGGTTGGCCGGTCTCGTAGTCCACCATCTGCTCCAGGTTCCCGTGGTCTGCGGTCAGGACGACGGCCCCGCCGACCCCACGGACGGCGGTCACGACGCGGCGCAGGCACTCGTCAATAACTTCCGCTGCCTTGATGGCGGCAGGGAGGATGCCGGTATGTCCCACCATGTCCGGGTTCGCGAAGTTGAGCACGATGAGGTGATACTGCCGGGACTCGATGCGCCGGACGGCCTCGGCCGTCACTTCCGGTGCCGACATCTCCGGCTTCAGGTCGTACGTGGCAACCTCGCGGGGCGAGGGGATCAGCACGCGGTCCTCGCCGGGATATTCCTGCTCCTCTCCGCCGTTGAAGAAATAGGTGACGTGGGCGTACTTCTCCGTCTCGGCGATGCGGAGCTGTTTGAGCCCGCGCTCGCTGATGAGCTCCGGTAAGATTCGCGTCAGGCGCGTGGGACTGAACGCCACCTGGTGGGAGAAGGTCTCGTCGTACGAGGTCATGGTGGCGAACGCGGCCAGTTTGGGGACGGTCTTCCGCGGGAAGGCGTCGAAGCCGGGCTCGGTGAGAGCCCGTGTCAGCTCACGCGCGCGGTCCGCCCGAAAGTTGAAGAAGATGACGCCGTCGCCGTCCCGGATCGTCCCGACCGGACGCCCGTCTTGTCCGACGATGACGGCGGGGAGCACGAACTCGTCCGTGACCTTGGCCTCGTAGCTCAAGCGCACGGCCTCCTCTGCTGACGCGCGGTGCACGCCGATACCCTCAACGAGGACGGCGTAGGCTTGGGCGATGCGGTTCCATCGTTGGTCCCGGTCCATGGCATAGTACCGGCCCGTAACGGTGGCGATGCACCCGATGCCGAGTTCGCGCATGCGCGCTTCGGCGGTCTTGATATGGCCGACACCGCTCTGCGGGGGCGTGTCTCGCCCGTCCAGAAAGGCGTGGACGAAGACTGGGAGGCCGTTCTCCGATTGGGCCATCGAAAGCAGCGCCTCCAGGTGGGACAAGTGACTGTGCACGCCGCCATCCGATAAGAGACCCAACAGGTGCAGGCGCCCCCCGGCTGCCCGCGTCTTCCTCATGGTGTCTTTAAGCACGGGGTTTGTCGAAAAAGAGCCGTCGCGGATCGCCCGGTTGATCCGGGTGAAGTCCTGGTACACGATCCGGCCTGCACCCAGGTTCATGTGGCCGACCTCGGAGTTGCCCATCTGGTCGTCGGGTAGGCCGGTATCCTCCCCGGAGGCCGACAACAGGGTGGAGGAGTGATCCTGGAGGAGCGACGAGTAAAACGGCAGGCGCGCCTGCGCGACGGCATTGGCGACCGTATTGCGGTTCACGCCCCAGCCGTCAAGGATGATCAAGGCAACGGGTTTCGGTGTCGTCTGCATGTGCGGCGCAATCATACCCGATCACCCTGAGCTTGTCTAAGCCTGTGGTGAGTTTATCGAACCAGGGCACTGCCGGTTTTTGAGAGTCGGCTAGACGATCTCGAACGGCGCGGCTACGCTCGGATACGGCCGGGGTGCGGAAGCTTCGCGCTCGCTTGCTGTCGGCGCGCTGTCACTCCTGACCATGGGTGATGTGACGGTCAAGGTGTTCCAGCGGCCGCACGCGGGGCACCGGCCGCTCCATTCGCGGGTTTCATATCGGCAGGCCGTACAGGTGAGCAGAGCGGCCCCGGGCCGAGGTCCGCTGAGGGCTTCCTGAAGCTCCACCAACGCGGCCTCGGTGGAACCCTTACGGATGTAAAGGCTGGCCATGATTTTCTGGATATCCCCGGTGGGGTCGTTGGCGGCATCCAGAGTTGAGAGCAGGTCGAAGGCGTCGTCTACCATCTCGAGCCGGTAGAACAGCTTCCCGAGGGCCAGCTTGAGCGTCTGGTCTTGGGGTCGCCTGGCCAGGGCCTCCTCGTAAATGCGGATCATCTCGCCCGGTTGGCCCATCTCCAAGTAGAGGTCTTCCAGGCGCTGCAGGAAAATCGTGTTTCCGGTTTTCAGGTATGATTTCTCCCAGGATTCCGCTGCCTGGCGCAGCTTCCCTTCCCGAATCAGGGTTTCGCCGAAACCGATCCGCGCGGGCAGGAAGCCCTTGTCCAGTTTGATCGCTTCCTTGAAGAAGCGGCGGGCGTGGTCGCGGTCGCCCCGATCCATGTAAGAGCGGCCGACTTCGTACTTCAGTCCCGCCAGCACCTGCGTCTCGCTCCGTGTGTCGCGTTCGGGCAGCCCGGCCTTCAGCAGGCGTTCCTGCACGGCATGGGCCTCGAGCCATTTCCCGTTCCGGATGTGGATGTCCCGGATGCGATAGAGGGCCGCGGGATTGGTCCCGTCTTTCTTGAGCACTTCCTCCAGCGCCTGCACGGCTTCTTCAAACCGCTTGGCTTCCTCGAGGTCGCGGGCCAGCATGAAGAGGATCTCCAGATTGCCTTCTTCCAAGAGGCGGGCCTTGCGATGCAGCCGGATCGCCTCGTTGAAATGTTTTTCTTTGCGGAAAATGTTTCCCAGCGAGAGGAGCGTGCGGGTGTGGTTCGGATCGAAGATCAGGACCTTCTGCAGCAGGGAGATGGCCTCGCCGGTGCGGCGGGAGAGCGAAGCGAGGACGCCCTCCGCGTAATAGTTCTGGACCTTTGCTTCGCGCTTGCGGCGTCGGCTGGAGCGCCAGTTCAGGATGAGCGCGCGAACCTCGCGCACCCCTATAAGCATCACGACTGCAAGGGAGCCGGCCGCGACACAGAAGAGAACGAGATAAACCGGGGTGACCGCGACCGAGGAATTCCTGGTGAGCCGGACCGTGATCGGCTCCGGATTCAGGGCGCTGAATTGTACGGCCGCATAGATGGCGGCGATCAGCGTGAGGACCCAGATGAAGAACCGCATGACTACCCTCGCTGTCTGGCTGCTCGTTCCTTCCCCGGATGCTGCCGCGGGCGGGCGGGCGGTGTTGCGGTACGGACCGACGTGAGCGGAACACGCTTGGCGTCGTTCCACAACCGATCCAGCCCGTAATGTTCGCGCGCACTGCGCCTAAAAATATGAACCACGACATCGCTGAAGTCCATGAGGACCCAGTGACCGGCTTCGGTTCCTTCGAGGCCGTACAGGCGATGCCCTTTTTCCGTCAGTGTCTTGTCTACGTGGTCCTTGACGGCCAGAACCTGACGTTCGGAGTCGGCCGTGCAGATGACGAGGAAGTCCGTCACCCCGGACGTACGCGAAACGTCTAAGATGACGATCTCGGAAGCTTTTTTCTCCCCGGCCGCCAGAGCAGCTAAACGCGCTTTGGCCCGTGACTCCAGGATTATGGCGATGATCCTCCCCTCACATAAGATGATTTAATATATAGGATTCCACCCCATGTGGCAAGAGATTTTCTATGCTTTGCTTGCGGTTAAGGCGCCTCCTAATGTCCTGTGACGAGACATGACAGGGGGGGATCGGCACTGCCCAGAGGGAACGTCCGCTTCTGAAAAGGAACTCTTCAACCTCGACCTGGCCGGAGTCCAGACGCTTCAAGCGATCAGGGTCCTCGATGACGAAGAACGGCATATTTTCCAGTGACTTGAACTGATACCCGGGCCTCGAGACAACGGCAAAATCACAGACCTCCAGCAGGCGGTCCGGCTCCTTCCAGCCGGGCAGTTCTAAGAACGCGTCAAGTCCGATGATGAAAACCAGTCGGGTGTCGTCGGGTGAGGTGCTCTTGATCTCGAGAACCGTCTCAATGGAGTACGATTTGGATGCTCGCCGAGCTTCAATATCCGACAGTTGAAAGTAGGGATATGGCGCGATGGCGAGCCGTACCATCTCCAACCGGTGCGAAGCCGGAAAGAAGTCGGTCGGAGGTTTATGCGGAGGGTCGCCGGTGGGGATGAAGAGGATGGTATCGAGACCAAGCCGGCTCCGTGTGATCTCGGCAACCAGAAGATGGCAGCGGTGGATGGGATTGAAGGCGCCGCCGAAAAGTCCGAGTTTCATTCCCGGAGCTGGCCGGTGCCCAGGATGATGAACTTGCTACTGGTGAGTTCCTCCAGGCCCATGGCGCCCCGCGCATGGATGCGGGTCGTGCTGATGCCGATCTCGGCACCCAGGCCGAACTGGTAGCCGTCGTGCAGCCTCGTCGAGGCGTTGTGGAAGACGGCGGCAGCGTCCACTTCGTTCAGGAACTGCTTCGCCCGTCCCTGATCCTGGGTCACGATGGCCTCGGTGTGCTGCGATCCATAACGGGCGATGTGCTCCATGGCCCGGTCCATGTCATCCACGATCCGGACGGCCAGGACGAGATCAAGGAACTCCGTGCCCCAGTCCGATTCTGCGGCTGGTTTGACGCCCGGCGCGAGCGCGGCGGTCTTCGGGCACCCGCGGACCTCCACGCCCGCGTCGCGGTAGCGCTTGATGAGCGGCGGCAGGAACGACGGGGCAATCTTCTGGTGGACCAGGAGGGTCTCCATGGCATTGCAGGTCCCCGGCCGCTGCACCTTGGCGTTGAAGCAGATGGCCTCGGCCATGGCGGGGTCGGCGCGATCGTCCACATACGTGTGGCAGACGCCCTTGTCGTGCTTGATCACCGGGATGGTGGACTCTTTCATGATGAACTGCATCAGGCTCTCGCCGCCGCGCGGGATGATGAGATCAATCAGCTTGTCCTGCTTGAGCAGCAGGGTGGAAACCTGGCGGTCGGGGTTGTCAATGAAGGTGATCGCCCCGGCCGGGATGCCGGTTTTTTCGCCAGCCTCCATCAGCACCCGGACGATTGCGGCGTTGGATTGGATCGCCTCAGACCCACCGCGCAGGACGACCGCATTGCCCGACTTGAGGCAGAGCGACGCGGCATCGGCCGTCACGTTGGGGCGCGACTCGTAAATAATGCCGATAACGCCGATCGGCACCCGCACCCGGCTGACCTGCATCCCGTTGGGCCGCTTCCACACCTTCGTCACCTCGCCGACGGGATCGGGGAGCGCCGCGACTTCGCGCAGGCCCGTCGCCATTTCCTTGATGCGTTTCGTATTGAGCGTGAGCCGATCTAGGGCGGCCTTCGAAAGCCCGCTGGCTGCCGCGAGGTCTTTGCTGTTGGCTTCCAGGAGTTCGACCTCGCGCGCTTCGAGCGCATCGGCCATGGCCAGTAGGGCCGCGTCCTTCACGGTGGTGGGCAGCGTCGCCAGCTTGCGCGCGGCGGCCTTGGCGAGGGAGGCTTTCCGGATGACGTAGTCAGAAAGAGTCATTTTTACAAAATCACCAAATTGTCCCGATGAATGACCTCATCGTAATCTTTGTACCCCAAAATCTTCTGGATCTCTGACGTCTTCAGGCCTTTGATCTTGGCGACAGCTTCGGACCCATAGTTCACCAGCCCCTTGCCGAATTCGTGCCCATGCCGGTCCGCGCAGGCGACGCAGTCGCCGCTCTCAAACTCTCCATGCACGGCAGTGATGCCGGACGGGAGCAGGCTCTTGCCCCTCCGCGTGAGAGCCTCGACGGCGCCGTCATCCACCGTGAGCCGCCCCTTGGCCTTGACCGTGTGGGCGATCCACTGCTTCCGGCTGGTGAGGCGCTGATCCTTCGGCAGGAATAACGTGCCGACATCCTGCCCGTCGAACAGCGCCGACAACAGTCCCGGACGCTCCCCGTTCACGATGGCCGTGGCCACGCCGTAGCTCGCGGCCTTCTTCGCCGCGAGGACTTTGGTCTGCATCCCTCCGGTCCCTTCGAAGCTGGCCGATTCCCCGGCGCGGCGCTCGATCTCGGCCGTGACCTCCGCCACCAGCGGGATCAGGGTGGCCTTCGGATTGCGGCGGGGGTCTTCGGTATAGAGCCCCTCCACGTCGGAGAGGATCACGAGGAGGTCGGCATCCACGAGATGCGCGACCATCCCGGCCAGGCTGTCGTTGTCGCCGAACCGGATCTCATCCACGGCGACGGTGTCGTTCTCATTAATGATCGGCATGACCCCGAACTCGAGCAGGGCAGCCAGGGTGTGCCGGGAGTTGAGGAACCTCTTCCGATTCGTCAGGTCCTCCCGCGTGAGCAGCACCTGGGCGACCTTCACGCCCTCCTTCTCAAAGGCCTTCTCGTAAGCCCACATGAGACGGCTCTGCCCGACGGCGGCGGCGGCTTGCTTGAGCGGCAGGCTCTTGGGGTATTCCTTCAAGCCGAGCTTCTCGATGCCGGACACGATGGCGCCCGATGAGACCATGAGGATCTCCCGACCCTGCGCTTTGAGCGCGGCCATCTCGCCGGCAAGCCGCTCGATGCGGTCGGTTTGCAGGCCGACTCCCTTGGACGCCACAAGACGGCTTCCGACTTTGAGGACGACCCGCCTGGCCTCTTTCAGGATCGGGTGGCGCATTCTTCTTCCTTCAACTGCTCCCTCGAGCGGACCTTCAGCTTGGCGACCTGTTCGCCCAGGTGCCGGACCAACGGGCGGAGGCCCACGCCGGTCACGGCGGAGATCGGAAAGATCCGCAGGCGCTTTTTCCGGCAATAGGCTTCCAGCTTCTTCAGGCGCTTGCCGTCGCCTGCCGCGTCGAGTTTCGTCGCCGCCACCGCGACCGGCTTCTTGGCGACGTCCGGATTATACAACTTCAGCTCAGTCCTCAGCGTCTCCAGGCTTTCGACGGGATCGTCCGTCGCCCCCTCCGCGATGTCCACCAGATGCAGCAAAGAGGACGTGCGCTCGATGTGCCGCAGAAACTGAAAGCCGAGGCCCTTGCCTTCATGCGCGCCCTCGATGAGCCCCGGCACGTCCGCCACCACGAAGCTCTGCTCGTCGTTCGCTGCCACGACTCCTAGGTTCGGGACAAGGGTGGTGAACGGATAGTCGGCAACTTTGGGTCGTGCCGCCGAGATGGCGCCGATCAGGGTGGACTTCCCGGCGTTCGGGAATCCCACCAGACCCACGTCCGCCAGGAGCTTCAGCTCTAATTGGATCCAGCGCTCCTCGCCGCGGGTGCCCGGCTCGCACTTCGTGGGCACGCGGTTGGTGGAGGTGGCGAAGCGGGCGTTGCCGCGGCCGCCGCGGCCGGCGTGCGCGATGATGGCGCGCTGGCCGTCCTCCGTCAGGTCCGCGAGGATCTCCTCCGTGTCGAGGTCCTTCGCGATGGTTCCCACCGGCACTCGAATCACGAGGGAATGAGCGGAGCGGCCGTGCCGATTGTTGCCCTCCCCGTGCCCTCCGTGCTTTGCGAGGTGGTGTTGCTGAAACTGGAGGTCGAGCAGGGTGGACATGCGCTCCGTGGCCTCCAGGATGACGTCGCCGCCGTGGCCGCCGTCGCCGCCGTCCGGGCCTCCATGCGGGACGTGCTTCTCCCGGCGGAAGCTCCGCACGCCGTTCCCGCCGTCTCCCCCCTTCACATAAATTTTGACCTGATCAACAAAATCCACGATGCACCCCGGGAGACTGGCTCCATTTCCGAATGGTGCCTGTCCCCCTTCTTCGATCCGTAATGTGCAGACAGTATAAAACCCAAGGACTTACAAAGCAAACCGGAGGGGCACGAGCGAGCAGCTTTAACCTTTTCCTGAGTGGTGTGTCTAACTCCGATGAAGTGAGACTCCCCAATTCTGAGCGGGCTTATGTTGACCTGAGGAAGCTACGGGACTACTGTCTCAATCCCGAGCATCCGCGCGGTCGCCACAAAGCGCGTCTCTTCTCAGAGACGGTGGGGTTCAGCGCATACGATGCAGAGGAACTACAACGGGCTCTCTTGGAGGCTGCTTCCACGAACGAGGCGGTGTTGGTCGGAGATGATGACTTTGGGAAGCGGTATGCAGTAGACTTGAGAGTTGAAGGCCGTACGGGGACGGCGATAGTCCGAAGTTTGTGGATCGTGAAGCGCGGCGAGGAGTTTCCTCGGCTGATCACCTGCTACGTGCTGTAGGCAACGGGAATTGATCATGGGTACGCAAGTCAAACTGCTGGATGTGGTGGCGCTGACGGAAGACGTGCCCCAGCACGGGTTGCGCCGCGGCCAGGTCGGCACGGTCGTCGAGGTGCTGGGTTCGGACGTGTTCGAAGTCGAGTTTGCCGACAACCAGGGCCGCACATACGCCACGGTGTCCCTGCGCGGCGGCCAGTTGATGCCGCTCCACTACCAGTCCGCCTAAACCTCGACTCAACCGGCATTTCCTTCCACAAAGTCGCCAGCTAGTCAGACTTGCCTCAGAAGGTAAAGTAGCCTAGCACCATTTCTGTTTTCCCTAATCACTCTCCATAGATCCTAAATCCAGTCTGTACTGCCCCACTTAATTTTGGACAGGTCGTGTCTTGTTTTTGACTAACCAGTCCGCATAGAACTCGGCGGGCGCCCGCATCCCCAGGGCGCTGTGCGGCGCCTCCCGGTTGTCGTGCTCGATCCACGTCGGCACTTGGCGCGCCACCTCCTCGAATGTCTCTAGACACGCCTGGTACACATACATCCCGCTTGAGGCTCCAGAAGAATACCTCCGCCAGGCCGTTCGACTCCGGGCTCCGCCGGGGCGTATGGCACGGGAGCAGCCCCATCGCCCGCACGAACGGCCGGAACCGCTGCGGCGTGTACTCCGGCCCATTGTCGCTGAGAAACTCGATCCCCTGGACGCGGGTGCGGGCCTCGCCGAACCGCCGGAAGACGGCCTCCCGCAGCATCTCGGCGAGATCCTCGGCCGTGTTCCGCGGGGCGAAGCGCCACGCCAGCACCATCCGGTCCGCGCAGTCGATCATGATCGCCAAGCGCCCCTTCTGCCCATCCCACGCCCGGATGCCCGTGATGTCCGAGGCCCACCGCCGGTTCGGGTCGGCCACCTGCACCTGTCCCTCGTGCCGTCGCCCCGGTTGCACCCGCTGGAGCCGCCCCGTCGCCAGCCACCGTACATCCCCTCGGGTCACGTGAGCCCCTTGAGCGCGCAGGCTTTTTTTAACACGTCCACCTCCACTGCCTTCCGCCCCAGCGCCCGCTCCAGCTCCTCCACCCGCTTCTGCAGTCCCAACACGTGGCTCTTCGGCACCAGCTCGCCCGACTCCTTGAGCCCTTGGTCGAGACTCCGCTTCCAGCGGTACATCTGCGCCGCGTTCACGGCGTATTTCCGGCAGACCTCTTCAAGAGGGGCTCCGTTCTTCCACTCCTGTAGGACCGCCAGCTTCTGCTCGGCGTTCCACCGACGCCTCACCCCACGACCGTTGTTCTGGACCGGCCTCACGGCTGTTTCCATTGATCTCCCTCCTGACCAATTATACCTGTCCAAAAATTAAGCGGAGCACAACAAGTCGGACACCGCAAGGAAGTGTACAGGAAGGGCTTAAAAAATCCTACATGGCAATGTGTTTCTTCAGGATCGCCGAATCCTTAATCGCTGGGTTTGTTGGGGCCAGCTCGGCCGCCTTCTTGAATTCAGTCGTCGCCGCTTCATGCTTGCCCATCTTGTCGAGCGTCAGACCGAGATTGTAGTGTGCCTCAGCCAGGTTGGGATCGGCTTTAATGGCCTTGCGGAAGTGGCCCTCAGACACATCCCAGTGGCCTTGCTTATAGTGTCCGACGCCTTCATCGTTGTCCATCCGTCCGGCCGAACTGACAGGGGACATGAGCGCTGAATCTGCTGTCGGCGTCCCACCGCCGGACTTACCGTAGTCGCACGCCACTGCAAGAATGAGGAGCCCGAGTACGAGCCCAACAGAAAGTAAAACCTGTTTCATGGCAATCTCCTTCCACTATGTTTATTGATACAAAAAAAGGGTCCTTCCTTGAGGATCAGTCTACTCCTCTCACTTTTCGCTGGGCAACTACGCGCACTTATGGGACTGACAGATTCCTAAACCGCGTTTCCTAGTCTCAATAGTGACCTGCCCCCGGTTGTTGTACCGCAGTCAACGTGAAGAGAAACTAAAAGGAAGGTGGCTCCCAGGCCAGGACTCGAACCTGCGAGAGTAGGCATCTCTGCCCGAAGAGTCTGTCTTTGGTACTGAGAAGTGTCAACGAAAATTTGATCGGGGGGCGCGGATCTCGTCACAGGGTTTTCATGTCAATGACAAAGCGATAGCGAACATCTCCTTTGATCGTCCGCTCGTACGCCGCTTCGACCTGCTGCATGGGGATCACCTCGACATCCGACGTGATGTTCTTGGCCGCGCAGTAATCGAGCATGTCCTGAGTCTCGCGAATGCCGCCGATGATCGAGCCAGCAAGGGTTCTTCGCTTTAAGAGGAGCGAGAAGGCGTGGACCTCCAACGGTTTGGCGGGAGCGCCCACCAGCACCATCGCCCCGTCCCTGTCCAATAGATTCAGGTACGCATTGAGATCATGGGGGGCGGAGACCGCGTCGAGGATGAGATCAAAACGATTGGCGAGCGCTTCCAGGCTCTTGGAATTTTTGGAAACGACAAAATCGTGCGCGCCAAGGCGACGCGCATCCTGCTCTTTCGATTTGGATGTACTGAAGACCGTCACATCGCCGCCCATTGCGGCGGCCAGCTTGACCGCCATGTGGCCCAAACCGCCTAACCCGACCACGCCGACCCGCTGTCCCGGCCCGACCTTGAAATGCCGGAGCGGCGAGTACGTGGTGATCCCGGCGCAGAGCAGGGGGGCGATGTTCGCAAGCGGAAGCTTGGGGGAAATCTTGAGCGTGTAGTTCTCGTCCACGACGATTTGCGAGGAGTAGCCGCCGTACGTCGGCGTCTTCCTGTCCCGCTCGGTTCCGTTGTACGTGAGGACGAGATGATTCTCGCAGTACTGCTCCAGGCCGTCTTTACAGCTCTCGCAAACTCGGCAGGAATCTACGAAACAGCCGACTCCGGCCAGCTCGCCGACTGTGAATCGTGTTGCCTGGGATCCGACGCGTGTCACGCGTCCGACGATTTCATGTCCGGGGACCATGGGGAAAATCGAACCGCCCCACTCGTCTCGCGCCTGATGGATGTCGGAGTGGCAGATGCCGCAGTAGAGGATTTCGATCAGCACATCATGGGGACCCGGTTCGCGCCGCTCGAAGGTGAACGGTTCGAGCTTCGAGGCAGGACCTTTGGTGGCGTATCCGCTGGTCGGCAGCATGCATTGACCTCCGCTCGGAAGAGGCGGTCAGAAAAGGCGCCTGACTACCTTTTTATAGTCTGCCCCTTGGTATTGACAAGTTTCAAGTGGTATCGGGTGGCGCGGAACGGGCGCCTATTGCTGCACATGCTCGGGACGGACCCCGATCCCGATCATCCGGGCGGTGATCCGGCTCAAGAAGGGGAGATGCGCGAGAAGCCGGAAGGGGAGCGGCGGCGAGAGCTTGTCAACGCTTCCCAAGACGCGCTTGATGACCCGATTCTGGAAAAAGACCTGGAACCGCTGGGTGATGCGGGTCGGCAGCTCGCGCCGACGCTGTACTCGGTCCAAGTCGTCGGTGGTCAGCCGATCCACACGCAGCGGCGCGGCGAGCAGATTCGCGGCGGCGACCGCATCCTGGATTGCGAGGTTGATGCCTACGCCTCCGACCGGGGACATCGCGTGCGCCGCATCGCCGATGCAGAGGAGCCCCGGGCGATACCACCGGGGCAACCGGTCGACGCGGACGGTGAGCAGGTTGACCGCGTCCCACTCACGCAGCTCGCCGGCACGATCGGCGGCAAACGGCGCGAGCCGCGCCACGCCGTCGCGGAACGCCTGCAGCCCTCTCGCCTGGAGCTGTTCGAACGACCCTTTGGGGATCACGAATCCGCACTGCCAGTACTCACCCCGGTTGAGCATGATGAAGATCCGCCCGATGTCGATGCGAGCCATGGGCTCTTTCGGATCGCCGGGCCGCCTGGACAGACGGAACCACAGCACATCCATGGGAGCGCCGAACTCGTCAATCTTGAGGCCGGCCTTTGCCCGGACCACCGAATGCCGACCGTCGGCGCCGACGACAAGGGTTGCGCGAACCTCCAACGGGCCGTCCGGAGTCGTGGCATGAAGCCCGACGACGCCTCCCGCTTCCTCGATCAGCCCGGTCACTTCGGCCCGCATCCGCAACGTGAATGTCGGATAGCGGGCGCCGCGTTCGGCGAGGAAGTTCAGGAAGTCCCACTGCGGCATGAACGCGATGAACCGGCAATGCGTCGGCAGATGGGTGAAGTCCGCGACCGTCAGCGCCAGACCGCCGACCTGGGCGTTGAGCCGCGGCGCTTTCTGGTGCGGCAGCTTCAGCAGGTCCTCCAGAAGTCCCAGTTCGTGCATGACCTCGAGCGTGGACGGATGGATCGTGTCGCCGCGGAAGTCCCGCAGGAAGTCGGCGTGCTTTTCCAGGACAAGCACATCGACGCCGGCGCGGGCCAACAGCAGCCCCAGCATGATTCCGGCCGGACCGCCACCCGCAATGCAGCAGCGCACCGAGACTGTGTTCACGGCCATGCGTACCCCCGTCAGCCCTACTTCGCAAACCTCTCTAGCCACTCGGGGTAGGAGTGGGAGTTGTTGGCGGAGAACGGATGATGCGGGCGGTGGGCTTCGGAGAACACACGCGCGGCGACCCGGCTCACATGATCCTCGGCCCGTGAAGGATCGCCGAACGCCTCGAAGGCAAAACTCCAATGAGTCTCGCCATTCATTGTGATCTTCGTCAGCTCGGCGTTACAGCCTTCTGAGAGAAAGACTGTCCCGGCATCAACTTCACCCAGTGAATCGCAGCCCGGCGAGAACTTCCGCAGTGTCCGCTCCTTCACCACCGTGACCCAGAGATCGGGACAGCTCGCTCGGAGCCGCTCGAATTCCATGACCGCTGCGTCCCCGTCGGACCACTTTTCCCACACCTGAACGTTGCCGGTCGCGTCCGCCGCGAAGTTGCGGACGCCGAGCACCTTGATGAGCGGCTTGACCTCCAGCCGCCCTTCCCGCAGCTTGAGCCCTAGTCCCAGAGCAGCGGGAAACACCAGGTAGTGGTCCTCACGGGGCGCCGCATGATGCGTTAGGCCCTCGCGGCCGAACCATTTTTCGATGTCGGCCGGAATCGGGCCTTCGAAGAACCACCGCACTTCCGCGCTTGTGAGCATTTCCAGGCAGGTCCCTACCTCAATACGAGCTTCTTAGGAATGGAATACAAGGCATAATACATCCACGAAACAAAAGAAAGCCCATCTTGCGGGGATAAACATTGTGGGGATAAACGGGAGCGCGTTACGGGACCGGGATCAGGGTATCACTGAACGTAGTGCGGAGGAGGCTGTTGCTTGTGCTGCTCAAGAGCTTCCACTGGAGATTCAGGGGATCCTCACCAAGGATCGTGGTAACGGCATACCATAAGACTATTGGGACGGTGGTGAACACGGCATGCAGGGGCAGCGTACCCAGGGCGATGATTTCGGCTGCGCCTCAGAGATCGCATCGCTGTTGAGTATCCTCCTCTCCATCTGCTAGGATGCGTATGTACGCAAACCTGTACGTGTTGGAGGCATCAATGGAAACGGTGACGGCAACGGCGGCTCGGAGTAATCTGTTTAATCTGATCAAGAAAACGGTGAAGGAGCACCGCCAGTATCGTGTGGTGTCTCGGGGCGGCGGGGCGGTTCTTCTGTCGGAAAAGGACTTTGAGAGCCTACTCGAAACACTGGAACTGCTTTCTACGCCGGGACTGCTGAAGAGTATCCGCAAGGCCAAACAGGAGATACGGAAGGGGCAGACTTATTCGATGAAAGACGTGTTTGGTGACTAAAGGATCACCTTACACAGTTCGAATCACTCGGCAAGCCAAAAAGGATATTGCTGCCCTCCCTCCGAAGCTGAAGCAAAAGCTCAGGACCATCCTGACGGAGATAATCGCCAAGAACCCATACGAGGGCAAAAAACTTCTTGGCGACCTTTCGGGAAGCTACTCGTATCGCCTGACGTACCAGGATCGGATTGTGTACTCCATTGATGAGGAAACCAAGACCGCCTACATCGAACGAGCCCGCACGCACTACGGAGAATGACCCGATCGGCACCACCCGCAGGCTGGAGGCATCGCAATGGCCAAAACCGAATCGACGATGGTGGCCCTCGGCACGCCGGCCCCCGAGTTTCGCTTGCCGGATGTCGTCGCTGGCCGGACCATCTCGCTGCAGACCTTCGCGGCGAAAAAAGCCCTGCTGGTGATGTTCATCTGCCGGCACTGTCCCTATGTCCAACACGTGCAGGATGAACTCGCCCGTCTGGGCCGGGACTATGCCGCCAGGGACCTCGGGATCGTGGCGATCAGCGCCAACGATGCCAAGTCCTATCCAGAAGACGCGCCCGCGTTGCTCAAGGCGATGGCGGCGGAGCTGAAACTGGCCTTCCCGTACTGCTATGACGAGTCGCAGGCGATCGCGAAGGCGTACGGCGCGGTGTGCACGCCCGACTTCTTTCTCTTCGACCAGGCGCGGCGGCTGGTCTACCGCGGGCAACTGGACGACAGCCGGCCCGGCAACGGCAAGCCGGTGACAGGACGCGATCTGCGCTCCGCGCTCGATGCCGTTCTGGCCGGCCGGCCGGTGGACCCCGCGCAACGCCCCAGTGTCGGCTGCAACATCAAATGGAAACACGCCTGAACAATCCCATTCCCCACCCCGCCACCTTCCAAGCAGTCCCCCTTTTACCTTTCCTGCATGTTGAAGTGTCTCACTATTCGGTGGCCGGGTTGCTGGGGGCGTGATCGTGTTGCCTTTCATTGGCAGGGCTGCGAAATTTATCGAGCGTCCCTTTTGGAGTGTTCTATTTGCGTTAGGCAGTTTTACTTTTCTGGCTGGCATTTTGGTCTTGCAGGCCAGATATTCAATTGGCTTAGGAACGGAGAATGGAAGGCGTATTCGTTTTTTACAGTCTTGATGGAGTTTATCAAATACATGCCCAGCGAATTTCTCGTTTGGCTTATATCCCCTCAGGATTGGAAGGGATTCCATAAGCTGTTTGTCGGGACACTAAAGTTCATTCCTCTGTCTCTATTTTTACTTGTGGCGGACTTGCCTTGTGCATATTGGCTTCAGCGTGTGCTCAGTCGAAAGAAGAGCACCGAACGAATTTGTAGTTTGGGAAAGTGAGGGACTGTGCACTTAAGCGCCAAGAAAATATCAGGACGGAATCTCTTAATAGCCTATCTTGATTTGTGCGGAACAAGACCCTTGTACAAGAGCATAAGATTAGAGCATCAGACTGAAAGGATTGAGCAGGTTGTCAGTCAAGTTCTTTGCCAGCTTCAAGACAAGTTCCAGAACAATGAACGACAGAATCTCTATGTTCATACGTATTCAGACTCGCTCGTGATTGCAGAGAAGAAAAAAGGGGCGATCAAGGACTGCGCCAAAAAAGCTCATCGTATTCATGCTGTGCGAGCAGTATGAGGTCCTCATTAATAGCCAGTCGAATGAATTAAGAAGAAAGCGCGGTCAACCTGAACAACGGTATATGCCTACTACAAGTCGGGCGTTGATCAGGAGAGGAGAATATTATGGGATGATTTGTTCGATGGAGCAGTCAATCGAAAATATGTCCTGCAACTTCAGCTTGGTTGGAGGTTCATCGATTGTTGAGATGGATCATGCTCTCAGAGGGTTGCCAATGGAACATACATCGATTGCTCGATTATAGGAGAGTCTCAGATAGCCCCCAATAGGCTCATTGACGTAGATAGCAAATTAAAATTTGTTAAACAGCCAGACGGGTTTGACGGCCTACAAAAGATTTTCTCCTCTGAGGATTGGGTTCGACAAATGGTTAAATTTTCTAATGATGACGAGGAGTTCATGGAAAAAGTAGTTCCCTGGAGTCAAGTGATGGAAGGTACTAGAACGGTACTAGCCCGAAGGCCGCTGGGGATCAAGGACTAGTAATCCACCCGCACTAAATCCAACCCGTGCGCGGGGGCGGTGGGGCCGGCTCTGGTGCGGTCACGCGCCCATGAACCCTTGGCTTGCGTGGCCTAGGGAGTGGCCGGTATAATGGCCAGTATACGAGCCATGAACGGAGGTTGCCATGCCCCACGTTGACCAGTTCGTGTCAGTCACCGAGGCCAAGAACCGGCTGCTGGCCCTCATTCGGACCCTCAAGAAGCGCCAGGAGGTGGTTGCCATCACCAGAGACGGTGTGCCGGCCGCCGTGCTGCTCAGCATGGACCAGTTTGAGGGGATCATGGAGACGATCGAGATCCTGGGTGATCCAAAAGCCATGCGTTCCTTCAGGCGCTCAGTGAAACAGGCCAAGGCCGGGCGGTGGGTGACCGACGCGGCCGTGTTTGGTCGCGAAGGGGCGTGAAGTCCTATCGACTCCGGTACACACCCGAGGCTGCCGGGAAGATCCGAAAGCTTCATCCGGAAATCAAAAAGGACATTCGGGAAGGCATTCGCAGGCTTCTGAGCGACCCCTTGCTAGGTCATCCTCTGCACGACGAGCTCTCCGGCTATCGGGCCCTTCGGGTTAGGACTTATCGAGTCATCTATCAGATCAACGACGAAGACACCACGTTGGATGTCGTCTTTGCCGGACCCCGCCGGAATGTCTACGAAGAATTGAGAGAGCTGCTTCTGGGCCTGCCTGGGCAGAATTAGTCGCGCCCGCCAGTAGGGTTCCCCCTCACCCTGCCCTCTCCCACCAGGGGAGAGGGACCCTCAGTAGTCCACCCGCACCAAATACAACCCGTGGGCGAGGGCGGTGGGGCCGGCTTTGGTGCGGTCCCGTGCGGCGAGAACCTCCGCCATGTCTCCCGCCTTCAGCTTCCCCCGGCCCACTTCCAATAACGTCCCCACGATAGCCCGCACCATCTGCTTCAAGAAGCGGTTCGCTTCGACCTCAAAGATTACTTCATCCCCGAACCGGTCCACCGTCAATCTGGCGACCGTGCAGACGGGGTTTTCCGTGCCGGTCGGCGATCCCTGGAAAGAGGAGAAGTCGTGTGTGCCGATGAGCGCACGCGCCGCCACCTCCATGGCGTCGAGGTTCAGTGGGTAGGGGTAATGGAGAATTTTGTCGCGGCTGAGCGCAGAACGATGGACGCGCGTCAGAAGCCGGTAGCGGTACAGTTTGGACTTCGCCGAGAAACGGGCATGGAAGGTGTCGGGCGCAGGCTCGACGCTCAGCACGGCGATGTCCGGCGGCAGGATGCCGTTCAATGCGCGGTGCCATTCCTCGGCTGAGAGTCTGCCTGTGGTGGAGAAATGAGCCACCTGCCCGAGCGCGTGAACACCCGCATCGGTACGTCCGGCTCCTACAACCGTGACCGGCTGCCGGGCGACTTGGCGGATGGCGGCTTCGAGTTCGCCTTGGATTGTGGGGAGATCGGGCTGGATCTGCCAGCCGTGATAATGGGTCCCTTCGTACTCCAGCGTCAGCTTGAAGGCTGGCAACAGCTTGCTACCGCAGACGGGCGACCTGCGCCGAGTTCAGATAATTCCGGATGCCTTCGAAGATGCCCTCGGCCATCTTCTGGCGATAGTCGGGGAGGCGGAGACGTTTCTCTTCGACGGGGTTACTGATGAACGACAGCTCGGCCAGAATGCTGGGCATGGCGGTGTAGCGCAGGACGTAGAAGGGGGCGGTCTTTACGCCGTGATCTTCCAGGGTGTACTCGGCGCCCACGCAGTTCACGACTGCCAACTTCGTCTCCCAAGCCAGGTTCTGCGACTCCTCTATGCGTTTGCTGAGGGCGAGGTCCGCCTTGATCAGGTCCACAAAGTCGCGCGCGTGGTCGATCGAATCGCCGTTTTCCCGCGCGGCTACTTCCATGGCGCGGCGGTCCGAGGCGATCCCGAAATGGTACATCTCCACCCCACGCGTATCGCGTTTGGGGTGTGAGTTGATGTGGATGGAGACGAAGAGGTCGGCCTTGTGTCCGTTGGCGAACTTGGCGCGGTCGTCCAGCTCGATGAACGCGTCCTTGTCGCGGGTCATCAGGACCTTCTTGCCGAGCCGTTCCCGGAGCAGCTCGCGCAGGCGCAGGGCGACATCCAGGGCGACTTCCTTCTCGGTGAGGCCGCTCCGGCCGACGGCTCCCGGGTCCTTTCCGCCGTGGCCAGGATCGAGAATGATCGTGTCGATGTCGAGGCGTGCCTGACGTTGGGCCTGCGTGATCTGACGAGCCACCGGCGGAAGCGTGATTTTAGGCTGCACCGCCGGCGCTGGGCTCCCATTCGCGGGAAAGTAATCCAGGATCAGCCGATGGGGCTTCGTCATCGTCCGCAGCTTGACGTCGGTGATCCCCCCCATCTCAAGAATCACCTGGACATGTTTTACATCCTGCCGCTGCTTGACTTCGACTTCGACGGGGAACCCGTCTTCCTCGACTCTCCCCTTTGCCGTTTCGCTGAGGACCGCATTCTTGAGATCGAGGATGAATTGGTCGGGATCGGTGTGCCGGTGCTGGGTGAACTTGACGGGTCGAGCCAGATCAAAAACCAAACGGATCCGCTTCGACGAGCGGTCGTAGCGAAGGTTGTCGACCGTGATGGTCTTGCTGGAAGGCTTCTTGGTTTTGATGGACTTGGTGGACGACTTCTTCGTTTTGGTGAAGACGAAATGAGGAATCGTCGCGCCCGCACTCGGCGTGTACGCAGAGAGCGTTGATGCGCATGCCACATCCGGCAGCAGGGCCGCAACAAGGAAGGCCGGCAAGCATCCCATTCGGAGGAGTCCCGACAGGCGGACCCTCCAAACCGTCTGTCTTACGTTCTCTTTCATGCATCTTCCGGTCACTGATGACCGGCCGAAGACGAGCCAACGAGTGAAAAGCTAATGGAATTCTTGCGTATTGTCAAGGAAATTGGGGTGTCGGCACGTTGACATGCTGGATTCTACCCTATACGCTGTCTTCCAATGCCGATCCATCTCATCATTGACGGGTATAACCTTTTAGGCGTGCGGGGCGGGTTGCGGGGAGATGTGGAGGCCAAGCGGGAGACGCTGATAAGGGATCTGGCTGGATATCGGCAGCGCAGGGGATATCCGCTCACGGTGGTCTTCGACGGCTGGCGGTCCGGCCATCCGGTGCAGCGATCCGAGTGGCGTGAAGGAATAGAAGTGGTCTATTCCAGGCAGGGTGAGACCGCCGACGCGGTGGTCAAACGGCTGGCCGAAAAGTATGGTTTGGACTGCGCGGTCGTCTCGTCAGACCACGAGATCGGCAATTATGCCCGCGCCCATGGCAGCACGGTCATCACGTCAGGTGACTTTGAGACGCGACTGCAGATGTCAGGGGCGCGGCCGGCGGCGCGCAAGCGTGAAGCCGAGGACGACGAGCCGGTCCGCCGCGATCCGAAGAAGAAAGGGAACCCCAAGAAGCTGCCGAAGGCGCTACGCCAGAAAGTTAAGCAGCTGAAGCGGTTCTGACGTCCCGTCGGTACCTGTTTATTCGGGCCTGCCGGTCAGCTGAAACGCCGCCCAATAGAAAGGATGCTCGAACTGTTTCTTGACGGCCAACTGGGCTTGCCGTAACGCTTCTCGTTTGTTGCCTTTCTTGATGTTGGCGTAAAACTCCGTCATGAGGAGAGACGTGGCCTGGTCATCCACCTCCCAGAGGCTCGCCACAATCGCGTTGCTCCCTGCATAGAGAAACCCTCGCGCCAACCCGACCACATCGTCCCCGTTGTTGATTTTGCCCAGCCCGGTTTCGCACGCGCTTAAGGTCACCAGATCCGCGTTCAAGCGCAGGGAATACAGCTCCCCGAGACTCAGGAATCCGTCGTTCTGTGCGTCTCCGGCCAGCAGCAGGCCGGAATTCAACGGCACGTCGGGATCAAATTTGCCATGGGTGGCGAAATGGAGGTAGGCGAATTGGGGCCCGAAGGATTTGAACGCGGTCTTGCTTGCGTCCTTGCGGAGCAGGACCTTCGTCTGCGGAAATCCTTTGGCGATCGCCACGGCCTCGTCTTGGGCGAATTTGAGATCGTATTGCGGGTCCCCCAGATCCGGGTTGCCGAAGGCCAGCACGCCCAGGGCCTTCGGCCGTTGTCGGTCCTTCAGGTACTGCATCACGCTGGCGCTCGGCAGGTGGCGGATGCCGTACCGGTCGATCACGTAGTCGGTGCCGCCATGCAAGGCGGAAAAAGGCAGATAGTGCAGGACCCCGTGCGACACGATCAGCAGCTGGCGGGTGGTGATCATCGGCTCAATCGGCTTCAAGAGACGGGCATAAAAGCTCCGGGAGAACTCCAGGAATCGCCGCGACTGCGGGTCCTCCAGGGCGGCCCGGAACTGTCCGGTCTCGGCGACGAGATTCGCGCCTTTCAGCTTCGCCGCCTTGACGCCGTCCCTGTTCAAGACGAACGCGTAGAGATCCTCGCCCTGATAGTAGTATTCGATCAGTGTCTCGTCGCGCTGCAACAACGGCTGCAAGTCTGCGGTTGTCACCTGCGTGACCGTGACGAGCGAGGCCAGTTCAGGCGCAACCGCTCTCAGTTTTTCTTTGACCTGCAAATCCCGCGCGCTCCTCAGGCGCGCGCTCTCAGGGGCCGCCGTGGTTTCTTGGACCCTGGTCGCGACGTCCAGCCTGTCCAACTCTTGCACGAGCGAAGCCACCTGCTGCGGGTCGGCATTCGAAACCGCATAGTCTTTCTTGGAGGCCAAGAGATCGACCAAGGCTCGCGCCTTGGAGCGTTCGACGAACTCAAAGGCGATGGCCGGCTGCCCCTCAGCAAGCAACGCCGCGATCATCCGGTGATAGACTTGCTGTTTGTCTCCCACAAAGCCGATTTTGCTGGTTTCGGTATTGATGGTGGACCGCTGCCGCTCGATCACCTCGAGGGCGCGCCGGTAGAAGTCGATGGCCTCCTTGCGATTCCCTTCGGCTTCGGCGATCTTCCCCCGGTCGAACAGTATCATCCAGTAGATGTCGCCGTTGTCCTGCGTTCGCGGCTGTTGCAAGAGCTGATCGTAACCCGTCTTGGCTTCTTGGATCCTGCCGGTCTCATAGAGGCTCTTGTTCAGGATGAAGGCTTTGGGGAGCTGCTGGTACGCGAAGACGCTGTCGCTCGGTGGCATGGCCATGACCGCGATCGTCGCCGCTTCCGCCAATGACCGGAACCAGGCGATGCTTTCATCTTCGCGGATAAAATCCAGGCTCTTCTGAAAATCCCCCAGGGCCATGTAGGTTCTCGCAAGGCCGTTGAGTTTATCCGTCTTCAAAAAAGTGAACGGATAATGCGTCCCGATGTCCTCCAGGAGCCTGGCGTATTCTTCCGCTTGCTTGCGCTCGCCGTTCAATGCATGGGCCAAGGCCAGGGCGCTCAGCGCATGGATTTTCATGATTCGGGGCAGGTCTTTTTTCAGCACAACGCCATACGCCCTATGGGCCTGCTCCACCGCTTGCTTGTATTCCCCTAATTCGAGCAAGGCTTCGGTCCGAAGCAGCGGCGGCACCGCCGACATATCGAACATATTGGCTGTGGCGTCCCCTTTTTCCACGTTGCTTTCGAACTGGTCGAGACAGGGGAAGAGCTTGTTGTATTTCTTGAGTCGCGAGTAGGAATAACACAGGTACCACAGCTTGGATGTGCGGGCGGAAGGGAGGTCCTTGATCTGGCTCTCCATGTAGGTCTCGAGTTCTGAATAACGAGCGGCGGGCATCAGCTGGTCCTCTTTCGGCACAAGAAGGCCGGTGCAGCCGACGCTCGATGCAAGGAGAAGACCCACTAGAGCCTGCAGCGCGTTCTTCATGACGGTCTCTTTCATAAGCATGGGGGCAACCTTATTCGATTCTGAAGACCCGTCTGGTGTTCTCCGTCGTGGCTTCCTCGACGTCCTGCACGCTGATTCCGTGGATCTCGGAAAGTTTTTCCGCGATGTGGCGGACGTAGGCAGGCTCGTTGCGCTTGCCGCGGTGGGGCGCGGGCGTGAGGTAGGGGCTGTCGGTTTCCACCAGGATGCGGTCCATGGGCACGGTCTTGACGATGTCGCGTAGCATCGTGGCGTTCTGGAACGTGACGACCCCGGAGAACGAGAGGTAGAACCCCAGGTCCAGCGCGTCCTTGGCCAGCCAAGCATCACCCGCGAAACAGTGAAAGACCCCGCCCACCTCGGCGGCGTTTTCCTCTTTCAGAATCGCGATCGTGTCGTCTTGGGCCTCCCGCGTGTGGATCACGATGGGCAGCCGCAGCTCGCGCGCGAGGCGCACCTGCTCGCGGAAGCGCTCGCGCTGCACGTCGCGCGGAGAATGGTCGTAGTGGTAGTCCAGCCCGATCTCGCCGTAGGCCACGACGCGTTCGGACTTCGCCAGCTTCCGCAACTCGTCGTACCAGCCGTCCCTGATGTGCCTGACCTCGTGGGGGTGGACGCCCACGGTCGCGGAGATGAAGGGATGTTTCTGCGCCAGGGCCACCGCGGCGCGGCTCGTGTCGAGGTCGCAGCCGATCGTCACGAAATGCCCGATCCCGGCCTCGCGGGCGCGACGGATCGTCTCCTCGCGATCGGAATTGTAACGGGTATCGTCCAAATGGCAGTGGCTGTCAATCAGCATGGAGTTTGACTATAGCATATTGGGATTGCTACTATGCACCCGCTCATGAAGATCCATCCGAGAAAGGTCTCTTTTTATCTGCTGCTCGCGCTGCTGGGGCTTTCCCTGCTGGCCCTCGCGCCGTTGGCCGCGACCCTCGAGCTGCACCATGCGCTCGGCGAAGCGGACCAGGACGGCCACCAGCATTCGGCGGCCGATCTCTGTTCTTGGGTCCAGAGCCATACGTCTTCTTCTGATGTCGGGTGCGCTCCTATCCTTGCGTCCCAGCCGGCCCAGCCCGCGCTTGAGACTCCCTATCACGACCGAATTGTCGAGCATCTGCTGCTCGCCAACCTTCCCGCCCGCGCTCCTCCGTTCCAGCTCCTCTAAGTCGTAATCATTCCACGCTGAAGCGATCTGTGCCGACTGCTGCGCTTTGCGTGGGAGTTTCTTCACTCGTTCGACCATGAGGGGTTGTCTATGCATACTCGGCTGTGTGGGTGCGCGTGCGTCGCGCTGTGTGTCGTGGTGTTCGGCGGCTGGTCGCAGGGATTCGCGAAGGAAACCGCCGGATCGGAGATCGAGGAACTGAAAAAGCAGATGACCATGATGGAGGAGCAACTGCGGTTCCTTCGCCGGAAGGTGGAGCAACTGGAGGCCAAGCCGGCCGTTGCGCCGTCGGCGGAGAAGCCGGCGGCGGTTGCAGAGGAGGAGCGGTACAAGCGGTTGGAGGAGAAAGTGGACGCGGCGGTCGCGGCCTCCAAGAAGATATTCCCTTCGCAGTTCAATCCTGCGCTGACGCTCGGGATTGACACGATCGGGTCTCACAAGTCCACCGCCCAGCGTTTCAACCTCGGCGATGGGCCGCAGGCCGGGACGGGGATCAATAACGCCAGGCCGGGCGGGGCGGATTTTCATCTGCGGAGCGCGGAGCTGTTTCTCCAAGCCGAGGTGGACCCGTTTGTCCGGGCCTACAGCACGATCAGTGCCGCGGCCGATCTGGCCAATAACGATGAGGCGGCCCTGGCGGTCGAAGAGGCCGCGCTCGTCACCACGAGCCTCCCGTACAATCTGACGGTCCGTGGAGGACGGTTCTTCGCGAACTTCGGGACGCTCGCCCACCGGCACGATCCCGAGCTGCCTTTTGTGGATCGGCCCCCATCGCTCGATTTGTTTGTTGGCGGGGAGAGCCAGACCAACGGCATGGAGGTGAGTTGGCTGGCATCCACGCCGTTCTACTTGCGATTCACCGGGGCGGTCGGGAACAAGCTTGGCGGGGACACCGCCGAAGTCTTTGCCAACGGTACGAGCCGGCCGCTTCGAGGGCTGACTTACATGGGCCGCGTGCAGACCTATTTTGATCTCACCGACGATCACAATGTGGAACTCGGCGCGTCCATCGTCGAGACGCCCAATGTGGATGATGACGTCGCCTCCGGAAAGTTCGAGCGCCGGCTGGTCGGGCTTGACTTGAAGTTCCGATGGTATCCCCTCGGGCGTGGCCTCCGCCAGAACATGACACTGGCCGGGGAGCTGCTGTATGACGTCGGCGAGGTGGTGCCCGGCGGTGGCCGCCGGCTCGATGTCTTCGGCAATCCGGTCCGACAAGGGGCGTGGGGTGGCTACGCCTACGCCGAGTATCGCCTGAGCAAGCAGTGGCGGCCGGGCTTCCGGTTCGACTACTTCCAGGAACTGACCGAGCCGCAGCTCGTCACGAGCCTGAACGGCGCCTTCGGTTCCACGCCCAATCTCACCGGCAGCCGGACCGACAACCGAACCTGGAGCCCTTACCTGACCTGGATGCCGAGCGAGTTTCAACGTGTCCGGCTGCAGTACAACCGCTCGGATCGGGGCAACGCGAACGATGCGAATGAGTTCTTCCTGCAATGGACGGTGTTCCTGGGAAGCCATGGGCACGGGTTTCTTGAGCGTGACTGAAATAGGAGACAACATGAAACGTATACTCTCGACTCTATGGATTGCAGGACTGTCGCTTGCGTTTGCGTCGCCCGCATGGGCGGCCGAGAAAATTTCGATCGTGACCACGCTTCCCGATCTGGCCGACATCGCAAGTAAGGTCGCCGGCGACGCGGCGTCGGTGGAGAGCCTAGCGCGCGGCGTGGAGGACCCGCATGGTATTCCCATCAAGCCCAGCTTCATCCCGAAGCTGAACCGGGCGCATCTGCTTATCCTGATGGGACTGGAGTACGAGCATTCCTGGCTGCCGGCTCTGATTGACGAAGCGCGGAACCCGAAAATCAGAAAGGGCGCGGCCGGCTACATTGATTGCTCGGTGAAGATCGCGCCCAAGGAAGTGCCCAGCACGCTGTCTCGCAGCGAAGGCGATCTCCATCCGTCCGGCAACCCGCATTACAACCTCGATCCTGAGGGTGGGCGCGCCATCGCCGAGGCCGTCTTCGAGGGCCTGGCGCGGAATTACCCTGCGCTCAAGCCGCGGTTCGAAGCCAACCTCAAGTCATTTCTCGCCCAGCTCGATGCCAAGACGCGCGAGTGGGAAACATTGAGCCGTCCCCTAAAGGGCCTGAAAGTGGTGTCCTATCACCGCGACATCGTCTACTTCGCCGACCGGTACGGTATGGAGATCGTCGGTGAGATCGAGCTGAAGCCCGGCATCGAGCCCACGGGCGGCCATCTCATTGACCTGGTGGGGCGGATGAAGGTCCAGGGGGTAAAGGTGGTCATACGCGAACCCCATTTCAGCGAGAAGGTGCCGAACCAGATCGCGGGGCAGGTCGGGGCGCAT
>Ga0137796_10000317_pt1 | contig 30918 bp, 28 predicted proteins | sample OV2TP3_FD_97704 | JGI IMG/M metagenome (GOLD analysis project Ga0137796, IMG submission 97704) | reverse complement strand
TCGTGGGAACGTAGGAAATCCGGAGTGCTCGCCCAGACTTCAAAGGACAACGCCTTCAACGTCGCCCTCCTGGAAGAGACGAAGTTCTCGGACGTGGACGTCACGGTGCGGTTCAAGCCCATCTCGGGAAGCGAGGACGCGAGCGGCGGCCTCCTTTTCCGCGCGAAGGACGAGAAAAACCATTTTCTCGTGCGGGCGAACGCGCTCGAAACCAACTTTCGCCTCTACACCGTGAAAGACGGCAAGCGCGGTCAAATCGCATCGACCAAGGTCTCGGCGCCGGCCCTGGGCAATTGGCACACGATCCGCGTCGTCGCCAAGGGCGTCAAGATCCAGGCGTACCTTGACGGGAAGCTCCTGATCGATCACGAAGACAAGTCCTTCAGCGAAGGCTGGGTCGGGCTCTGGACGAAGGCGGATTCGGTGACCGAATTCGATGACCTCGAGATCTCCGGGGTCGCCGCCAAATGATGATGCTCCTGGTCTGGATGTTCCAGCAGGAACCGCCGAAGCCGGACGTGCAAGCCGGCTATGACGGCGGATTCTTCATCAAGACAAAGGACCTGAAATTCACCGTGGAGGGGCTCCTCCAGGTGAACGGCGTCTTCTTCGAGCCGGGAGGACCTCACGAAAGTGAATTCGATCTCCGGAGAATTCGTCTCGAGTTTTCGGGCGACTTCTTCGAGCGGTTCATGTTCCACATCGAGCCGAAGTTCTCGAGCGACGGCGTCGAGCTCGAGGAGGCCTGGGTCGGATTCCGAATCGAGGAACACCGGTTCCTCTTCGGCCGGATGAAAGAGCCCTTCTCGTTGGAGGAGATGGCCAGCCTGCGCCACATGGACATGATCAACTTCTCCATCTTGAACCAGTTCGTCCCCGCCGAGGATCACGGGATTACGATCCTGGGCCGGTTCGGGTGGCTCGAATACGGGCTGGGGTTCTACAATGGTACGGGAGGCGACGACACGACCAGCGACAAGGACGTGGCCGTACGACTCGTGGCCCATCCGTGGCGCGGGCTGCAGTTCGGCGGGTCCATCACGTTCGGCCGGGAGGACATCGACCTCGGCGGGAACGAGCTCAAGACGGAAGCCCGAGTTCCGTGGGGAGAATACGTTTCGGGCACCGAACTGGACGGCGACCGCCTTCGGTTGGGAGCCGAGGTCGCCTTCCTCGAAGGCCCCTTCGCCGTGTCGGCCGAGTTGATTCTCGTTCGCCAGGAGATCAATGGCATCACAACCGATCTGATCGGAGGGTATGTCCAGGCGTCATGGCTGATTACGGGAGAGGAAAAAACCTGGAAGGGCGTCAGGCCCGCCGACCCATTCGCGCTCAAGCCGGGCGTCGGTGGCTGGCAGGTCGTCGCTCGATGGTCGAGGCTGGATCTCGATGGAGACTTGGCCCCGTTCCTCTCGGCGTTCCCCGACGTGATCGATACCGTCACGGTTGGAGTTAACTGGTACGCGAACGAGTTCGTAAAAGTGAAGATCAACGTCCTTCGCACGATCTACGGTGAAGAGATTGCGGTCCGGGGAGTGACGCACGACAAGGAAGATTCTCTCATCGTGCAGGTTCAGATCCAATTCTAGGAGGAGAAATGTTTGTGATGCTCGCTCTGCTGTCTTTCGTCCAGGAAGAGAAAGAAGTCGTGTCCGCCCGAGTTTCCGCGGCACCGAAGATCGACGGCGTCGCCGACGACGCGGCATGGCGCGACGCGCCCGGTCTTGAAATCACCGTCACTCGGCCGCTGCCCCCGGACAAAGGCAGGTCCACGCAGGCCATATTGAAATCCGTCCATACCGACACGCACGTCTATTTCCTCGTCCGGTGGAAGGATGAGACGAAAGATGATGCGGCGCACAAGCCGTGGACGTGGAGCGCCGAGAAGAACGCCTATGTCGATGGCCCGGAAAGAGAAGACATGTTCGCATTCGCCTTCGAGCTGAGCGGAGAGTTCGACGCCGACATGCTCTCCGGCAAGGAAGCGGTGTGGGACGTCTGGCAGTGGAAGGCGTCCCGCACGAATCCGCAGGGCTATGCGATGGACCGGACGCATCGGTACACTCGCGCCAAGCCCGAGGGAAAGGCGAACTCCCGCAAGGACCGCGGCGGGAAGGAGATCTGGATCGCGCGTCCGGAGGATGCGGGCGACACCGTGGAGAAGAAGCAGCCGGCTCCGAAGGCGAAGGGGGATGCGAGCGTGCCGCAGTATCTGCCCGGCACTCCGACGGGAAGCGCCGCCGACGTGCGGGCGAAGGGAACGTGGGCCGACGGATGGTGGACCCTCGAACTGGAGCGAAAACGCGACACCGGCCATGAGGACGACACCCGGTTCGACACCGGCCGCACGTACAAGATGGCGGTCTCCGCACATGACCGCACGGGAGATATGGACAAGGCGTCCGACGCACTGAAACTCCGATTTCAGGGGAAATAGATGCTCTGGGTCACGAGGGCCGGCGGCAATGTGGATCGCGTCGCATGCCCCTGGCTGATCAAGCGGTTCATCGACAAGGAGGCGCAGTTCCTCTACGTTCCTGCCGAGAAGGTGCTCGAAACGGCGAAAAGGACTCTTGCTGCCATCGCTAGACGATGAGGGAGGCGAACGTGAGATTGTTTCCAGCGGCGTTGATGATCGCAACGTGCGCAGCCTGCTCGGCGAGTGCGCACGAGAAGAAACGTCCGCAGACATTCGGTCTCGACACGGCCCGAATCGAGACGCTCACGGGTCTCAGAGGAAACCTGAATCAGGACGAGGCGGTGTTCAAGGTCACGTCGCCTCGAAGCGACGTTCCGGTCTCCGTCGACCGCTGGGCCCTGCCCCCCTTCATGGGCCTGACTTCCTGGGCGGCGTTCCAGGCGGGAAGGAAAGCGGAAGCCATGGTCATGGGGGATCTCGTGCTCTTCGAGGACGAAGTGAATCCGGTCATGAGCGTCTGCCTGGCCGAAGGGCTGACGGTCACGGCGCTCCACAACCATTTCTTCTTCGCTGAGCCGAGGGTCTACTTCATGCACCTCGGCGGCGAGGGCGCGCAGGACGCGCTTGCGGCGGCCGTCGGGAAGGCGCTCGCGAAGGTCAAGGAGATCCGCGCCGCGAAGCCGACGCCCGCATCGGACTTCGGCAAGCCGATTCCAAAGACGAGTTCGATCACAGGCGGGACCATCGAGGAAACGCTGGGCGTCAAGGGCCAGGCAAAGGACGGCATGTTCAAGGTGGTGATCGGTCGGAAGGTCCGAGTGGCGTGCGGCTGCGAGGTCGGCAAGGAGATGGGCGTCAATACGTGGGCCGCGTTCGCAGGGACCGACGACGACGCGGTCGCCGACGGCGACTTCGCCGTCCTTGAGGAGGAGCTTCAGCCCGTGCTCAAGGCGCTCCGGAAAGCGGACATCAACATCGTGGCGATTCACCACCACATGACCTTCGAGTCTCCCCGCATGCTCTTCCTGCACTACTGGGGCCGGGGCAAGACCTCGGACCTGGCTCGCGGGATCAAGACAGCCCTCGACGTTCAGAATAAGTGAGGACACGATGTCCAATGCACTTGTACTGGCCGCCCGGATCGCCGCGGGGCCGGCCCAGGATGAAAAATCCCTCCCTGGGGCCTCCTTCACCAACGCCGAGGGCAAGACCGTCAAGCTCTCGGGCTATCGCGGCAAGAAGACCGTCGTCCTTCTCTTCATGCGCGGCTTTACGGGCGAGTTCGCGTGCCACTACTGCGGCGTGCAGACGAAGGAGTACAAGAGGCGCTACGAGGAGCTGAAAGCGGCGGGAGCGGAAGTCCTGGTCATCCTCCCCGGCGCCACCGACGTCAAGGGCTATCTCGAGAAGGTGGGCACCGCCGACCAGGAGAAGCCCGATCCGAAGTTCCAGGTGCCGTACGCGGTCCTGCTCGACAAGGATTACTCCGCGTCGAAGACCTTCGACACCGGGCTCTGGACCAAGGCCGACTCCATGACGGAACTTGATGACCTGGAAGTCGGGGGCCCGCTCTCGAAATGAACCAGGAGAGGCCCGAGCCCGGGAGGACGTCGCCCCAAGAAACCCGCATTCCGCACCAATCGTATCCCGCCATCTTCCTTCGATTCCTCCGCTTCGGCCTCCTCGCATGGGGCGGCCCTGTTGCGCAGATCGCGATGATCAAGCGCGAGCTTGTCGAGGAGCAGAAGTGGATCTCCGTGGAGCGATTCAACCGGGCGCTCGTGGTCTATCAGGTGCTTCCGGGTCCCGAAGCCCACGAGATCTGCGTCTACTTCGGCATGCTGGCCCGGGGCAGGATGGGAGCCATTCTTGCCGGACTGGGGTTCATGCTGCCCGGCTTTGCACTGATGTTCGGCCTGTCGTGGGTCTATGTTCGATTCGGGATCGCCTCACCGGCGATCGCCTCGGCCTTCGTCACGGTCCAGGCTGCGGTCGTGGCGCTCATCGTGCGTGCGGTCCATCGCATCGGCAAGCACGCGCTGGGTAACGGCCGGTTGTGGGCGGTCGGCGCGCTCGCGGAGGCCGCGCAGTTCTTCGGCGTCCACTTCGGGATCTCGTTGGCCTTCGCTGGTGGCGCGTATGCGCTCGTCTCCCACAGGAGGCATGGGCTCGCGGTTGCCTTGACCCTCCTCGCGGCTGCCGGGGCTGTCGCGTACGTGCTCTACGCCGGGCCGCAGAGACCGTTGACCTTGGTGGAGTCCGGTGCTCTCCGCACGCCCAGCATGCTCCAATTGTTCCTGTCGGGGCTGAGCGCCGGACTCTTCACGTTCGGTGGCGCCTATACGGCGATCCCCTTGCTTCAGAAGGATGCCGTGACGACCGGCGCTTGGATGACGAATCGTCAGTTCCTTGACGGGCTCGGACTCTCCGGGATTCTCCCTGCACCGCTCATCATTTTCGCGACGTTCGTGGGGTATATCGGCGGCGGTCCAATGGGCGCCGTGCTGATCACGATCGGGATCTTCCTGCCCGCCTTCAGCTTCACGCTGATCGGACACGACTTTTTCGGAGGGGTGACCCACAAGCCCGGCATCAGCGCCTTTCTGGAGGGAGTCACGGCCGGAGTCGTAGGGCTGATCGCGGCGACGACGATTGGCCTCTTCCGCGCGGGCGTGACCTCCATCGTCACCATTGCCGTCTTCGCCGGTGCGCTGCTCGTCTTGTACCTGTGGAAGGAGAAATGGGCCGTCGCCATGGTTATCGTCGCCTCGGCGATCGCAGGGCTCCTCCTCTCCCTCCAATCCAGGGCATGACAACGCGACACGGACATCCGTGATTCCTCACTTGCCTCAGTTTTTCCTCCTTCGGATCTGCCGAAGGCGGAAAACTAAGGGTGCGATCGGCATGACCAACAGACAAGCGGCTCGTCACTCGAAGGTGACGCCCTGTCGAAGCAGGATGCTCGGCGTCGGGAGAGAACACGGTCGGTGCTTCCTCGTCGGGCCGGGTCGGGCCCCGTTGTCTGCCTGGAAATCGCTCCAGGCGGACTTCCTACAGTCACCCGGCGCAGTCGCTTCGTCGGGATGAAAATATGAGGCGGTCAGTGTGGAGGAAAGGATCATGCGAGAGAGCGGCAAGGCCGTCATGGGGACGCTCAAGGCCAAGCTCGAATCGATCGAAGTGCCCCGGAACGGTCCCCGGTTCGCCGGCGGGTATCAGGAAGTGGGCCATCGGCTACTCCGGAAGAAACAACCGGGAATTCCGCCGAAGCTTGGCGAGCGCGTATCGGGTGGGTCCGCCTCCGCTCCTTCGGAGCTACGGCGGGACATTCGCCTTCGCCATCGGCTCGCTGCGCTCGCCGAGCGAAGGCGAATGGACCTGATGGGATTCGAACCCACGACCTCGGCAATGCGAGTGCCGCGCTCTCCCAGCTGAGCTACAGGCCCGTATCGGCGGTCGGGGATTGTAACGGTCCTCCGAGGCGATGTCCAGTCCGGGGCTTGACAGTCCCTCCGATCCCGCTATAGTGCCGCGGAAGCATGAAGCTCGTGGCGATCGCACTCGGGGGCGCGATCGGCGCCGTCGCGCGCTACGGCCTCTCCGGCCTCGTCCACCGGACCGCCAACGGGAACTTTCCCGCCGGTACGCTGGTGGTCAATGTCGTCGGTTGTCTCGCAATCGGGGCGTTCCTGTATTTCGTCGAAGACCGCGCCATGCTCGGACCTACGGCTCGTCTTTTCGTCGCCGTCGGAATCCTCGGCGGATTCACGACCTTCTCCTCCTTCGGCTACGAGACGATCGAACTCCTCCGTGACGGACGATGGGGAGCCGCGTCGGGAAGCGTCCTCGGGAACGTCATTCTGGGACTGGCCGCGGTATGGCTGGGGCGCGCGGCCATGAAGTGGATCGGAGTATAGGAAATCCCGATGAAGATCGAAGGCGAGGGACAGCTCCTGCGGATCTTCGTGGGGGAGAGCGACCGCTGGAAGGGGAAACCCCTCTACGAGGCGATCGTCCAGTCCGCCCGCGAGCACGGCATGGCCGGCGCCACGGTCCTGCGCGGGATGGAGGGCTTCGGGGCTTCCAGCCGCATCCATACCGCGAAAATCCTCCGCCTCTCCGAGGACCTTCCCATCGTCGTCGAGATCGTCGACAAGCCCGAACGTATCCAGGAGATCCTACCGATCTTGGATCAGATGGTCGGGGAAGGGCTCATCACGCTCGAGAAGGTCCACATCATCGCCTACCGCCATTCGACGTGATTTTTTGTCGCCCATCCCCGCGTCCGCATCGTACTATTCGCTACATCCAGTGAGGAGCTCCCCATGATCCTTGCCGCCCTCTTCGCCGCCTTCGTCCTTCAAGAGGAACCGACCTTCGATGGAGAGTCCTGGACCCATCCGAAAGAGAAGGTGAAGTTCCGCGTCCCCAAGGACAAGGGCTACACCGTCGTCCACGACCGGGAGCAGCTCAAGGAGTTGGGAGACTCGATGCTCTGCGTGGGGGCGAACGAGAGCCAGGAGATCATGATCTTCCTCTGGAAGGAGACCTCCGAAGAGCCGCTGGAGGAGAAGGCCTGGATCGAGAAGTGGGAAAAATCCTGGGAGGAGAGGCTGAAGAAGCAGAATCCCGACGTGAAGAAACCGTATTCGAAGTACGGACAATCGAAACGCAAAAGCGGCCTGACGTGCGCGGAGTACGACGTCTACCTCAAGGGGAAAGAGCACAAGGCGCTGACGAGCTATCTAAATCGGGGGAAGGAGCTCTATGTCTTCGCGGTCTTGGGAGGCACGGGCGACAACTGGCTCAGAGACCGGGACGAGTGCATTCCCCTCGCGGACGGTTTCCAAGGGCTCGGGAACGAGGGCGCGAGCGAGGAGGAAGAGGAATCGAAAGGCGGCGATCCCACCTTCGACGGAGAATCCTTCACTCATCCCCAGTACGGGCTTCGTTTTCGCGTACCCAAGGACAAGGGCTATGGGGTTCTCTCCGATCGGAAGAAACTTGCCGAGAAGGGCTTGGACGAACGCTTCTTATGTCTGGGCGCCAACGAACCCGCGGACATCATGTTCTACCTCAGTCGCGAGACCACCCAGAACGAACTCGAGGTGCCCAAGTTCATCGAAGCCTGGGAGGAATCCTGGCAGAAGAAACTCGACAAGTACCGGAAAGACGGAAGTTCCACGATGGACAATGGAATGACGACCGCGGAGTACACGATTCGAACGAAGGGCGACGAGCAGGAGCGCAAGGTCGTGGTCGTGTTCCACTCGAAGGGTAAAGTGCACTTCGTCTTCATGGTCCTCGGTCGTTCCGGAAACGACTGGCTCAAGGATCGGGACGACGCCCGGGCCATCGCGGGGAGCTTCGACACCGTGAAAAAATAGAAGGATGCGTTCACGGGGTGGGCAGGCCGTGCCGACCACAGATTTCGCAGAAGCGCGTCGCGAACGGCACGTGAGGCGCGATGGGCCCGTGGACGCGCCCCCAGATTGCGCAGAACGGCGTGCGCGGAGCCAGAGGCGCCATCGGTGCTAATCTACGAAGTCCTGGACGGATACAAGTAGAATTCTCCTCCGCCGTACCGGGGCTCTCTTCGATCCCCGATCGCGTATCGGCTCCCACGATTCGAATCCGCTAAACGCCTCCTCTTCCCTTCCGCTCGGACTCGTGGCAAAGACGTTAAGGAGGCTCGCCATGAGAGTGCTCGGAGTGACGGTGTGGGGTCTGTTCCTGATTTCTTGCGGCAGGGGTGGAGGAGGCGGCGGCGACGATGGCGGGGGCGGGGGCGGTTCGGAAGCGGAGCAATTCTGGGACGATCTCGGCGGAAGCGCATGGGGAGTCCAGCACACCGTGTTCACGAGCGATCCCCTCTCCCAGCCGGGAGGAGTGAGCCGGTCCGGCGGAGCGGAGTCTCCCCAACTCGCCTTCGATCCCTCGGGAAATCCGATCATCGCGTGGCGGGAGTTTCGCGGAAACAACAGCTTTGTCCACCTCAAGAAGTGGAACGGATCCGCGTGGACATCCATGAGCGGCAGCGATCAGGACTTGGTAGTCAACCCGGCGCCCGTCAGAGATACCCGCAGCTTCGCTTTAGCGTTGGATCATTCTGGAGCGCCCTTCGTAGCCTGGGAGGAGTTCGAAACGCCCGGGGACGTCAGCACGGCAGAAATCAAGCTCCTCTACTGGGACGGCCTCCTCTGGTCTCCGCTGATGGATCTTGGATGGACCGCACGAATCAATGTCAGCAACACTCACACGGATCCCTCGCGCACCCCATCGTTGAGCATCGATCGTGTTTCCGGGAAGCCGGTGGTCGCTTGGGTCGAAACCTCCTTTGGGTATCGCGTCGCCCACCTCAAACAATGGACGGGCGACGGCTGGGAGGCGATGGGAGGGGGAATGTCTCTTCCCTATGTAGCCGGAAGCACCGACATCGCGTCCGTTTCTCTTGCTCTCAAGTCGGATGGACGGCCCCTCGTCGCGTGGGCCAACGAAGCCGACGGCGAAGTATATGTTCGACTCTGGAATGGATCGGCGTGGACGGATGCTGCGGGAGGAGATCTCCATTACAACGTCAGTCAGTCCGGATACGCCTCGGTCACCCCCACCATGGTCGTCGATTCCAACGACGATCCAATCCTTGCCTATGAGGAAAGCGACGGCACGCCCACGGGTGGCGAGATTGTGGTCAAACGATTCGTGCCCCCCATGGGATGGACTCCCATGGGCTCCGACGACCAGCAGTTCAATCTGAGTAACTCGGTGAGCGTGATCTCGCGAACTCCGACGATGGCGATCGATTCCTCCGACCGTCCCCTCGTTGCGTGGAGCGAGTACGTGACGCAGGATTCGGTACGACCCGAGATCTATGTGAAGCGATGGAGCGGATCGCGGTGGGAGGAGCTGAACGCGCACTCGGCCTCCGGGAACGGGATGAGCAGCGCAGGGCGGCATTCGTTGAGCCCCTCCGTCGCGATCGGAAGCGGGTACGCGGGGGTCGCCTGGTCCGAGCAGATTCCGGGAACCGTGTCCGAGGTCTTCTTTCGACGAGCGTCGCTTCCCTAACGCCCGCGCGTCGGGGGCCGTCTCTTGCCCGGAGATCGGCCCCCGAACGCGCTCCTCGGGCAATTTCGCTTGCAATCCACCAGTCGTTGGATAGACTCCTCGCGACACCACCATCCGTTGGGGAGAGGAACGCATGTTCATCGGCATCGCGGGAGTCATCGGCGCCGGCAAGACCACCCTGACGCGGGATCTGGCCCAAATCCTCGGATACGAGGCCTTCTACGAACCGGTGAAGGAAAACGTCTACCTCGCGGACTTCTACCTGGACATGAAACGGTGGGGCGCCATGATGCAGCTCTACCTCCTGGCCAAGCGGTTCGAGCAGCACCAACGCGTGGTATGGGCCTCGCATCTGGGCGCCGTGCAGGACCGGACGATTTACGAGGACACCATCTTCGCCCGCATCCTCCACGAGCAGGACCTCATCGACGCGCGAGACTATGAGACGTACATCAGCCATTTCAACATCATGAAGCGGTTTCTCGTCTACCCCGACGTCCTCGTCTATCTGCAGGTCGACCCCAAGCGCGCCGTCGAACGGATCGGCCAGCGCGGCCGCGCCGTCGAGCGGGGAATCTCGCTCGAGTATCTGGAGCGTCTGGGACACGGGTACGAGGAGTTCGCCTCCGAGATGTCCCGGTACACGCGCGTCCTTACGATCGATTGGAACGAGTACCGGCCGCCCGCGGAGGTCGCCCGGCTCGTCCAAGAGGAGATGAGCACGCAACTTCATTTTCTCCGCGATTTGAAGCGAATCTAGCCATGAAACGTGCCCTCGTCCTAGCCATCCTCCTCTCGGGATGCTCCGAGAAGACGCCGACTCCTCCGCCGAATACCTCGTCCGCCGCGACGAAATTCCGAGTGAAGTTCGAGACCAGCAAGGGCGACTTCCTCGTGGAAGTGAATCGCGACTGGGCGCCGCGGGGCGCGGATCGGTTCGTCCAACTCGTCAAAGAAGGGTTCTACGACGGCGTCCGGTTCTTCCGCGTCCTCCCGGGTTTCGTCGCGCAATTCGGGATCCACGGGAACCCGGCTACCTCGCTCAAGTGGAGAAACGCCACGATCCAGGACGATCCGGTCGTCCAGAGCAACAAGCGCGGGACGTTGAGTTTCGCGACGGGCGGACCGAGCACTCGGACGACGCAGGTCTTCATCAATTTTTCGGACAACTCGAATCTGGACGGGACGGGCTTCTCTCCCTTCGGCGAGGTGGTCGAGGGAATGGAGATCGTCGATTCGCTCTACTCCGGATACGGCGAGGGGGCTCCTCGGGGGCGGGGTCCGGACCAGGGCCGGCTCCAGACGGAAGGAAACGCCTACCTCGACCGCGAGTTTCCGAAGCTCGACTACATCACCTCCGCGCGGATCGTCGAGAAGTAGTTCTTGACCCCGCCTCGGCGTTCGCTATACTCCGCCCGCGCTCTTTGACTTTTCTCGCTCCACAGGCGCCCGAAAGGGCCGAAGAGGGAAGGCCGTGAGAATCGGCCGCGGTCCCGCCGCTGTCACCGGGGACGAACCCCGCACTACGCCACTGTGCGAACGCATGGGAAGGCGCGGGGGGTAGATCGATCCGGAAGCCAGAAGACCTGCCTGGGGAGCCAAGGATCTCGCGCCTCGAGTGAGGGCGCGCCGTTCGGACCCAAGCGAAATCAGGGTGCAGGTCCCTTCGGGGGCGTGCACCCTTTTTTCTTTCTCTGGAGGTGGCGGATGAAAAAGCTCTGGCTCGCGATCCTGACAGGCGCCTTGACCGCCTGCGGTCATGACGGCTCGGACGACGACTCGCCCCAACCCGAGGTGCTGGGCGTCGTCGCTACCCTCCCCACGCCTCACGCCGGCCCGTTCGGCGCGAAGCTCACCCCGGACGGTTCGAAGCTCTTCGTTCCGCTCTTCGGCACCTACGGTTCCGAAGGCCCCGGCTCGACCCTCGCCGTCTTCGACACCGCCACGAATTCTCTCCTCGCAGAGATCCCCGTCGGCGAGCGTCCCGAAGACGTCGACTTCACCGAGGACGGGTTGTACGCGTACGTCACCAACTCCAACTCCGCCACCGTCACCGTCCTCCATGTCCCCAGCCTGAGCGTGGTCGACACGATCCCGCTCGGAAAAGCCTTCGATCCGAACACGTACGAGGGAACCTATCCGTACGGAATCGCGGTCCGGAACGGCCAGGCCTACGTTTTCTGCTCGGCCTACGGCGACGGCAACGACGAACATGTCAAAGTGGTCGATACGAATCCGGCGAGTCCGACCTTCCACCGGAAGACCGGGGGGATCGTCCTGTCCGGCGTGTACACGCGCGGGGCGTTCCGACCCGGAGCGAACGAGCTCGTCGTGGCGCGAGGGCAGGCGGACAACGACTGGGCCGCCACGCCGCAGATCGCCATCTTCTCCACGGATTCCGGGGAGGTCCTCTCCACGATCCCGATCCAGCAGGCTCCCGGCGGCTTCCACGGAATGGAGGATCTTTGCGTCACGCCGAACGGAAAGTACGCGTACGCGGCCTCCTACAACTCCGGAAGCGGCGAGGCCGAGGTCTATGTCGTCGATCTCGTGAGCCGCAAATTCCAGGATCTCGTCGTGCTCGACAACGGCGACATCACGACGCACGGCGTCGGCATGAGACCGGACGGCCTCCTCGTCGGCGTCACCAGTTGGAATCTCGGTCGCGTGAGCTTCCTCTTCACGCCGACGAATACGGTCGTCTACGAGTACGAGACGGGAAAGAACCCGAACGAAGTCGCCTTCTCGCCCGACGGGACTCGGGCGTACGTGACGAACCAGAACTCCCACACGGTCACGGTGGTGGCGCTCCGATCCACGAGCGACTTGGTGCATCGACTCGTCCTCGACGCGATCGAGCAGGGAAAGGCCTCCGCGGCGGCTGCGGGCGATCTTCGCCCCCGCATCGACGCCCTCAAGAATCCCATGGTGACGGGGAGTCAGTCGTCGCTCGACGAAACGGTGGAGCGTATCCGGTACTGGGCTTCGCGGGACGAGCTCTCGATCGGGAAGCCCAAGAAACTCGACGCCTCGGGAGCGGCGAGGAACGGATTTGCGGTCCCGCGAGAAGGAGTGAACGCGCGGTAGGATCGTGGGGTATGCTGGGGGCATGATCCTTACGCTGCTTCTCAGCCTTCAGCAATCCGCCGACGATCTCTACAAGAAGTGCGATTCCGAGATCCCGTGGATCGCGGACGGCACGGTTCTTCTGGACGCCGAGCAGCTCGGCCGGCGTCCGAAGAACTACCGAGTCGATCGCGCCGCCCTCCTGGCGCGCGCGAAGGAAAGAGCGGCCGAGTCGAAGCGGCTCATCCTGTGGTACTGCCCGCGAACCTCGGGCGGTCACATGAACCGCGCGCAGGTTCTCGATCAGTACATGAGGGTGGCCGTTTTTACGGACCCCGCAGTAGTCGCTATCGTTCGCGAACGGTTCGTGCCGCTTCGCATGTGTCTCGATCCGGAGATCGCACGGACCCTCGCCATCCGGCGGTTCGAGTTCATCGAGCCCGGATTCTTGATTCTCTCCGCGGAGGGACGCATCCTCCATCGGATCGATCGGATCCGTACGTTCAACGCCGAATGGGTCCGAGCGATCCTGGTCGAGGCCCTCCAGAAACATGATCCGACGGGAGCGCCCAAGGATTCCGACGAATCGCCGGAGGGACGCGCCCTGTCGCTCCGCCGAGCGGGGCGGTCGGCCGAAGCGTCGAGAGTGGAAGGCGCGATCGTCCAACGGGCGCTGGCGCTCCTCGATCTCGACAAGATCGAAGAGGCGAGATCCGTCTTGGAGAAAGCCGACTCTCCCGAGTCCCTCTATCATCTCGCCTATCTCGATTCGCTTTCGGCACGAGATCCCGCGCCGCGGTGGCGCGCCCTTGTCGAGAAGCATCCCGAGAGTCGATGGGCGTGGCGTGCCGCCTCCAATCTCAGCTTCGGCGCCGACACCCTGTCCGACGGTCCCATGGCGCACCGCTTCGAGGACTTCGCCCTTCGCCGGATCGAGGGGATGCCGACGACCACGAGGCTCCCCGCTCCCGATGCCGACGCCGCCGCGCGGCGCGCCCTCCGGTTTCTCGTCACGGCGCAGGCGGAGAACGGATCTTGGAACGATTCGCGATACGTCTACTGCCCCGATCCGGAGATCCTCCCCAATGTCCTCATGGCGGTGACCGCGCTCGCCGCGCTGGCGTTGGCGGAATGGCGGGATCTGGATCCGAAAGGGATCGATCCCGCGTTGGCGCGGGCCGACGCCTTCGTACGCGACGACCGGACTCTCCATCGGGGAAAAAACGAGGAATGCTATGCCGAGGCGTATCGCCTTCTCTACTTCGCGCATCGCAAGGACGCGAAGGCCATGAACGCTTCCGTGGAGCGTCTGGCCGCGATTCAGGACGCGGGCGGCCATTGGGCCCACGAGTATCCGAATCCGTTCGCCACCGCGGCCGTCGTTCATAGCTTGACGTTGGCGAAGCGCGCCGGGGCGGACGTCCCGGACAAGGTGTTTCGTCTCGCGGGGGAAGGACTCGCCCGGGACCGAAGTGCCAACGGCCTGCGTTGGGCCTACGCCCGAGGGCCGGCATCCAGCGAACGGAATTCCATGGCTCGGGCCGCTATGGGGGAACTCGCCTTCCACGAAGTCGGAAAGACCGGCCTGGAGTCCGTCGGCGCGGCCGTCGATTCCTACTGGAAGCACCTCGACCGTCTCGAGACGGTTCGCACCGCGGACTTCCACGCGGACGAAGAGCTGGGCGGATTCTTCTTTTTTCATGGCGTCTTCCACGCGTGCGAAGCGGCGCTCGCGCTCCCGGAGGAGAAGCGCCGCGAGCATCTACGGCGATTCCGCGAGCAGATGCTGGCGATTCCGGAGATCGACGGGAGCTACGTCGACAGTCACGAGCTGGGGAAGGGGTACGGAACGGCGATGGCGCTCCTGGTACTCCGGCGCGCGCGCTAGTCGAAGAGGATCCCCAGCGCCGCGATCGCGGACCCGATGGCGGCGAGACACGCCACGATTCCCGCTCCATAGAGGAGACTGAACACGGCTGCCGGCGGCCGGACGCCGGGCTTCTCTCGAGGGCGACGTCCGCGAAGACCGGATTGGACCGAAGACAGGAAGAGGAACCCGCTCAGGAAGAAGGCGAATAAGAGGGCGAAAAACTTCATGTCCCGGTCGTCCCCCACGAGTCTCTCGGGAATCCCCGTCCAAGCGAGGGCCGCGATCGATGCGACCAGGCCGAGGATTCCGATCGCCGCCCGGCGCGGGCCCTTCTCGCCCCAGGGACCGGGGTCCCGGTTCTTTTCCCCGGAGACCGAGCTTCCGGGGACGAGATTCCAGGGACCGCGCCGGTTTCCGAACACCTCGCATCCCTCGAATCGCCCGCCGCCCCGGAACCAGGCATCGACTCCCCACTCCCGGTTGCGGAGAATTCGACACCCGCGGAAGACCGGGGAGCAGGGCCTCTCCAGCTGGATACCGGATGTCCGATTGCCGGCGAATTCGCAATCTTCCAACGTCCCTCGACTTCCGGATTCGATTCTCGCTCCCGCTCCCTCCCCGCCCCCGAAGGAGCATCGCCGAAAAACGGGGTCCGCTTCCCCGAAGAGAAAGAGGCCGGCCCCCGTCGAGGATTCCACCGTGCAGTCTTCGCATACCCCTCTCGCTTTGCCATGGATGGAGATTCCCGACGATCCGCTTTCGCGCACGGATACGCGACGGATCGTGGGGTCCGAGTCGTCGCGGATTTCGAGGCCGCTCTTCCCGCTTTCTCGAATCTCGCCGTCCTCGAGGAGCCCGCTTGCTCCTTGGGCGAAAGAGATCCCGACCCCTTTCGCCTTCCCGACGGTGAATCGCCGGATTTCGCCCTTCCCTCCTTCGATGATCTTGATCCCGCCGGCCCCGGCCCCTTCGATCGTGCAATCCTGAAATGTCCCGGTCCCCTGCTCGCAGAGGAATACGCCGTTCTCGCCTGCCTCCAAGATACGACAGGCAGAAGCCGAGACTTTCCCCTTCCGAGCACCGACGATCGAGGAATACTTTCCGCCTCGGAACTCGCAGGATTCGATCGTCGCGACTCCGCCGTCCTGGGCGGAGACTCCGAAGCCACCCGACTCTTCGAAGCGGCTCCGCCGAATCTCCGCCTCGGCCTGGTGGGCGACCCGGACTCCTACCGTCGCATTCCGAAGGACGGCGCACTCCTCCATCGTGACCCGCCCTCCATGATGCGCGTAGAGACCCCCGGCCTTACCGTCCTGAACTCGACATCGGCGGAGGAGGATCTGCGCCTCTTCGCTCACCTCTACTCCGGAGAGAACGTGGCCTTCGAAGAGGGACTCCTCCACCGTCGCGCGGGCGCGGTCGTGGAGATAGAGACCGCTCGCCTTGCCCTCGCGGAACCGGCAGTTCCGGATCTCGATCTCCGCTTCTTCCATGCCTTCGACTCCGGCGAGTCCGTTACCGTCGATTTCGCTGTGCGCCAAGTCGAGACGCGCTCGATCGGAGACGAAGATCCCGGACTGGAGCGAAGCGTGGATTCGACTTCGAGCGATCACGGCCCTCGAACTCGGCCCGCGAATTCCGACGCCGGCATAGAGGTCCGAGGAGACGTGACTCTCCTCCAACCGGAGATTGCCGTTCGAGACTTCGACCGCGAAGGTCTTTTCCCCTCCGCGTCGCCGAACCGTCAGATTTCGGAGGGAGCTCCGCGGGGCCCGCGAGAGTACGCAGGTCCGATCGCTCTCGATCACGATGTCCGCGGAGCTTCCCTCGCCGCAAATCTCCACGGGACGGTCGAGGACCACGGACTCACGATACGTGCCGGGACGGAGGAAGAGGACATCCGCCTCGGTCCGGAGGGCCGCCTCGATCGTCCGGATCGGCCCGGCTCCGCTCGGATCCACGAAGATCGAGTATTCCACCTGCACGAGATCGCCCGTGGGGAACTCGATCGTCGCCCGCAGGAATCTGCGTTCCTCTCCGGACGCGAGGGGGCCCCCATCGTGGAGACGAAGATCCTCCTCCGGCTTCACCTCGGCCGTTCCATCGCTCTGAAGCCGAACGCACGCGTGACGTCGCGACCCCGCGGGAGGATCCGGGGCGACCGATAGCTGCCCGGCGGGCGTCGTCGCGATCCACACGGGCTCTCTCTCGATCTCCAGGAGGAGACGTTGGACGAGCGAGAAGTCGCGTCGGCGGACGACGAGGCTGATCACGGTCGAGGCTGATTGAGCTCGATGAGGACTCCGCCGGTGTCCCGTGGCCGAAGGAAGTTGACCCACTTGTTTCCGGCCCCGACGTGCGCTTCTTCCCACACCGGCGCGAACCCCTTCTCGCGGAGTTCCGTCGTCGCGGCGGCGATGTCGTCCACCTCGAAACAGAGGTGATGGATTCCCTCGCCGTTCTTCGCGAGGAATTTCGTCATCACCTCCTCGCCTTCGCACGGTTGGAGGAGCTCCAGGACGGTCTCCGAGGCGCGGATCTTCACCACGCGAAGCTTCATGGGCTCGATCGTCTCTCGCGATTCCTCGGGCAGACCGAGGATCCCGCGATAGAACTCGGCCGCCTTTTCCGCGTCCCGGCAGGCGATACCGACATGCTCGATCTTGCGGATCTTCATGGCGCCATCATAGCGACGGCCCTCCTTGACTTCCACCGGATGGGTGACTACCTTGGGCCGACCTTTTCGAGGGACGCTATGGCCTTGATCGAATTCGTCCGGAATCACGAGGATCTCTCCACCGACCTCGGCTATCAATTCAAGTTCTACTGCGACAAGTGCGGGGGCGGATGGGTGTCGTCCTTCCAGAACTCCAAGCTCGGAGCGGCGGGATCGGTCCTTCGTTCGGCGGGGAACCTCCTGGGAGGCATTTTCAATCAGGCGGCCCGGAGCGAATACGAAATCCGGCGGATGACCCAGGGCAAGGCACACGACTCGGCCCTCCAGACCGCCGTGGCGGAAGCCAAGAAGGAATTCAAGAAGTGCACCCGATGCGGCCACTGGGTCTGTCCCCAGACTTGTTGGAACGCAGACAAAGGGCTCTGCGAGGATTGCGCTCCGGATCTCGCGGAAGAGACGGCCGCCGCGCAGGCTCAGATCGCCAAGGAGCAAATCTTCGACAAGGCGAGGAAGGCCGATCTCGTCCAGGACGTCGATATCCTCAAGAGCGCCAACGTCCAGTGTCCCGCATGTCAGGCCAAGGTCGCCGGCGGAAAATTTTGTCCCGAGTGCGGCGCGCCCATGTCGCCGAAAGCCTCCTGCCGCAAGTGCGGCAGCGAGAGGAAGGTCGGCGCGAAGTTCTGTCCCGAATGCGGGGCGAAAGCGAGTTAACGAATTCCCACCGCCGCCCGGAACCACCCGCGCTCCTCTGGAGTCAGAGCTTCGGAGGCTCCGGCTACCAGGAGCTGAACCGGACGCCCGCCTTCTCCGGCCTTTTCCATCGCGCGACCTACATCCTCCGCCGCTCCCTTCCGATCCCGCGAGCGGAACCGGCAGAGCGCTCGGAAGAGGAGCGCGCGCCACAGCGTCCTGTCGTCTCGGTCCTTCTCGGCTTGCTGGACGGCCTCGTCGAAGAGCTCAAGCGAGGGAGTCTCCAAGACGAGCCGCCCGTTGGCCACCAGCAACCGATCGAACGCCTGGGCGGGAGGGAGACGATAGGGCCGTGTCAGGGAAGTCGAAGCGTCGACTTCGATCGAGGCGATGCGACCTCGCGCATGACCTCCGGGGCGGTGGACGGTTCCGAGGTATTCTCGGACCGCCCCCACCACGTATGCACCGCGATCCAGACGGAAGGACATTTTCCACTCCAGCGGTTCGAAGAGGGGGGCTCCTTCCGGAACAAGAGAGACGAAGGCCCTGTCGAGACCCGGGATGTACTCCAAGTCGAAGGTGTACCAAACCTTCTCGTCGCCGAGCTTCGACGATTCGAGCACCTCTCGCTCCTCGGCTCCCGTTCGGTCCACGGTCCGCCAGTGGAGATACCGATGGGTCCGATCGCCCGCTCCTCCGCCTCCGTAGTGGAGATACATCCCGGGTCCCACGGAGGCTTTCTCCCGTTCCGGACGGCTGAGGGAAGCGATGGGCAAGATTCCCAAACGAATCCCGGTCTCCCAATCCGGCCTCCCGAGCGAGACCCGCATTCGAATTCGGACGGGGCCTCCGTCGTAGTAGAACGAAAGACCCGAGACTCCCGGATGGACGGAGTTGTCCCACAGCTCGAGGATTCCGTCTTGAATTCTGGATTCCAACGGGTTTTCGCAAATCAGAGTCCGGTCGGCCGTCCAGGAATCGACGCGAAAGGCGCGCTCCATTCTCGAAGCGGGCAGGATCCACTCCCGGAGTCGGTCCATCGTCTCGCGCGCGAACCGATCCACCCCCGGAGTGGAATCGAGGAATCGGAGAGCCTCCTCCGTTCCTTTCCAATCCCGGATGTTCTGCAGCGCGTAGATCCAGCGAAGGCCGGCTTCGGCGGCGTAGGCCGGGTCCTTGGCCGCTTCTCGGAACGCGCCGGCGGCGTCGCGATACTCCTTCAATCCCAAATGCGCCAGACCCAGATTGTATCGGAGGCGTGAATTCCTGGGGTCCCGTTCCAGCTCCCGCCGGAACATCTCGGCCGCTTCCTCGAAGAGCTCCGCCTCGAGCAGATCCTCCCCCGCGCTTTGCCTTCCCAAGGTGCCGCTCTCGCCGAGGATGGCCGGAGTATTCGTCATTCCCTCCAGGCCCCAGATTCTCAGGAGCCCTCCTTCCCTGAGGAGCAGCTCCGGCTCGCCGTCCCCGTCCAAGTCCGCCGTGAGGAGATCTTGGATCTTCCCCGGTAGCTCCAAGCGCCGCACCCCCTTGCCTTCCAGGTCCGAAAACTCGAGGCGATGGTCGATCGCGGCCGCCACGTAGGTCGTTCCGGCGAAGCGAAGCAGAATCGGTCGAGTGGGGCGAGCCCCCTCTCGCCACGGACCGAGAAGACGTTGGAGTCGGTCGAACTCTCCGTTGCGGAGCGTGAGCCGATAGAGGCCGGAGGGAGCCAAGGTCGGGACGACCTCCACTTCCTGCGGCGCGCGACAGGCCGTCAGCACCCAATCGCCGCTCCCGAGCTGGAGCCAATACTCGGCGTGGAATCGGTCGACACTTTCCGCGGCAATTTGAATTCGCTGGTTCTCCGCTATCGCCAGGCGCCAAGCGCGAAACCCCTTCTCCCGATCCCAAGGGCCGACATGAACCATCAGGCCGTCACCGACCCACGCAAAGTACTCGGGATCGCAGCCGATCGCGATAGGATCGCCCAGCCGAGCGAGCTTTCCGTTGCGATACCGGTACCGTTGGAGGGCGCGCTGGTAGTATCCGAGAGCGACGATCAGCTCCGGAAGTCGATCGCCATCGAGATCGCGTAGCGCGAAATGGGTAGCGAACGTCCCGGTCTTGTCGTCGACGTCCGCGATCTGGGGTTTGTCCTTGTCCCACTCGATTGCGAAGACGCGTCCTTGGTTCAGGCGGGGGAGTCCCACGCCGACCACGAGTTCCCGCCGGCCGTCGCCATCGAGATCGAGCAGGGCCATCCTCCAATACGACCCGCTGAACCCCAGCTCGAGTCGCGCGAAGGGGGCGAGCGTCCCTCCGGCGCGCCGATAGGCCGTCAGCACTCCTTCGGGGGAAATGTGGAAGACCTCGGCGCCTCCCTCCCCGTCGAGGTCTCCCGCGTACATGGCGCCGCCTCCGATTCCTACATGCCCCCGGGGCAGAAGGAGACGGAGGAGGGGCAGGGAGCGGTCGGCCTCCTCGTTCCCCAGGCGTCCCCACCGGATCGCCGCTTCCTCGAGCATTCCGGCACGCTCGAAGGCTCGCGCGAGTCGGGCGAGCGTCTCGGGGGTGGCCGAGAAGCGAGATTCGCAGAGCCGGTACATCGCCAGGGCGGACGAAGCCTGTCCTGTCCGTTCGAGCTCATCGCCGAGAGCCAAAAGGGCTTCCCGTCCGGTCGCCTCGTCCCGTACCCGGAGCGAAACCCGGTACGCGTGGGCCAAGTCGACCCGACCCAGGACTTGGCCCGCGCTCAGTCGAACGCGTGCGCGTCCGAGGTAGGCCCGCCCGAGGTCGATCCGATACTCGGTGTCCAGGTCGTCGTACTCCGGTGCCTTGGCTCGGGAGACGTTATGGAGCTTGGGGAGAAGGGGACGCCGGCCGAAGATCGGCTCGCCGATCTTGATCGCTTCCTCGAATCGTTCCTCCCGAAGGGCCCGAGCAAAGCTCTCCTCCCGGGCCTTCTTGTCGGCGAGGGCTCCTCGAAGGAGCTCCGAGTCGCGGCGGGATTCTCGGAGAGCCGGAAGGACGCCAAAGACGAAGGCGGCGACTCCGCCCACGAGCATGGCGGCGAACGCCGTGGCGAAGACGGTGCGATGTCGCCGCGCGATCCGGTACACTTGAGTGCCGATCCCGGCGGGACGGGCTCGAATCGCCTGGCCGCGCAGATAGCGTTCGACGTCGTCGGCGAAATCCCGGACGGTGGGATATCGTCGAGCCGGATCCTTTTCCAGGCACTTCATCACGATGGTCTCGACGTCTTTCGAGAGGCCGGGCTGCAGCTTTCGCAGGGGCGTGGGCTCTTCGCAGGTGATCTTGAGTTGCAGCGTGAGGACGGTGTCGCCTTCGAAGGGGATCCGGCCCGTCAACATCTGATAGAGAGTCGCTCCGAGCGAATAGAGGTCGCTCCGCTCGCCCACGCGCGTCCGTTCTGCGTTCACCTGCTCGGGGGGCATGTAGAAGAGCGTCCCCACCACGATACCCGACTCCACGGTCAAGCTCTGCTCCCCGACGACGCGCGCGAGTCCGAAGTCGGTCAGGAGCACGCGATACTTCGAGACGAGTCCCACGGAGAGCCGCAGGGTCGGCGCCGACTCGTCGGAATCGGCGAGACGGCCCTCCGCCGCGATCAGGATGTTGTGGGGCTTCACATCCCGATGGACGATTCCTCGTTCGTGCGCCACGGCCAGCGCCCGCGCCGAGTCCCGAGCGATGATCATCGCCGCCCGCGGGGGCAGGGCTCCCGTCCGCTTGAGGATGTCGGCGACGCTCTCCCCGGCGACGCATTCCATGGTGTAGTACGGCCGTCCCTCGACGATCCCGACTTCGTAGATGGGCACGATGTTCGGATGATTGAGTTGGCCGAGGACCCGCGTCTCGCGCTCGAATCGGGCGCGATCTTCCAGCGTCGTTCCGCCCAGGAGCTTGAGGGCTTCGATCCGGCCGAGGTTGGGATTCCGGACTCGATAGACGGCGCCTCCGCCGCCCCGGCCCAGGAGGGAGAGCACCTCGTATCGGCCGATGGACTTCGGGAGCTCCGAAGCGGGCCTCGAGGCGAGGAGGGCCGCAAGATCCCCTCCGTGTTTCCGGTACTCGGAAAGGGCTTCGCGAGCCACGTCGACCGAGACGCCGAACTCCTCCGCCACCTTTTCGGGCGAGGGGAGCGGCTCGTCTCGGCCGGTGCGGGTCGAGGCTCCGGTGAGGCGGAGTTCTTCCGCGACTTCGGCCAAGGGTCGGCCGCTCGCGGCGTGAATCTCGAGCGCCCGGCGAGCTTCCTCCGGACCCAGTCCGAAATCCTGCGCGACCTCCTCGGGGGACATTCGAGGAAAGTATACGACCGAAATCGGACTCTGGACTCCGGACTCCGGACGCGGGTAGGATTCCGGCATGCGTCGATGCGTCTTCCTCCTCGCGCTTCTCGCGTGCGGCGACACCCGCGAATCCAAGCCGGCCGACGCTCACGCGAAATTCGTTGGGGCCATGGACGCCGCCGAAGCGGAAAGCAATTCGATCCTGCAGGATCTCAAGAACAAGCGCGGTCAGGAATCCGTCGTTCGCCGCTTGGATCTCGTGCGCCGGAATCTCCAATCCGCCGAGGCGGTCCGGATTCGAAAGGATCCGGCCGAACACGAAGAAATGTCGCGGTACTTCGCGACCTTTTACGCCAAGCTCGACCAAATGCGCCAGGCGGACTGGACGGGCGAGGACGGGCCGCGGCTGTGGGACAAGCTTCAATTCCAATGCTCCGTCTGTCACGGCCGGTTTCGCGAATGATGGACAATCGGGAAGTCGCTCGCATCTTGGAGACCGTCTCCCAGATCCTGGAGATCCAGGGCGAGAATCCGTTCAAGGTCCGTGCCTACGCGAATGCCGCACGCACCATCGAGGGCTTGACCGCGGACGTTCGCACGCTGGCCGAGGCGAAGACGCTGGACTCCCTTCCTGGAATCGGCCCCGCTCTTCGAGACAAGGTGACCGAGCTTGTCACGACCGGCAAGCTGGCGTACTTCGAAGAGCTTCGCGCCGCCGTTCCCCCCGGCGTCCTGGGGCTCCTGGAGATCCCGACCTTGGGTGCCAAGAAGGTCAGCATCCTCTGGAAGGATCTCGGCGTCACGGGGCTCGACGAGCTTCGCGATGCCTGTCTGAAGAACCGTCTTCTGGATTTGAAGGGATTCGGCGAGAAGACGCAGAAGAAGATCCTGGAAGGCATCGCCTTTCGCTTGAGACATCAAGGCGAGCACTTGTTGGGAGAGGCCCTCCCCGTCGCGCGGGCGCTGCTCGTCCACCTCCGCGCCTCCCCGACCGTGTCGAGAGGGGAGATCGCGGGAAGCCTTCGCCGGTGGAAGGAGGTCGTCCGGGACATTGATCTCCTGGTCTCCTCCGCCGTCCCCGAAGAGACGTCCCAGCACTTCCTCCGGGCGCCCGCCATCGCCGAAGTCCTGGGCCGAGGGGAGACCAAGACCAGCGTGAGGATGGAGAACGGGCTCCAGGTCGATCTTCGGATCGTGACCGACGAACAGTATCCCTATGCTCTTCAGTACTTCACCGGAAGCAAAGAACACAACGTCCAGGTCCGCGCGATGGCCCAGAAACGGGGCCTCAAGGTCAACGAATACGGCGTCTTCCGGGGCGACGAGCTCGTTCGCTGTCGGGACGAGGCCGAGGTGTACGCGGCGATCGGGCTCCCGTACGTCCCTCCCGAGCTGCGGGAGGGGAGGGGCGAGCTGGAGGCCGCCTCCCTCCCGCGCCTCCTGGAGCGCGGGGAGGTGCGGGGAGTCTTCCACGTCCACTCCACCTGGAGCGACGGAACGGCTTCGATCGTCGACATGGCGGAAAAGGCGCGATCGCTGGGGTTCTCCTACATGGGCCTCTCGGATCACAGTGCCGCCGCCTCCTACGCGAACGGGCTCGACGCGGCGCGGCTTCGCGAGCAGATTCGCGAGGTCGACCGGCTCAATCGGAGTTGGAACGATTTTCGGATCCTGAAGGGTCTCGAGTGCGACATTCTCCCCGACGGCGGCCTCGATCTCACTCCGGAGATTCTCGGGGAGTTGGACTTCGTAATCGGGTCCGTCCATTCCCGATTCGATATGGGCGAACGCGAGATGACCGATCGCGTGTGTCGCGCGATCGCGAATCCCCATCTCGATATCCTGGGCCATTCGACGGGGCGGCTTCTCCTGGAGAGGGAAGGCTACAAGATCGATCTCGAGCGGGTGATCGAGTGTGCCCGCGAGCAGGGCAAGGCGATCGAGTTGAACGCGAACCCTCACCGGCTCGATCTGGACTGGATCCGCTGCCGTCGCGCGAAGGAAGCGGGCGTCCCCATCCCGATCAATCCGGACGCCCATGGGACCGCGGGCCTGGAGGACGTGGACTACGGCGTGGGAACCGCGCGACGTGGTTGGCTGGAGGCGCGAGACGTTCTCACCACCCTCGATGCGGACGAGGCGCTGCGACGATTCAGACGCTGACGCCGGGCGGGAATACCGACGCCTGAATACCGTGGTTGCTGTAGACGATGAGTCTCGCCTGGTTCAGATTCTCGACGCTCATGTGCTCCGCGCTGGCCGGGACGCGCCTTCTCCACTTCCCTCGGCGCACTCGAATGGCCCGAAGCGCCGTCGTCTCCTCGGGAAGGAGTCGGAGGAAGTTCTCGATGTCGATTTGCGGATGATCCCCCACCATGTAGAAGGTGTACGGAGTCCGAAGAAGGAGTTCGCGCGCTCTCGCGATCGGATCGGACGTCCGCTCTAGGAGCCTCGCCGGACTCTTGGGGTCGCGATGGATGGAGCAGATGACCCGCGCGTGGAACGGCGTGTCTTTGGCTCGGCCCCTCCGATAGTCCCCTTCGCTCACGAGCACGCGCCCCTCGGGGAGGAGGCGATCCAGACCCAGCGCTCGGACTTTGGCGAGCTGCTCGCGGCGGCGGCCCGCGGTGACGACGTACAGTTCGACGCGGTGCGCCCGGAGATCCGCCAAGACCTCCGGGTATCCCGAGAAAGTCCGGACGGTACGACCGTCGTCGAGCGTTTCGCGCATCGCCCGGATGCCGGAGACCAGTTCCTCACGCTGGGATTTCGCTCCGCACGCGCGCAAGGTCTCCGAAAAGATCGTGGAATGTTCCGCCCGGCTCCCGGAATGTAGAAAGTAGCGGTTCGCATCGTAGAGTCGGTTCTTCACCTGTCGAAAGGCCTCGACCACGCGCTGAGGGGAGCGCCCCCGGGTCGCGGAGAGGATGACCTGTTCCGCGATGAGGTCGGTCGGAAGCAACGTTCCGTCGAGGTCCAGAAGGAGGACGGGTTTGCGTTTCCGATAGTCGTGAGACACGCCCGCGCCGAACATCGGCCAGGGAGCGTATCAGGGATGGGGGGGGAATTCAAACCCCGAACTGGATGCGCGATCCAGGCGGGAGTAGGATCCGGTCGTGCGCAAAGAGGAATTCGATCCCATCGCGCGCCAGCGACCCTTTCAGCCGTTCGAAGTCAGATTGGTCGATGGAAGAAAGTTTCGTTTCCGCTCCCCGGAGCAGTTCATCGTCAGTCGAAGCGCGATCCACACCTTGGATGGACAGGGGAATGGTCTCCTGATCAATCTTGCCCTCATCAGCACGGTCCGCGTTCTCGATTCCAAGAGCTGACCGAGCGAGGATCCGCATCCCGGTTCGGAGGGAGGGACGAAAGTCGCCCCCGGCCCCACCCTTGATGTCTCCCCCCTGCCGCCGCTATCATCCCCGCGCCATGAGCGAGCTGACCGAAGACGACGTGCATCTCTTCAACGAGGGATCGCACTTTCGGCTCTACGAAAAACTCGGATCGCATCTCGGCCCCGAGGGAACGCGATTCGCCGTGTGGGCTCCCGATGCCGAATCGGTCTCGGTGGTGGGCGATTTCAACGGTTGGGAATCGGGCCGGCATCTCCTCGCGCCGGTCTCGTCGTCCGGAATCTGGCAGGGCGTCGTCCCCGGCGCGGGAAAAGGCATGCGCTACAAGTACCATGTCCGTTCGCGACACGAAGGACATCGCGCCGACAAGGCCGATCCCTTCGCGTGGAGACACGAAGTCCCTCCGCGAACCGCTTCGGTCGTCTGGGATCTCGACTACGAGTGGGGGGACGGGGAGTGGATGCGGACGCGCCGGGCCCGCAACGCCTTGGACGCGCCGATCTCGATCTACGAAATCCACCTCGGCTCCTGGCGACGCGTCCCGAACGAGATGAATCGGCCCCTCACGTATCGCGAGATCGCTCCCCACCTCGTCGAGCACGTCCGCCGCTGCGGCTTCACCCACGTCGAGTTTCTCCCCGTCATGGAACATCCGTTCTACGGTTCGTGGGGATACCAGACGACCGGATACTTCGCGCCGACCAGCCGCTTCGGCACGCCTCAGGATCTCATGGGGCTCATCGATGCCCTCCATCGGAACGGAATCGGAGTGATTCTCGATTGGGTCCCCTCGCACTTTCCGACCGACGCCCACGGGCCCGGCTATTTCGACGGTTCCCATCTCTACGAGCACGCCGATCCCCAGGTCGGCTTCCATCCCGATTGGAACAGCTTCATCTTCAACTACGGCCGCCACGAGGTGCGGAGCTTCCTGATTTCCAGCGCGGTCTTCTGGCTCGACAAGTTCCACGCGGACGGATTGCGCGTGGACGCCGTGGCTTCGATGCTCTACCGGGACTACTCCCGCCGGGCCGGCGAGTGGATTCCGAACGAATTCGGAGGCCGGGAGAATCTCGAGGCCATCGGACTCCTTCGGAGGTTGAACGAGGAGGTGTATCGTTCGTTTCCCGACGTCCAGACGATCGCGGAAGAATCGACGGCGTGGCCGATGGTATCGCGTCCGACGTACCTCGGGGGACTCGGCTTCGGACTCAAATGGGATATGGGGTGGATGCACGACACCCTGGACTACGTCCGACACGACCCGGTGCATCGCAAGTATCACCATAATCGACTTACGTTCCGCATGCTCTATGCCTTCACGGAGAACTTCGCTCTTCCGCTCTCGCACGACGAAGTGGTGCACGGAAAGGGCTCGCTCTTGGAGAGGATGCCCGGCGACGCGTGGCGGAAGTTCGCCAATCTGCGGCTTCTCTACGGGGCCCAGTTCGCGCAGCCGGGGAAGAAGCTCCTCTTCATGGGAGGAGAGTTCGCCCAGGGGCGCGAGTGGAACCACGATCAGAGTCTCGATTGGCACCTTCTGGAATCCCCGGCTCATGCGGGCGTGATGCGGTGGGTAGGAGACCTGAACCGCCTCTACCGCGGGGAGCCCGCGCTCCACCAACTCGACTCGGATCCGGCGGGCTTCGAGTGGATCGACTGTCACGACGCGGACCAGAGCGTCCTCTCGCTCTTGCGCCGAGCCCGAGGAGGCGTGCCCGTGGCCGTCGTATGCAATTTCACCCCCGTCCCGCGCGCCGCCTATCGCGTGGGAGTGCCTTGCGGTGGAGGCTGGCGCGAACTTCTGAACAGCGATGCCGGCCCCTATGGGGGAAGCGGAATGGGCAATCAGGGCCGCGTCCAGGCGGCGACGGTGCCGATCCACGGCCGCCCGTACTCCCTCAGCCTCACCCTTCCGCCGTTGTCGGCGCTTTTTCTCAAACCCGAGGTGTGAACTCCTCGCCCTGGATTCCGTTGGTAGGAGGGTGAAGCCGCCCTGGGCCTGGATGCTCCTTGCGGTGCCGTTGCTGGCCGTCCTTTTCCGCTCCGAGTCGACGAAGCCGATTCGCTCCAAACCCGCCTCCGACTCCACCCCGAATGCTCTCCCCCCGGAGCCCCATCTCTCGTCGAGATCGCGCGCGGGGACATCGCGCAAGACGCCGCTTCGGGTCGCGCAGGCGAAGCCTGAGGTCTCTCGGCCCTGTCGGGAACTCCCGTGGCTGATGGAGTCTCAAGCCCCGGACGGCTTGTGGGGCGACGGGCCGATCGCGAGCGAAGAGGGAATCCTCGATCGGGTAGGGATCACCTCCCTCGTGCTCCTCGCCTACTTGGGCGCCGGTTATACGCACTCCAGCAAGGAGTTCGGTCCGGTGATCCGCCGGGGGCTCGACTGGCTTCGAGGGCAGCAGCGTCCCGATGGGGGCTTCGAAACGCTCGGGTCCGCGGATGCCTCCATCGCCGCGCTGGCCCTTTGCGAGGCCCACGGCCTCACAGCGGCCGAGCCGCTCCTCTCGCCGGCGGAACGCGCGATTTCCTCGCTCCAGTTCTCGCGAGGGAGAGACGACGCGTGGAGTATGTGGGACGCCATGGCCTTGACCTCCGCCCGTTTGGCGGGCTTGGAGGTGTCCACCGACGCCGTGGAGGCTGCGGTGAAGCGATTCCGCGTTCGTTTGGCCTCCGGCCCCGACGCGAAGACCGCCCTCGGACTGCGGCTCCTCCTTCGAGAGGCTTCTGATTCTGCCCTGTCCGAGACAGTTTCACGCCTGTCGCAAGGCTCGGACACTTCCGATCCGATGCTGGCCTATCCCGCGAGTCTCCTTCTCTTCCAGTCCTCGCCGAAGGTGTGGAAAGATTGGGAGAAACGGAGGCGGAGACAAACCCCGGCGTGGACGCCCGGACTCCCCGACTCTGCGGGGATCGTTCGCGCGGCGTATTCGATGCTGCTTCAGGAAATCTACTACCGCGATTCCGCCTTCACTCCCGATCGGTGAGCTCGATCGGCTGATCTTCCGCCGGAACGGGACGCAGATCGCTCTCACGGCCGTACGAACATAGTGAATGGGGACGCGGCAGTCAAATCTTGACGGGCGGACTCTCCGGTTCTAGGTTCCGAACCATGAAGAAAAAAACCGCCGTTCGAAAACCGGTCCTGGCGATCGCGACCCGGAAGGGCGCGTGGTTCGCCCGCGGCGAGGGATCGCGGAGATCGTGGAAACTGGACGGCCCTCACTTTCTCGGGTCGATGGTCCACCACATCGTGATGGATCCGCGCGACGGACGCACCCTGCTCCTGGCCGCGCGCACGGGCCACTTGGGTCCGACGGTCTTCCGCTCCACGGACGGAGGAAAAGCCTGGAGGGAGGCGAAACGACCCCCGGCGTTCCCAAAGAAAGAAGGCGGCCTCGCGGTCGATCACGTGTTTTGGCTCACGCCGGGACATGCACGCCGGCCGAACGTCTGGTACGCGGGCACTTCTCCGCAGGGACTCTTCCGCTCCGAGGACGGGGGCGACTGTTGGTCGAGCGTCATCGGTTTCAACGAGCACCCGATGCGGGACCAGTGGTGCAGCGGCGGCGGGACGCCCGACGGTCCTAAGATGCACTCGATTCTCGTGGATCCGCGCGACCCGAATCACCTCTACCTCGGGATGTCCGGGGGAGGAGTGTTCGAGACTCTCGACGAGGGGAAGAGTTGGAGACCGCTCAACAAGGGAGTCGCGGCGACCTTCCTCCCGGATCCCGATCCCGAATTCGGCCACGATCCCCATCGGGTCGAACTCCATCCGCGGAAGCCCGACCGCCTCTATCAGCAGAATCACTGCGGCCTGTACCGCATCGATCGTCCCTCCGACACTTGGGTACGGATCGGGAACAACATGCCGAAGGAGGTCGGAGACATCGGATTCCCCGTCGTCCTGCACCCGCGCGATCCGGACGTCGCTTGGGTTTTTCCGATGGACGGCCAGGAGGTCTGGCCGCGCATCAGCCCGGGAGGAAAGCCGGCGGCGTACGTCACGCGCGACGCGGGCAAGTCGTGGAAACGGCTCGACAAGGGATTCCCCCGCGAACAGGCGTGGTGGACGGTGAAGCGCCAGGCGATGGCGGCGGACGATGGCGATCCGGTGGGACTCTACTTCGGAACGACGAACGGCGAGGTGTGGTCGAGTCGGAACGAGGGCAAGACATGGTCGTGCCTCGTTCGGCACTTGCCCCACGTCTTTGCCGTGACGGTGGGCTCGCCCGCATGATCGTGAGAATTCCATCGCCGCTTTTCTCGTACACCGGCGGCCGGGATCGAGCGGAGGCGAGGGGCTCCACCGTGGGAGAGGTGATGTCGGATCTCGAGCGTCAGTTCCCGGGGCTTCGATTTCGCATCGTGGACGAACAAGATCGGATCCGAACGCACATCCTCGTATACGTCTCGGGGACTCCGGCGCGAACCCTCGCCCATCCCGTCTCGGCCGGCGACGAGGTGATGATCGTGGCCGCCTTGAGCGGCGGGTAGTATCATCGCCGGTGATGAGCGAACTTTCGCAAAAGCAGTGCGTTCCGTGCAAGGGGGGCGTCCCTCCGCTCAAGGGGGGCGCGCTTCAGGATCTCCAGGCGAAGCTCGGGGGCGCATGGACGGTCGTGAACGAGCACCATCTGGAGAAGGAGTACAAGTTCAAGAACTTCCGGCAGGCGCTCGACTTTACGAACCGGGTCGGAGAAGTGGCCGAGCAGCAGGGCCATCATCCGGACGTCTATCTCGCCTGGGGAAAGGTCAAGCTCACGATCTGGACGCACAAGATCGACGGCCTGACCGAGAGCGATTTCATCTTCGCGGCGAAGGCGGACGAACTCCTCGCGGGGAAGACCGCGTGAGAGGGCTCCCCCCCCCGCACGTGGTCGTTCTCGGCGGCGGATTCGGGGGACTGTGGGCGGCGCGCGCCCTTCGGAAAGCGCCGGTCCGCGTCACCCTCGTCGATCGAAGGAATCACCACCTCTTCCAGCCTCTGCTCTATCAAGTGGCGACGGCGGCCCTGAATCCGAGCAACATCGCCGTGCCGATTCGACGCATCCTTCGAAACCAGCGGAACTGCTCCGTGATCTTGGCGGAAGCCGCCTCGGTGAACCTCGAGCGCAAGAGGGTGATCCTCTCGGACGGCGAGCTCGCGTTCGATTTCCTGATCGTCGCCACCGGTGCGCGCCATTCGTATTTCGGGAGGGAGGACTGGGCCGCCCATGCCCCGGGCCTCAAGAGCATCGAGGACGCCCTCGAGATCCGGCGTCGCATTTTCCTCGCCTATGAAACCGCGGAACGCAAGTTCGAACCCGAGAAGCGCGCGGAGTGGATGACCTTCGTCATCGTGGGGGGCGGGCCGACGGGGGTAGAGCTGGCCGGAGCGCTTGCGGAGATCTCCCGGTTCACGCTCGCCTCCGACTTCCGCAACATCGATCCCAAGCAGGCGCGCATTCTTCTCCTCGAAGGGGGAGACCGCATTTTGT
>Ga0137796_10000313_pt1 | contig 31101 bp, 22 predicted proteins | sample OV2TP3_FD_97704 | JGI IMG/M metagenome (GOLD analysis project Ga0137796, IMG submission 97704) | reverse complement strand
GTGACCGTGACCTTTGCGCCGGCCGGAGGGCCTGGGAGTCGATCTGCGTCTCTATCCGTTACCCACAGCGCATCGGGAAGTCCAGCCTCCCTGTCCGTTGCAGGCACGGCCCTGGCCCCCACCCTCTCCCTGCCGCAGACCTCGCTAACCTTCGGGGACGTGGCAGTGGGCAAGACCTCCGCCCTGAACCTCTCCGCGCAGAACACGGGCACGGCAAACCTGTCGATCTCAAGCCTGAGGCTGACGGGGGCGGATTCGTCGCAGTTCGGGTTCACGCAGGTGACCTCTAACGTGGCGTCGGGGCAGAGCGCCGTGATCGCCGTGGTCGCCTTCGCCCCGACCTCGTCGGGGACCAAGTCCGCCAGCTTCTCCATCGCGCATAACGCGGTGGGAAGCCCCTCCGCGGTCTCGTTGAGCGGCAGCGCCCTCCCCGGGCGCATCCAGGTGTTCACGGCCGCGCTGGACTTCAGGGAGGTGGAGGTCGGAAAGAACAGGGTCCTGTTTCTGACGATCTCCAACCCCGGCGCGGGTCCCCTGTCCATCGGTTCGATCACCTCGGACGTGAAGGGGTTCACGGTCTCTGACACGGCCTTCACGATCTCCCCCAACTCCAGCCGGGAGGTCTCGATCGCCTATGCCCCGACTTCGGAGGGGGCGCAGAGCGGCAAGCTGACGATCAACAGCAACGACCCCGACAGACCGACCCTGCAGGTGACAATCTCCGGGGCCGGGATCGTCATCCGGCCCCGGATCAGCGTCTCCCCGGCCAGCCTGAGCTTCGACACGGCGCTGGTGGGGCAAAAAAAGACCCTGACGCTGACGGTCTCGAACGGGGGCCGGGCCGCCCTGAGCGTGCGGGAGGTGAGGGTCAGCGGCCCTCCGTTCTCCGTCCCTTCCGACTCGTTCCGACTCGACCCGAACGGGCGGCGGGAGGTAGGGGTTACGTTCCAGCCCGCGGGCGCCGGCTCGTTTTCGGGCCTCCTGACGATCAGCAGCAATGACTCCACCCGGCCCAGGGTGGAGGTTCCGCTCAGCGGGGTGGGTCAGACTCCGCTGCCGGGGGTGGACTTCAGCGCGACGGACGCGGCCGGCCAGGCCCTGACGACGGGCCGCGCGCCCCTGACCGTGAAGTTCACGGTCGTGAACACGGGGGGGCCGGTCACCGGCTACGAATGGACCTTCGGGGATGGGGGCCCGCTCAGGGAGACGCGCGATTCGACGGTCACTCACACCTACACCGCGCCGGGGACCTACACCGTGACGCTGAAGGCGACCGGGCCGGGCGGGGCCGTCACGAACACGAAGGAGCGCCTGGTCGTCGTCCTGCCGACGGTGGAGGCCAACTTTGGAGCGGCCCCGACCTCCGGCAGGGTCCCGCTGACGGTGGCGTTCACGGACTCGTCGCAGGGGCAGGTGGCGTCGTGGCTGTGGGAGTTCGGAGACGGGGACACCTCCTCTGTTCGGAATCCTTCTCACGTCTACCGGGCGTCCGGCGCTTACACAGTGAAGTTGACGGTGAAAGGGGCCGGGGGCGCGTCTGACACGAAGACGAAAGCGGACCTGGTCTCCGTTCCGCCCATGGCGGACTTCAGCGCCGCGCCGGTCTCCGGAGTGGACAGTCTGAGTGTGGCGTTTGCAGACTCGTCGCAGGGGGCGACTTCGTGGCTCTATGAGTTCGGGGACGGGGATACGTCTGGGGTGCAGAGTCCTGTGCACGTCTACCGGAGGCCTGGCATCTACACGGTGAAGCAGACGGTGAAGGGTCCTGGCGGCTCCGATGTGAAGGAGCGGAAGGACCTCATCCTGGTGCGGCAGGGTCTCAGGGCCGACTTCACGGCGACGCCCACCTCTGGCAGGGCGCCGCTGAGCGTGGCATTTGCGGACTCTTCGCGAGGGGAGGTCACGGCCTGGCGCTGGGAGTTCGGGGATGGGGACACGTCGTCGGTGCGAAATCCGACGCACACGTATACGCGGGTGGATACCTTCTCCGTGACGCTGCGGGTCACAGGGCCGACGGGCAGTGACACCAGGACGGTCCAGAGGCTGATCGCGGTCGTCCCGAACCGGCCCCCGGCCAGGCCGGTCTTGCTGTCCCCGGCGGACAGCGCGGAGGGCGTCCCCCTGACGCCCCGGCTCTTGTGGGGCCGGTCCGCAGACCCTGAGAACGACCCGGTCACCTACGATGTGTTCCTGGGCGAGGGCCGGGTGAGGAGCACGCCCGACACGGCGACGGTGATCGGTCCGCTGTCCGAAAGCATGGACTATACCTGGCGGGTGGTGGCCAGAGACGACCGGGGTGGCGCAACGGAAGGGCCTGCCTTCCGTTTTAAGACCATCGGAGACACCCTGGCCCCGGCGGTCCTTTCGGGGCCGGTGGTGGAGGGGATCACCCGGACGGGGGCCACGCTGCGCTGGACCACAGACGAGTCGAGCAGGCCCCAGGTGGAGTACCGCGTCAGAGGAGGGGGGGCCTTCACGGCCTCCGCGCAGGGGCCTCTGGGGAGGGAGCAGGGCGTCGCGCTGGCGGGCCTTCTGCCCGGAACGACGTATGAGTATCGAGTGCTGTCGCGGGACGCGGCGGGCAATGTGGGCACCTTCCCGGAGCCCCCCTATCCGGCGTTCATGACTCTGATCGCCTCCGATGTGACGCCGCCGCAGTTCACCGTCCCGGCCTCCGCCCCGTTCATCTCGGACACGTCGGCGGTGATCGTCTGGACCACGGACGAGCGGAGCAGCAGCAAGGCGGAGTTCTGGCTGGAGGCCGACACGACCTTTGTCAGCGCCTCGCAAGGGGAGGACGGGACGCAGCACCGGGTCGCGCTGGCCGGCCTGCGTCCGGGGTCGGCCTACGTGGTGCGCGTCCGGTCCGAGGATGCCAGCGGCAACGCCGCCTCCGACAGCCTGCGTATCGTCACGGCCGCCCGGAGCGTCACCCCTGCCCGGCTGCGCATTTTCAACGTGAGCGTGGAGGGACGCACGGAGTCGCAGGCCATCATCGCCTGGAGCACGGACCGGCCCTCCGGCAGCGTCGTGCGCTACGGGTTGACCTCCCTGTTAAGCCCTTTCCTGACGCAGAGCGGGGAGGGGGGCGTGCTGGAACACCGGGTGACGCTGACGCGGTTGAGCCCGGACACGGAGTACTTCTACCGGGTGATCTCGGGCGGCCCCGGCGGGGCCGACTCCAGCGATGTGTTCAGCTTGAGGACGCGGGCAGCGGCCAGGACCACGCCCCCGGTGATCCTGCAGGGGCCGGTCGCGCAGGGGGTCGGGCAGGACCGGGCGACCGTCCGGTGGAAGACGGACGAGGTGAGCAGCAGCGAGGTGGAGTTCGACACGGTGGCCGTGCTCTCGACGCGGGTGGTGACCGTCCCGGAGCAGGTGACCGATCACGCGGTCACGCTGACCGGCCTTTCGCCCGGCAAGACCTACTTCTACCGGGTGCGCTCTGTGGGCCTGGCCCGTCTGCCTGTGGTCAGCGAGGTGTTGAACTTCACCACGCTGACCGTGGGGGACGCGACGCTTCCGACGATCCTGGAGGGGCCAACGGTGACGGCCCGGATGCCCTCCGGGTTTACGGTGGAGTGGGTCACGGACGAGATCAGCACCAGCGAGGTGATCTACGGGCCGCCGGACAGTCTGACGCTGCCCCGGAGCGCGCCCGGCCTGGTGCAGAGGCACAGCGTCAGCGTGAGCGACCTGAGGCCCGCCACGCGCTACGGGTTTAAGGTCCGCTCCGTCGACGCGGCGGGCAACCCGCGGGAGAGCGACGTTTTCGGCGTCACGACGCTGGCTGACACGCTCGTGGACAGGACTCCCCCGCGCCTGGTCAGCCCGCCCTCCGTGGCCGGGGTGACGCACCGGGAGACCACAATCGGGTGGGACACGGACGAGCCGGCCAACGGCCTGGTGGAGTTCGGGAAGACGATGGACAATCTGTCGGAAGTCCAGGGCGAGGCCAGGACCTACACGACGAATCACTCGGTGAGATTGACAGACCTGAGCGCGGCCACGACGTACCATTATCGGATCTCCTCGACGGACGCGGCGGGCAACGGGCCGACGAAGGGCCCTGTCCAGACGTTCACGACGAGGGCCGCGCCCGACCTGACCCCGGCGCGCATCACGTCGGGGCCGACGGTGGTCTCGGCCACAGACCGGACGGTCATTCTGGAGTGGGGTACGGATGAGTTGAGCGACTCGCAGGTCGAGTATGCGGCAGGGGACGATACCACGGCCTCCCGGTTGAGGCAGCAGGTGGTCTCGCCGGAGGCGACGACGACGCACCGGGTCACGCTGACGAATCTGACGCCGGACACGACCTACGCCTTCCGCGTCAGCTCGCAGGACCTGGCCAAAAATCCCCGGACGTTCAGCGCAGGGCGTACGCTCCGCACGCGGGCCGCGCCCGACGAGACCCCGCCCGACCTGGTGAGTTCACCTACCAGCGTTGAACAGACGTCCAACACAGCCACGCTGGTCTGGACCACGGACGAGCCGACGAATGCCCTCGTGGAGTATGGGACAGAGGACTACAACGGGGGGCGGGTGGAGCGGGGGGCGCTGGAGAAGTCCCACACGGTCACGCTCACCGGGTTGACGCCCGACACGGAGTACCGGTGGCGGGTCACGTCGCGCGACCGGGAGGGGAACGGGGTGACCACGGACCCGACGGTCACGATCCCGCCGGCCAGGACCCGGCTGAGGTTCTTCAACCTCCGGTTCCGCACGACGAGGGTGGCCGACCGGACGCCGCCGGTGATTGTGGAGGGTCCGATCGCCCAGATCAGCGGGGGCAACGTGGTGGTCCGGTGGGTCACGGACGAGCTGTCCAACAGCCGGGTGGTCTATGCTAAACCTGCTGACTACAACCGTCCGGGGTTTGAAAGTGAGGTGTTCGATGCCCGGCTGGTGACCCGGCACACAGTGACCCTGGGAGGTCTGGACCTGGGGACTCATTACCTCTTCCGGTGTGTCTCATCGGACGCAGCCGGGAATACGGTCATCTCAGGGATCGGGCGGCGGTCGGGCAAGCCGGTGGAGGGGGGAGGGCTGGCCCTGCAGCCGCCGGGCGGGGACGGGAGCTTTGTGACTGCGCCTGAGGCGGACCGGCAGGCGCCGGTCATCCTGGCGGGGCCGACCGTGGCCGGGTCCACGTCCACGTCGCTGACCCTCGAATGGGCCACGGACGAGGCGTCGGACAGCTTCGCGGAATATGGGCCGGGGGAGCGGACGGTCAGCCGGGCCGAGGACGGGACGCCGGTGACCCGACACCGGCTGGTGCTCACCAAGCTGACGCCGGGTACGGCCTACACCTTCAAGGTGGGGTCGGCGGACCCGTCCCGCAACGGGCCGACTCGCAGCAAGCCGGCGGTGGGGTCCACGGCAGCGGAGGTGGATGTGTCGCCGCCGAGGATCCTGGGGGGCGCTGGGGTCTCCTACAAGAGCGACCGGCAGGTGATCATCCACTGGCTGACGGACGAGACGAGCAGTTCGCTGGTGCAATACGGGCAGGGGACACAGACGACGCAGGAACGGGCAGCCTCGGACCCGGTGACGGAACACCGCGTGACCCTGACGAACCTGTCTCCGAACACGGCCTACACGTTCCGGGCGGGGTCCCTCGACGCCTCCAACAACGGGCCGACGTGGACGCCTGTCCTGACGTTTACGACCGACCCCACGCCGGACACGACGCCGCCCCGGATTGTGGGGGACCCGAAGGTCCTGGCGGTGACGGACAGTGTGGCCACGGTGGAATGGCAGACGGACGAGCTGTCCGACAGCGCGGTCCGGTTCGGAACAACCGCGGCCACGCTGGACTTCAACGTGGGGTCGGCGGAGGCGGTGACGGCGCACCGGGTGGCGCTGACCAACCTGAGGCCGGCCACGACCTACTTTTTGCGGGCCAGCTCCATCGACCGGTCCGGCAACGGGCCGACGCTCAGCCCGGAGGGGGGGAGGACGGTCTCGTTCACCACGGCGGCAGGAAAGGACACGGTCCCTCCAGGGCAGGTGAAGGCCGTGCTGGGCCTGGCGGGCAGCCGGGTGGTGGCCCTGAGCTGGCCGTCCGGCCCGGAGCCGGACCTGGCTGGCTACAACGTCTACCGGGGGACGGGGGGCGAGGCGCTCCGGCTGGTGGCCTCCAACCTGACTTCGGCCAGGTTTGTGGACGAGGGGGTGACGGACGAGACGACCTACCGCTACGCGGTGACGGCGCTGGACCGGGCGGGGAACGAGGGGCCGAGGTCAGACGTGGCGTCGTTCACGCCGTCGGCCAGGAACGCGCCGACGGCCCCGGTCTTCCGGGGGGCGCAGGGGAAGCCGCTGACGCCGACCTTTGTGGTGGAGAACGCGACGACGCCCAGGGGGACGGCGCTGACCTACACCTTTCAGGTGTCGGCGCGGCAGGCATTTGCGGACGTGGTGGCCTCGGCGGTGGGGGTGAAGGAGGGGAACGAGTCAGAGGAGAAGGGGCGGACGGCCTGGACCATTACCCGCGAGCTGACGGACGGGGCGACCTACTATCTGCGCGTGCGGGCCAGCGACGGGGCGTTCGACGGGCCGTTTATGGCCCCCTATACCTTCCGCGCGGACGCGAAGGCCCTGGAGCGGCCCGGCGACTTCAACGGGGACCTGACGGTGGACTTTGAGGACTTCTTCGCCTTCGCCGGGGCGTTTGGGGAGAGGGCCACGGGGGACCTTGCGAAGTTCGACATGGTTAAAAATGGGGCGATCGACTTCGAGGACTTCTTCGCCTTCGCCGGGGTCTTCGGGAGGCGATACGAGAGGTAGCGTGCGGTCTTTTATCCCTTCGTCACGTCCCCTTTCGAACAGTCCACCGCGTATTCGTGCCTGAACCGGGAGGTCGCCACGCCCACCCGAAGCCTGTGCCTGGACTTCGGGTCTGACTGCGTCACGGCGAACCGGACATCCTCCTGCCCGGTCAGGGGCATCAGGAGGACGTGGAAGGCGAGCGAGCCGCCCCGCCGGACGAACCGCAGGTTCGTCCCGTCCTCCCGGTCCTGCCCCCAGGTGGACCGCCCCTCCAGCGGGAGGGCCATCTTGACCTTCGAGAAGCGCACCCCTTCGATCTGCTCCGGCTCGGACGCGGCGACGCACAGGCCCGGACTCACGGCCCGGCCCCGTCCCATCCTGAAATCGAGCAGGGGGGAGTTGAGGGTCCATTCATATTGATGCTCCCCGGACTTCGCGCTGAGGAGGTCCAGCAGGACGGCGTAGCCGCGCGACCGGTTGAGCAGGACGTACCGCCTGTGACCGACGCCCTGCTCTGCGTAGCCGGTGTGGGTCAGGCCCAGGAAGTCCACGTCCCCCTTTGTCTTCCAGAACAGGAGTCTCCCCCTTCGGCCCTTGATCGACGGGGCTGCGCCGTCCACGATCACCATGTTGTGAGCATAGGGGGTCTTGTACCACGTCTGATGAAGCGGGTCGTCGTAGGAGACGCCCCGGCCGCAGTCCACGGCCAGGGGGCGCCCGTCGGCCCACATCTGAAAGGCGAGGGCCTCGGCGTGGCTGTGGCCGCCCCCGTAAGGGCCGTAGTTGAGCGCGAAGTAGAGGTCGTCTTCTCTCCAGCCGCTGCGGACGATGATGAAGCCGGACTCCTTCCGGTGGTACGTGGGTCTGGCGGGGGCGCGGGGTTTGGCGATCTTTTTGACCCCCACCTCTCTGGCGACCTTTTTGATCTCCTTCCCGGGGGCCTTTGAGGCCCAGAGGAGTTCCGGCTTGCCCAGGACGAGGCCGGCCCTGAGGAACTGCCCCTGGGGGAGTTCATACTCCGAGTCGCCCACCGTGGGGCTGTGGCCGGAAGGGATCGTCATACTCACGGTCCAGGAGAGCATCCGGCCCACGGCGTCGCCGATCTTCCGCCGCTGGGCGCTCACCCCTCTGACCCCCGCCAGGCTCCGGTAGATGTCGAAGAAGCTGTCGGCCACGCCGAGGTGGTAGTGGGGCGCACGTTCTTTGTGGCAACCGTCCGCATACACATCTTGCCGGGTGTGGGCGACGACCCACTTCAGGCCGCGCTTCACCCAGCGGGTCGCGTCCCGGAACTCCGGGTAGGAGAGGCCGATCTTGAGGAGGCCGCTGTTGGCGTAGACCTGCCAGTTCCCGGCGGCGTAGGCGGTCTCGTACGCATACACCCACCTGCCGTGGCCCAGCATCGTCCTGAGCATGTGCAGATGAAACTCCGGCGAGGCGGCGGCCTCCGAGCCTATGGTGGTGAAGTAGAGGTTCGTGAAGGCGTGGGCCCTGGCCCCGCAGCCGAGTTCATACCAGATCACGTCCAGATGGGGGTGGTCCCCCTTCACCAGGTCGCGCTGCCGGTACCACTGCATGAAGATCTCCACGAAGGCCCTGGCGTACTTCTCGTCGCGGGTCAGGCGGTAGGCCGGGCCGAGCGGGGCGATCCAGCCGAAGTAGTGGAAGCCGTAGTTGGACGACCCGCCCAAGTTCCTCGAAAAGTCGATCTCCCCGTCGTACTGGATGCGGACGCCCCCCCAGCACTTGATGTCCCTGGCCACGATCAGGTCCGCCTCCCGGAGGACATTCTCCCGGTCCAGGTCCCCACGCCATCCGGCCTCCTCGACCTCCTCCTCTTTCACCCGGTTGGCCAGGTGGTCCCGCCACGCCGCGCCTGCGGCCAGGTAGTCTTTCTCCTGAACAGCGGACTTTACGCCTTCGAGGCCGGGCAGGTCGAGCCTCAGCGAGGTGAACAGGTCCGCGTCCGTGATGTGCTTGATCTTCCGGTCCAGGTATCGCTTGTTCATGAGGGTTTTCTTTCTGTGGTTCTGATTTTTGGGCTTACCGGCATCACAATCCCATTCTCGCCGCCCAGCATCTCGCCCTTTCCCATCAGGAACCACCGCCCCGTCAGCGCGCCGGTGACGGCGTCCAGCTCGTCGTTCGTGGCGTCGTCCGCGATGCCTTTGATTTTCATGCCTCTCAGGCCCGCCCGCAGCCCCTCCAGGTCGTGCTGCTTGCGGGGGAGGCCCCAGACGTCCTGCGCCGCGCCGGGGAAGCACTCGACGGCCCGGAACCCCATCGCCTCGATCTCCGCCCGGAGCTTCATGCCACGCTCCGTCAGCGCGCGCATCGGGCCGAGGGTGATCGGGAAGAAGCGGAGGCCCCGGCGCTGCAACTCCCGGTCGCACCTCCGATAGTGTTCTTTGTTCCGGTCGTGGATGGTCCTGCGCCCGGCGGGGAGGGTGAGGGGCGCGTCGATAGGGACGAGGGCGGGCCGCGCCTCGCGGACCAGGGCGAGGATCTCGTCGTCGCTGTACAGGACATGCGTCTGTGCCCTCAGGCCGCGCAGGACGCAGACGCCGGTGGGCCGGCGAGGGGAGCCGGCGAGATCCACGCCGACGACGACAAGAGGATTACGCTTTGACATAGACTAAAACCCCTCCTCCTCCGGCTGTCGATACCGGAACAGGCGGTGAAACAGTCGAATCTCGTAGGGGAGTCCGTAGACCTCCGCCGCATAGCGCCACCTGCCGAGGGCCTTCAGGAGCCGGCGCTGGTAAGGCCGGAGGCGGAGGTCCGAGACGGTGGGGTAGACGGCGTTCAGCACGGACTCGAAGTCGGCGATCTTCGAGATGTGCCGGGGCTTGAGCCAGGGGGTGCGGGGGTCCCGACGGAGGTCCAGGCCCCTCCATTCGGGCCGCAGCCAGTCCTCCAGCCGCTCCGGGTAGGCAAAGCCCTCCTGAGAGGCCGCGTCGAACAGGTCGGAGCCGGGCGTCGGGACCGGCGCGTAGACGTAGAGGATGATCTCCGAGTCCGGGTTGCGGCGCTTGACTTCCCGGATGAACCGGACCTCCCGGTCGATCTCTGCGCCCACGCCCTCAGCCGGCCCTCCCAGGACGAACGAGAACTCCGGGAGGATATCATGCTGGCGAAACCTCTCCGCAAGGTGGAGGACGGTCTCTCCGGTCTGCGTCCCGCCCTTGTTCATCTGCCGGAGACGCTCGGTGGAGCCGGACTCCGCGCCCATAAAGACCATCCGGCACCCGGCGCGGCGCATCGTGGAAAGGACCTCGTCCGGGTAGTTCAGGAGGGTATCGGGCCGGCCCTCGCCCCACCAGGAGACCCGGAGGCCCCGGCGCAGGACCTCCCCGGAAAACTCGTAAACACGCTTAAAGGACGTGAAGAAGTTGTTGTCGCAGAATTGAATGGCGTCCACGCCAAAGTTCCTGACGACGTGCTCCACGTCGTCGGCCACGAGCCGGGCGCTCCGGCCCAGCCAGCCCCCTTCGTAGATCGGGACCACGGCGCAGAAGCTGCACTGAAAGGGGCAGCCGTAGCTGGTGTGCATGGAGGTCGTGCGCTCGCCGAGGTAAGAGCGTCCCAGGTATTTACTCATGTCGCCGATGCGAGGGTAGGGCCAGGGGGGGAGGGCGTCGGGATGGGTCATCGGCTGGCGCGCCGGATTGTGGACGGGTCGATCGCCGTCCATGCAGGAGAGGCCGGGGATGTCCCGGCCATCGCCGTCGCGCCTGAACGAGTCCATCAGTTCGAGGAACGAGACCTCCGACGGCCCCCGCAGGACAAAGTCCACCAGGCCGGAGCGCAGGACGACGTCAGGGTGGTTGGACGGGAAGTAACCGCCCCAGACGACCCGGAGGTTCGGGAAGGTCTGCCGGAGGGCGCGGGTGAGCGGGATGGCCTCGTGGAGCTGTGGACCGGGCATGACCGTGATGCCCACAGCAGAAGGCTGCTCTGAGGCGACGATCTCCGGGACCTGCCGGACGGGGTCGGACAGGAAGTTGCCGTCCAGGATGCGGTAGTCGAACCGGCCCTCCAGCGCCGAGCCGAGGGCCAGGAGGGACATGGGGACGCGGTGCCTGGAGCGCGCGCTGCGGGGGTTGTAGAGGAGGAGGTCCATGGGAAGAATAAACCGAACCGGGGAAACGGCGAAACGGAGAACCGGGGACGGCCCTTCCCCTACACCCCCCAGAATCGGAGAGGCGGAGAACCGGGGAACCGGGGAAAAGAATCTCTCCGTTTCCCCGGCTCACCCTTCCCCGTTTCTGGATTTCATAGAGCGGTCGTGCAGGCGGGAGAGGGCCAGGATCGACAGGGCTGCGCCGAGGAGGGCCATGAGCATGTCCTGGTGAGGGTCCCAGACGTCCCCCTGAAGGCCCAGCCACTCCTGCCCGCTCTCCGGGTAGAACAGGATGACCACCCACCACTCCAGCAACTCCCAGAACGCGCTGACGGCTAAGCAGACGCTGATGCAGAGGAAGCCGAGCATTTTGCCTCGCTTCAGGTCCATCTTGCGGAGCAGGACCTCTCGGGTGACGATTGCCGGCGTGAACCCCTGGAAGAAGTGGCCCACCCGGTCGAAGTGGTTTCGGGCAAGTCCGAGAACATCTCGCAACCAGTTGAACAGCGGCATCTCCGCGTAGGTGTACTTCGCGCCCGTGGCCAGCACGGCGAAGTGGAGGCCCACCAGGAGATAGGCCAGGCCGGAGAACTGGAACCGCCGATAGATCAGCGCGAGCGCGACCACGCCGACGATCCCCACGTATATCTCAAACAGCCAGACCTTGTAGTCGAAGGGCCGGATGAGGGACCAGGCCGTGACGAGGGCGCAGAAAATGACCAGGCGTAGGATGGGATTTCCTCTGTCCATGCGGTTCAAAATCGCTCGTAAACGCTCAACCCGGCCTTCAGGCGCTGGAGGGCCTCGTAGCCGCGCACTTCCAAGGGGAGGCCGTAGCGGTGGCGGCGGATGCGCCAGCGGGCCGAGGGGCCGAGGACGCCGAGCGCGAGGCGGTGCCGAAAGGTGTGGGGGTGTTCCCCGACGCGCACCTGGGGGTAGCCGAACCGGAGGTACTGCCGGATGGCCTGCAACCGGCGGTGCGCGGCCCCGTTCAGCCAGGGGAGGACGGTCAGGCGGGGGTAGAAGTCGATCCACTCCTCCAGCGTTCTGGGAGGGTCGAGGCCCAGCGCGATGGACCTGGGCCAGAGGGGGGAGCCGGGGTAGGGGGTGAAGAGGTTCGTGTAGCAGTCCGCCCGGTCGTAGCGGACGTGGATCTCCCGGATGAGGTCCACGGTCATCCGGAGGTCCTCCTCCCGCTCGTCCGGCAGCCCGAAGATGAACCCGAAGCTCGCCCGGATGCCCGCCTGCTTGCACCGGTCCACGGCCTCCAGGGTGCGGGCCACGTCGGATTTCTTCTCGATGGACCGGAGGACCTCGTCGGACCCCGACTCCGCGCCGAAGTGGACGCGGGAGAGGCCGGACCGGGCGTACATCCGGGCCTGTTCGGGGGACAGCCTGGCCCACGAGTCCGCGCGGTCCTGGATGTACCATTCAAACCGGAGGCCGGACCGGAGGAACCCCTCCGCGATCCGGAGGGACCGGTCCATGAACGCGAAGTAGATGTCGTCGATGAGGCCGAGGAGGCGGATGTGGTATTTCCGGACAAGGTACGTGACTTGATCCACGACCACCTCCGGCGGCAGGACGTCCAGGTTTCGGCCGTAGACCGAGGCGTTGGAGCAGTAGGAGCAGTTGTAGGGGCAGCCGTGGCTGGCGCTGTACATGACCCAGCGGAGGCCCGTGGCCCGCTCGTAACGGTCGTAGTCGATCAGGTCGTAGCCCGGCATCCGGTCGGGCAGGTGCGCCACGCCGGTGTAGGGCCTGGGCGGGCCGTGGAGGATCTCCCCATCCTTTTTGTAGAGGATGCCCGGCAGCCCGTCGAGGGGATCGCCGCTCTCCAGCCGGTGGACGAGTTCCCGGAAGGTGACCTCCCCCTGCCGGAGGACGACGACGTCCACGAAGTCGGCCTGCAGGGTCTGCTCGGGCAGGATGGAGGGGTGCCAGCCACCCAGGACGATGGGGAGGTGAGGGTAGCGCGCCCTGGCCGCCCGGCCCACGGCGAGGGTGTCCCGGATCATCGGGCCGGTGATCAGGGAGATGCCCAGGCAGACCGCCCCGTCCAGCCGGGAGAGGACCTCCTCCACAAAGTTCGGCTCGATGGCCGAGTCCACGATCTCGACCCGGTAGCCCTCCCGGACAAGCGGGCCGGCAATGGCGATCAATGCCAGGGGCGGGGAGGCCTCCCGGCTGGCGTAGGAGGGGAAGAAGAGGACGACTTTTTTAGGCATAAAGCACAGGCTACTTTATCAACTCGATGACCCGAAACGTCGCCGGCTCGCGGCTTCTGCGCATTCTGGCCAGCAGGGGCCGGAGTCCCCAGCGGAGGCCGTAGCGGGGCCTGCGTAAACGGACCTGAAGGCCGAGTTCGGAGGGCCAGTTCTGGACCTGGTCAAACGTCAGGTAACCCGGGCCGGGCTGCTCCCAGGTCTCTATGCGGAACTCGCGGGTGAGGCGGTCCCGCATCTCCCGCATCATCTCATCCCCGCTCTGCGCGGAGCAGTAGATCGGGCTGTCCGCGATGAGGATGCGTCCCCCGGAGGAGAGGACGCGGGTTGCGGAGCGGAGGGCCGCGCCGGCGTCCGGGGCATAGTGGAGGCTCGCGTTGAAGACCGCCGCGTCGAACGTCCCGTCCGGGAAGGGGAGGCGCTCAAATTCGGCCAGGACGCAGAGGAAAGGGAGCAGGTAGTGGGTGGCTGCGCCGAGGCCGTCGGCCTCGTCCGCCGAGAGGTCCACGGCGCAGACCGCAAACCCCATCTCCTTAAGGCGATAGGAGAGCCAGCCGTTCCCCGCGCCCAGGTCCAGGACGCGGGGAGGGCCTCCATCCGGCCTTTGAAGCCCTCTCAGCAACTGCTTGAGGCAGAAGAAACTCCGGCTTCTGATGCGCCAGAGGTCGGGGAACCGCTCCGTGAGGTCCCGGAAGGGCAGGGCCGCATAGTACGCGGGGTCCGCGCTGCCCCACCCCTCGGCGCACCGGACGGCGGTGTAGTGCGCGAGGAAGGGGGCGAGGGCCTCCCGCCGCGCCGGGTCGATCAGGTTGCAGATGCCCGCCCGCCGCGCGAAGGTCAGGCCGTCCGCCGGACAGGTCAGCGACTCCCCGTCCTGTCGGAGGGGACCGAGGCAGCGCGGACAGGCCACCGCGTCTATCAGCGGCCGTGCCTGGGGTTGCCTCAAAAGATCTCCCAGGACGACAGCGCGATGCCCAATGTCAGGAAGAACTGCGCTGTCGTATGTCTCTGGTGAAAGATAAACATGGGCTGAAAAGCCAGATCGAAGGCAGCGGAGTGGGACACCCGCAGGCGCAGACCCGCTTTTGGGGCGATAACAAATCCCCTTTGCGCATCTGACGATGAGGCGCCCGAACCGGAGGGGGGACTTTTCAGGATGTCCACTGAACGTCCGACCCAGGCGCCCGGCTGGGACTGAGGCGTGGGTCGAATCTGAGGGGAGGTCGCCCGGATCGTCTCTCTCGCCACCCCCGCCCGTAAAGACAGGTAACCCGTCAGGGGGCGCGGATTTCCGAGCGTCCTCCCTGTCGTGGCCCGGATACCCCCGACAGCGGTGATCTGACTGCCGCTGCTCTTGGCAAATGCGGAGAGCGCGTCCTCTCGAAGGAAAAAGTGGGCATAGAGAAGCTCCGCCTCCGCACCCAGGTACCTGAGAAACCCGACGCTCGCAGCGAGTTGCAGGGCAGGGCTGTTTCCGACGACGTTCCGGTCGGCGCCTGTGGGCAGGAAGACGCCGCCGCCCACGATCCCTGACACCTCCGCAGGGATCTGCGCGGACGACTTTCCCGCCAGCCCGGAGCAGACCAGCGCCGCAAAGACAACCGCACATGTCCTTCTTTTCATTTAAGCCTCCTGATCCTGGGTTAATTCCCCGGCCTGGTTCATCTTTGCCCTAAAGATTAAAGAAAGATCGCCTCCTGCGCAAGCGATAACTGTTCCCGGACCTTCTGCGCACTTTCGGCTTGACGAACGGAATGAATGTGCGTATTATATCTGGACCTTTGAGCAGCCGGGCAACCCTGACGCGAAAACAGAGGAGCACAGCATGCGTGCGTGTGGGAGACACTTCAGGTGGGGGACGGCTATACTGGCCTTTTGTGCAGTGTTCTGTCTGGGACCGGCGGCCTTTGCCGATCCGCGCATCGAGGTGACAGGGGGCGCGCCGACCTTCCGGGACGCGGCGCTGAAGTTCGCGGCATTGCAGACGGCCCCGGTGAGGATCCAGTCGTTCTCGCCGTCCTCTGCACAGCTCTCCGTCGCCGTGGGGGACACCCTGCGCTTCAGCGTGACGGCCACGCCCCCGCCCGGCGCAACGCTGACCTATCGCTGGCGGGTGGATGGGAGGGTGGACTCCGTAGCCACGACGAGCCAGTTCGTCTTCGTGGTGAAATCCTCGACTTCGGCCACCGCCTCCGTGTCGGCCTCCGTGTCAGACGGACAGTCGACGGCAGAGCAGGCGTGGTCCGTTTCCGTAAGGGGGGTGAGTCTGGCCTCGGACTTTGACGGGAATGGGGCGGTGGATTTCGACGACTTTTTCGCCTTCGCCGTCGCCTTCGGGAAGAAGCAGGGCGAGGCGGCGTATGAGGCAAAGTATGACCTGAGCAAGAACGGGGCTATCGATTTCGACGACTTCTTCATCTTCGCCGACGACTTCGGCAAGAAGACGAGGTAGGTAAGGCGATCATCCTCCAGCTCAGGTCTTCGATGAAAATTCTCTCCTGGCTCACCCCGGCGCTGATCGCCCTCCTCGCCTGCCGCGCGGAGGCGGTCAGCGTCTCGGGCCGCTTCACGACGGCGGCCTACACCTTCGAACGGGAAGCGCCGGACTCCCTGAGCGCCGGTCAGTTCCGCGTCTATCAGACGGGGGCGCTGACGCTGCGGGGACTCGGCGACCCCCGGCTCTCCTTCCAGACCTCCCTCCGGACCTCCCTCGACCTCCTCCATCGGGCGGGGAACGACCCGTCCACCCGCGTCCAGCACGCCCACTTCCGATGGGCCGGGGAGCGCCTCACCCTCACGCTGGGCCGGCAGTTCGTCGCAGCCGGGGCCGGCACGGGCACGCTCGACGGGGGGCGGGTGAGCCTCCGGCTGCGGGACTACGCCACCGTGGACCTCTACGCCGGGGGGCTCGCCCCGCTGGGCCGGTCGAAGGTCTTTGCCGGGTGGGACGACGGCCACATGATGGGCGTCCACGTGGTCTCCTCAAAATCCTCTCGCACGACCGTCGGGGTCAGCTTCTACCGCCGGACGCGGCGGGTGACCCCCTACCTGAGCGCCGCGGGGACGGGCTATCCGGACTCCCTCTGGGCCGACCGGGTCGTTCGAAACGGGACCTTCGAGGTGCGCCCCAATGCCCTCGAACAACAGATGCTCGGCCTCGACGCCCGCCAGTCCTTCGCGGCGTGGACGCTCTATGGGAGGCTCGACGCCAGCGCGGCGGCGCGCCTCCGGGTCCGCCGGGGGGAGGCCTCCCTGCGCTACGGCGGCGACCGGGTGACATTTTCCGGGGAGTACCTCTACCGGACGCCCTGGACGCCGGCCAACAGCATCTTCAGCGTCTTCACGCAGCGGGCCAATCACGAGGTCTCGTGGCGCGGGGACTACCGCCTCAGTCACCTGTTCGGCCTGTTCGGGGAGTTTACCCACCTCTTCTTCGACGGGCGGAGGGGGCGCCGGGCCAGCGCGGGCGCGGCGGTGGGAAACGGCTACGTGACCTACAGCCTGCGCCGGGGACACGGGGGCGTGTCCGACGGCATCGGCGGGGACGTCCGGCAGCGCCTGACGGGCCGGGCCTGGGTGAGCGCCGGGGCGCACTTCTCCTCCTTCCGCTACGAGGACGGCATCGGCCCCCGGAGCACGGCCTTCAGCGTGACGCTTGGCCTTCACGTCCGCCCGGTGAAATACCTGTCCATCGACCTCGAAGGGCAGGACATGGCCCAGCGTCTCAGGACGCCGACCCTCCTGAACCCGTTTCCCGGCCTCCGGAACGACGTCCGTCTTTTCTTCAGGGCCAGCGCGTGGTTTTTCAGCAGCGGATCACCCATGCCTATGGAGTAAGTATGAGACTCATCCCGAAAGAAGAGAAATTTTTCGACGAGTTTGAACAGGGCACCAGCACGCTCGTGGAGGCGGCAAATCTGTTGTTGGGGCTCCTGAAGGACTTTCAGGACGTCCCCAGGAAGGTGGCGGCCCTCAAGGACCTGGAGCACCGGGTGGACGGCCTGGTCCGGGAGACGACGGAGCGCATGAACCGGACGTTCATCACCCCCTTCGACCGGGAGGACATCCACGCCCTGATCTCTCAGATCGACGACGTGGCCGACTTCATCGAGGGCACGGCGGATCGCATCCTCCTGTATCGCGTGCAGGCGTCCAGGCCGGAGGCCGTGGCCCTGGCCGAGATCATCGTGCAGGCCACCACCGCCACCCACGAGACGGTGGCGAGGCTTCGGGACCTGAAAGGGGCGGGGGACATTCTCCGGCGATGCGGCGAGATCAAGAGCCTGGAGGAGGCAGGGGACCGGGTCCACCGGGAGGCCGTGGCGCAGCTGTTCGAGAAGGAGAAGGACCCCATCACCCTGATCAAGTGGAAGGAGATCTTTGAAAACCTGGAGGAGGCCATAGACCGGTGCGAGGACATGGCCGAGATCATCGAGGGCATCGCCCTCAAACACGCGTGACGGGGAGGCCATGCTGAGTCTGGTCATTCTGATCATCGTCATCGCCCTCATCTTCGACTTCATCAACGGGTTCCACGACGCGGCCAACTCCGTGGCCACCATCGTCTCCACGCGGGTGCTCTCGCCGAAGTACGCCGTGATCTGGGCGGCGTTCTTCAATTTCATCGCCGCCTTCGGGTTCGGCGTGAACGTGGCGAAGACCATCGGCAAGGGGGTGGTGGTCCCGGCGGGGGTCAACGAGCAGGTGATCCTCTGCGGCCTGATCGGGGCGATCGCCTGGGACCTGATCACCTGGTATTACGGCCTGCCGACGAGTTCCTCGCACGCCCTGATCGGCGGCCTGGCCGGGGCGGCGGTCGCGAAGGCCGGGATGGCGGTCCTCATCCCGACGGGTCTCTATAAGATCGGGCTGTTCATCGTGCTCTCCCCGCTGATCGGCATGGCGCTGGGGCTGGGGCTTATGGTCGGCGCGTCGTGGGCCTTCCGGAGGTCTGTCCCCAGCCGGGTGGACGGCTACTTCCGCCGGCTCCAGCTCGTGTCAGCGGCCCTCTACAGCTTCGGCCACGGCGCGAACGACGCGCAGAAGACGATGGGGATCATCGCCCTGGTCCTGTTCACGTCGGGGTACCTGGGGCCGGAGTTTCACGTCCCCACCTGGGTGATCCTCTCGGCGCACGCGGCCATTGCCCTGGGCACCCTCACCGGAGGGTGGCGGATCGTCAAGACGATGGGCATGGGCATCACGCGGCTGAAGCCCATCGGCGGGTTCTGCGCGGAGACCGCCGCCGCCACCTCCCTGATCGGGGCCTCGGTCGCGGGCATCCCGGTCAGCACGACCCACACGATCACCGGGGCGATTCTGGGAGTGGGGGCCACGGTCCGTCTCTCGGCGGTCCGGTGGGGGGTGGCGGGTCGGGTGATCATGGCGTGGGTGCTCACGATCCCCGCCTCCGCGGGCATCGCCGCAGCCTGTTATCTCCTCTTACAGATATTCTGAAGAGCATGAGACCCAGACTCTGCCTCCTCCTCTCCCTGCTCTCCCTCCTCGGCTTCGCCGGCCTGTCCCGGTCGCGTGAGACGCCTCCCATCACCATCCCGGAGGAGGACCGGAGCCGGCTGATCAAGTTCTCCCACAAATACCACCTGACGGAGATCGGGGCGAAGTGCACGGACTGCCACACCGCAGCCGCGGGGAGCGACCGGGCGACGGACCGGCTGCTCCCGAAGAAGGCGGACTGCGCCCAGTGCCACGACGTGGAGGACAAGGGCGACTGCCAGAAGTGCCACGCGGACACGACCCGCCTGGTCGACTTCCGGAACCCGGAGCGCGTGATCGACTTCCCGCACCGGTTTCACCTCGAAAAGGTGGGGCTGGTCTGCGTGGCCTGCCATATGGGGCTGGAGGGGGTCGATTACGCCTCGCGGGCCAACTGGCCGGGCATGGACGACTGTCTGGCGTGTCACAACAACCTGAAGGCCCCGTTCGACTGCGAGAACTGCCACCCGAAGGTGGAGGTCATCCGCCCGCAGACGCATCGCGCCAATTTCATTCACGAACATAAGGAGCACGTCCGGTCCCAGGCCATGCCCTGCGCCAAGTGCCACGAGGAGGGCTACTGCCAGGAGTGCCACCTGGGCGCGCGTCTGACGGAGCTGAAGTCCCCGGCGGACCGGGCCGCGTCGTCCGGGCCTCAGGACCGGGGGCGCGTGACGCAGATCCTCCAGCGGCAGCACGAGCTCAACTACCGCTTCACGCACCCCCTGGACGCGGTCGGGAAGGAGCGGCAGTGCGCGACGTGCCACGACGCAAAGGCGTTTTGCGCGGACTGCCACCGGGCGATGGGCGCGGACGACCGCCGCCTGAAGCCCGTCTGGCACGGGGATGTGGGGGGGCCGTGGGTGCTGGGCCGCGTGGGGAGCGGGGGCCGGCACGCGGAGTGGGCCAGGAGGGACATCGAGCGGTGCATGTCCTGTCACGATGTGGAGGGGGCGGACCCCACCTGTCTGCAATGCCACGTGGACTTCGACGGCAGGCGGGGGACGGACCCGAAGACGCACGACCGCCACGCCGGGCAAGACGACGACTGGGGCTTTCACGAGGACCCCGGCGCGGTCTGCTTCACCTGCCACGCGAGCACGAAGCGGGCCGGGGCCGGGTTCTGCGGGTACTGTCATGGGGCGAAGTGAAGGCAAAAGGCGAAAGGCGAAAGGGAGAAAGGGGGAATGGGGGAGTGGGGGAGGTTTTCTTTCTCCCTTTCCCCCACTCTCCCTTTCCGGGGGAGGCAGGGGGTTGGGTTTCATCTTCGCCTTGCTTCTCCTGTCCTGCGCCTCGCCTCACAATCCCGTCTCCTTCAAGCCCGCGCCCGTTGAGCCGGGGGGCGGGGCGCTCGCGGCCTATTACGACCTGGACGTGCAGCGGGTCTTCGACCGGTCGTGCGGGCGGGGGTGCCACGAGGTGGACCCGCGCGCAGGGCCTCAGATCGGGGCGAGGCAGACCGGCCTGGTCCTGACTTCGGACCGCGCCTACGAGTCCCTGTTCGGCCCGGACGGGAGCAAGAACGGGCCGCTCGTGCTGCCCGGCCGCCCGGAAGACAGCGTCCTGATCTGGAAGATCGAGACCGCGCCGTCGGTCTCTCAAAAACGCTTTGGCCGGCGGATGCCGGCGGCGGTGCGGGGGGAGGGGCTGGTGGACGGGGAGCCGCTCTCCGCGCAGGAGATCGCCCTCATCCGGGCCTGGATTTCGGCCGGGGCGCGGAAGACGGCCGTTCCCTCTCTGCCGGCGGTCAGCGGGGCCTCCTCGGTGGACGCCCGCACCGTGGAGGTGACGTTCGGGGACCCGATCGAGGGGGCGGCGCCCGACCTGGCCCGCCGCTACAGCGTCGCGGGGGGAGGGCTGGAGGCGCTGTCCGCCGCCGTGACCGGACCCCGGACGGTCCGTCTCATCACGTCCGCGCAGCAGCCGGGGGTGACCTACACCCTGTCGGTCTTCGGCGCGAGGGGGGGGCCGGCGACGTTCCGATTCACCCCCTCCGCGCTCCAGGTCGTCCGGGCGGCCTCCGTGGACAGCATAACGGCGGACGTGACCTTCAGCGAGCCGGTGGAGGCGTCCTCCGCCGCGCAGCCGGGCCGGTACGCCATTGCGGGCCTGACCGTGCAGTCCGCGACACTCCGGGCGGCGGACGCGGTCCGGCTGAGGACCTCGCCCCAGCAGCCGGGGACGACCTACACGGTGATCGTGTCCGGGGTGCAGAGCCTCAAAGGGGGCGCAATCCAGGCCGGGCAGGGGGATCGGGCCACCTTCCGCTACGTCCCTCCGGCCTCGTTCAGCCGGGACGTGCAGCCGATCTTCAACGCGAACTGCGCGTTTTCGGGCTGCCACGCCGGGCAGGATGCGCCCTACGGTCTCCGGCTGGAGGCGGGTCTGTCCTACAAGGGCATGGTGGATGTGTCCAGCGGGACCAGGCCGTCCGTGAGCCGGGTGAAGCCGGGGGACCCGGACAACAGCCTGCTCGTCCAGAAGCTGGAGGGCGCTCCCGGAGTCGGCTCCCGCATGCCGCTGGGCGGCGGGGCCCTGCCCGACGCGGACATCCAGACGATCCGGGCCTGGATCGCGGCGGGAGCGAAGGACAATTAATCCGCAGATTTCGCAGATTTCGCAGATAGTTCATGATCTGTGTAATCTGCGTAATCTGCGGATGGGCCTTATGATCATGCCTCCAAAAATCCTCGTCGTGGACGACGAGCCCGATATCCTTGACGTGCTGCGCTACAACCTGGAAAAGGCGGACTTCGGGGTGCTGACCGCCCAGGATGGGGAGCGCGCCCTGGAGATCGCCCGGTCGGAGCGCCCGGCCCTGGTCGTGCTGGACCTGATGCTGCCCGGCATCGAGGGGGAGGAGGTCTGCCGGCTGCTCAAGCAGGACGAGGCGACCCGGTCGATCCCGGTCCTGATGCTCACCGCCAAGGGGCAGGAGGTGGACCGGATTGTGGGGCTGGAGCTGGGCGCGGACGACTACGTGGTGAAGCCGTTCAGCCCGAGGGAGATCGTCCTGCGCGTGCGGGCGATCCTCCGGAGGGCCCAGCCGGAGGCCGAGCCGGAGGGGGTGATGCAGATCGGCCCCCTGACCGTGGATGTCACCGGACATCGGGCCTCCCTGAGCGGCCTCTCCCTCGACCTGACCGCCACCGAGTTCAAGCTCCTCACGACGTTCCTCTCCCGGAGGGGCCGCGTGCAGTCCCGGGACGACCTGCTCCACGCCGTGTGGGGCTACGACTACGCGGGCTACGGCCGGACGGTGGACACGCACATCCGCCGCCTGCGGGAGAAGCTCGGGGAGGCGGCGGACATGATCGAGACGGTGAGGGGGGTGGGCTACAGGTTCAGGAAAGATGCGTGAACATGAGCGACGTGACACAGACCAGAAGGGCTTTCATCCGCCTGGTCGCCGGAGGCGTCGTCGGGGGGCGGGAGCTGATCGCGGCGCCCGGGGCGTCTCCCGCGCGCTACGTGGTCGCGAACGACCAGGACGTGTCCCCCGACGACGAGCGGTTCTGGCGCGTGGTGCGGGACCAGTTCCCTCTGAGCCGGGACCGGACCTACCTGAACAACGGTACCATGGGTCCCTCCCCCTACGTGGTCCTGGAGGCCGTCAAGAGCGCCCTGACCCAGATCGACGCCTCCGGCGAATACGCGGGGTGGGAGGCGGCGCGCCCCCGCCTGGCGAAGTTCGTGAACGTGGACGAGGCGGAGGTCTCCCTCACGCACAACGTCACGGAGGGGATCAACGTCGTGGCCTGGGGCCTGCCGCTCAGGCGGGGCGACGAGGTCCTCATGACCACCCACGAGCACGTCGGGAACGCGCTGCCCTGGCTCAACCGCGCCCGGCGCGACGGCCTGGTCATCAGGGCCTTTCCGCCCGCCCCCACCGCTGACGAAAACCTCACCCGCATCCGAGACCGGATCACCCCCAGGACGCGCGTCCTGGCCCTCCCGCACATCACCTGCACGACAGGACAGGTGCTCCCCGTCAGAGAGATCGCCAGGCTTGGCCACGAGAAGGGGCTGTTCGTCCTCTTCGACGGCGCGCACGGGCCGGGCATGCTGAACCTCGACCTGAGGGAGATGGGCTGCGACTTCTATGCCACGTGCGGCCACAAGTGGATGTGCGGCCCCAAGGGCACCGGCTTTCTCTACGTCCGGAAGGAGCTGTTAGACGTCTGCGAGCCGCTCTGGGTGGGCGGCCATTCGGACGCCGGATGGGACCTGACGACCGACCCGCCGGAGTTCAGGGGGTTTGTCCCCACGGCGCACCGCTACGACTTTGCGACCCAGAACGCGGCCCTCTACCTGGGTCTGGCCGCTGCCGTGGACTTCCTCCATCACGTCGGGATGGAGAACATCCTCAGGCGATGCGGCGGCCTGGCGGCCCATCTGCAACAGGAACTTCTGAAGCTGGGCGACCGGGTCGAGATGCTCACCCCCATCGAGGACCGCTCCAGGGGGTTCATGGTCGGCTTTCGCCTGAAGAACGCGCCGCACGACAGGTTTCAGGCTTATGCGGCGGAGAAGAGGTTCCGCATCCGGACGGTGGGAGAAGCGCACCTCAACTCCATTCGCATCTCGACCCATCTCTACAACAATTATGAAGAGATAGACCGCTTCTTAGAAGTCGTTCGAGAGGTGGCGTAGTCGTGCGCACGCGCATCCACTGGAAGCTGATGGTCACCTACGCGCTCGTCATCGCCGCGGTGATCCTCGTCATCGACCTCTACGCGGGGGCGCGGACGCAGCGCGAGGAGGTGGACCGCATCCGGCGGGACCTGACGACCCAGGCGCGCCTGGCCGCCGCCTGCGTGGCCCTGCGCCTCGGCCAGGGCGGTCCTCCTGACGCCGTCGCCGACGGCCTCGGCCTCCTCACGGGCGTCCGGGTGACGCTCATCGACCGGTCCGGGGCGGTGATCGGGGACTCCGAGGTGGAGGGCCCCGCCCTTGCCGGGGTTGAAAACCACGCCGGCCGTCCCGAGGTCGTGCAGGCGCTCGCCGACGGGGTGGGGTCCGATGTCCGGCGCAGCGCCACGGTCGGGGTCGATCTGCTCTATGTGGCCCTGCTCGCCCCCGACAGCTTGCAGGCCGTCCGGGTGGTCCGGCTGGCCGCGCCGCTCACGGACGTTCAGAAGATCCTCGATCAGATCCGCAACACCCTCCTCATCGCCTCGCTCTGGGGCCTCCTCCTCTCCCTCGTCCTCTGCTACGGGGCCTCCTACGTCATCTCCAGACCCATCCGCGCGATGACCTCTGTGGCCCGCGACATGGCCAGGGGGGACTTCTCCGCCCGCGCCTATGCGCCCTCTTCGGACGAACTCGACAGCCTGGCCAGGGCGCTCAATGAGATGTCCTCCCAGCTCAAGGCCCGGATCGACCAGATCACGGAGGAGAAGTCCCTGCTGGAGGCCGTCCTGGCCTCGGCCACCGAGGGGATCCTGGTGACGGACGAGCGCGGGGCCGTCCTCTCGGCCAACGCGGCGCTGCGCGACCTGTTTCAATCGCCCCCTGCGTCGCCGGTGGCGGGGAGGCCCTCCATCGAGGTCGTCCGCAACCCGGACGTCCAGGACGCCATCGAGCGGACGCTCCGGTCGGGGGAGGAGACCGTGCGGGAGGTCGCGCTGCTCAGCCCGGCGGAGCGACACGTGGAGGCGCACTTCACCCCGATCCGGCTCCACGGCGCGGTCATCGGGGCTGTGGGCATCTTCTACGACGTGACGGAGATGCGCCGCATGGAGCGGATGCGGAGGGACTTCGTGGCCAACGTCTCGCACGAACTCCGGACGCCCCTGACGGCCATCAGGGGGTGCGCGGAGACGCTGGCGTACGGGGCCCTCTACGACCGGGACGCGGCCCACCGGTTCGTGGGGACGATCCAGAGCCACGCGGGCCGGCTCTCCGCCCTGATCGACGACCTGCTGAACCTCTCCCGCATCGAGTCGGGGGCGCAGGAGGTCCGGCGCGTCTCCCAACCCATCCGGCCGGTCATTCAGAGCGCCGTCCAGGTCGTGGCGGCGGCGCAGAAGAGGATTGACGTTCAGACGGACGTCCCCGACGGCCTCCCGGACGTGCCCTGCGATGAGACGCTGATCGAACAGGCGCTGGTCAACCTGCTCGACAACGCCGTCAAATACACGCCGGAGGGGGGGAGGATAGGCATAGAAGCCAGGCTCGTGCATGAGCAGAACGAAACGGAGAAACGGAGAAACGGAGAAACGGAGAAGAAAGGAAAAAGCGAAAGGGAGAGTGGGAGAGTGGGAGAGTGGGAGAAAGATTCTTCCCCCATTCCCCCATTCTCCCATTCCCCCACTCCGGGGGGGAGGCGGTGGGTGGAGGTGGCGGTGGCCGACACCGGCATCGGCATCTCGCCGGAGCACCTGCCCCGCGTCTTCGAGCGGTTCTACCGGGTGGACCGGGCGAGGTCGCGGGCGCTGGGGGGGACGGGTCTGGGCCTCTCGATCGTGAAGCACATCGCCGAGGCGCACGGCGGATCGGTGCGGGCGGAGAGCGAGGTGGGGAAGGGGTCGGTCTTCAAAATCCTGCTGCCGGTCGACGGCTGACCGCGCCTGAGCGTCTTTTCGGGGGTCTCCTCTCCGGCGCCTTTCTCTTGTAACCTTCTTCCCTCTGTTTCGTCTCTATTTCATACAGGCACACCGGGCGACATCCTCAGGGTATGGGGACCGCGCAGGCGAGAGTGCCCGCGGGTCGCCCGTGATGCCGGGTTAGCCACCCGCGCTCCCGGAACTCAGGCAGGCGTAACCAGGAGCCAATTACGTCTCCTGCTCATCCGGCCTTGCCAGGATGCGCCCGGTGTTCTTGAAGGTTTGAAGGCCTATTTTCAGTACATCACGAAACGTCACGAATTGGCGGCTGATGCCCAGGATCAGTCGGTTTACCCCGTAGGGGTAGGGGCGGGTCTTGGACCCGCCCGGCGATCCGATTCCACAAGGCCGACGGGCGACTCGCGAGAGTCGCCCCTACACCTGAACGATAAATCGCCTGATTTGGGCCATTTACGCCATTTCGTGATCTACTGATTTTCCATACAGGCGTCTCGTCTGGGCATCAGATCTCCCGCCCAGATGAGACGCCTGTTTATTTGGTCGCGCGCCCCGCCGGATGGGGATAGCATTCAAAAATTATTTCTTCCCTTCCACGGTCGCGCTCAGGAGGGCGTACTCATCCGTCCTCCCATAGCTGTACTCCTGCTCCGTCAGGACCCGCGCCTCCCGGAAACCCCTCTGGCGCATCAGGCCCAGATAGGCGTCCCGGTCCATCGCGCCGGAGACGCACCCGGCCCACAGGGCCATGTCTTTCCGGGCCTCCTCCGGCATCTCGCCCCGGGTCACGATGTCCGACACCACCATCCGGCCCCCCGGCTTCAGGATTCTCAGGATTTCGTCGAAGGCCTTCCCCTTGTCGGGGACCAGGTTGATCACGCAGTTGCTGATGACCAGGTCGGCGGAGGCGTCCGGGAGGGGCAGGGCCTCGATCTCTCCGAGCCGGAACTCCACGTTCCGAACCCCCCGATCCAGGGCGTTCGCCCACGCCCTGTGGATCATCTCCGGCGTCATGTCCACGCCGATGACCCGGCCCACCGGCCCGACCTTCTCCACCGCCCGGAAGACGTCCACGCCCGCCCCGCTCCCCAGGTCCACCACGGTCATGCCGGGTTCTATGCCCGCCAGATCCGTGGGCCTCCCGCACCCCAGGCCCAGGTCCCCCGCGTCGGTTGCCTGGCTGCCACAGCCGCAGCTCGACTCCGACGGGGAGGTCGCCGTGTTATAGCCCTCAGTCGCCACTGCCGTCTCCGAGCAGCACCCTTTCAATTCCCCTTTCGCAATGCGCCCATAGCGCTCGCGCACGGCCTCTTTGATGGTCTGATCGTTCATGGTATTGATCTCCTTGTATAAACGTTATGGGAAGCAGCCCTCACCCCGGTTCACTGCGTTCACCACCCCTCTCCCACATGTGGGAGAGGGGAAGCCGAGCGAAGCGAGGCGGGGTGAGGGCCGAAACTCTCGTAAGTCTATCAGCCTTCCTGCGCCGCAGGCTTCAGCGCCACCTCGAAATATTTTCTCTGGAACCAGAGCGCCACGTTGACCAGGCCGATGAGCACCGGCACCTCCACGAGCGGCCCGATCACCGCCGCGAACGCCGCGCCGGACTCGATCCCGAACACGGCCACGGCCACGGCGATGGCCAGCTCAAAGTTGTTGCTCGCCGCCGTGAAGGAGAGCGTGGCGGTCTTCGAGTAGTCCGCCCCGACCTTCCTGCCCATGTAGAAGGACACGAGGAACATGACCACGAAGTAGATGAGCAGGGGGATCGCGATGCGGACCACGTCCATCGGGATTCTGACGATGTATTCCCCCTTGAGGGAGAACATCACCACGATGGTGAAGAGCAGGGCGATCAGCGTGATGGGGCTGATCTTTGGGATGAACTTCTGCTCGTACCAGACACGGTCTTTGAGCTTGATGAGGCTGAATCGGGTGATGATCCCGGCGATGAAGGGGATGCCGAGATAGATGAAAACGCTCTCCGCGATCTGTCCGATGGTGACGTGAACCTCCACGCCCTTCAGCCCGATCCACTCCGGCAGGACGGTGATGAAGACGTAGGCGTAGACGGAGTAGAACAGGACCTGGAACACGGAGTTGAAGGCCACCAGGCCCGCCGCGTACTCCGTGTCTCCTTTTGCAAGCTCGTTCCAGACGATGACCATGGCGATGCAGCGGGCCAGGCCGATCATGATCAGGCCGACTGTGTATTCCGGGTAGTCCTGCAGGAACAGGATCGCCAGGAAGAACATCAGGATGGGGCCGATGACCCAGTTCTGGACCAGGGAGAGGGCCAGGACGCGGACGTTTCGGAATACGTCCCCCAGTTCCTCGTATTTGACCTTGGCCAGGGGCGGGTACATCATCAGGATCAGGCCGAGGGCGATGGGGATGGAGGTGGTGTCCACCTGGAACCGGGTGATGACCTGCACGACCTCCGGGGAGATGTAACCGAGCCCCACGCCAGAGGCCATGCCCAGGAAGATCCAGAGCGTGAGGTACCGGTCCAGAAAAGAGAGCCGCTTGTCGTTGCCTTCTTCCATAAAACCCTCCTCTACAGGATCGCGTTGAAAAGAAACCCTTCGATCCTGGCCCGGATTTCATCCCGCACCCGGCGGAAGACCCGCATCCGCTCCTCCTCGGTCCCGATGGCCTCCGCCGGGTCGTCGAACCCCCAGTGAATCCGCTCCCCGCCTCCGGGGAAGATCGGGCAGCTCTCCTTGGCCCGGTCGCAGACGGTGATGACCGCGTCGAACCGGTCCTTCAGGAAACGGTCCAACGATTTGGAGGTCTGCCCGGAGATGTCCACGCCGACCTCCTGCATGGCCCGGACGGCCAGCGAGTGGACCGGTTTAGGGGCGGTCCCTGCGCTAAAGACCTCGAAGCGGCTCCCGCCCAGATGTCGGAGCAGCCCCTCTGCCATCTGGCTCCGGCAGGAGTTGCCGGTGCACAGAAACAGCACGCGTCGTTGTCGGTTCATGCTATTCTTTTTCCTTTTTGAGCTTCATGGCGCAGCCTCCTTGCGGGGCGTTTCGCCGGAGGCGATCCCTCCTTGCCGTCTTCGCAGCATTTCGCCGCAAGGGGGGGGCACTCGGCGATCCGCCGGACGTCTTCCCGGACCTGGGGGGCCTCCTGGAGACACGTCCTCAGGCAGTCCAGGAGGCGGGCCTCCAGGTCGTTCTTCGGCTCAGGGAGGGAGTAGTAGATCCAGGTCCCCTCCCGCCGCCAGGAGACCAGCCCGGCGTGCCGCAGGGCCGTCAGGTGCCGGGAGACCTTGGACTGGGGTATCCGGAGGACCTCCTCGATTTGGCAGACGCAGAGTTCCCCCGCCCCGGACGATTCACCGGATCGTCTCCCCGCCCTGTGCGCCAGCAGGGCCAGGATGCGCAGCCGGGTCTCGTCGGACAGGGCGCTGAACAGGGTCACGGCCTCTTTCAAGGGAGTCTCCTTTTTTATATGTCTATTACATTACTATATTCGGTTATTCAAATATATAAAAATTTGACCCGGGGCGCAAGGGAAAAAATGGGCTGAAGATGTCACCAAATCATAACAATCCTGTAACCGTTCTGTGACCTGTAACCGGTAGATTGCCTATGTCCCCCAAAATTGGATTGTCACGCAATTGTAACATGACAGTAACTTCCGCGTAACGTCGCCCCCTTATCATGGCTGTTATAAAAGAATGGAGGAGGAACTCATGCGCAAAAGCGCCGTCGTTCTAACGCTTTCTTGCCTGCTGATGTTCGGTCCGGCCTGGACACCCCGCGTATCCGACGCCCAGACGCCGCAGTTCGTGAACAAGATCGCGGAGGCGCTGGAATTTAACGGCTTTATCCAGCCCCGATGGCAGTACACCAGCGAGAGGGACGTCATCCCCAACAATACCTTCCGCATCCGGCGGGCCGAGGTCTACATCAAACCGACCCTGACCCCCCGGATCAAATCCACCATCGGCATGGACGTGGTGCCCACCGCTCTCTCCCTCAAAGACGTGTTCCTGGACTTCCTGGTCTCTCCAAAGGGGTATTTCACGGTTCGCATGGGCCACTGGAAGAAGCCCTTCAGCCGGGAGGAGCTGCGGTCCTCCTCGGCCATTCTGACAGTGGACAGAGGAAGGATGAGCGAGGAGTTCGGCCCTTCGCGCCTGGCCTACCAGGAGCGGGACATGGGGGTGGCGGTGCTGGGGGACTTCTACGAGGCGAAGGCCCCCTTTGAATACCAGTTCGGCATTTTTAACGGGAACGGGGCCAATCAGCCCACGGACACGGACAGCCGGAAGGGCGTCGTGGGGCGGGTGGAGGCCATCCCCGTGGCCGGGTTCTCCATAGGGGCCAGCTTCAACATAAACGACCTGGGGGTGAGCCTGGCTCGGGGGGTGTCGGACACGCTGGGGTATCCCGGAAACGAGGGGAGTTTCAAGGCCAGGGCCTACGGTCTGGACTGGAAGGTCCAGAAGAAAGGGTTTATCCTGGAGGGGGAGTTCCGATCCGGGGACAACTGGCGGGGGGGTGTGATCGGGGGGAGGGCGTCGGCGAATATCCTGGGGAAGCGGCAGGTCATCCGGGGCGTCACCGTCCGGGGGGTCTACGTCACCGCGGTCTACAAGGCCCCCACGAAATCGAAGGACCTCCCGTTCGTGGAGCCGGGGTTCCGCGTTGAGAAGTATGATCCCAACACGAAGGCCGCGAATGACGGGTCCACCTTCTACACGCCCTACGTGGGGTTCTACTTCCACGAGCACGCCCGGCTGCAGCTCAACGCGGTGGTCGAGAAGCCTCGGAACAGCGCCCGACAGACCATCACCACCTTCGTGGCCCAGTGGACGGTGCGGTATTGAGAACAGCCGTAAACGCCTTGTCATTTATGGAGGAACAGATGCTCAAGAACGGACTTTTTAAACGCCTGGGGCGGGTCATCGGGGGGGGCGCCCTTCTGTCTTTCTTCGCCGGCCCGGCGTCCGCCCAGAACATCACCGTCAAAGGCTCCGACACGATGGTCCTGGTCGCGCAGAAGTGGGCGGAGGTCTACCAGAACCAGCACAAGGGCGTGGCCATTCAGGTCACGGGCGGCGGGTCCGGGACGGGCATCGCGGCGCTGATCAACGGGACCTGCAACATCGCCAACTCCAGCCGGGACATCAAAGGCTCGGAGCGGAAGCTGGCCCTCTCGAACGGGATCGACGTGAAGGAGTTCAAGGTGGCCCTGGACGGCCTCTGCGTGGTGGTCCACAAGGACAACCCGGTCAGCGAGCTGTCGATGGAACAGGTCATGAACATCTACATCGGGGCGATCAACAACTGGAAGGACGTGGGGGGGACCTCCGGCCCCATCATCCGCTACAGCCGCGAGAACAACAGCGGGACCTACGTCTTCTTCAAGGAGCACGTCCTGAAGAACAAGGACTTTGCCGCGGACTGCCAGACGATGCCCGGCACGGCGACCGTGGCCGACGCGGTGGGCCACGACGCGAAGGCCATCGGGTTCGGGGGCGTGGCCTACTTTCTGACCCGCTCCGACTGCAAGGTCCTGAAGATCAAGAAGGACGCCGCCAGCCCCGCCGTCTCCCCGCTCGCGTCTGACGGAAAATCCATTCACTATGCGGTCATCTACAGCAACGAGTACCCGATCTCCCGCTACCTCTACTGCTACACCCCCGGCGCGCCAAAGGGGGAGGTGAAGGCCTACCTGGACTGGATCCTGGGGCCTGAGGGGCAGGAGGTCGCCAGGGAAGACGGCTATATCCCGCTGCCGACGAAGAAGGAAGAGGTGGGGAAGAAGTAGAGTCCTCATCGAGAGCCTGATTAAAAAATCGCTGCGGCTCTGGCCCTCACCCCGTCAGGCTGCGCCTGCCACCCCTCTCCCACACGTGGGAGAGGGGAAGCCGAGCGTCAGCGAGGCGGGGAGAGGGCCT
>Ga0137796_10000312_pt1 | contig 31134 bp, 26 predicted proteins | sample OV2TP3_FD_97704 | JGI IMG/M metagenome (GOLD analysis project Ga0137796, IMG submission 97704) | reverse complement strand
GCGCCTGGGCAATCGCGGCTTCGTGCTGGTCAGCAGCTACCTGCTGCTGTCGGTGCTGCTGATCTACTCCAACGCCCTCACCATGGGCACGTTGAGCCAGCAGGCGGCGGCCGACCGCCTGCGCGACCGGATGGAGGCCTTGAACCTCGCGCAGGCCGCCGCCGAGCAGCTCCATGAAGATCTCAACCGCTTCCTGCTCTATGAAGTGTACTCCTGGACCACCGGCGGCAATGCGGCGCAGGCGTTCGCCTGGCTGGACGCGCTCGATGACGGGGCGGAAGACCCGCCGTTTAACTTCCCGCTTGTGGACACGAACCAGGACGGCAAGATCAGTTGGGCCGACAGCGTGGATGGGGTGCGGGATGGCGTGGCCGCCAGCCCCCGGTGCCTCACGGATCTGCCGCCTGTGACGAACGCCGGGTGCGCGCCCGTGGGCCAGGCGGTGCAGGCCCCGCGCGCGTGGGTCAGCGCCGTGCGCAACACCGTCCCGGGCGATGCACTCGCGCCGCGCGAGGTGATGATTGAAGCCGAAGCCAACGCGGGCGGCACGATCAAGCATCTGCGCGCCACCTACACCGTCGAGCTGGGGATGTCCGATGTCTTCCGCTACGCGTACTTCCTCAACAACTTCGGCTGGTTTAACGTGGCGAACGGCTCGGTGTATACCATCAACGGCGAGGTGCGCGCCAACGGCGATCTGAAGTTTTCCGTGGACGGCGACCTGGCGAACGATCAGTACTGGAGCGGGAAAGTTCAGGGCGACCTGTACGCCTCCGCCAACCCCACCCTGGTCAACCCGGAAACCGGCCAGCCGGCGACCGGGGCCATCCTGGGCGATCCGGGCCAAGTGCATTGGTCAGAGCCCCCAACATGGGACACCCCCGAGGCGGCGTGGATGGCGTTCTACCGCTACTACACCGATCGGCCGCTGAAGACCCTGACGTTTCCCGGACAGCCCGCCCCCGGCGGCACGCCGCGATCGATGCCGGACGGCCAGGGGTGGGACGTGTACCATAACCCCGAGAGGGGCGGCAAGGTCGACCAGCGGCGCTTTGCGGAGCAGGCGCCGCAGCCGATGCCGTATCTGGGCGACCTGAACTACTACAAGTACCTGGCGGAGACGAAAGGCGGCGAGCTGGCGTACTGGTACTGTGACGACGGCTGCAACACCTGGTCTCGCCGCGTGGTGACCGTCAACGGGGTCTACGCCGGGCCCGACGGCGAACTTGGCACCGCGGACGACAACGCGCCCCTCATCCTTGCGCCCCGCGGCAACGGGGGAGAGTACAACATGGGGCGGTACGCCAGCTACCCCGTGGAGATTACCGGGCCGGTGGTGGTGCCAGGCGATCTCATCATCGGGACCGTGACGATGAAAGGCAAGGGGACGATCTACACGGGACGCAACCTCCACGTCGTCGGGAGCATCCACTACGCCAACGAACCCATGCGGCGGTCCATGGTCAGAAACAGGGAGACCGGCGAGGTCACCATGACCCAAGAGGGGTACATCTTCGATTGGGATATCAAGGGCAAGGTCTGCAACAACGGCACGTTTTATCCGACCGGCACCGAGGCGCCGGCCAACTGCATGGTGGGGCCGATCGGGAAGGGCCAGGGCCAGGGACAAGGCCAGGGACAAGGCCAGGGACAGGGACAAGGCCAGGGACAAGGCCAGGGACAGGGCCAGGGTCAAGGGAATGGACCCTAGCAGGCTGCGGAAAAACTCGGTTTTGCTCGGGGCTGGGGGCTCTGGGCTGAGGGCAAGAACACACGTCATCGACGGTGATCATACGCACGGCCCGGAGCCCCGAGCCCTGAACCCTGAGCCAACAGGAGTGTTTCAGCAGCCTGCTGATCAGGGAAACGGAGAGAAACCATGACGTGCTGGCGGCAGCTCACCGCGCTCTGGGTCGCCCTCATCTTGGCAGCGCCGGTTGCCTTCGGGCAAGATGGGGGAGGGGGCACCTGCTGGGACAACGACTGCGGAAGTAGCGGCGGTCCTCCGTACGTTCCCCCCGATGGCTGGCGACCGTACGGGTTTGCCATGGGCGCGCAAGACCCCCTCTACCATTTCGGGTACACGGAGAACAGCGACACCGCGGATCTTGTCGGGTTTGCCGCGAAGGGCAACATCGTCATCGGCGATTACACGAGCGACGAGTTCCAAGATCGCGTCGCGCCGTTCCTGACGCCAGGGTTGCCCGATGCGAAAGTCCAGGCCTACGACACCGATCCCTCGGACGCGGCGCTCGGCTATAACGACGTCGGCAGCGGGGACGCGCCGCGCTTCAGCGGCGACTACAACCAGCAGGATGGCGGCGGGCTCGGCGCCAAGGAGGACGGCTCGCCCCGGAAGTTCTACGAATCCAGCCTGTCAGACGACCGCTTTCGCGACGTCACGGATTCGTGGGAGGACGTCATGAATCCCTTCACCGGCCAGCTGTGGCTCGAGGGGGCCTTCTATACCAATCATGGCTTCATCGGTCTGGCCAACAACTACTATACCTGGGTCATGGGCGCCATCGTGGCCCGGGATGACGCGTTTGCCTTTGGCAATAGCTTGATCATCTCGCACGACATCCGGCTGGCCGACCCGGAGCAGACGCAGACGGTCAACCTGCCCATGACCCTCCAACGGTCGCGGCTCACCCGATGGGAGGAATGCCCCCCCGCCGGATGTCCGCCGCCTCAACCCTAGTGAGCGCATGAGGACGAAGGTTTCACCAACGGGGCTGACGCTCGTGGAGCTGCTGATCGGCGCCGCGCTGCTGACGGCAGGCGGCGGCGCGCTCCTGCTTGGCATGAGCACGGCGATGACCCACACCGACTACCTGGCGCAGCACCAGGTGGCGATGAACGCGGCGCAGGGGCAGCTTGAGCAACTCGTCGCGGCCCCATTCGACTCGCTCTGGAACGGGCTCGAGTATCAGGCAGCCCGGAACGACACGGCCTGGCCCCGAGGCCAATGCGTGGGGATGGGGGAAGACCGCAACTGCAACGGGCGCCTGGACGCCGGGGAAGACCTCGATGGGGACAACGTCCTGGATGAGCCGCTGCCGGGCGGGCGGCTGTCGATCCAGATCCGCAACGCGGATCGGTGGAGTCCGGCGACGCCGAACCTCCTCGACCTCCATGTGTCGGCCTGCTGGCAGGTCCGCGGCCGCCGCATCGGGGAAGACCAGAACTGCAACGGCCGGCTGGAGTTCGCGGAAGACAGCAACCCGAGGAACCAACTGATGGACTCCCCGGTCGCCCTCAACACCCGGATCGGCCGGAGGGAGTGAGGCATGGCTCGCGGTGGATTTACCCCGCCCTTAAGGGCGGGGTTTACCCTGGTGGAAGCGATGATGGCGACGGTCGTTCTGGTCCTGATCGGGGGGATGACGTTCGCGATGGCGCAGACCAGCCCTAGGGTGTGGTCGCAGACCAGCCAGCGGCTCAGCAGCATCACCGACGGCCAGCGGGTGCTCGATCGGGTGAGCGAGGACATCCGGTACGCGTCGGCGGCGACGCTCAACTGCGCGCCGGCCGCGCCGAACGAGCTCACGTTCACCTCGAAGCGCGGCGGGGTGGACGCCGCGGTCGCCTACAACCAGCAAGGCTCGGACCTGTTGAAGAACGGGCAGGCGATGGCCAGGGGCGTGACGGCGTTTCGCGCCTTGGATTGCACCGGCGGACGCGTCGTGCTCCAGCTCACGGTCCGGGTGGACGCGGCCTCGAGCCGCACGCTGACCTCGCAGGTGTGGGCCCGCCAGCCCTAACGGAGAGGCGAAGACGATGAGACGGCGCCTGGGCAATCGCGGCTTCGTGCTGGTCAGCAGCTACCTGCTGCTGTCGGTGCTGCTGATCTACTCCAACGCCCTCACCATGGGGGCGCTCAACCAGCAGCTCGCCGCGGACCAGCTCCGGGAGCGGCTGCAGGCGACAAACCTCAGCCAGGCTGCGATGGAGCAGCTCCAGGAGGATTTGAACTACTTCCTGACGACGTACATCTACCAGAACTTCTTCAGGGGGCAGGCGGATGAGGCCCTCCGGTGGCTGGACGCGCTCGGCACCGGCACCGAGGTGCCCCAGTTTGACGTGCCCTGGCAGGATGTCAATCACGACGGGATCGTGGACCTCGAGGATCAGACCGGCAGCCGCACCGGCGTCGCGTCGAACAAGCGCGATCTGGTCCTCAGCCCCCCGGCGATCCGCACTGGCCAGCAGGGGACCGCGACCACGAAAGCCAGCCTCGTCATGCCGGTGGTCCAGCACGCCCCCATCGAGTACGCCCGCGCGTGGATCACGCAGGTAAGGTCAGCCAAGCCGGGCGATCCGCTCGCCCCGCGGCTCGTCACGATGGAGGCAGAGGCCAAGGTCGGGCGGATGGTGAAGCGCCTCCGCGCCACCTATCGCATTGAGCTTGGCACCTCCGACATCTTCCGCTACGCGTACTTCGTGAACAACTTCGGCTGGTTCAACGCCGGCTCGGCCACCCGGTTCGACATCATGGGCGAGATCCGCGCCAACGGCGACATGAGCCTGACCGGCGTGCCTTACTACGGCGACCGGTCCAGGATCGGCAACATCCGCATCGACGGCGACCTGTACGCGTCGCAGAATCCGGAGCTGATCAACCCCTCCACAGACAAGGCCGCCAAGGGCACCGTCAGCGGCGGGGAGCCGGTGTCGATCTACGACAACCTGGCGAACTTCTGGGACTGGAAGGGCGTGATGAGCCGTCCGGCGAGGCGGCTGACGTTTCCAGACCAGCCGCCGATCGGCGGCAAGACCAAGTTCCTGCCGCCGGGCCTGGGCTGGGACACCGACTACCCAGGGCCGGATCCGGTCTCCAGCCGGCCGCGGGTGCGCAAGTTCGAGAAGCAGCCGACCCAGCCGATCCCCTACCTGGGCGACCTCAAGCTGTACAAGGCGCTGGCCCAGGCGCACAACAACCAGGCCGGCTCGACACTGACCTACACGGATCCGGGCAGGGATGGGAGGTACAACACGTGGGACGACAAGCGGGTCACGCTGAAGGGAGGCGTGTATTACGGCCCGGACGGCCGGGCCGGCACCGCGGATGACAAGCAGCCGCTGGTGCTCGTGGCCACGGACCGCTGGTGGAACCGCGTCGAGGTCGACGGGCCCTTCGTCGTGCCGGGCGATGTCATCATCAAGGGGCCGGTGAAGGGGCGCGGCACGATCTACTCGGGCCGGAACGTCCACCTCGCCGGCAGCATCACCTACATCGATCCCCCGATCTGGCCGGCAGTGGAGCGGCATCAGCAGACCGGGCAGATCCGCACGAATCCGTGGACGTACAGCAATTATCCAGACTTGGGCTCGGTCTGCGCAAACGGCACCTATGTCCCCACCAGCAAGGGGCCGGTGTCAACGAGGTGTCGATGAACACGCGGTGGGTGTGGATGGCGGCGGTGATCCTGGCGGTGGTGGGGCTGGAGCCAGCGGCCGGCTGGGCGGTCGACGGCAACGCCTGCGTGGTAACCACAGGCTGCCGGCCGTCGCGTCCCATCGGCTGCGGCCAGAGCGGCCCCGGGACGAACAACTGCGGCTACTGCACCGCTTATGGCCCCTCGGCGGGGACCTGCAACCCTCTGGAGTCGCTCAAGTGCGGGCAATCCGGCCCGGGGAAGAACAACTGCGGATCCTGCACCGCCTACGGGCCGTCCGCAGGCTCCTGCACGCCGCTGCGTTCGCTGGCCTGCGGCGCGAGCGGACCCGGCAGAAACGCCTGCGGCCAGTCCTGCACCGCCTACGGCCCCTCCTGCCCCAGCTCGTGGAAGCGGTACGGGTTCGCGGTGCCGGAAGATCCCGAGTACAACTTCGGCCTGCCCAGCAACGAGAAGAAAGACATGCTGGCGCTGGCGGCCAAGGGCAACATCGTCATCGGCGACTACACCAGCAACGAGTTCAGGCAGAACACGCTGCCGCTGCTGCAACCCAGAAACAGGAGAGGCACGACCCAGGCCTACGTGATCGACCCGTCGGACGCCGCCCTGGGCTACTTCAGCTACGCGCACAAGGGCAAGCCGTACTTCGACGGCGACTACACACAGGTGGATGAGAACGGCCGAGGCCAGAAGATCGACCCCAGGACGGGCCGGCCGGTCGGCCCCCGGCGCTTCTACGAATCGACCCTGCCGGATGCGGAGTTCAAGAAGCTGGCCGAGACGTGCAGCGATTCGTACTGCAGCGGCACCATCAACGCCACGCTCTTCACCAACCACGCCCTGACCGGCTACATGCCGTGGACGTCCAGCGTCAACTTCTTCGGGTCCATGGTCTCCCGCGACGACGCGCTCAGCAGCCGGGCCTCGGCCATGAGCATCGCGCACGATATCCGGCTGCTCAAGGCCGGCCAGTCCAGCAACCTGACGACCCTTACCCTGCCGTTGGGGATCAAGCGGCCCAAGCTGACGAGCTGGGAAGAGTGTCCGGCATCCGGCTGCCCTACGCAGCCCTGACGTTACCTCGATTTAACCCCTTCGTGATCTTGTCGTAACATCCCTCCGGTAAAAACGGGACCAGGTCCATTTTTCTCTCGCGCTCTACAGAAAAATGGACCTGGTCCCAATTTGCTATGGTACAGCCGCTACTCCTTCGGTTCGGCGACCTTCTGATCGACCTCGAGCGGTATCGCGTCCTGGTGCGCGAGCAGCCGGTGATCCTCTCCTACCGGGAGTACGCGCTGCTGGTCTACCTGGCGGGGCGGGCCGGCCAGGTGGTGCCCAAGCGGCAGCTCTTGGAGGAAGGGCTGGGGCGGCACGATGCGGGGGGCTTGCGGATGGTGGATGAGCACCTCCGACACCTCAAGGGCTTGATCGAGCGGGAGGGCCGCGCCTATATCGAGGAAGTGGGCGAGAGCGGCTACCGCTTCGAGCCGCGCATGTAACAAAGAATTAACATGGGCGTGATACGCGCGTAATGCGCAACCGGTATCGTTGGCGCGAACCATGACCCCAGCGCGCGTCTCACTCATTGGACTCCTGAGCCTCCTCGGAGCATGGAGCGGGGCCCCCGTGGGGGGAGAAAGCCAGGGAGCGGCCTCGCAGGCCGTCGAGGCGCCGCCAGCCCAAGAAGTTTCGGCAGCCCCCGCCGCGCACGCCCCCTGTCATCTCGGCCCTGAGCAACGGTTTCGGACGCGCGTGAAACGGTCGAAGCGGCAGATCCACAACCAGCACAAGGAGGAGCGGTCATGACGGCTCGATGGGCAGGAGTGGTTGTCGCGGCAATGGTCCTCAGCGGGGCGGCTCCGCTGCGGGCGGACGAGGCGGATACGGCGGCGCTCAAAGCGGAGATCGAGCTCTTGAAAAACCGGTTGGCCCAACTGGAAGGGCGGGTGGCGGCCCAACAACCCCTGGCGGCGGTCGCGTCCAAATTCGGGGAGAAGCCGGCCTTGCCCACGCTGGAGCTGCCCAGCGGCCTGGCGGGGCTGCAGATGAGCGGCTACGCCGACATCGCGTACGGGTACAACTTCAACGAGGCCGATCCGCCGACCACGGCCAACAGCGGCCGCGCGTTCGACAACGAATCGCACGGCTTTACCCCCCATGCGTTTGAGCTCGTTCTGGAGAAGCCCCCGTCCGATGAGCTGCCGTTCGGATTTCGCACCGACCTGTTCTTCGGCGACGATGCCGAGGTGTTTCACTCGACCGGGCTCGGGGCCTCGACCGACAACTTCGATTTGCAGCAGGCCTACATCACGTACCTCGCGCCGGTCGGCGACGGCATCGACTTGAAGGTCGGGAAGTTCGTGACTCTGCTGGGCGCCGAAGTGATCGAGAGCCCGGCGAACTGGAACTACTCCCGCTCGCTCATGTTCATGAACTCCATCCCGTTCACGCACACGGGGGCGCTCGCCTCCTACCCCATTGGGGAGTGGGGGTCGGTGACCGGTGGGGTCGTGAACGGCTGGGACATCGTGGATGACAACAACAAAGCCAAGTCCTTCCTCGGCAACCTGACCCTCACGCCGATCGAGTCGCTCACGCTGTCGTCCAACGTGGTCTCGGGACCGGAGCGGGCGCGCGACTCCCGCAACAAACGGACGGTCATCAGCAACATCGTGACGTGGACCACCCCGCTCGAGGGACTGACCCTCATGGCCAACTACGACTACGGCCGGGAGAGCGGCCTGGCCCAGGGGACTGCGGCGACCAAAGGCTTCGAGCCCGCGAGCTGGCAGGGGCTGGCGCTGTACGGGAAGTACGACGTCACCGACATCTGGTCGCTGGCCGGCCGGTGGGAGTGGTTCGATGACCGGGACAACGTCCGCACGCGGCTGACCACCCTCGGAAGTTCCACGCCGCCGGACCTCGACTTCTACGAGTACACCCTGACCAGCCAGTGGAAGCTGCGCGAGCACGTCTTGGCGCGCCTGGAGTACCGGCACGACAAGGCGGACGAGCGGGTGTTCACGCATGATGACGGGGGCCTGAGCACCGTCATGGACACCGTCGCGGCAGAGCTGATCTACCACTTCTGAAAACAATGGGACCGTTTCTATTTTCCAATCGACGCGTGGTAGGAAAATAGAAACGGTCCCAATTTTCCCGACAGGGGAACAAAGGAGGCGGGCATGGATCCCAAGGTGATGGCGGATACGATCTGGACGCTCGTCACCGCGATGCTGGTGTTCTTCATGAACATGGGCTTCGCGTGCGTCGAGACGGGATTTATCAGGACCAAGAACGCCGTGAACGTCCTGTCGAAGAACTTCATCGTGTTTGCGGTGTCCTCCATCGGGTTCTTGATCCTCGGCTGGGGGCTCATGTTCGGGGATGGCACGCCGTGGCTTGCCACGAAAGGGCTCTGGTTTGTGGGCGGAGCCGACAACAGCCCCGCCACGGGCTCGGCCTATCAGGGGGTCTACTCCTCAATCAACTGGACCGGCACCCCGCTGTGGGCCAAGTTCTTCTTCCAGCTCGTGTTCTGCGGCACCGCCGCCACCATCGTGTCCGGGGCGGTGGCGGAGCGGGTCAGGTACTTTTCGTTCATCGTGTTCAGCTTCCTCATCACCGCCATCATCTACCCGTTCGTGGGCCACTGGATCTGGGGCGGCGGGTGGCTGGCGCAGAAAGGGTTCCTCGACTTCGCCGGTTCGACTCAGGTCCACTCAATCGGCGGTTGGGCAGCCCTCGCTGGGGCGATCTTGCTGGGCCCGCGGTTCGGGAAGTACACCAAGGACGGCAAAGTCAACGTGCTCCCCGGCCACAACCTCTCCCTGGCGACCATCGGCTGCTTCGTCCTGTGGCTGGGATGGTTCGGGTTCAACCCCGGCTCGACGATGGCGGCGGACCCGGAGGCGATCGCCCGCATCTGCGTGACCACGAACACGGCGGCCGCGATGGGGCTCCTCGTGGCGACCCTCTGGTCCACGGTGCGGCTGGGCAAGCCGGATCTCGGGATGGCCATCAACGGATGCCTGGCGGGGCTCGTGGCGATCACCGCGCCCTGCGCGTTCGTGAGCGTCTGGCCGAGCTCCGTCATCATCGGGGCCGTCGCCGGCTGGCTGGTGGTGGAGTCGGTGCTGTTCTTCGACCGCATCGCCAAAGTGGACGACCCGGTGGGGGCGATCTCGGTGCACCTCATCAACGGCATCTGGGGGACGCTGTCGATAGGGTTGCTCGCGGAGTCGCAGTGGACGCCGGCGAAAACGGCCGGGCTCTTCTACGGCGGCGGCACGCAACAGCTGCTGACGCAGCTTCTCGGGGTGGCGGGGGCGGGGGTGACGGTGTTCCTGCTGTCCGTGATCGGCTGGTCGCTGATCCGGGCCACGATGGGGCTGCGGGTGAGCATCCAGGAGGAGATCGAGGGGCTGGATCTCGGTGAACACGGCCAGACCTGCTACCCAGACTTTGTGACTCGAAAAGCGCTGCCGATCATGAGCGAGTCGATGCCGGCCGTCGCAGCAGAGGCCGCGAGGAGGTAACGCCGATGCCTGACGTGTTGACAGAACGAGCCAGCCCGCAACCTGGCACAAGGAGCGGCACGATGAAGAAGATCGAGGCGATCGTCAGGCCCGAGAAGCTTGAAGACGTGCGCAGGGCGCTCGAGAGCGTCGGCTACCCCGGCGTGACCATTACCGAGGCCGAGGGCCATGGGAAGCAGAAAGGCGTCGTCCAGCAATGGCGGGGCGAAACCTACCGGGTGGAGTTCTTGCCCAAGGTGAAGCTGGAGCTGGTGGTGGCCGACGCGGACGTGGAGCGGATCGTCCAGGCGGTGATCAAGGCGGCCAAGACCGGCGCGGTGGGGGACGGCAAGATCTTCGTCTCGGACGTGCGGGACGCGATCAAGATCCGCACCGGCGAGCGCGGCGAGAGCGCCCTCTAGCAGGGTGCTGATTTAATCTGCCCGTCATCCCGCGGTAACATTGACCGGCTATACTCCGGGGCGTAGACGAGGCGGCGACGTCCTTCCCGGGGACGTGAGGCCCGCCAGTCACCCCACAACCAAGGAGGCTGTCTCCATGCCCAGGGTCGCCGTATCTGAACGCGCGCAACGGACTCGTGTGGCGCAGAATCGCCTCGCCGCCCGCGCGGCGGCCGGCGCGACGAACTCCAGGCCCGTCGCCGGCATCACCGAGGACGCGGTGAAGCGCGTCTGGCAGCTCATCAAGCAGCACGCCATCACGGTCGTGGACCTGAAGTTCAACGACCTGCCCGGCCTGTGGCAGCACTTCTCCATCCCGATCGCGGAGCTGGATCAGAGCGCGAAGAAGGGCGTCTGGGCGGACGGCATCGGGTTCGACGGCTCCTCCATCCGCGGGTTTCAGAAGATTCAGGAATCGGACATGAACCTCTTTCCGGACCCGTCGACCGCGGTGCTCGACCCCGCCTGCGAGACGCCGACCCTCAGCCTCGTCTGCGACATCTACGACCCGCTGACGAAGGAGCCCTATACCCGCGATCCCCGGTTCATCGCGAAGAAGGCCGAAGCGTACCTGAAGAAGACCGGCATCGCCGACGTCAGCTACTGGGGCCCGGAGCCGGAGTTCTTCATCTTCGACGATGTCCGCTTCGACTCGACGGAGAACGCCAGCTACTTCTACGTCGATTCCATCGAGGGCGAGTGGAACTCCGGCCGGGACGAGAAGCCGAATCTCGGCTACAAGCCCCGGTTCAAGGAAGGCTACTTTCCGGTGCCCCCGCACGACACCTTCCAGCAAATCCGCAGCGAGATCATGAACACGGCGCGCGCCGCCGGCGTGCCGGTGGAGAAGCATCATCACGAGGTGGCCACCGCGGGTCAGGCGGAGATCGACATGCGCTACGCCCCGCTGACCAAGATGGCCGACCACCTGATGATGCTCAAGTACGTGGCGAAGAACGTCGCCCGCAAGCGCGGCAAGATCGTGACGTACATGCCCAAGCCGCTCTACGGCGACAACGGCTCCGGGATGCACACCCACCAGAGCCTGGCCAAGGAGGGGAAGAACCTCTTCTACGACAAGGCCGGCTACGCGCTGATCAGCAACATGTGCAAGTGGTATATCGGGGGTCTGATCAAGCACGCGGCGGCCCTGATGGCCTTCTGCGCGCCGACGACCAACTCGTACAAGCGGTTGGTGCCCGGCTACGAGGCGCCGGTGAACCTGGCCTACTCGGCGCGCAACCGCTCGGCCGCCTGCCGCATCCCGGTCTACGTGGACCATCCCGCGAGCAAGCGCGTGGAGTTCCGCCCGCCGGACCCCTCCTGCAACCCGTACCTGGCCTTCGCCGCGATGCTCATGGCGGGCCTGGACGGGATCCAGAACCGGATCGACCCGGGCAAGCCGCTCGACAAGAACACCTACGAGCTCACGCCCGAGGAGGCGGCGAAGATCCCGACCGTCCCCGGCTCGCTCGAGGAAGCGCTCAACGCGCTCGAGGAGGACCACGCCTTCCTGCTCAAAGGCGAGGTCTTCACGAAGGACGTCATCGAGGTGTGGCTCGAGTACAAGCGGCAGGAGATCCCGAAGGTGAACCTGCGCCCGCACCCGTACGAGTTCTACCTCTACTTCGACGTCTGACAAAGTTGACAAAGTGCCAGGCACTTCGCCGGTTCAAATTCCAATTCTAACCGGGAAAGTGCCTGGCACTTTCTTCCGGAGGATGGCCCATGCCCGTTGACGTCAAGGCGCCCGCCACCCGACGGCGCGCGATGCGGAACGACAAGGCGTACGTGCTTCGGCTGGCCAAGGAGCACGACGTGCGGTTCATCCGCCTGTGGTTCACGGACATCCTCGGCTTCCTGAAGAGCTTCGCCATCACCATCGACGAGCTCGAGAAGGCGCTCGAAGAGGGGATGGGGTTTGACGGCTCCGCGATCCAGGGCTTCGCCCGTATCGATGAGTCAGACATGCTGGCGATCCCCGACCCCAACACGTTTTGCCTGCTGCCCTGGCGGCCGAAGGAGAACGCCGTGGCCCGGATGTTCTGCGATGTGACCTATCCGGGCGGAAAGCTGTTCGAGGGCGACCCGCGGTTCGTCCTCAAGCGGAACCTGGCCCAGGCGAGCCGGCTCGGGTACACCTTCTACGTGGGGCCGGAGCTGGAGTTCTTCTTCTTCAAGAGCGCCGAGGCGCCCGTCCCGTTGGACACCGGGGGCTATTTCGACCTCACCCCGCTGGACGCGGCTTCGGATCTGCGCCGCGACATCATCCTCTCGATGGAAGCGATGGGGATCGGCATCGAGTACTCGCACCACGAGGCCGCGCCGTCGCAGCACGAGATCGACTTCCGCTACACCGACGCGCTCACGATGGCGGACAACGTCATGACCTACCGCCTCGTGGTGAAGGAGATCGCCTTCAAGCACGGCGTCTACGCGAGCTTCATGCCCAAGCCGCTGGCCGACCGCAACGGCTCCGGGATGCACGTGAACATGTCGCTGTTCCGTGGGGCGCGCAACGCGTGCTTCGACGCCAAGGACCGGCTGCACCTGTCCAAGACCGCGAAGCACTTCCTGGCGGGGATCCTGCGGCACGCCCAGGAGCTGACGCTGGTGCTGAACCAGTGGGTCAACTCCTACAAGCGCCTGGTGCCGGGCTACGAGGCGCCGGTCTATGTGACCTGGGCGCAGCACAACCGGTCAGACATGGTGCGGATCCCGATGTACAAGCCGGGGAAGGAGGCCTCCGCGCGGATCGAGCTGCGCTCGCCGGATCCGGCCTGCAACCCGTACCTGGCCTTCAGCGTGATCCTCGCGGCCGGGCTGGAGGGGATCGAGAAACGCTACGACCCGCCGCCCGCCACGGAGGAAAACGTCTTTACGCTCAGCGACGAGGAGCGGCGCGAGCGGGGGATCGAGACGCTGCCGGGCAGCCTGGGCGAGGCGATCGCGATCGCGCGGGAGAGCCGGCTGTTGCGCCGCGCCCTGGGCGAGCACGTCTACGAGACGTTTCTCCAGAACAAGCAGATCGAATACGAGCAGTTCCGCCGGACCCTAACGGACTACGAGCTCAAGACCTACCTGCCCCTCCTCTAAACGGTGTCAGACACTTTTCCCCGATTGAAAAGTGTCTGACACCGTTTGCAGCAGATCGAAGACGGCGGCGGCGGCGCGCTCGACGGCGCCCGGCGGGCCAAGCCGCCGGCGGACCTCGCGCAGCCCCTCCCGCACCGCCGCACACCGCTCGTCATTTCGCAACAGCTCCAGCAGGGCGGAAGCGATCCGCTGCGGCCTGGCGCGGTGCTGGATCAGCTCAGGCACCAGCGCGCGTTCGGCCACCAGGTTGACCATCGCGATGCGCGGCACGCGCACGACCATCCGGGCCGCCAGGTAGGTAGGCCAGGAGGCGCGGTAGACCACCACCATCGGCACCTCGCAGAGGGCGGCTTCCAACGTGGCCGTGCCGGAGGCGACCATGGCGCCGTCCATGAGCTGCAGCGCATCGGCCACCGGCCCGTCTACGAGGCGCACATCAAGCCGCGCGCGCGCCAGGGCGGACGTAAAGCACTCGTGAGGCACCGAGGAGGCCCGCGGCAACAGAAACTGCGCGCCGGGCATCTGCCAGGCGAGGGCGCGGGCGGCCGCCAGCATGAGGGGGAGATGCCGGCGCACCTCAGCCATGCGCGAGCCGGGCAACAGCCCCACCGTGCGGCGCCAGGGGTTGAGCCCGAACCGCCGGATCGCCTCCTCCGACGGGATCGAGGGGCGCGCGCTGTCGATGAGCGGATGCCCCACCCACGTCACCGCAACCCCCGCCTGCTCGTACAACCGCCGCTCGAACGGGAAGAAGACCACCATCCGATCCACATGCCGCTGCACGGAGCGCAGCCGCCACCGCCCCCAGGCCCACAGCTGCGGGCTGATGTAGTAGAGAATGGGGATCTGGTGGCGTTTGACGAGCGGGGCGACGACCGGCAGGTTGAAGTCGCCGAAATCGACGAGGATGACGAGGTCCGGCCGGGCATCGCGCAGATGGTCGGCCAGGAGGCGCTTGGCCCGGAGCAACCGTCCCAGGTGCCTCGCCGCGTCGAACGGACCGATCGCCGCCGTGGCGGTCAAGTCGTCCAGCAGGCGCACCCCGGCCTGCGCCATCGCCGGCCCCCCCAGCCCGCTGCACGTCAGCGAGGGAGACTTCGTGTGGAGGGCCCGGACGAGGCGCGCGGCGTGCGCGTCGCCGGAAGGATCGCCGGCGACGAAGCAGAGGGACGGCATCGGAGGAAGTGGCTCAGCGGCTCAGCGGCCAAGGCAGCGACCGGACACTTTGCCACTCAGTCACTTTGCCACCGAGAGGCGTTGTGTCTGCTGCGACGGGGGCGGCGCATGGCCGCTTGGATCCGCAGCGCCAGCGCCAGCGCGGCTCGGCCGTCGGCGCCGGAGACGAGCGGCCGCGTCCGCGTCCTGACGGCGCGGACGAACGCCGCCAGCTCATCCTCCAGCGGCGGCCGCTGGTTGACCGGCAGCTGGATCCGGCGGATCTGCCGGCCGGTCGTGCGGGCCAGCTCGACGGTCTGGGCCCGGGAATCGATGGAGAGGTAGTTGTCTTCCTGGAAGACCCGGATGCGGCGGAGCGGCTCGTCACTGATGCGGCTGGCGGTGAGGTTGGCGATGCAGCCGCTGGCGAACTGAAGCCGCGCATTGGCGATGTCTTCGCTGGTGGAGAGGACCGAGACGCCGATGGCGTGCAGGCGCGTGACCCGGGAGCGGACCAGCAGGAGCAGCAGGTCCAGATCGTGGACCATCACGTCGAGGACGACGCTCACGTCCGTCCCGCGGAAGGGGTACGGGGAGAGCCGATGGACTTCGAGAAACCGGGGATGGGTCAGGTGCCGCATCGCCGCCTGCATGGCGGCGTTGAAGCGCTCCACGTGGCCCACCTGCAGCACGCACCGGCGCGCGGCGGCCGCCCGGATCATCGCATCCGCCTGGGCCAGGGTTGTGGCGATGGGTTTTTCAACCAGCAGGTGGGTGCCGCGCCGCAGCAGGGGCAGGCCGATGGCGGCGTGGAGGCTGGTCGGCACCGCCAGGCTGGCCGCGTCCACCTGGCCCAAGAGCTCGCGGAAGTCGGTCACCGCCCTGCAATCCAGGCCACGGGCGACCTTCTGAGCCTTGGCGGCCTTAAGGTCGCAGACGGCCACCAGCCGCACCCCGGAAAGGCGCGCATAAATCTCCGCATGCCGGCTGCCCAGGTGGCCGGCTCCAATGACCGCAACCCGTAATCGACGCATCCGAGAAGGTGTCAGACACCTTTCAAAGCGGAAAAGGTGTCTGACACCTTGTTGGTGAGTCTAGCAGAAGGCCTTGTCCGAAGTCAACTCGCGTGGTACAATACCCCGCTTATGTCCACGTATCTCAGGCTGTTGCAGTATATCCGGCCGCACCTGGGCGTGTTCGGGGTGGCGGTCGCCTGCATGATCGCCTCCAGCCTCCTGGGCGGCGTGCAGCTTGGCGCGATCTTCCCGCTGGCCGACCGGATCGTGACCGACAAGGCCATCCCGACCCCAGCCTGGCTGCCCGGCTGGCTGGCCGGCCTGGTCGGCTGGTTCAACGCCGTGCCGCCGCTCACCCTGGTGACAGCCTTCGCGGCGGCCATCCCCGTCCTGTTCTTCCTCAAGGGGGTGTTCGAGTTCTGGCAGTCCTTTTACATGAACGACGCGGCCCAGCGGGTGATCCGGGACCTGCGGCAGGGGCTGTTCAACCACGTGCTGGGGCTGTCGCTGGACTACCACCACAAGGCCACCACCGGCACGACGATGTCCCGGATTCTCTACGACACGAGCATCGTGCAGAACTCGATCACCGAAGGGCTCACCGACCTCGTGTTTCAGAGCTTCCAGGTCCTCATGTTCCTCGGGATCGCCGTCGCGATCGACTGGAGGCTGTCGCTGGTCATCTTCGTCATCGTGCCGCTGATCGCCTTCTCCATCCGCAACATCGGCAAGCTGCTGAAGAAATACTCCCAGCAGAGCCAGACGGTGATGGGGCAGCTCAACTCCACGATCCTGGAGGCCATCTCGGGCATCCAGGTGGTCCAGGCGTTCCTGGTGGAGCCGCTCGTCCAGCAGCGGTTCGGCACCGCCAACGAGCGCTCCTACCGGCTCACCCGCAAGCTCCAGAAGCGCATGAACGTCCTGTCGCCGCTCACCGAGCTCATCGGGGCGCTGGCGATGGCCTTCCTGTTCTGGGTCGGGGTCCGCAAAGTCATCTTCAACGAGCTGACCCTCGGGACCTTCCTCATGTTCCTGGCGGCCATGGGGTCGCTGATCCGGCCGTTCAAGCGGCTGGCGAGGCTGCACGGCATCAACCAGCAGGCGGTGGCCTCGGCCGAGCGCATCTTCCAGGTGCTGGACACGCCCTCCACCGTGCTCGAGCATCCCAAGGCCAGGCTGCTGCCGTCGTTCCACCGCGAGATCGCCTACGAGCACGTCTCGTTTCATTACAACGGCCAGCCGGCGCTGCGCGACGTGTCCCTGACCATCCCGTTCGGGGAGACGCTCGCCCTCGTCGGCCCCAGCGGCGGCGGCAAAACGACGCTGGTGAACCTGCTGCCGCGGTTCTACGATCCGGCCGGCGGGCGCCTCCACATCGACGGCATCGACGTCAAGCACGTGACGCTGGGGTCGCTGCGCGGGCAGATCGGGCTCGTCACGCAGGAGACGATGCTCTTCAACGACACCGTCCGGGCCAACATCGCCTTCGGCAACCCGAGCGCCGAGTTCACGCAGATCGTCGAGGCCGCCAAGCTCGCCAACGCGCACGCGTTCATCAGCCGGCTGCCCAAAGGCTACGACACGGTCATCGGGGAGCGGGGCGAGCTGCTCTCCGGCGGCGAGCGGCAGCGGCTGGCGATCGCCCGCGCGCTGTTCAAGCAGCCGCCGATCCTCATCTTCGACGAGGCCACCAGCCAGCTCGACGCGCAGTCGGAGCATCTCATCAGCGAGGCGCTCGAGCGGCTGACGAAGGACCGGACCGTGATCCTCATCGCGCATCGGCTCTCCACGGTGCGGCTCGCCCACCGCATCGTGCTGATCCAGGAAGGGCGCATCGTGGAGCAGGGCAGTCACGACGAGCTCCTGCAGAAGAACCCCCTCTACCGGAGGTTCTGTGAGCTGCAGCTCATCCAGGCAGGGCCGTCGTCGCAGTCGGGGAGGGAAACGGCATGATCCCATCACACCCTGGGCGGGCGTGCCTGCGGCACGCCGGATCGCCCATCGGCTTGCACGCCAGGCGCTGCGATCCTGGGTCGGTTCGATCGCGGTGGCCAGAGCGGCTCGAACCGGCCCACGCCCAGGGTGTGGGATGACCACGCCCTTGGTTCGGCAGTTGCTGGAGGCCGGGGTCCACTTCGGCCATCAGACGAAGCGCTGGAACCCGAAGATGAAGCGGTTCATCTTCGGCAGCCGCTCCGGCATCTACATCATCGACCTGGAGAAGACCGAGCAGTCCCTCCTCGCCGCGCGGCAGTTCGTGGAGGACGTGGCGGCCAAGGGCCAGCGCATCCTCTTTATCGGGACGAAGAAGCAGGCCAAACCGATCCTCGAGGCCGAGGCGAAGCGCTGCGGCATGCCCTACGTGACGAACCGATGGCTTGGCGGGACGCTGACGAACTTCCAGACGATCAAGCGCAACGTGGACCGGCTGGCGGAACTGCGCAAGAAGCGGCAGGAGGGCTTCTTCGAGCGCATCTCCAAGAAGGACGCCAAGCGGCTCACGCACGAGCAGGAGCGGCTGGAGGAGCATTTCGACGGCATGAGCCAGGTGGACCGTCTGCCCGGCTGCCTGTACATCGTGGACCTCAAGCGGGAGGAGATTGCGGTGCGGGAGGCCAACCGCCTCTCCATCCCGATCGTGGCGATCTGCGACACCAACGCCGACCCGGATCTCATCAGCTACCCGATCCCTGGCAACGACGACGCGATCCGCTCCATTCACTTGATCACCGCCCTGATCGCCGACAGCGTGCTGGCGGGCTGGCATCGGTTCGAAGTGCAGCAACAACCTCCGCTCCCCGAGGCCGGGGCCCCCGGGGGCCCCGGGGACGCGTCCGGCGAGCCCTCGGCCGCCTCCGCGCCGTCCCAGAACACCCCCAAGACCGACAACGGCATCCCCCATGACCGCTAGGCTGGACGCCATCAAGGCGCTGCGGGAGAAGACGAGCGCGTCGCTGAACGATGTGCGGGCGGCGCTCGAGTCGGCGGGCGGCGACGAGGCGAAGGCGCTGGCGCTGTTGCGCCAGCGAGGGGCGCAGATCGCCGAGAAGCGGCGGGGCCGCGCCACGGGGCAGGGCCGGGTGGAGGCCTACGTCCACCACGACGGCCGCATGGGCGCGTTGGTCGAGGTCGATTGCGAGACCGATTTCGTCGCCCGGACGCCGGAGTTCGTGCAGTTCTGCCGGGACCTGGCGATGCAGGTGGCGGCCAAGAGCCCCCAGTACCTGCGGTCGGAGGACGTCCCGGCCGGAGACAAGGCCGATGCCGAGGGACTGAAAGAGCTCTGCCTGCTTGGACAGCCGTTCATTAAGGACGAGCACAGCTCGGTCCACGACCTCCTGCAGGCGCTGATCGCGAAAACCGGCGAGAACATCGTGATCCGGCGGTTCGTGAAGTTCGGCGTCGGGGAGGCGAGCTGACGATGCCCCCCGGCGCCCGCGCGACGTCTCGCGCGCCCGCCTCCCTGCCGACCTATAAACGGATCGTGTTGAAGCTCAGCGGCGAGGCCCTGCAAGGCAAGCTCGGCTTCGGCATCGACCCGCAGGTGCTGGAGGCGTTTGCCCGCCAGATCAAGGAGATCAAGGAGCTGGGGGTGGACGTCAGCGTGGTGGTCGGGGGCGGCAACATCTTCCGCGGCCTGGACGTGGCGACGGAGGCCGGCATGGACCGCGCCACCGCGGACTACATGGGCATGCTCGCGACGGCGATCAACGGCCTCGCGCTGCAGGATGCGCTGGAGCGGCTCGGCGTGGCCACCCGCGTGCAGACCGCGATCGAAATCGCCAAGGTCGCCGAGCCCTACATCCGACGCCGGGCGATCCGCCATCTCGAGAAGGGCCGGGTGGTCATCTTCGTCGGCGGCACGGGCAACCCCTTCTTCACCACCGACACCACCGCGGCGCTGCGGGCCATGGAGATCGGCGCCGACGTCGTCTTGAAGGCGACGAACGTCGACGGCGTCTACTCGGATGACCCGGCCACGAATCGCTCCGCCAAGAAGTTCGAGACGTTGACGTTCTTCGACGTGCTGAAAAAGGGCCTGAAGGTGATGGACGCGACCGCAGTGAGCCTGTGCATGAGCGGCAACGTCCCCATCATCGTGTTCAACCTCAACCGGCCGGGCAACATCAGGCGCGCGGTCCTCGGCGAGCCGGTCGGCACCAAGGTCGTGAACCGCAAGGGGGCCGGATGATCCCACACCCTGGGCGGGCGTGCCTGCGGCACGCCGGATCGCCCATCGGCTTGCACGCCAGGCGCTGCGATCCTGGGCCGGTTCGGTCGCGGCGGTCAGAGCGGCTCGAACCGGCCCACGCCCAGGGTGTGGGATGATCCCTCCCCCCCTGTTCAAGGATGCGGAAGAGAAGATGAAGCGCGCGTTGGCCGCCGTGACGCGGGGATTTTCGGAGATCCGCGGCGGGCGGGCCACGCCGGGATTGGTCGAGCACCTGACGGTGGACTACTACGGCGCGCCCACGCCGCTGCGGCAGCTGGCGGCGATCACCGCGCCCGAGCCGCACCTGCTGGTCATCCAGCCGTGGGACGCGAAGGCCGCCTCCGACATCGAGAAGGCGATCCAGAAGGCTGAGCTTGGCATCACGCCGGTGGTGGAAGGCAAGGTGGTGCGCCTGCCGATCCCCCCGCTGACCGGCGAGCGCCGCGAGGAGCTCACCAAGCTCATCCACCGGCTCGCCGAGGAGGGCCGGGTGAACATCCGCACGATCCGCCGCGACGCCAACGAGGCGGTCAAGAAGCTCAAGACCGACAAGCAGATCAGCGAGGACGAATCGTTCAAGTCTCAGGAACAGGTCCAGAAGCTCACCGACCGGTACATCGGCCAGATCGACGCGCTCGTCAAGACCAAAGAGCACGAACTCCACAGCGTGTAACCGTGCTCCGGTCTGCGTGAGCTCGGAGCCCGGAGCCCGCTCAGAACTCTTCCGTCGCCCGCCTCCCGAGGCGGGTGTTTTGTTATAATGCCTTACTGCCGCTCTTTCACAACTTGGGCCGCTAGCTCATCAGGCAGAGCAACAGCCTTTGACAAAGGGCCGCGGCCGGGAAACCGGCCGATGAAAACCCCGGAACTTGCGGGGAAGTCTGAGCATCCGAGGGTACCCGGAAGGGTAACAATCCGTCGGTGCAGATCATCCGCAGCCAAGCCCCCGCTGATGGCGGGGGAAGGTTCAACGACTATAATCGGGGTCCCCCCACCTGTGTGCCCCGCCACCTGGCGGGGCCAAGGGGCAATCCGCAGGTGACGCCTGCCGCATCAGCGGCAGGCTGAGCACAGGTGGGGGGAATGGGATAGTCTGATCTGCACGGCGACGTGCAGCTAACACCGATGTTTAAGCTGTGGGTGCTGGGTTCGAGTCCCAGGCGGCCCATCGTGTTCCATCGGAGCCTGGGACTCGAAGGGAGCGCCGAGCCCCAGCGGGATGCCGCGCGACGAAGAGGAGCGCGGCGACCACCGAGGCGCGGATGGCCGACCGGAGCCCGAACGCAGTGAGGGCGGAGGCGCCGAGTCCCAGGCGGCCCACGTTCGCTACGCGAAACGAGGGCGAACGTGAAGGGAGCCAGCGACACGCATGACAGAGAAGGGGTATGAGTTTTTCGATCACACCGCCGATGTCGGGATGCGGGCATCGGGCGAGACGCTGGCGGAGCTGTTCGTCCACGCGGCGCAGGGGCTGGTGGAGCTGCTCATCGAGCAGAGCCCCGTGGCGGCCCAGGAGAGCCGCGCCGTGATGCTGACGGCGTCCTCCGTCGAGCGGCTGCTGCACGACTGGCTCAGCCAGCTCATCGTCTGGTTTGACGCCGAGCGGTTTCTGCCAGGGCGGTTCGAGCTTGAGGCGGTCACCTCCACCTCGCTGCGCGGGCGCGTGGTGGGCGAGCGGTTTGACCCCGCGCGGCACGCCCATGGCGTGGAGGTGAAAGGGGTGACGCGCCACCAGTTTTTCGTCGTCAAGCGCAACGGAGAGTGGGAAGCCCAGTTGATCTTCGATGTCTGAGCGGCAGACCTGGCAAGGTCCTCTTGAGAAACTCGACGACTACCGGTGGCGGATCCCCCAGTCATATGACCGGGGCATGCGCGTCCCCGGCCTCATTTTCGCCAGCGAGAAGCTGCTCAAGGACATCACCAAGGACCAGTCGCTCCAGCAGGTCGTCAACGTCGCGCATCTTCCCGGCATCGTGAAGGCCTCCCTCGCGATGCCTGATATCCACTGGGGATATGGATACCCAATCGGCGGCGTTGCGGCAATGGACCTTGAAGAGGGGGTTATCTCTCCTGGAGGAATCGGTTTTGACATCAATTGTGGCGTCAGATTGATGCGGACAGACCTCACCGTCGAGGAGGTCCAGCCGAAGCTGCGCACCTTGATCGCGACGCTGTTCAACACGATCCCCTGCGGGGTCGGGATGAGCGGGGACATCCGGTTCAGCCAGGCGGACGCCCCGCGCGTCATGACCCAGGGCTCGCGGTGGGCCGTCTCGCACGGCTACGGGACGCAGGCGGATCTCGACCACACCGAATCGCAGGGCTGTCTTGAGGGTGCCGATCCGGACATGGTCTCCGACCGGGCCGTCAAGCGCGGGCAGAGCCAGCTCGGCACGCTCGGCTCCGGCAACCATTTCCTTGAGGTCCAGGCGGTCGAGACGATCTTCGATGAGCAGGCGGCCAACGTTCTCGGGCTCGCGCTCGGCCAGGTGACGGTGATGATCCACTCCGGCTCCCGGGGGTTCGGCTACCAGATCTGCGACGACTACCTGGAGGTGATGGAAGGGGCGATGTCGCGCTACGGCATCCGGGTGCCGGATCGGCAGCTCGCCTGCGCGCCGGTCCATTCCGACGAAGGCCGGCGCTATCTCGGCGCCATCCGCTGCGCGGCGAACTTCGCCTGGGGCAACCGCCAGTGCCTCATGCACCTGGCGCGCCAGGTGTTCGAGCGCGTCTTCGAGAGAAGCTGGGAGTCGATGGAGATGGCGCTGATCTACGACGTGGCGCACAACATCGCCAAGTTCGAGCGCTATCGGGTCAACGGCGGGGAGCGGACGCTCTGCGTGCACCGCAAGGGCGCGACGCGCGCGTTTCCTCCTGGCCACCCGGAGATCCCGGAAGACTACCGCGCGATCGGCCAGCCGGTCATCATCCCGGGGGACATGGGGAGAAACTCCTTCGTACTTGTCGGCACTGAGAGCGCCATGCAGGAATCGTTCGGGACCGTGTGCCATGGGGCCGGGCGAGTGATGTCCCGCGCCGAGGCGGTGCGCCGGGCGGCGGGCCGCTCGATCGAGCGGGAGCTGGAGCAGCAGGGGATCATCGTGATGGGCCGCGGCCGCAAAGGCATCGCCGAGGAGCAGCCCCATGCGTACAAGGACGTCAATGACGTGGTCCATGTCGTCCACAACGCGGGCCTGGCGAAGCGGGTGGCCCGCATGCGGCCGCTGGGTGTGATCAAAGGATAACCAGTGATTGATCCCAAGCTTCTCAGGGAACACCCGCAGGCGATCCGCGAGGCGCTGACGTCCCGAGGGGCTCCTGTCCAGTTCGACGAGCTGCTCCGGTGCGACGAGGAGCGGCGCCGGCTGATCATCGCCATCGAGCAGCGCCGCAGCGAGCACAAAAAGGCCTCCGACGCCTACGGCCGCCAGAAGGGCGCTGGCGCCTCGGCCCCCCCGGCGAGCCTGAAAGCCCTGTCCGACGCGATTACAGCCGAGGAGCAGCAGCTGAAGCAGGTGGAGCGGCGGCGGGATCAGCTGCTGGCGTTGGTGCCCAACCTGCCGCACGCCTCGGTCCCCGTCGGCGACGCGAAGGCCAACCAGGTGGTGCGGACGGTCGGCACGCCGCCGGCGCACGCCTTCGCGCCGCAGACGCACCTGGAGCTGGCCGAGCGCTTAGGATTGATCGACTTCGAGCGGGCGGCCAAAGTCGCCGGCTCGCACTTTCCGCTGTTCACCGGCGCCGGCGCGCGGCTGGAGCGCGCGCTCATCACCTGGATGCTGGACGTGCACACGAAGGAGCACGGCTACACGGAAATCTTCCCGCCGTTTCTCGTCAACCGCGCGTCGATGTTCGGCACCGGCCAGTTACCGAAGTTCGAGGACGACATGTACCGGCTGAAGGATGACGACCTGTTCCTGGTGCCGACCGCCGAGGTGCCGGTGACGAACCTGCACCGCGATGAGATCTTGGACGAGGCGCGCCTGCCCCTGAAATACACGGCCTACACCGCGTGCTTCCGGCGCGAAGCCGGCTCCTACGGCAAGGAGACCAAGGGGCTGATCCGCGTGCACCAGTTTGACAAGGTGGAGCTCGTCAAACTCACCACGCCGGAGACCTCGTACGATGAGCTGGAACGGTTGGTCGCCGAGGCGGAGACGATCCTGAAACGCTTGGGGCTGCACTACCGGGTCGTGTGCCTCTCGACCGGAGACCTGGGGTTTGCCGCGGCCAAGTGCTACGACCTGGAGGCGTGGGCGCCCGGTCTTCAGCAGTTTCTGGAAGTCTCCAGCTGCAGCAACTTCGAGGCGTTTCAGGCGCGCCGCGCGAATCTCCGGTACCGCCAACAGGGCACCAAGAGGGTTGCGCACGCGCACACGCTCAACGGCTCCGGCGTGGCGCTGGCGCGCACGCTCATCTGCCTGCTGGAGACGCACCAGCGGCCGGATGGCCGCGTCGTCATCCCCGGACCGCTGCGACCCTACCTCGATGGGCAAGACCTCCTCTAGACTCCTCGTGTGGTCGGCCCGCCTCGTCAAAGTCGTGATGGTGGTCGTGGCCGTCCCCGTGGCGGTTGGTTTGCTGCGCGGCGTCCTGCAGCAGACGGACGCGGCGAGCGCCTCCGGCGGCACCTGGCATGAGTGGATCCAGTGGGGGTTCATGACGTACGTGTGGATCCACCTGCTGCTCTTCAGGCCGCAGGCGCTCTTCCGGGCCAGCCATCGGCTGTTTTCCGTGCTGGCCGGCTGGGTCTTCGGCGGGCAGGTCGCCAGCGTGGAGACCTCCGGCGGCAAGGGCAAAAGCGCCAAGGGGGTCGGCGAGCCCGGCCAGCAAGGCTCGACGCTGGTGGCGTTCAGCCCGTACGTCATCCCGTTGTCGGTGATCCTGGTGTGCGCGCTCGCGTGGCTGCTGGCCCACTGGGTGGACCGGGTCTGGCTCGACGCTCCGGCGAGCTTCCTCATCGGCTTGACCGCCGCGTTTCATTGGCTGATGACCGCGGAGGCGCTCCAGCAGCAGCGCAGCCGCTGGCACCTGGAGACGTACCTGCTGGCGATCGGGCTCGTGTTCGTGGTGAGCCTGCTCATCGGCGGCTCGTGCCTGACGTGGGCGATCCCGGGCTACGCGTTCCTCCAGGCGCTCGCCGACGGCCTCGCCCACGCCCAGGCGATCTACACGACGTTAGTCCAACGGTTATTTTTGTAATGAGGGGTGGGGTGCGGGAGTCTGGCTTATCCGGCCGGTCCTGAAAACCGGTGTCCGTCTCTGACGGACCGTGAGTTCGAATCTCACCCCCACCGCGTTATCTCAGCGGGACCGACGCAGCAGCGAGGGAGAGGTGCGGGAGTGGATGATCCGGCCGCTCTCGAAAAGCGGTAGGGCCGCAAGGCTCTCGTGGGTTCGAATCCCACCCTCTCCGCCGGCTCCCCAATTTGCGTCTGCCAATATCCTGTCAAGCCGGTACAATGGAGAGGTGTCCGAGTGGCTGAAGGAACACGGCCGGAAACCGTGTAGCCGCCCACAAGGTGGCTCCCGGGTTCGAATCCCGGCCTCTCCGTAGAGACTGTCCGTAGCCTGGACGGCAGCGGTGGTCAATAGAGGAAGGGGGACCAGCCCTCGCGCGGATGGTTGGCGAGGGCGAGAGGGGGGAAACCTGTTGGTTGCCCCCCTATGGAGCGAGTGTCCCTCGATTTCGTACAGACGCGAGCGACGCGCCCATAGCTCAATTGGATAGAGCGTCGGCCTGCGGAGCCGAAGGTCGGTGGTTCGAGCCCACCTGGGCGCATTTTCTCTTCACGCATAGTGGGCTCGAAGGGAGGCCCGACTTGGTTTGATAAACGAGCCGCGACGAGTAGGAGCGGCGACTTCCACAGGAGGGCCGGGTGGCCGACCGGAGTCCCGCCGAAGGCGGGACGGAGGCGCCGAGCCCACCTGGGCGCATGTGTTCCGTCAACGAGAAGCCGGCAACCGATAACAGGGCGGGGAGCAGCATGGCAGGGAAGACGGACGAGCAATATATGCGGGAAGCGCTCAAGGAGGCGGAGCGGGCGTTGGCGGCCAGGGACCGGCCGGTGGGGGCCCTCATCGTCCATGACGGGCAGGTGATCGCCCGCGCGCACCATCAGGTCAAGCTGTTGCGCGACCCGACCGCCCACGCCGCGGTGATCGCCATCACGCAGGCGGCGAACGCGCTCCAGTCGGATCAGCTGCCGGAAGCGACCATCTACGTGACGCAGGAGCCCTGCTCGATGTGCGTGGGCGCGGTGCTCCTGAGCGGGACCTCGCGGCTGGTGTTTGGCGCGACCGACCCCAAAGCCGGCGCGTGCGGGTCCGTCGTGGACCTGACGAGCAACGAGCGGCTGAACCGGCGGCTCACCGTCGTCAAGGAAGTCCTGGCGGGCGAGTGCCACGCGCTGCTGCGCAGAGCCACCGCGCGCGCCGAGCTCTGATGGGTTGCACTCAGGGATAGCCCATGAGGGTTCGATTCCTGCCAAGGCGGCAACGGGCCTTCATCGAGGAAGGGCTTCGGCGCACGAGTCGACCCGCAGCCACTCTTGCCGATCAGATTGGAGTCTGCGGAAGGACGTTGCGTGACTGGAGACGCGAAAAGTGGCAGATGGACGAGTGGTCCTTGAAACGGCTGTGTCGGTTGGCAAACCTTCCCCGACCGCCAAACATTACGCTGCTACCGGAACATTGGAGTGTTCCGAAGGCAGCGCGGCTTGGCGGACTGCGACGTACAGCGCTGTACGGGCCGCTTGGGACCTTCGAAAGCTGCAAACGAGGTGGCAAGATCTCTGGGGCCCTCAGATGGAATCATCCGGCACTTGCGAGGCAACGGGGGTTGAACGCCAGGAAGGCTATTCGAATACCACCTCAGAGCGAGGAACTGGCAGAATTTGTTGGCGTCTTTCTTGGGGACGGTGGGTTTCGGAACGCGAGGCAGGTCACGATTTCTTTTAACATCCATGCCGATCGGGAATATGCCAAATGGATCCACGCCCTGGTCGCACGACTCTTTGGGCTTGAAGCGACCTGGTGCATCCGTGAGGCCCGTGGTGCTGGTGATCTGCTGCTGTCAAGCACCACGTTGGTGGAGCTCCTTGAAGGGATGGGCTTGTGTCGGGGGCGAAAGAGCGCGGCGCGCCTCGCGGTCCCGTCCTGGATCGAACCAGCCTCAGCCTATCGAATCGCCTGTCTCCGCGGCCTCAGGGACACCGATGGTTCAGTGTATCGACATCGCTACCAGCTGAAGGGCAAATGGTATGCCTATCTGAAGCTCTCAGTTACCAACGTTGTTCCTCAGTTAACCCAGTTCGTCGAGCGGGCAGTACGAGAACTTAGCAGCTCTGCGTTTTACCATCCGCGTAGCCATCAGGTGTTCGTCCACGACTCGGAGGGTGTCCGCCGATACTTCGAGATCGTGGGGACACATAACCCCAGAGACAGGCGGCGCTTCGAGCAGTACTGCGCACTGAATTAACATAACTCATTTATACACAATAGGTTACTGGAGAGGTCGCATAGCCAGGTCCAGTGCGGCGGTTTGCTAAACCGCTGTACCCCCGAAAGGGGGTACCGAGGGTTCGAATCCCTCCCTCTCCGTTTGATTCAGCAGAGCCGATGCGCTGCAATGTGGTTGGCATCAGCACGTGTGGGAGGGATTCGAAGTGAGCCGCGACACTGATAGACGCCGGTGCGACGAACAGGAGCACCGGCTTTCCACGGAAGCGGCGAGTGGCCGACCCGAAGCGAGCCGGAGGCGAGCGGAGGGCGCCGAATCCCTCCCGCTCCGCCAGATTTTTGAGATGCGTTCCTAATCGCGAGCGATGACCTACCTTCCGCTGGCGCGTAAATACCGGCCGCAGACGTTTGCGGATCTCGTGGGGCAGGCCCACATCACCTCGACGCTGACGCGGGCGCTCGAGCAGAAGCGGGTGGGGCAGGCGTACCTCTTCACCGGGCAGCGCGGCGTGGGCAAGACCTCCGCCGCGCGCATCCTCGCCAAGTGCCTCAACTGCGAGCAGGGGCCGACGCCGACACCCTGCCAGACCTGCGCGAGCTGCGCCCAGATCACGCAAGGCAACAGCCTCGACGTCATTGAGATCGACGGCGCCTCCAACCGCGGCATCGACGAGATCAGAAGCCTTCGGGAGACGGTGCCGTTCGCCCCCACCAGCGGCCCGTTCCGGATCTACATCATCGACGAAGTCCACATGCTGACGCTGGAGGCGTTCAACGCGCTGTTGAAGACGCTGGAGGAGCCGCCGGCGCACATCAAGTTCATCTTCGCGACGACCGCCGCGGCCAAGGTGCCGGCGACCATCCTCTCCCGCTGCCAGCGATTCGATTTCCGCCGGCTGGAGGCGGCGACGATCGTCGCGGTGCTCCAGCGCCTCGCCAAGGCGGAGCGGCTCGCGGTGGAGGAGCCGGCCCTCTACGCGATGGCGCGCGCCGCCGACGGCAGCCTCCGGGACGCCGAGGTCATCCTGGAGCAGGCGACCAGCTTCGTGGACGGGCCGGTCGGCGAAGCGCACGTGGCGGAGCTGCTGGGCAGCGTCGAGTCCGAGGCGCTGTCCGCCTGGGCGGAGGCGATCCTCGACCGAGACGCCCCGAAGGCGCTCGAGCTGTTGATGGCGCAGCTGTCGCGGGGACGGAGTGCCCCGCAGCTTCTGACCAGCCTGCTGCGCCAGTTCCGCAACCTGCTCATCCTCCGCAGCACCCAGCCGGTGGGCGGATCAGGCACGCCAACCCATGCCCTTATCGATGAGCCGCCCGAGCGCCTGGCGCAGCTCGCGGCGCAAGCTGGCCGCGCCAGCGCCCAGGAGTTCCTGCTGGCGCTGCAGATGCTCGCCGGCGCCTATGAGCTGATCCGGCGAAGCCCGATGGCCCAGACGATTCTGGAGCTGGTCGTGCTGAAACTGTGCACGCGGGAGCCCTGGCAGTCGCTGGAGCAGATCAGCCAGCGGCTTGAGCAGTTGGGCGCAGGACCCCATGCGCCCGCCCCCTCACCCACGCCTGGCGGCGCCCCTTCGGGTCCGCTGCGCTCGCAGCCGGTGGCAAGTCCGCAGCCATCCTCCCAAGCGGCTGACGCGCCGCAGGCGGACGAGCCGTCGGCTGCGCCCATGGCGACCGCGCCGGAATCGTTGCGGGGCGCCTGGCCGACCTTTCTCGAGCGATTGGGCGCCCAGAAAATGTCGCTGGCGGCCTATCTGGCGGAGTCCAAACCCTTGCAGGTCGAGGGCGCGCTGCTCACGGTCGGGCTGCCGGCCTTCGCGTTACACCAGGAAGTGTTGAGCACAACGGAGAACCGCCGTCTCATCGAGCGGCTGCTGCACGAGCTCTACCACGAGCCGCTCACGGTGCGGTACGTGACGCTGCCTGAGCCGTCGGCCGCCTCGCCCGCCGGCCCCGCGCCGGCCGCCGCGCCGCCGGTGCCGCCGATCGTGCAGGAGATCGTGCAGCTGTTTAACGCCACCGTTGACCGGCCCCGGCCGATCACCTGATGATGAACGCGACGTGCGTCAAGCCGCTGCTGCGGTTGCTGGACGCGCTGGAGAAGCTCCCGGGCGTCGGCCCTCGGTCAGCGGAGCGGATGGCGTTCTACCTGCTGCGGACGTCCCGCGAGGAAACGCGCCAGCTCGCCCAGGCCATTGCGGACGTCAAGGAGCACCTGCGCTTCTGCGAGGTCTGCTTCAACCTCAGCGAGGAAGCCCGCTGCCCCATCTGCCAGGACCCGTCGCGCGACGCGTCGCTCTTGTGCGTGGTGGAGGAGCCCAAGGACGTGCTGGCGATCGAGAAAACCGGCGCGTACCGCGGCCTCTACCATGTGCTGCTGGGGGCGATCGCGCCCCTCGACGGGATCGGGCCGGAGCTGCTGAAGATCGACGAGCTGCTGGCGCGGCTCCCCGATGGGCACATCCAGGAAGTCATCCTTGCGACGGACGCGGACAAGGACGGCGAGACGACCGCCACGTACCTGGCGAAGCTGCTGCGGTCCAGGGGCCTCCACCTGACCCGCATCGCGTCCGGCATCCCCGTCGGCAGCCACCTCGAGTACGCCGACCAGGCCACCCTCGCCCGCGCCTTAGAGGGCCGCCGCGAGCTGTGAGACCCGTGATACAATTGAGCCGGCGTCAGGCCTCGCTCATTGGCATTCCCCGGTAGCTCAGCTGGTAGAGCGGCTGACTGTTAATCAGCATGTCGGAGGTTCGAATCCTCCCCGGGGAGCCAATTAGGTCGATCCACTGCACCAGGCCCGTTGTGGTTACCTGGGGCGGTGGCTTCGACACGCTCAGTGAAAATGGGCCTCGTATAGAGGCCCATTTTCACTTCTGTGGGCGTGAAAATCACCTTGTAGACGTAGAAGCGCATCAGATCCTTCCGTTCCTCGGGCGCCGCGTGCTCCCAAATCTCCTCGAAGAGTCCTAGCCCCTCCTGGATGGCGCGGACGTTGAGGGCCCGGTTGGTGATTTCCCGAGCCTCAAGATCAATCCGCTCCAGCTCGCTCTCAATCTGCGCCTTCTGAATTTCGAGCTGCTCCAGTTCTTGGGCCAAGGCCGCGGAGGACTTACCTTGGGCGATGAAGTGGACGATGTTCTGAATCTGCTGCTCAATGGGAGCCAAGGCCCGTTGCTGCAGAGCCCGCTGATCCTCAATGATCGCCATCTCGCCTTTGGTGGTGGCGTCCGATTCATCAAGGATCTGTTGGAGGAACATTTCATCCCGTCCCATCATCCTGAGTCGCTCCGCGACGAGTTCCTCGAGGGCAGGCGCGCAGACCCGTTTGAGACTGCACTCGTCGGCTCCATTATGGGCGGATGTGCAGGTGTAGTAGAAATACACCTCGCTTCGGCCGGATGAGTATGACGGCGTGAGATAGGCGCCGCACACTCCGCAGCGAGCCAGTCCCTCAAGCAGAAAGCAGTGATTCTTCTGCGCCCGAGGCTTACTGCGTACAACGCGGTTGGCGGCAGCGCGGGCACTGACCGCATTCCAGAGCGTTTCGTCAATGATCGGCTCATGTTTGGCGGGAAACACCTCGCCCTTGAAGCTCACCTTGCCGATGTACACGGGATTCGTGAGGATGTGGATGACGCCGCTCTTCGTAAGCTTCCTATTGCCACGCACATGGCCACGCCGGGACTCATAGGCCTTGGAACGATATCCCTTGGCATTGATCGCCTGTGCCGTCTGCCGGAATGATCCAAGTTTTAGATAGGTCTCGAAGATCTCCCGGACGATTTTCGTCTCGACAGGATTGACCTTGAGGAC
>Ga0137796_10000311_pt1 | contig 31221 bp, 25 predicted proteins | sample OV2TP3_FD_97704 | JGI IMG/M metagenome (GOLD analysis project Ga0137796, IMG submission 97704) | reverse complement strand
CCTGGATAAAGGGTCCGCCCCGTCGCTCACCCATCGCGTGGACGGCGCGGGCGGCCAGGCCCTTGCCCGTGCCGGTCTCCCCCAGGATCAACGCCACCACATCGGTCTGAGCCACCCACGAGAGCTGCGTCTGCACCTTGCGCAGGGCCTCGCTGGTCCCCACGAACTCGCCCGCCGCTCCGCTGAGGGCCTCCGTCAATGCCTCGATGCGCGGGTCCGGCGTCACCGTCACGCTGACAGTCGCCGGCTGCTCGGAGTAGACCAGGTCCCGGTCCACGGCCAGGACTTCGAAGGTGTAGTCGCCCACAGGGAGGTCGTGGTATTCCACCCGGCGAGAGCGGGTGGTCTTCCAGTCCGCGTCATATCCCTTTAGTCGGTACCGGTAGACCATCGCGTCGGGCCGGGTCTTGAAACTCATCCCGTGGAACTCGAAGGTGGTCAGTCTCACACTGGTGGGGATTGTAATTTCGAGGGCCTTCTCATAGCGTCGGTCAGCCAGCACGGCGTCGATGGACACCAGAGGGGGGGAGGGCGCCGGTGGGCGAAAGCGCGCCACGCCGTTGTTGGTGCCAAACCAGAGATCTCCAACTCTATCCTGGAGGATCAGCCATACCAGGTTGCCCGCCAGGCCGTCCTGCTGAAGCATCGTCTGGAAGCACTGCCCATCATACCGGCTCACGCCGCCGCCAGAGGTGCCGAACCAGAGGTGTCCGTCCCGATCCTGCAAGATCGAAAACACCCGGTTGTGCGCCAGGCCGTCCTGTGTGGTAAAGGTGGTGAAGGACTTCCCACCTGTCCTGAGTCCCTCGACTCCGCTCGGGACAGGCTCCGTCGAAGGACCATACCGGCTTACACCGTCTCCAGTTCCGAACCAGAGGTGTCCGTCCCGATCCTGCAAGATCGAAAACACCCGGTTGTGCGCCAGGCCGTCCTGTGTGGTAAAGGTGGTGAAGGATTCCCCATCATATCGGCTCACACCGCTATAGGTGCCGAACCAGAGGTACCCTTCCCAATCCTGCAAGATCGAGCGCACCTCATTGTGCGCCAGACCATCCTGTGTGGTAAAGGTGGTGAAGGATTCCCCATCATACCGGCTTACACCCCCACCCCAGGTGCCGAACCAGAGGTGTCCCTCCCGATCCTGCAAGATCGAGCGCACCTCATTGTGCGCCAGGCCGTCCTGGGTGGTAAAGGTGGTAAAGGACTTCCCATTATACCGACTCACACCGCTATAGGTGCCGAACCAGAGGTGTCCCTCCTGATCCTGAAAGATCGACCAGACCTCATTGTGCGCCAGGCCGTCCGGGGGGACAAAAGTGGTGAAGGATTTTCCATCGTACCGGCTCACACCACCCCCATTCGTGCCGAACCAGAAATTTCCGTCTCGATCCTGCAAGATCGAGCGCACCTCATTGTGCGCCAGGCCGTCCTGTGCGGTGAATGCGGTGAAGGATTTCCCATCATACCGGCTCACGCCGCCTCTGGTGCCGAACCAGAGATATCCCTCCCGGTCCTGTAAAATCGACCACGCCTGATTGCTTGCCAGGCCATTCTGGGCGGTGAAGGTCACAAAGGATTTCCCATCATACCGGCTCACGCCGCCGCCCCAGGTGCCGAACCAGAGGTTGCCCTCCTGATCCTGCAAGATCGAAATCACCACATTATGCCCCAGCCTATTTTGGGCGGTGAAGGTGCTGAAGGAGTGTCCATCAAACTGGCTCACCCCACCCCCATCCGTGCCAAACCAGAGGTTCCCTTCCCGATCCTGAAAGATCGAAAGTACCGTATCGCGCCCCAGCCCATCTTTGGTGGTAAATGTAGTCCAGGTCTTGCCGCCTGCCCTGAGCTTTGCCGAAGGGTCATATCGGCTCACGCCGCCTTCGGTTCCGAAATAGAGGTTCCCCTCCCGATCCTGCAAGGTCGAGTATACCCGGTTGTGCGCCAGGCCGTCCTGGGTCGTAAAGGTGGTAAAAGATTTACCGTCATACCGGCTTACGCCACCGCCCTCGGTTCCGAACCAGAGATGTCCCTCCCGGTCCTGCAAGATCGACCGCACATAGTTGTCCGCCAGGCCGTCTCTGGTGGTGAAGTTGGTAAAGCCCTTTCTGCCTGCCCTGAGTCCCTCGACTCCGCTCGGGACAGGCTCCGCCGAAGGGTCGTACCGGCTCACCCCGCCGCCATAGGTGCCGAACCAGAGATGTCCCTTCCGATCCTGCAAGATCGACCGCACCCAGTTGTCCGCCAGGCCGTCTCTGGTGGTGAAGTTGATAAAACCCTTGCCATTGTACCGGCTCACCCCGTTATAGGTGCCGAACCAGAGGTTTCCCTCTTGATCCTGGAAAATCGACCACACGACTATCTCTGCGAGTCCATCTGTCACATCGTAGGTGCGCCAGTGACCTGTCCCTCGCCCGGCGGGCACGACGACCCAGCCAGGCCCAGCCTGCACGACCTTGCCGGGACCGGCGGGTACGACCTTGCCAGGGCCGGCAGGCACAGGAACGGGCGTCTGGATCGGCATTGTATCAGATATCTGCATGGCCAACCCCCAACGCAAACGGGGCATACCTCGACTGTCCGAGGCATGCCCCTCAAAACCCAGGTCCTTGAAGGCCCCCTCCCGTCCCCATCTCGGACCCATCGCGGAGATACGAAAGCAGGATCACGAAAGACGCGAAAGCCCTTCCACCCCACCGTCTTCCCACACGAAAGACACGAAACCCATCCCCTCCTTGTGATGTGTATTCAGACCGGCGCTGGTCGAACATGTCAGTCCAGCGGATACCTTTCGCGCTGTGCGCCGAGTTCCTGGCTGAGTTTTCGAACCATCCGAGCCACGTGAGCCAGAGACCCGTTTATCCGCTCTAAATTCGCCGCGAAGATCTCCTGACGTTCCAGGACCTCTTTCATCTGCGCTTCCAACGCTGCAAGGCGCACATCTCGGTCGGATGCCCTATTCATTGAGGAGCCTCTTGATGGCCTCCAGGTCTGGCTCCATCTTCCTGGTCTGCTGGTCGACCCTGCGCAGATGGCCATCGATCCGCCTCATGGCCGCTCTGAACTCTTTCTGAGTCAGGGTGGCCTGGACCTTCTTGCCTTTCGTCTTGGGCGTCACTTAAAACCTCCCTGAGAGCTGTCGAAGTCAGGACGATAAACTAAAAGTACGATAAACACGACTAAAGAGAAAGTCAAGAAAAATCCTGAGAGGGAAGGATGAGACTCTCGTTCATACGGGCTGTCGGCTCGAGTCGCCTGACACCGGCAGGGAGATCGTGATTGTCGTCCCTTTGCCTACCTGACTCTCCACGTCGATTTTTCCGTTATGCTGCTGAATGATCTGGTAGCAGATCGACAGGCCCAGGCCGGCGCCCACTTTCACGCCCTTTGTCGTGAACCCCGGGTCGAAGATGCGCCCGAGGCGCTCCGGCGGGATGCCGCAGCCGGTGTCGGCGATCCGGACCTTCACCCATTCCCTTTCCTGGAAAGTCCGAATCTGGACTTCGCCGTTCCCCTCGATGGCCTGGACGGCGTTCACCAGGACGTTCATGAAGACCTGATTCAACTGGTTGGGATAGCAGGTGACCTCCGGGATCTCCCCGAACTCCCGCACCACCCGGACGCGGCCTTTCAGGAGATGGGCGATCAGGGTGAGCGTGGTCTCGATGCCCTCGTGGAGGTCCGCCTTCTGGAGGTCCGCCTCGTCCAGCCGGGCGAAGCTGCGCAGGCTCTTGACAATGGCGGCCATCCGGTCGCAGGCGGTCTGGTTCACCCGGCACAGGTCCTCCAGGGTCCGAAAGACCCGCTCCGTCTCCGGGCCGGCCCCGCCGGTCTCCATCTGCCCCCGGAGCCGCCGGAGGGCGCGGGCGAGGAGGTCCTGGTTGCTGTTCAGGGCGCCCAGGGGGGTGTTCAGCTCGTGCGCCACGCCGGCCACGAGCTGCCCGAGGGAGGCCATCTTCTCCGCCTGGATGAGCTGCGCCTGGACCTGCCGGTAGCGCCTCCAGAACTGCTCGGCCAGGATCGTGGTGAAACCGACGCCCGCCAGGACCACCGCCGCCGGGATCAGGTGGGCGCGGACCCACGTCTCTTCTCGAAGGAGATAACTCAGAGAGAGATAGACGACCAGGACGGCCACGCCGTAGACATAGGCGATGGGCCGGGTCCACCGGTAGCGGCGCACCCCCCTCCGGGCGCTCAGGCAGACGAGGGCGAGGACGGTCAGGAGCTGGATGAGGAAGAAGGGGTTGGGCATGACGTACATATCCCAGGGCGCGGGGACCGCCCCTGCGGGTTCACCGCCGATAGATACCGGGGTCTATCCCCAGGTCTTTGAGCTTCTGCTGGAGGGCCTGGCGCTTCAGGCCGAGGGCCGAGGCGGTGCGATTGACGTTTCCGGCGTGATGCCCCAGGGCGGCGCGGAGGAAGGCGGTCTCGAAGGTCTGGACCGTCTGACGTTTGGCTTCCTGGAAGGAGACGCCCTCCTGCCAGGCGTAGGGCAGCGATTCATCGCCGCCCAGGGGCGTGGCGCGGGATACGTCCGGGCTGTGAGATGACGCCTGGACGTCGGACGGGAGGAGGTCTTTGCGCAGGACGGGGTCGTCGGAGAGGATGACCGCGCGCTCGATCACGTTCATGAGTTCACGGACGTTCCCCGGCCACCGGTAGTCCGTCAGGCGCCTCATCACCTCCGGCGGGACCTCCGAGACGGCCTTGCCGTGCTGACGGCTGAATCGGTCGAGGAAGTGGTGAACGAGGAGGGGGATGTCCTCCGGGCGCTCGCGCAGGGGGGGGAGCGGGATGTCCACGACCTTGAGGCGGTAGAAGAGGTCCTCCCGGAACCGCCCGGCGGCGATCTCGGACGGGAGGTCCTTGTTCGTGGCGCTGATCACCCGGACGTCCACGGAGATCGTCTCCGCGCCGCCCAGCCGCTCGAAGCGGCGCTCCTGAAGGATGCGGAGGACCTTGGCCTGAGTCTCAAGGCCCATGTCCCCGATCTCGTCCAGGAACAGGGCGCCTGCGTGGGCCAGCTCGAACTTCCCGACCCGGCGGCCGGCCGCGCCGGTGAAGGCCCCCTTCTCGTGCCCGAACAGCTCGCTCTCGATCAGCTCGGAGGGGAGGGCGGCGGCGTTCACGGCGATGAAGGGGCCGTCCCTCCGGGGGCCCTGCGCGTGGATCGTCCGGGCCACCAGCTCCTTTCCTGTCCCGCTCTCCCCGCAGATCAGCACAGTGGCGTCTGTCCCGGCCACCTTCCCGATCAGGTCGTAGACGCGCTCCATCGCCCGGCTCCGGCTGAGCATCATCCCGAAGCCCGACCGCTGCCGGAGCTCGGCGCGGAGGCGCTCGTTCTCCTGCCGGAGGCGGACGGCTTCGAGGGCCTTCTGGACGGCGCAGCGCAGCTCGTCCACCTCGTAGGGCTTGCTCAGGTAGTCGTAGGCGCCGGCCTTCATGGCCTCCACGGCGATGCGCTCGGAGCCGTGGGCGGTGATCATGATGACGGGCGGCGTGTCCTGCCTTCCGGCCAGGGCCTTCAGGAACGCGAGGCCGTCCAGCCTGGGCATCTGGATGTCGCAGATGAGCAGGTCCGGGCCGGAGCGCTCCACCTCCTCCAGCGCGGCGGCCCCGTCGGCGGCCTCCACGATCTCGCAGCGCAGGGCGTCGAGGGCGCGTCTCAGGCCGTGCCGGGCGGCGGGTTCGTCATCGACAATCAGAATCTTGGGGTTCATCGCCTTCTTTCCAGAGAAGGTTCAAGGTTCAAGGTTCAAGGTTTGAACTTTGAACCTTCAAACTTTGAACTTTACCCTGCTGGCAGCCGGACGGTGAAGGCCGCGCCCCGCCCGTCCCGAACGCCGCTGAGGACCTCGACGGTCCCGCCCGCGCGCTCGACGTCCCGCTTCACGATGGCAAGCCCCAGGCCCGTGCCCGACGCCTTCGTCGTGTAGAACGGCTCGAAGAGGTGGGGCAGCGCCTCCTCCGGGATGCCCGGACCGGTGTCGGACACGATCACCTCTACCCAGCCACCCCCCTCATCCCCGACGGGGAGAGTGGGAGAAGGGGAGAGGGGGGGACTCTCCCCGTCTCCCCGTCTCCGCGTCTCCGCGTCTCCCCGTCTTGTCGTTATCGTAATCCCCCCTCCCTCCTCCATTGCCTGGATGGCGTTGAGGATCAGGTTGAAGAAGATCTCCTTGAGGTCTTCGAGGTCCCCCGTGACCGTGAGGCCTTCCTCGACCTCCGAGCGGATGGAGACGCGCCGGCGCTCCGCCTCGTGGGCCAGGACCAGGACGATGTCGTCGAGGGCCTCCTTCAGGCGCAAAGGGCGGGGCGACCCCTCCTGCCGGGGCCTTGCGAACCGGAGGAGGCGGTCCACGGTGCGGCTCAGCCGGTCGATCTCGCCCAGGACGACGGAGAGGTCCTCGGCCTTCGCCCGGTCGTCCCGCAGGTCCTCCCGCAGGACGGTCGCGATGGCCTTGATCGAGCTGAGGGGGTTCCTGACCTCGTGCGCGATGCTGGCAGACAGGAGGCCGAGGGAGGAGAGGCGCTCCGCCTCGTACATCCGGCGCTCCATGTCGAGCCTCTGCTCGATTAGCCGGGCGTTTTCGACGGTGAGGGCCATCTGGTTGCAGAGGGTGCCGAGCAGCTCCCGCTCCTCCGCCGAGAAGGGGACCTCGCGCTTCTTCTCCCCCAGGCAGAGGAAGCCGAGCGTCCGGTCCTCCCGCAGCAGGGGGACGCAGAGCCGCACGCCCTGCGCGAAGAGGGGCGTTATGAGACGCCCGTGGTGGAGTTCGCCCGCGTCGAGGGGGCGCCGGTGCGCGGACAGCCATTCGACCACCCGCCCGACGTGGGACAGGTCCGCCGGGCTGAACGGGATGACGGGCGGGGGGAGCCCGGGCAGCCCCGGACTCCCGATCACCCGGACGTCCCTGATCCGATCGCCCTCCCGGTCGAGCAGGACGAGCGCCGCGAGGTGGACCTTCAGGGCGACCCCGACGGCCTCGACGGCGGTCCTCAGGCGCCGGTCGGGGGAGAAGGGGACGTTGAGGGTCTGGCTCAGGTCTCTCAGGAGGCGCTGGTAGTCGTATCGCGCCCTGAAGAAGAGGCGGTTGATGAACCGCTGGCTGCGGTTCTTGACCGGCTGGAACAGGAAAATGAGCGCGGCCAGGAGGGCGGCCTCGACGGCGTCCGGGCTGAACCCGCCGCTGGCCTGTCGGATCTCTCCGACGAGGCGGCGGATGCCGAGCAGGTAGACGGTCAGGACGATGCCGGTCAGGGCGGAGTAGAGGAGCGCCGGGTTGACGACGATGCGGAAGAAGCTGTAGCGGTAGACGAAGTAGCCGAGGATGAAGGCGGGGGCGAGGGGCGAGAGGAAGAGGGCCAGGGAGAGCGCCGGCCCCAGGCCGGGATGGGCGACGCCGTTCAGGGGATAGACGGCGCTGGTCAGGACGGCGATGCCGGTCAGGGCGAGGGCCGTCAGTCCGTAAAACCGCCGGTGGACCTCCATCTCCGAGCGGTCCCTCAGCCGCAGACAGAGGAGCGCTGAGAGCGTGAGCGTCAGGATGACATAGAGGCTGAAGGCGTGGATCGCCTGCGGCGAGAGGGGGGAGGATCTCCCCAGAAAGAAGATGAGCAGGCCGGGGAGAAAGGTGAGCAGGGTCAGGCAGGGTCTCAGCCGATGGGCGACCCGCATCTCTGCCTCGGCGGCGAAGGCGAGGGCCGTTCCGAGGAGGGAGGAGGGGAGGAAGGAGAGGCCGAGGCGGGCGACCTGCCCGGCGTGAGAGGCCGCCGGAGACCCCGGCTGGCCGATCAGGACGCTCAACGCCTCCCCGCTGTACCAGAGGGCTTCGGCGGAGAACAGGACGAGGAGGGGGAGGGGGGTCCCCTTCCTCCGGAGGGCCGAGCCGAAGAGGCCCCACAGGAGCGCCGCGCCCAGGACCGATCCGAGAAACCACGCGATTTCGCGCCAGGGTATCCCTGTCATCGCCGGTCCCATAACGTAAAGGGCCACAGCGCTCGCGCGCCGTGGCCCTTCCACCGTCAACTTTTCACGTAGGCCTTCAGAGGGCGGCTGCGGGAGGCGTGTCGAAGGCGACGGATGGCCTTCTCCTTGATCTGCCGGACGCGCTCGCGGGTGAGCCCGAACCGGCTCCCGATCTCCTCCAGGGTGAGGGGGTAGTCCCGTCCGATGCCGAAGTAGAGGCTGATCACCTCCGCCTCGCGGGGGGTCAGGGTGTTGAGGACCTTCTTGACCTCCTCCCGGAGGGAGTCGTTCATCAACTCCTCGTCGGGGGAGGGCTGCATCTCGTCCTCGAGGATGTCCAGGAGGCGGTTCTCGTTGTCGTCGTTGAACGGGGCGTCGAGCGAGAGATGGCGGCTGGAGATCTTGAGCGTATCCAGCACTTCGTGGGCGGTCATGTCCAACTCATCCGCGATCTCCGTCGCGCTCGGCTGCCGCCCGAACTCCTGTTCAAGGCCGCTGCACGCCTTGCCGATCTTGTGGAGCGCCCCGACCCGGTTGAGGGGGAGGCGGACGATCCGGGACTGCTCGGCGAGCGCCTGGAGAATGGCCTGACGGATCCACCAGACTGCATAGGAGATGAACTTGAACCCCTTTGTCTCGTCGAACCGCTTGGCCGCCTTGATCAGCCCCAGGTTTCCCTCGTTGATCAGGTCGCCGAGGGAGAGCCCCCGGTTCTGGTACTGCTTGGCCACGCTGACGACGAACCGGAGGTTCGCCTTGGTCAATCGTTCCAGGGCGCGGTGATCTCCTCGTTTGATCCGCTTGGCCAGCTCCACTTCCTCTTTCGCCGACAGGAGATTCTCATCGCCGATCTCCTGAAGATACTGGTCCAGGGAGTCGTCCTTCTGGGTATAGGGCCTGCTTGCTAGTTTGGACACTCGTCAGCCACTCCTTCTTCGCGTGAGGGCGCGGATGTGGGGACATCGCGCCCAGGCACGGGTGATGAAGGTCCACAGGCAAGGGAGAATACCTGCGTGGCCTTCGCGGTCTTGTGAAAGGACGCGAGACGGTTTGTGAGCCCGGAGACCTCCTTCGCTAAAAAGTTAGTTTCTCTCTCTCAGGGCGACGAAGGTCGTCACCTCTTCGCCCTTCTTTCTGATCAGGACCAGGACCGGCCTGCCTCGCCCCTCCAGCCTTCGCGAGAGCGATTGATAGTCCGTCACCGTGGACACCCTGGCCCCTTCGACCTCCAGAATGGCATCGCCCAGGCCGATGCCTTTCTCCTCGGAGGCGCTCCCCGGCGCGACGTAGGTGACCACCACCCCCTCGTCGGCCTCGTCGTTGGCGCGCCTCGCCTCGAGCGTCCCCCGGTCGTGCACGACCAGGCCCATCCAGAGCTTCTCCCGGCTGAAGCCGGCCTCCACCTCCTCCCGGTCCTGGGAGGCTGACGGCGGGCGCATCCGGATCACGCAGGAGAGCGTCATCGGCCTGCCGTCCCGCAGGATGCCGACGGGGGTTCGCGCGCCGGGCCTCAGGTCGGCGACGGCCCTGAGATAACCCACCACGTCCCGGACCCGCTGCCCTCCCACCTCCAGGATCACGTCGCCCCGCCGGATGCCCCCCTGGTCCGCCGGGCTCCCCTTCTGGACGTCTCCGGCCAGGACCCCGCGCCCCGGCTCCGCCCCTCTGGCCTCGGCCAGGTCCGCCGTCAACTCCTGGGGATGTATCCCCAGAAACCCCCGGGTGACGTGGCCGGTCTCCCGCAGTTCTTTAGCCACCTTTGAGGCGAGGTTGATCGGAATGGCGAACCCGACCCCCACCCCGCTGGGCCTGTAGGCCGTGTTGATTCCGACGACCTGCCCCCTCAGGTTGGCCAGGGGGCCTCCGGAGTTGCCGGGGTTGATCGAGGCGTCGGTCTGAATGAAGTCCTGAAACGAGGGGGCGCCCCCCTCGATCTCCTCCAGGAGCCGGCCTTTGGCGCTGACCACCCCCACGCTGACGGTGCGCTGAAACCCGAAGGGGTTGCCGATGGCCACCACCCACTCCCCCACCCGCAGGGCGTCGGAGTCCCCCATCGGGGCGATCTGGTCGTCCCGCAGGCGGGCGTTCGTGAGCAGGCGGATGAGGGCGATGTCCGTCTCCGGGTCCTGGCCCACGATCCGGGCGCTGTACTCCGTGTCGTCGGACAGGGTGACGCGGATGGTGGAGGCCCGGTCGATCACGTGGTTGTTGGTCAACACGTAGCCGTCCGCGCTCAGGATCACCCCGGAGCCGAACTGGGGCGGCGCAGACCTCCGGCGTTTGACGCTCCCTCGTTCGGGGTCCAAGAAATACTCCGGGGTCTCGGCGTCGCTTTTACGCACGGAGATGCTCACCACCGTGGGCCGAAGGTGCTCGGCCACGGCGATAAAAGGCCCCGTGAGCGTCTCACCGTCGGAGAGCGCCCCCCGCGAAGGGGTCTGGGCCCCGGCGGCGGAGATGCCCACGATTCCTATGAGCGTCACGCAACGAAGAAAAGACCTGCGTATATCAGGAAAGCGCCAAGCGCCAGGCGCCAAGCGCCAAGCGCCAGGTGAGATCAAGCTGACCTTTTTATTTTTATGCTTCACTGCTTTTCGGGTTTTCTCTGGCCTTCCCTATTTTCATGAGACTCACCAGCGCCGCCTCCCGCTCCCGGAGGGTCTCCTCCTGCTGGCGGATGCGCCGGAGGAGGTCTTGCACCGCGCCGTCTTTGGGGACCTCCTCGCCCTCCGACAGCAGGCGATAGACGCGCCTCCCCAGTTCCGCAAACGCCGACTGCATCAGGCGTTTGTCGTTGGCGATGTCGAGGCGCATCCGGCCGACGTAGCTGAGGTGTTCGGCCCGTTCGGCGACCGTCACGGCCCCTTCAAAGAGGCCATTTTTGACCCGCTCCCAGAAGGTCTCCAAGGTTCACCTCAAGGTTTTCTGAATCTCCCGCAGGAGCTCCTCCCGGTTGGCCTTTGAAATCTGGCGCCCTTTGATGCCGAGGCCGGGCAGGCCCCGCGCGACGCGCCGGAGTTCCACGACGCTCATCCGTTCCAGGTCGTCCGTGCGAGGAAGAGGGCCGTCGGCGAAGGAGGAGGGGTTAGGGGCAGCCTCCAGGTGGAACAGGCGGACGAGGTCGTCGTGCGGGTTGGGGATGACGTGCTGGCTGAGCAACTGACCGATCCTCCGGGCGGCTGCGGCCCCGGCGTCCACGGCGGCCTGGACCGCGCCCACCTCTCCTGAAAGCCTGATGGTCACCAGTCCGCCGGTCGCCTGCTCCACGGCAGCGAGATCGACAGGGGCCGCCTTCACGGCGGCGTCGGCCGCCTCCACCACGCCCACGAACCCGAGCGTCTCGATCAGACCCAGCGCCTTCGGCATAAAAGTCAGCCATCAGCCATCAGCCATCAGCCATCAGCTTTTTTGCTGACCGCTGACTGCTGGTCGCTGAACTTTAAAATGTTCATACCCGGCGTTGGCCAGTGGATGCCAGGCGCCGTCCCGGCGGATGCGGACGCCCTCCTCCGGGGGGACCGCCTCCCCGAGGACGGAGACGGGCGCGCCGGTGGCCGCCTGCACGGCGCGGGCCACGGTCTCCGCATCGTGCGGCGCGACGGCGAACAGCAGCTCAAAGTCCTCGCCGCCCGACAGGGCGAAGGCCAGACCCTCCTCGCCACACAGCCGGGCCACGGCGTCTGTTTCAGCGTGAATCGGGATCGATCCGCCCTCGATGCGCGCCCCCACCCGGCTCATCCGGCAGAGGTGATGGACCTCGGAGGAGAGGCCGTCGCTGATGTCGATGGCGGCGTGAATGGCCGCCGCATCGCCCAGGGCCGAGGCCTCCCGCACGCGCGGGACCGGCCTCAAAAATTTCTTGACCGCCGCCTCAAAATGGCCCGGCAGGGGCCTGCCGAGATGTCTTCGCCGGAGGACCTCCAGGCCGGCGCGCGCGCCCCCGAGGTGGCCGGTCACGCAGAAGAGGTCGCCCGGCCTCACTCCGCTGCGAGGGGTGATCCGCTCCCGCTGGACCTCGCCCAGCAGGGAGATGGCGATCATCAGACCCGACGGTGAGGAGGTGGTGTCCCCCCCCACGATCCGGCATCCGAGCGGGGCGGCCACGTCATCCATGCCGGCGTAGAGGGCCTCCAGGGACTCCACAGGGCAGGAGGGCGGTATGCACAGGCAGACCGTCGCCCAGGTCGGCCGGCCCCCCATGGCCGCAATATCGCTGAGGTTGGCCGCCATTGCCCGCCAGCCGAGGTCCCGAAAGGGCACAAAAGAGAGGTCGAAGTGCACCCCCTCCACGAAGGCGTCGGCGGTCATCACCGTGACGCGCCCTGCCCCGGTTTCGAAGGCCGCCGCATCGTCGGAGATTCCAATTATAACAAAATCCGGGGGCGCTGTCACGCACTTTTTTAGGCGTTCGATCAGGGAAAATTCTCCACAACTTCCAATATCCATTAGATGTTGTCTTTTTTAAAAAATAATATCCGAACGTCAGACGATCTGATGGGGAAGGGTCTCGTCTGACTGTCTGATGGAAGGGGGGCGACCACAAGGGTCGCCCCTACTTGCTGTTCACTCGCACGGTGAGCGCCTTACGGATGTGGGCGCGGCCTCGCTCGACCTCGGCGTCCACCTCATCCGGCGAACGGTCTCCAGACAGCAGGATCTCCAGCGCTATACCTCCCGCATATCTTCGCTCTTCGAGCCAGGCGAAGAGGTGTTCAAACGGCACGTCGCCGCCGCCGGGGGTGACATGGATGTCCTCCCCTCTGGCGTCCCGGAGGTGCACGTGGTCGGTCCGGTCGCCCAGAAGGGCGAGGCCCTGTCGGATCGTCTGTCCTCCGGCCTGGATGTGGCTCGTGTCGAAGGTGCAGGTCGCCCCCTCGCCGATCAGGTCGAGCAGGTCCGACGCCTGCCGGGCGTCGGAGGCGAGCGTCCCGTGATGCGGGACCTCCACGCTCAGGGCCAGGCCCATGCCGTGCGCTGTGCGGGTGAGTTCCCGGAGATGGTAGGCCACCTTGCGGGCGCTCTCCATCCACTCGGCCTGGGGGACGGCTGTCCCCCCCCCATTCTGGATCGTGACGATCCGGCAGCCGAGGGTCTTGGCGAGGGCGAAGTTCTCCGACGCGGCCTTGTAGATCGTGGCGACGTCAGCGCCGGGCGCGTTGAAGACGCCGGGGCCGGTGTTCAGCGCCGTCACTGTCAGGCCGTTCATGGCCACGCAGTCGACGATCCCCCGGCGCAGGTCGTCGGTGGCCGTCAGGGGGTCGTAGTGGGGGCAAAAGCGGGGAATGATCCCGATGTCGACGGTCTTGAATCCGTGGCGGCTCAGCCGCTCCAGGGCATCTTTCAGGGGGAGGGCGCGGTAGGAGATCGTGGAGCCGCCGATGCGCGAAAAATCGATGGGCATGGGAGAAGGACCTCCATCGAAAAACAGCAGCTATCAGCTATCAGCTATCAGCTATCAGCAAAGACAAGGTTGGTTTGGCTGATAGCTGATAGCTGACGGCTGAAAGCTATTTTTTGTTCATCGTTCATCGTTCTGACTTCATCGTTTATCAAATATAACTATAATCTCAATAATATCCAAATCTTCGGCAGCGTTCAAGCGCCATGTAGGGGCGAGGCCTGCGCGCGTCCCTGCGGGTCCCTCCGTCCGCACGGCTTTCCGATTGACACGTCAACCCGATTCGCTATATTTATTTTTGTCATGCGCTCCTTTTCCAGTCTCGCCGACTACGCCGCCGCATTCCCCGCGGGGGCGCCAGGTCGCTCTGCGGTCTCCATCGCCGGCCTCCGCTGGCGGAGGCATCCCGGCCATACGCTGGTCGAATACGAGTTCGACGCGCGCATCGGGTATAATGTGCCGGTCCGGGAGGTGAGGCATGAGGGGTGTATTGTGGATGAAGGTGGGAGGGTGTATTGTCCTCATTGCAGGGGCTTTATAAAGTGCGAGTGAAAGATAAAGTTTCCCCCGTGGAATCGCGAGCGATTTCGGCCTACCGCCGGGTCGCCCGTGAGGGGAAGCGATACTCCTGGCTGGTCGACGAGGCCGTGGAGGTCCATCCGGGCGAGGCCGGGGCCCTGCGGGGGGAGTGCCCGCCCAGGCGGTTCCGGTGGCGAGGCCGGTGGCATCGCGTCCAGGAGGTGGCCTCTGTCTGGCGGGACGGGCGGAGGCGGAGCGCGAAATGGCCGGCGCACGGGCGGACCTATTTCTACGTCTCCGCCGGGCCGGAGGGGTATTTTGAGATGTACTACGACAAGGTCTGGATGGTGTACCGGAAGGTGGAGATACGATGACCGACCAGCCTGACACCGACTGGCGCACGCAGCTGCGGGAGCGGCTCGACCTCCTGCCGAAGGAGCCCGGCGTCTATCTCATGAAGGACGCGGGCGAGGCGGTCATCTACGTCGGCAAGGCCAAGTCGCTGCGCGAGCGCGTCCGGTCCTACTTCCAGCCCGGCGCGGACGACGGCCGGCGGCAGTTCCGGATGCTGGTGTCGAGCGTCCGGGGCCTTGACTACATCGTGACGGACACGGAGTTAGAGGCGCTCATCCTGGAGGCGAACCTGATCAAGGCGCACAAGCCCCGCTACAACATCAGTCTCAAGGATGACAAGAAATATCCGTTCATCAAGGTGACGAAGGAGGCGTTCCCCCGCATCGTCGTCACGCGCGACGTGGTGAAGGACGGGGGGCGCTACTTCGGCCCCTACACGGACGTGAAGGCCATGCGGCGGACGCTGGACACGCTCCACCGGCTGTTCCGGGTGCGGACGTGCGCCTACGACCTGCCCAACCCGAAGGTACGGATCTGCCTGGACTACGAGATCAAGCGGTGCGACGGGCCGTGCGAGGGGCTGATCGCGGAGTGGGACTACAGGAAGATCATCGACCAGGCCGTCCTGTTCCTGACCGGGCGGAACGAGGAGGTGGTGAATCTCCTGCGCGGGCGGATGGAGCAGGCGGCGGGGGAGCTCCGGTTCGAGGAGGCGGCGGAGATCCGGGACCGGCTGGCCAGTCTGGAGAGCGTGACTCACCGGCAGAAGGTGGTGTCGGCGGATGTGTCTGACTGGGACGCGGTGGCCATCGCGCGGGAGGACGAGGAGGCGTGCGGGGTGGTGATGGAGGTGCGCAACGGGCGGCTGCTGGGCCGGAAGAACTACTTTCTGGGCGGCGTCATGGAGTCGCCGGACAGCGAGGTGGTGTCGGCCTTTGTCCGGCAGGCCTACCTGGACACGGCGTTCGTGCCGCGGGAGATCTGCCTCCCCTGCGACGTGGAGGATCGGGAGGCGATCTGCGACTGGCTGGCCGAGCGGGCCGGGGGGCACGTGGAGATCCGCGTCCCGCAGCGGGGGGACAAGGTCAGGCTGATGGGCATGGCGGCCAACAACGCCCAGCTCCTCCTGACGGAGCGCCGGCTGCGGCGCGAGAACCGGAGGCAGCAGGTCCCGCACGCGGTGGCGGCGCTTCAGAGGGACCTGAGGCTGCCCCGGCCTCCGCGCCGGATCGAGGCCGTGGACATCTCCAACACGCAGGGGACGGACCCTGTGGCGTCCCTCGTCTGCTTCGTGGACGGGAGGCCGAAGAAGGGGGAATATCGAAGGTTCAAGATCACGGAGGTGGCCGGGCCGGACGACTTCGCCATGATGCGCCACGTGGTGACGCGCCGGTTCAAGCGGCTGATGGAGGAGGGGGGGGCGTTCCCGGACCTGCTGCTGGTGGATGGGGGGAAGGGGCAGCTCTCCAGCGCGGTGGAGGCGCTGACCGCGCTGGGGGTCTCGGACCAGGCGGTGATCGGGCTGGCCAAGCGGCTGGAGGAGGTGTTCGTGCCGGAGAACCCGGACCCGCAGAACATCCCCAAGACGTCCTCGGCGCTCAAGCTCCTGCAGGCGGTCCGGGATGAGGCGCACCGCTTTGCGGTCACGTATCACCGGACGCTGCGGGGCAAACGGCAGACGCTGTCCCTTCTCGATGAGATCGAGGACGTGGGGCCGGCGCGCAAGCGGGCGCTCCTGCAGAGGTTCGGGTCCGTCCGGCGCATCGCGGAGGCGGACGTGGCGGAGGTCGCGGCGGTGGAGGGGATCGGAAAGCGGCTGGCGGAGAGGATTAAGGAACATCTCCGCCCCCCACCCTCCCCCAGCCCAGCGGCAAAGCCCTGAATCCCCCTCCCTCCCCCACATGTGGGGGGAGGGAGGGGGTCAGGGGGTGGAAGGGGGGTGCGTTTGCCGGTTTTTTAGAATCCCATCGGCGGCTCCAGCGGGCATTTCGTCAGTTCCTGGGGGCCGTCCGGCGCGACGTAGATCATGTTCTCCACGCGGGCGCCGCCCAGGCCGGGGACGTAGACGCCCGGCTCGCAGGAGAGGGCGTCCCTGGCCCTGAGCCGGTCGTCGGGGGCGTCGCGGGCGATGCGGGGGGGGTCCCCGCCCAGGCCCAGGCCGTGGCTGATGTGGTGGTAGAAGTAGGCCGCCCAGCCTTTCTTGGCATAGAGGTCGATCACGGATTGGTAAATGGCGGAGGTGCTCGCGCCGGGCTTCATCGCCTGGCTGGCGAGCCGATAGGCCTGCTGCACGGTGCGCAGGAGGTCGCGCTGTTGCGGCGTGCCCTCGCCGACGATGCCGGCCCGGGTCTGGTCTCCGATGTAGGCGTGGACGGAGATGCCCATGTCGATGAAGACCATCTCCCCGGCCTGAATGGTGCGCCGGTAGTCCTCCGCGCTGTCTAAGTAGAACGCGCCGGGGCCGGTCATGACGTGCATGGTGGCGTGCTCGGCGCCGGCGCGGAACATGGCGGCGATGCCCTCGGCGGCCACGTCTCCGTTCGTGACGCCGGGGCGAATGGCGCGGAAGGCGGCGAGCATGCCGAGGTCGGACACGCGGGCGGCCTCGCGCAGGCCTTTCAGGTCCTTCTCGTCCTTCGTCCGGCGGACCTCCGTGGCGACGTCGTCCTGGACGGCCAGGAGGTGGGGGGCCTCCTGGCTCAGGAGGCGGGCCAGGTCCGGGCCGAGCCGGTCGAAGGCGATTTTTTTGAGGGGCATCTTCTGGAGGCGGGCGGCGAGCTGGACGCCAGCGGGCGGGTCGCCGGGCCGGTTGGTCACGACCTCGCAGCTGGTGAGCAGGTCGCGGCAGGCGTTGGAGATCCAGACGCCGGGGAGGACGACGGTCTCCCGCGCGGTGAACAGGATGAAGTTGCAGTTCGGGCGGGAGATGACGATGCTGGGGTCGGGGTGGTCGAGCAGGTAGAGCTGGTTGGGGCGCTGGGTCGCGACGAAGGCGTCCGCGCCGATGCGGCCCAGGGCGGCGAAGAGGCGTTCACGGCGTGAGGGCATGGGACCTCCTGCAAATAGCTGCGGGTTGAAGTCTTCCCCGGCAAGACCGCCGCCGACGTGGCCGGGTTTACGGGCGCGGCGTTAATATACGAACGGTGAGCGCGGAAGGGAATAAAAAAGCGTGTTATCGTATCCATAACTCTATGGGAGGGCGACACTTCACCAGGAGGGCTTTCGTGAGCGAAGCGGAGACTTTTCTGGCAGGGCGACCTGTCAGCGACGAGCAGATACAGGCGTGGGTCGAGACGTTCCACCGGCAGGGGTTTCTGTTCCTGGAGAACGTCCTGCCGCCGGAGTGGTGCGCGGAGATGCGGGAGGACCTGGACCGGGCGCTGCGGGACAACCCGAACGGCCTGAACAGCGTCAGCCCGACGGTCCAGCTCGCCCACCGGATGTTCGAGACGAGCCGGGCCAACCTCAAGCTGTTCGACGTGGAGCCGGTCGTGTCGTTCGCGGAGGCGCTCGTGGCCCAGAACTGCCACGTGATCCACAACAACTCTTTCGTCGTGCATCCCGGCGGCGGCCTGTCCACGTGGCATCAGGACGACGCGCCCCACTATCTCGTCACAGAGGGGGAGCCGCCGAAGAACGTGCGGCTGCCGGTGCTGTTCTTCACGGCGAACTACTACCTGACGGACGTGACGGAGGCGGCGCACGGCTGCACGGAGGCGATCCCCGGCTCCCACCTGTTCGGCGCGCCTCCGCCCAAGGACATGACAGGGACGAAGTGGGAGGGCCAGATTCACTACAATCTGGGGAAGGCGGGCAGCGTGATCATGTTCAACAACCAGGTCTGGCACCGGGGCGGGCCGAACCGGAGCGACCGGATCCGCTATATCACACAGGTCACGTATGCGCGGCGGATGATCGGGCACAAATACTATCCGTTCATGAACTACGTGATGCCCGAACACGTGTACAAGGACGCCGATCCGAGGCTGCGCCGGCTGATCGGGTTTCTGAATCGCGGGGCGTACGGGTGAAACCCATCCCCCTTCCCTGCCGGGAAACGGAGAAATGGAGAAGCGGAGAAACGGAGAGAGAAATTCCCCGATTCCCCGATTCTCCCCTCTCCGTTTCGGGGAGGGGACGGGGGAGGGGTCTATATCACCACCCGCACGATCAGCCAGCACCAGCAGGCGGCCAGGAGCGCGGCCAGGAGGTCGAGGAGGACGCCGGTCTTGGCCATTCGGGGGATGGTGACGTAGCCACTGCCGAAGACGATGGCGTTCGGGGGGGTGCCGGCGGGCAGGGCAAAGTCGCAGGACGCGGCGATGGCCGAGGCGAACAGCACGGTGGTGAGGTGCGGGCCGGACACGGCGTCCTTCAGGATGTTGGCCATCACGCTGATGGTGGCCACGTTGGACGCCACCGCCGAGAGGGCCACGGTCGCGGCGCTGGCCATGAGCACCTGGGAGAAGGGGTCGAAGCCCCGAAGCACGGTCAGTTGCGCCCCCATCCACCCGGAGAGGCCGCTCTTCTGGATGCCGCTCGCCATCGCAAAGCTCCCGCCGAGCAGGAGGAGGGTCTCCCACGGCACGTAGCGGCGGATCGAGCGGATGCCGAGGGCCTGGCGTCCGCCCACGCGACACGTCATCAGCGTCAGGGTCGCCAGCACGGCGACGCCGGCCTCCACGTGCGCCGTGGTGACCCTGAATCCTTTTATCCAGGACTGGGAGAGGTCCATGATCGGCTTGCCCGCGATCCAGAGGGCGGCCGCGGCTAAAAAGACCCCCAGCACCACCTTTTCGCCCTGCCGGATCGGGCCCAGTCTGGCGATCTCCTCTTCGATCGCCGCCCTGCCCAGGTCCTCGCCGGGCGCGTCCGCGCGGCCCGTGCGCCAGAGCACGAACCAGACCAGGGGCAGGAACAGCACGACGAACGGCAGCCCCACGGCCGTGAATTTCAGGAAGGTGATCTCGATCCCGACCCTCTCCAGGAAGCCGCAGAAGAGGGCGTTGGTCGCCGTGCCGATCTTGGTGCCGATGCCCCCGACGTTGGCCGCGTAGGCGATCCCCAGCATGATCGACCCGCCGTAGTGGTTCAACCGCCTCCCCCCGAGCAGGCGCTCGAGTTGCGCGATCAGCGCGATGCCGATGGAGACCATCATGGTGGCGGTGGCCGAGTTGGAGATCCAGAGGGAGATGAACGCCGTCGCGACCAGGACGCCCAGGAGGAGGCGTCGCGGGTCGGTCCCGATCACGCGCATGATGTTCAGGGCGATGCGCCGGTGGAGGTCCCACTGCTGCATCGCCGCCGCGATGCACATGCCGCCCGCGTAGAGGAAGTTGTAGGGGTCCACGTAGGGCAGCAGGGACTCCGTCACGTTCGCGTCGAGGCCGGGGCCAAAGATGCCCGCGGCCGGGAAGAGGAGGAGGGGGGCGCAGGCGGTGAGGTGGATCGGGAGGGCCTCCGTGAGCCACCAGATGGCCATGAGGGCCGTGACGCCGGCGGCGAAGGCGGGGCGCGCGCCCCAGTCGCCGTGGTGCTTCAGGGGCGTGTCCAGGCCGGCGAGGAGGGAGAAGGCGAGGAGGCCGGCGAGGAGGCCGGTCAGTTTCCAGGGCGTGAAGCGCATCATGAGTTTACCCCAAGCTGCTCGTAGACCTTCTTCCACCGCTCGGGGTGGGTTTCGTGGGTGAGGAGGGGATCGAAGCCGACGCCCAGGTAGGAGCGGATGGCGGAGAGCCGCCAGTCGTCCGTGAGGAGGCGGGCCTCGGAGAAGCCCCGGCGTCTGAGGTGGCTCAGGACTTCCACGGTGACGGCCCAGCCGAGCCGCTTCCCCCGGTGGGCGCGCAGGACGCCGACCATGTGGACGTAGCCGACGTTCTGCTCCTCGACCGTGTTGCGCCAGGCGCAGGCCGTGCCGACGGGCTGGCCTCCGCAGGCCGCGAAGAAGAGGCCCTCCGGCTCGAACTGGGGCTTGGAGGTGAGGGACTGCCGGCAGCGCTCGGCGGTCCAGTTGGAGCCGATGCATTCGTTCATGATGGCCGCCCAGGCGGCCTCGTCCCCGCGACGATAGGCGCGAATGGCGTGCCCGGCGGGGAGAGGGATCGCCGGGATGCCGTCGAGATGAGGGCGGCGCATCTCGAGCTGGGAAGGCTGAGCCATAGGGGGTTCCTTGCGAAGGGGGTGGAGGAGTTTTCGGATCAGGTGACGCATAGATGTAAACAATCCGGCCCCCTGAACGAACCCGTCCAGGGGGCCGAACCTTCTTAACGGGAAAGATGAGCTATCCCCCTACTCACCTTGGACCATCTTGCGAATTTCTTCCACAATCTCCGGGTTCGCCAATGTCGTGACGTCACCCACGTCCTTCCTGTTAGAAATAGCCGCCAGGACACGGCGCATGATCTTTCCAGAACGGGTCTTGGGCATATCGGGGACGATATAGACGTGCGCCGGCCTGGCGATCTTGCCGATCGATGTCTCGATAGCCTTTACAACCGCATTTTCTACTGCTTTGCTGGCGTCGCTGCCTGGCGTCAGGGCCACATAGATATCAGGGACCCGACCCTTCAACTCGTCTGCCAGGGGGACAACGGCTGATTCTGCCACCTCCGGGACAACGAGACAGGCGGACTCTAACTCTTTGGTGCCCAATCGGTGGCCGGCGACATTGATGACGTCGTCAATCCTGCCTAAGATTCGGTAGTAGCCGTCTTCGGCCTGGACGGCGGCGTCGCCTGCGAGATAGGGCCAGTCCCGCCAGTCCTTGCTCTTCTTGTTTTTGCAATACCTTGCATAATACACCGACACGTATCGTTCGCGATCTCCCCATATGGTCTGGAACGACCCCGGCCACGGGTTTCTGATGCATATATTCCCTGCTTTGCCGGATCCCCTTTCAATCTCATTTCCATCCTCGTCGTAAATGACCGGATGGATGCCGGGCATGCCGGGACCGGCGCTTCCAGGCTTCATGGGCCGCAGCGCCGGCAGGGTGCTGCAAAGAAAGCCCCCATTTTCGGTCTGCCACCAGGTGTCCACGATCGCCGCTTCGCCCTTCCCCACGACCTCGTAGTACCATTTCCACACCTCTGGCTCGATCGGCTCTCCCACCGTCGTCATGTGCTTGAAGTGATAATTGTACTTCCGGGGTTCGTCAGGTCCGGCCTTTCTCAACATCCGGATCGAGGTCGGCGCCGTGTGGAATATGTTTACGTCGAGTCGCTCGGCTATCCTCCAGGGACGCCCGGCATCCGGGTAGGTGGGAACCCCTTCATAGATCACGCTTGTCGCAGCCAGGGCCAGCGGTCCGTAAACGATGTAGGAATGGCCCGTGATCCACCCTATGTCCGCCATGCACCAGTAGACGTCCTCCGGATGAATGTCCTGGACATACTTCGACGTACCTGTGACATAGGCCAGATAGCCACCCGTACTGTGCTGAGCGCCTTTGGGTCTTCCGGTCGTCCCACTGGTATACATGATAAAAAGAGGGTCTTCAGCGGGCATGGGGACAGGATCGATCCTCTTCCCGACATAATTCTTGAGCGCCTCATCCATAAAGTAATCCCGACCTTTTACCATGGGCGTCTGAGAGACATATTTTCCAGGACAACGCCTCCAGACGAGGACTTTATCGACGGTCTGGCCCTCTTTTTCCGCCGTCTTAAGGGCCAGATCGGCTTTCTCCTTGTGATCGAGCATGTGGCCCGACCGGTAGTAGCCGTCCATGGTAATCAAAACACGGCTTCCGGAGTCCGCTATCCTCTCTCCGCACGCCTGGCCGCTAAACCCTCCAAACACCTCGGAGTGAATGACGCCCAGTCTGGCGCAGGCCAGCATCGTCACCGGGAGTTCCGGCACCATCGGCAGATGGAGCGTGACTCTATCGCCAGCCTTAAGCCCGGCAAAATCTCTGAGGAGCGCCGCAAGCTCGTTCACCCTCACATAGAGCTCCTGATAGGTCACGGCGACGTGCGGCTCATCCTCCAGTTCCGGCACACAAATGAGCGCCGCTTTATTTTTATGCATCGCCAGGTGCCTGTCCACACAGTTGTAGCACGCATTGATCCTTCCGCCGACGAACCACTTCCAGAAAGGGGCATCGCTCGTGTCGAGCGTCGTATGCCAATACTGATACCAGGTGAGCAGGTCGGCGTACTCCTTATAGCATCCGGGGAAACGGTCCAGGCTGAACCGATCATAAACACCTGGATCGGTCATGTTTGCCTGCGCAATAAATTGCGCGGACGGGTGGAAGTACCCCTCTTCGCGCCAGTGGACTGCGATTTCGGCCTCGCTAACCCCTGCAGCTTCCTTTTCGTTCATTGTGACGGCAACTTCCTTTTTGTTCATTGTGATGTTACCTCCCTTTTAAAGAAGGAAGAGTCCTCTCCGACCCTCTCATCGGAATCGTCGTCTGTGCGGCTGGGTTTCTTCAGCCCGAATTCTACAAAAATAAATTTATGGCCCGCCTTCGTCAAGCAGAACTTTTCCTCAACGCGCGACGACCTTCTGCCCGTTCTGGCTGAGATAGGCGTGGATGAACCGGTCGAGGTCGCCGTCCATCACGGCGGAGACGTTGCCGGTCTCGGTCTCGGTCCGGTGGTCCTTGACCATATTGTAGGGGTGGAACACGTAGGACCGGATCTGGCTCCCCCACTCGATCTTCTTCTTCGTGCTCTCGATGGCGTCCAGCTTCTTCTGCTCCTCCTCCTTGTGGCGCTGGTAGAGGCGCGCCCGGAGGATCTTCAGGGCCGTGTTCTTGTTCTTGTGCTGGGACCGCTCGTTCTGGCACTGCACGACGATGCCGGTGGGGATGTGGGTGATCCTCACGGCGGAGGAGGTCTTGTTGACGTGCTGGCCGCCCGCCCCGCCGGAGCGGTAGGTGTCGATCTTGAGGTCCTCCTCCTTGACCTCGATGTCGACGTCGCCCTCCTTGTCGGGGTAGACGAACACGGAGACGAAGGAGGTGTGGCGGCGGCTGTTGGCGTCGAACGGGGAGATGCGGACGAGGCGGTGCACGCCGGCCTCGGCCTTGAGGTAGCCGTAGGCGTACTTCCCCCGGACCTCGATCGTGGCGCTCTTGAGGCCGGCCTCCTCGCCCGGCAGCAGGTCGAGGGCCTCGGTCGCGAATCCGTGCCGCTCGGCCCACCGGACGTACATCCGCATCAGCATCTGGGCCCAGTCGTTGGACTCCGTGCCGCCGGCCCCCGGGTGAATGGTCAGAATGGCGTCCAGTTCGTCGTCGGGGTCATCGAGCATGTTCCGGAACTCGAGGTCGCCGATGTCCCGTTGGATGGCCTCGATGTCCCGTTCGACGTCGGCGAGCGTGGCCTCGTCCTCCTCTTCGGCGGCCAGGTCGTGCAGGGCGGTCAGGTCGTCGAGGCGCAGCCGGAGGGCCTTCCACGCCTCTGCCCATCGTTTGTGGGTGTTCGCCTCGTCGATGGTGGCCTGGGCGGACGCCTGGTCGTTCCAGAACCCCGGCCGCTCCATCTCCTTGCTCAGGGCCGCGATGCGGGCCTCCCGGCCTTCGACGTCAAAGATACCCCCTCAGGCGGGTGAGGCGCTCGTCGCAGGATTTCAGGTCGGATTTGAGATCGGATGGCATGGGGAAACTCCTAAGAAAAGTGCTGAGTGCTGAGTGCTGAGTGCCGAAAGAAAGTGCTGAGTGCTGAGTGCTGAGTGCTGAGTAAAATCCAAAAGCCTCTCAACTCAGGACTCAGGACTCAGGACTCAGGACTGTTTTTTGACTCAGGACTCAGGACTCAGCACTGCTTTTAGCTTTTTATAAGTCTCTTCGAGGGCCTCGGAGATGACCCGCGTGGCGTCGAGGACGGGCATGAAGTTCGTGTCTCCGCTCCAGCGGGGGACCACGTGGAGGTGGAGGTGGTCGGCGATTCCGGCGCCGGCGGCCCGGCCCAGGTTGAACCCGATGTTGAACCCGTGCGGGCTCATCGTCTCCCGCAGGACGCAGACCATCCGCTGGGTCAGGCGGAACATCTCGATCTGCTCGGAGGCGGTCAGGTCTACGATGTCGGCCACGTGGCGGACGGGCACGACCATGAGGTGGCCGTTGTTGTAAGGGAAGAGGTTCAGGATCGCGAAACACTCCTCCCCCCGGAAGAGGACCAGGTTCTCGGCGTCCGCGTCCGCTCTCCACTTCTCGCAGAAGATGCAGCCTTCGCTCTTTTCCGCACCGGCGATGTAGCGCATCCGCCAGGGGGCCCACAGCCGTTCCATCGGGTTCGTTCTCCGTATGATGTAAAAAAATAATATGCAAAAAAACAGGCTAAATGACAATAAAAATATGTCTGTTGCGGTTTATCCCTCACGGGTTGCGCTGACGCGGAGAGGGGTCTGTCTGCTGAAGAAACTGGTAGATTCTGGGGCGGTTGGTGCCCAGCAGGCGGGCGGCCGCGGCGATGTTGCCGTGGGTCTGTTCGAGGGCGCGTTTGATCAGGAGGTCCTCGGCCTGTCTGAGGTTCAGGGGGAGGCCGGCGGTCAGGGCCTCCGGGTCGAGGGCTGCCGGGCCTGGGGGGGAAGGGGCGGGGGGCTGCAGGAAGTCGAGGTGTTCGGGCCGGAGGTCTGCGCCGGCGCTTTTGAGGAGGGCGCGCTCGACGATGTTCTTCAACTCGCGGACGTTGCCGGGGAAGTCGTAGGCCTCCAGGGCGGCCAGGGCTTCCTGGCTGAGGGGGGGCGGGTCCACGTCCATCTCGGCGGCGAACAGGCCGAGGAAGTGCCGGGTCAGCAGGGGGATGTCCTCCCGGCGCTCCCGCAGGGGGGGGACGTGGACCGGGAACCGGGCCAGGCGAAAGTAGAGGTCCTGCCGGAACCTGCCGGAGGCGATGTCCGACTGGAGGTCCCGATTGGTGGCGGCCAGGACCCGGGCGTCCACGCGCCTGCCCCGGGCTGCGCCCAGGGGGAGGACCCAGCCGTCCTCCAGGACGCGCAGGAGCTTGGCCTGGACGCCGGGGGGCGTGTCCCCGACCTCGTCCAGGAAGAGGGTCCCGCCGTCGGCCAGGTCGAAGCAGCCGGTGCGGTCCCTGTCCGCGCCCGTGAACGCCCCGCGCGCGTGGCCGAAGAGCGTTGACTCGGCCAGGTCGGCGGGGATGGCGGCGCAGTTGACGGGGATGAAGGGGCCGGAGGACCGGGGGCTGCCGTGGTGAATGGCCCGCGCGATCAGCTCCTTGCCGGTCCCGCTCTCGCCGGTGATCAGGACGGTGGTCCCGGTGTTCTGGAGGAGGCCGATGTCCTGGAGGATTTTGTCGATGGTCCTGCTCTTGCCCACCAGCCCGGCGATGCCCCAGCGCTCGACCTCCCGCGAGGAGATGAGGGAGAGGTGGTCGGCCAGGTGGTTGCGCTCCGCGCTGAGGGCCTTACGCCGGGCGATCTCCTCCAGGAGTTGATGATTGATCTGGCTCAGTTCGGCGTTTTTCCGGGTCAGCTCCCGCGTTAGGCGGTCGATCCTCAGGTGGGTCCGGACGCGGGCCAGGACCTCCTCGGCTTGAAACGGCTTGACGACGTAGTCGATGCCGCCGGCCCGGAAGCCCTCTGTGACGGCCTCGGTCTCTGCCCTGGCGGTGATGAAGAGGACGGGGATGTCCCGCGTGGCGGGGTCCCGCTTGAGGCGGCGGCAGGTCTCGAAGCCGTCCAGGCCGGGCATGAGCACGTCTAACAGGACCAGGTCGGGCTGCGCAGAGCGGACGAGCTTGAGGGCGGCCTCCCCGCTGGAGGCGATGAGGATACTGTAGCCCTCGGGTTCGAGGGCCTGGCGGAGGACCTTCAGGTTGTCGGGCAGGTCGTCCACGAGGAGGAGTTTGGCGTCGGTCTCGTCGGGTGGAGGGGTGTTCAAGGTGGGTCTCCTTCGAAAGACAGACCACAGGACCACAGGACCACAGGACCTATAGTCTTTTTTGGGTCTTGTGGTCTTGTGGTCTTGTAGTCTTGTGGTCTTTCACTTTGCCAGTTGCTCCAATATACTCAAAATCTCCTCCGTCCTGAAGTCCTGACTCAGGGCGCGCAGGTGAGCAGCCAGCCGGCCCTCCTCCGTTCCGATCTTCTTCACCTCGTCGAGGGTCTTCTCCAGCGCCGTCACGTTGGAGAACTCCGCCGCCTGCCTGAGACGCTTCAGAAGGGGTTCAGGCAGAGAGACGGCCTTCAGGTCCAGGGCAGGCCCTTCGACAGGGGCGACAGGCTCCGCATACTCGTATTCGACGTGGAGCAGGTCGGCCAGGCAGGCGTAGACCTGCTCGGCGCGGAAGGGCTTGGGGATGAAGCCGTCGAAGCCCTCGTCGAGATACTGCCTGCGCTCGTGGTCCAGAGCAGAAGCGGAGATGGCCACGATGTGGGGGGCTTTCTCCCCCTGTTCCTGCCGGATGAGCCGGGCGGCCTCCAGGCCACCCAGGATGGGCATGCGGATGTCCAGAAAGGCGATGTCGAACCTCTGGGCGCGGACCTGTTCGAGGGCTTCTCTCCCGTTTTCCGTGAGCGTGACCTGCACGCCGATGTCGGACAGCAGCGCCGAGAGCACCTCCCGGTTTTCGGGGATGTCGTCGGCGATCAGGGCCTTCACACGGAAGCCTTCCTTCAGGCTCTTCACCTGCACCCACCGATCCGCAGAGATGCCCTCTACCTCGGTCTTTGCCGGAGGCAGAGGGACTGTGAAGAAGAAGCGAGACCCCTGCCCCGGCGTGGACTCCAGTTCCAACTGTCCCCCCATCAACTCCAGCACCTTCTGTGAGATGGCCAGACCCAGACCGGTGCCCCCCTTCCTGACCCCCTCATCCGCCTGCACAAACGGCTCAAAAATGGCCTTCTGAGCCTGCTCTGAAATGCCAGGGCCGGTGTCTATGACCTCGAAGAGGTAAGGCACAGGCCAGCGGCCTGTGCCACTCATGGACTCAGGTAAGGCTGTAACCCTGAGCGTGATGCCCCCCTCATCCGTGAACTTGACGGCATTGCCCAAAAGATTGATGAGCACCTGCGACAGCTTGGCCTCGTCTGCGTGAACCGGGATGCGTTCGGTGGCGGGCCTTTCGACCCGCCAGGCCAGCCGCTTCTGCTCACAGCGCAGACGAAACATCACGTCCAGGCCCTGCAAAAGCCCCTGCAGGTCGAAGTCGGAGGGGTGGAGTTCGAGGCGGCCGGCCTCGATTCTGGAGATGTCGAGCACGTCGTTGATCAGGGTCAGGAGGTGATCGCCGCTGCGGTGAATGGTCTGAACGGCGCTTCGGTGGTTGGGGGAGAGGCTGCCGTCGCGCTGGAGGATCTGCGCGTAGCCCAGGATGGCGTTCATCGGCGTTCTGATCTCGTGACTCATGTTGGCCAGGAAGAGGCTCTTGGCGCGGTTGGCCCCTTCGGCGGCGTCTTTGGCCTCTGTCAGTTCCTGGTTGAGGCCGAACAGGTCCTTGTTGGCGGACGAGAGGGCCGCATTGGACACTCGCAACTGCCGGTCCCGCCGGACTACCCGGACGGATTGCCAGGCCACTATCGCCAGGGCGATGCCCAGGGCGGACAACAACCCGATTCGCTCATAGGGCAGATGTACCCGCAGGGTTACTGTCGCAGGGGTCTTCGAGTAGACCAGGTCCCGGTCCACCGCCTGCACCTCAAACGTATACGTCCCTCTCGGCAGGTCCGGGTACTCCACCCGGCGCTCGTGCGTGGTCTTCCAACCTTGATCATATCCGTTCAGCCGATATCGGTAGACCATTTGCTCCGGCCTCGTCTTGAAGCTGATCGCGTGGAACTCGAAGACAGTGAGGCCGACGGTGGAGGGGAATCTCAGTTCAGACACATTCTCGTGGCGGCGGTCCGTCACCACCGCGTCGAGGAAGACCGGAGGAGGCCACGGCACTGGCGGGTGATAGCGTGTCACACCGCCATAGCCGCCGAACCAGATGTACCCATCCCGGCTCTCTAACAGCCAATAGACCTGGTTGCTCGCCAGCCCGTCTCTGGTGGTGAGCGTGGTCCAGGTCTGGCCGCCTGCCCTGAGCTTTGCCGAAGGGTCAAACCGGCTCACTCCCCCGCCATGAGTTCCGAACCAGAGATGCCCTTTCTGGTCCTGAAAGATCGACAATATGAGATTGTCCGCCAGCCCCTCTTTTGTGGTGAAGGTGGTAAAGGTCTTCACATCATACCGGCTCAGACCGCCAGTGGTGCCGAACCAGAGCCCCCCCTCCCGGTCCTGCAAAATCGACCGCACCGCATTGTGCGCCAGCCCCTCTTTTGTGGTGAAGGTGGTAAAGGTCTTCCCATCATAAAGACTTACACCACCGCCCTGAGCGCCAAACCAGAGATGTCCCTCTCGATCCTGAAAGATCGGCCCCCCCACGGAGGCGAAGGTGGTAAAGGTTTTCCCATCATACTGGCTCAGACCACTCCTGGTGCCGAACCAGATATATCCCTCTCGATCCTGAAAAATTTCTCCCACCTCATTGCTCGCCAGCCCATCTGCTGCGGTAAAGGTGGTAAAGGTCTTTCCATCATACCTGCTCACGCCGCCACCCTGAGTGCTAAACCAGAAGCGTCCCTCCCGATCCTGCAACATCGACCGCACAAAATTGGAAGGCAACCCGTCTCTGGTGGTGAAAGTGGTCCAGTTCTGTCCATCATATCGGCTGACGCCCCCCCAAACGGTTCCAAACCAGAGATGTCCCTCCCGATCCTGTAAGACCGACTGCACCATATTATCCGCCAGCCCATCTCTGGTCGTAAAAGTGGTAAAACTCTGTCCATCAAATCGGCTCACGCCGCCCCCCCAGGTGCCGAACCAGAGATGCCCTTCTCGATCCTGCAAGCTGGACGACAATTGGTTGGCCGCCAGGCCGTCTTTGGTCGTGAACGTGACCCACTTTTGCCCTGGGCCTGCCGAAGGATCAAACCGGCTCACGCCTCCACCATCCGTGCCAAACCAAAAACGCCCCTCCGGGTCCTGAACAATCGACTTCACATTACCCGTAACTAACCCATCTTTCGTGGTGAAAGCGGTCCAGTTCTGTCCATCATACCGGCTCACGCCCCCGCCATAGCCGCAAAACCAGAGATTCCCTTCTCGATCCTGCAACATCTTCTGAACAAAATTGTCGACCAACCCATCTTTTGTAGTGAAGATAGTCCAGTTCTGTCCATCATACCGGCTCACCCCACTCCCTGTGCCGAACCAGATATGTCCCTGTCGATCCAGCAAGAGGGAGGTTACTTTATCACCCGCCAGTCCATCTTTTGTGGTAAAGGTAGCGAATGGCTTACCAGCGCCGTCGAGAGCTGTCGAAGACTTGCGCCGGTTCACGCCCCCGCCAAAAGTGCCAAACCAGAGATTTCCCTCTCTATCCTGAAGGATCGATCGCACTTCGTTGTTTGCAAGCCCATCTTTTGTTGTAAAAGTGGTCCACCTTTGCCCGGTTTGTCCTGAGCGGGTCGAAGGATCATATCGGCTCACGCCTTCCTGAGTGCCAAACCAGAAATATCCCTCCCGATCCTGAAAGATCGACCACACGTCATCGTTCGCCAGTCCATCCTTTGACGTGAAAGTGGTAAAAGTCTGCCCATCATATCGGCTCACGCCGCCCCCCCAGGTACCGAACCAGAGGTGGCCTTCCTGATCCTGAAAGATCGTCCGCACCCTCGCACCTGCAAATCCGTTCGCCGCATCGTAAGTGTTCCAGCGACCTGTCCCGGATTCTGCGGGCACCTTCTTGCCTGACCCGGCAGGCGCATCGTAAAGCAGAAAATCGTTTTGAATAAGACCGTTTCGCCAGGACATTCCAAAGGCCGTCCCCAGGCTTCGTAACACCGCCGTCCACGTTAAGTCACCCCGGAGCGCCCTCTGCTTCTCCTCCACTGCGGCAGGCGTCTTCACCTCGAACAGCCTGCAAAACATGCTGTCCACGGTCGCCCGACCCCGCTCGGAGGATTCCGTCAGGCCGTGCCGCTTCAGGATGGGAACAATCTTCGCCTCATAGGCGGATTCGAATTCGGCCATGCGCTGCGGCGGGACCCAGAAGGAGAGCCGGGCCAGGGTGGGAGCGACCGGCCGGTTCTGTAAGGGCGAGGCATGCCTCACCCCTGCGGTCAACAACATCACGACGAGGCTCGCCGGGGCGAAAGTTCGGATTGGGACCATAGCAGACGTCCTCACGCTCTTGGTATGACGATGGGATATCTCAAGCGTAGTGGGGTGGGAGTCGCTCAAACCAACTGTTGCAGAACCTGGGCAGGCGTACGGACGTCGATCCTCTGTCGGATCGACTCAAAATGCTGGTCGTAGGTGACGATAAAGTCACATCCGGTCAGATGGGCGAGGATCACATGGGGCTGGTCAGAGGAGTCAAGCAGATTGAACATTCCACGATACGAAAGACGTTGCTGTCTGGAGAGCAGACCGACCAGCTCGACGTCGTGTTCACAGATCGCCGCCAGGGCGCGCCGGAAGATTCGTCCAGAAATGTCTGCCGGAAACGTGTTCCGGCAGAATGCGTAGACCTCTTGAAGCGCATAGAAAGAGATCACGGCGTCGAGCTGTCCCCGGTCGACGGCTTCAAAAAGCGCCTGGGTCTCCGGGAGACGTTCCCGGTCCTTTTCCGTGTGCTCACTGAATAGCAGGACCTGAATGACTGTGGTATCCAGGTATGCCTTCATTTCTTGCCAGCCTCAGTGAGTCTCTCAGGATGTTCCATCATCTCAGCGATAAAATTGGATAATGCAATGGAGAGGACCGAAAGTCCCTGGTCGTTCAGCAGACGTGAGGCGTCCTGGCGGGCCTTACGTGTGGCCTCAATGAGGTCCACCTCTTTGAGATAACGGGCTTCTTTTTTACTCAATTTCATCGTGCCGCTCCTTTTATAAGGCATTCTGATGGATGACGCCTCGAAATTCTTCCACGCTGACTCATCTATAAGATACAATTCTTATCTTCCCGACACAATTATTCTTCTGAACGACGGCCTTTCTGAAGGATTCATATTTGCAATTTGCAATTTGC
>Ga0137796_10000309_pt1 | contig 31244 bp, 26 predicted proteins | sample OV2TP3_FD_97704 | JGI IMG/M metagenome (GOLD analysis project Ga0137796, IMG submission 97704) | reverse complement strand
GTGGTGCAAATCTAGATGGAGGGGCGATCGCGTGCCAGACCCAGTCGGTGACCTGGGCAGCTTACGCGTGGCTGCACCTGACGGCGGCCACGGTTCTTCTTGAATTCGTCGGTAGTGGCCGCCGCTAGAAGTTGGGAACAATTTGGGAACAATAGCGCCCGAATACCAGGCAAAACCAGCCAGCAAGAACTAACAAAAGGCAAGACGAGCCAGCAGGATAGAGAATTTCGGGAGGTCTGCAAAACCTCCATTCGGGGTTCGAATCCCCCCCGCGCCTCCAGGATTTCGGTTGGACTCGTGTCCGGGGCGGCGGGGCTATCGCGCCCGTGCCTCCAATCTCGCCGGAGGCGAGATTGCCCTGAGCGAGCGAACGCAGTGAGCGAGTCGAAGGGCTGGTTCTGCTATCTCCTCCGGCGCGCCGACAACAGCTTCTACACGGCCGTGGATGTGGCTGAGCGCGTGGTCAAGCACAATGCGGGTCACGCAACAAAGCACGCCCGAAGACGCCTGCCTGTTGGCCCGATTTGGTCACAATGGTGTGGCAGTTACGCTGAGGCCCGCGCTGTGGAGGCCCAAGTTGAAAGGCTGGAGCCGAGCCAAGAAGGAGCGATTGGTTGAGGGTTCCCCTTCGGCTCCCCCGCCTTCGGCGGGTTCGCTCAGGGTGAACGCTACGCGTTCACGAATCCCCCCGCGCCTCCAGCTTTTCCCGGGTTCAAGTCCGCGCTGGCGGGGCTACCGGGCCCCGCGCCTCCAGCTTTTCCCGGGTTCAAGTCCGCGCTAGCGGGGCTACCGGGCCCCGCGCCTCCAACTTTTCCCGGGTTCAAGTCCGCGCTGGCGGGGCTACCGGGCCCCGCGCCTCCAAGCTTAGGTTGAGTTCAAGTCCGAGGCGGCGGGGCCGTTGGGCCCGCGCCTCCAAGCTGCAAACGTCTCGAGTTTTTGCTAGACTGGAAGCCGCCTGGAAAGCCGAGCGGTACTCCCCCGGCACGTGACCATCACGCAGGCGAGTTTTCAGGAGGGACGCCATGCCTTTGCGCATCAATGACGAAGCACCGAACTTCACCGCCGAGACCACGCAGGGAAGGGTCAACTTCCACGAGTGGATCGGCGACGGTTGGGCGATTCTGTTCTCCCACCCCAAAGACTTCACGCCCGTGTGCACCACCGAGCTGGGCTACATGGCCGGGCTCCAGCAGGAATTCCAGAAGCGCAATTGCAAAGTCATCGGGCTGAGCGTGGACCCGGTGAGCGACCACAAGAAGTGGTCGGTCGACATCGAAGAAACCCAGGGCCACAAGGTGAACTACCCGATGATCGGCGACCCGGAGCTCAAGATCGCCAAGCTCTACGACATGCTCCCGGCCGAGGCCGGGACCACCTGCGATGGGCGCACGCCCGCCGACAACGCCACCGTGCGCACGGTGTTCGTGGTCGGGCCGGACAAGAAGATCAAGCTGATGCTCAGCTACCCGATGAGCACCGGGCGCAACTTCGACGAGGTGCTGCGCGTGCTGGACGCCATGCAGCTCACCGCCAAGCACCAGGTGGCCACGCCGGTCAACTGGAAGCCGGGCGGCGACGTCATCATCCTGCCCACGGTGCCGGACGAGCAGGCCAAGCAGAAGTTCCCGGGCGGGTGGAAGGCGCCGCGGCCCTACATCCGCATCGTCCCGCAGCCGAAGTAGTGTAGAGGAAGGGGACGCTAATGGACTCGCGAACGCTGGCTGAGCTGGGGTCGGTGGGGCCGGCGATGCTGCGCGACTTCGAGCGGCTGGGCGTGCGGACGGTGGCGCAACTGGCGCGGCGGAACCCCGAGCGGCTCTACGAGGAACTCTGCCGCCGCACCGGGCAGAGCCAGGACATCTGTGTGCTCGACACCTTTCGCGCCGCCGTGGCCCAGGCCCGCAACCCGCGCCTGCCGGCCGAGAAGAAGAACTGGTGGTACTGGAGCCGCCTCCGCCAGGCGGGCGAGAGACCCCGCCAGTCCAACCGCCTGCACTCCTAGGCTACATCTGGCCTTCGTCCGCGGAAGGGCCGTAGATGGACGGCACCGGCACGTCGTTCAGCCGCAGATAGACGCCGAGTTGGGCGCGGTGGTGGATGAGGTGGCTCAGCACGAAGGCGCGGAACACCGCCAGCTTGGGCAGGGTGAAGATGACCTGGCCTCCGCTGAGGAGCGTCCACGGCTTCTGCCAGGCGTCGTTGCTCACCGCAGCCAGCGCCGCCCGCGTTGACTTCACGTTGGCGTCAAACGCCTCCAGCAACTGCCGGCGCGATGTCATTACCGTCAACTGAAACGGCGGCTGGCCAACGGGGTCGATGTCGATCGAGTCCTGCGTGAGCGTCATCGTTCCCCACATCGGGATCTCGGCCACGTGGCCGGCGAGCCGGGCGAGCGGCATGGACTTCGGGTGGGGCTTGTAGTCGGGCTTGCCCTCGGGCACGCGCTCGAGGGTCTTGCGCGTGTTGGCCATCTCCTGGTCGAACTCCGGCAGCAGCACATCACTTAGTTTCATACGTCCTCCTTTGGCGGGAGCAGCATCGTACCCGTCTTTGTGCGGGCTGTCTCCATTCGATGCGCGGGGATGGCCGGAAGCCACAGGGCAGCTCCGGCCGGCCGCTCAGCCCGCCCGGCGGCCGGCCCAGGGACGGTAGAGGAAGTACTCCGGCACCGCGGTGCGGGAGCGGCGCTCGGCGCGCAGCAGTTTGCGCCGCTGGAGCACCTTAAGGGCCGACTGGACGGCGCTCTTCGAGAGCCCGGTGCCTTCTGCAATCTGGCGCAGGCTGGCGCGGGCACTGCGGCGGCCGGCGGCGGCCGTGCGCGTCCAGAAAAACAGGTAGACGAGAAAGGCGGAGGCTTTGCGGTCGTGGCCGCTCAGGTCGCGCATCAGCACTTCGAAGACGTAGGTGTCGACCCAGATGTCGGGCATCGGGCCTCCTCCGGCTGAGCTTTACCGTCAGTAACTATAGTAGGTTCAACTATAGCTGCAAAAAGGGACTTGTCAAGCCTGCGGCGACGCCCTACCATTCACCCCGCGCGCGGCCGAACCGGGCCGCCGGAGGAAGGAGAGAGGCGATGATCCGAGCCATCAAGTTTGCCAGCATTCCCGTGAGCGACCAGGAGCGCGCCCTGGAGTTTTACACCGAGAAACTGGGCTTTGCCATCCACACCGACCAGCCCATGGGGGAAGGGCAGCGGTGGATCGAACTGGGCATCCCCGGCGCGGAGACGCGCGTGGTGCTGTTCACCGCCGACGCCCACAAGGACCGCGTGGGCACGCTGTCCAACATCGTGTTCATGACCGACAGCGTGGAGAAGACCTACAAAGAGCTGGCCGCGCGCGGCGTCGAGTTCGTGAATGAGCCCAAAAAGGAACCCTGGGGGACGTTCGCCGTTTTCAAGGACACGGACGGCAACCAGTTCGTGCTTTCGTCCAAGTGCTGAAGGAATCGCGGAGGTGAACATGAACGCGAGAACTTTGTTGGCGGGCGTGGCCGGCGGAGTGGTGCTGTTTGTCTGGGGAGCGGTGTCACACATGCTACTGGACCTGGGCAGCGTGGGCGTGAAGGTCATGGCCAATGAGGACGCGGTGCTGACCGTGATGCGGGAGAACATCCCCGCGCCCGGGTTCTACCTTTATCCGGGGGAAGGGATGGAGAGCGGAAGCCCGACGCCGGAGCAGGCGCAGCGCTGGGAGGCGAAGTACCGTCAGGGGCCGACCGGCATTCTGGTGTACCAGCCCCAAGGCCGCACGCCGTTCGACCCGAGCATGTTCCTGATCGAGCTAGGCTCCAACATCGGGGCGGCGCTGGTGGCCGCCTTCCTGCTGGGCGCGGCGACGTCGCTCACGGGCTTCGGCGCCCGTGTGCTGGCGGTGACGGTGTTGGGTCTTTTCAGTTGGCTCGACATTTCCGTCTCCTACTGGAACTGGTACGGCTTCCCAACGGACTATTCGCTCGGACTCCTGCTGCAGGGAGTCATCGGTTGGGCGCTGGTGGGGGCGGTACTGGCGCTGATTATCAAGCCGCGCGCAGCCTAGGCGGACGTCAGGGCCAATCCAAGGCAACGCCACCCCAGCAGGCTGCGTCTTACGAGGCAGGAGGTGGCCAATGAGATTACGCCTCTTGCCGATCGCGTTGCTGCTTTTCGTATTCATCATCCTGTCAGCAGCGCCCGCGGAAGCGCGACACCGCGACCGGGATCGTGGCCGCCGCTTCGACAACCGCGGCCGCGTGGTTGTGGTCGTCCCGCAGCGTCGGGGCTTCCACCATCGTGGCTTCCACCGCCCGCACGGATGGAACCAGGGCCGCAAGGTGGGCTGGGGCCATTGCGACCTCCCGCCCGGACTCGCGAAGAAGTACGGTTGCCATTCCAGCTTCCGCGGTCGCCGCGCACAGCGCCCGGTGATTGTGATCCCGCTTCCGTTCGTCCGCTAACACTCTTCTTCAGCGGGGCGGACATTGTTGTCCGCCCCGTTCTTGTCTTCGCAGTATCATAGCCCGCCATGAAACCGGCGCGGGCCAGCGAGCGGGCGCGTCTGCACGAGCTGGCGCATCTGTGCGGCGTTGAAACCACGCATCGCGACTACCGCACCAGGCGTCCGAAGGCGGTGGGCGACGAGACCCTGGTCGCGGTGCTGCGCGCCGTGGGGGTCGAGCTGGGGTCGCTCGCCGATGTTGGGCGCGCGGTGAGCGAGCAGCGGCGGGCGCGCTGGCAGCGCCACCTGGAGCCGGTGAGTGTCGCCTGGGAGGGCCGCGCCGGTTCCATCCCCCTCCGCCTGCCTGCCGCCGGGAGCGCGGGCCGGCTGGAGGCGGAACTGAACCTCGAGGGGGGAGAAACCATCCGCTGGTTCGCCGACGTTGCCGGGCTGCCGGTGGAGGAGCGCGGGCAAGTGGGCCGCGAGCGTTATGTCGCCCGGAGGCTCCCGCTTCCGCCGCTGCCGCTGGGCTACCACCAGCTTCGGCTTGGCGTTGCCCGCAAGGAATACCAAGCGCTCATCCTCGCCGCTCCACGGGAGGCGTTTGCTGCGCCCGGCCGGGACCGGTCCTGGGGCTTGTTTCTGCCACTGTATTCCCTGTGTCGCAAGAGGAGCTGGGGCGCGGGAGATTTTTCCGACCTGGACGCCTTCTCGCAGTGGATGGCGCGCCAGGGCGGACAGCCGGTGGGCACCTTGCCGCTGCTGGCCGCCTTCCTCGATGAGCCCTTCGAGCCCAGCCCATACTCGCCCGCCAGCCGGCTCTTCTGGAACGAGTTCTACGTGGACGTCACGCAGTCGCCGGAACTCGCCCGCTGCGGGCCCGCGCGGCGGATGTTGAACTCGGCGGAGTTTCAACGCGAGCTGGAGGCCCTGCGCGCCGCACCGCTGGTGGACTACCGGCGCGGGATAGCGCTGAAGCGACGCGCGCTCGAGCCCCTGGCGGAAGAGTTTTTCCTGCGCCGCGCTAAGCCGGCAGCGTTCAAACGGTTCCTGGAAGGTCACCCGGGGGTGGAGGACTACGCGCGCTTTCGCGCGGCCGTCGAGCGGCGGCGGGCGCCGTGGCCGGAGTGGCCGGCGCGGCTGCGGGCCGCTAACGTGAAGCCGGGCGACTACGACGAGGCCGCGCGCCGCTATCACGTGTACGCGCAGTGGCTGGCGTACCTGCAACTGGAAGAGTTTTCGGCGCGAGCCGCCCGGCGCGGGCAAGGACTTTATCTCGACCTGCCGCTGGGCGTGCATGCGGAGGGCTACGACGTCTGGCGGTATCGCGAGGCCTTTGCGCTCGCGGCCGACGGCGGCGCGCCACCCGACCCGGTCTGGACCACGGGGCAGAACTGGGGGTTCGCGCCGCTGCATCCCGAGCGCATCCGCGAGCAGGGCTACGCCTACTTCATCGCCTGCCTGCGCCACCAGCTCCGCCACGCCGCGCTGCTGCGAGTCGACCACTTCATGGGATTCCACCGCCTGTTCTGGATTCCGCAGGGAACGGCGGAGGGCGCGGGCGCCTACGTGCGATACCGCGCGGAAGAGTTCTACGCCATTCTCTGCCTGGAGTCGCACCGGCACCGGGCGGCGATTGTGGGAGAGAACCTGGGCGACGTGCCGGCCTACGTGAACGCGGCCATGCGACGGCACAACATCCAGCAGATGTTCGTCATTCAATACGAGCTGGAGAGCGACCTGCAGCGCGCCTTTAAATCAGCTACTGCCGAGTCGGTCGCCGGCCTCAACACGCATGACATGCCGCCCTTCGCCGCCTGGTGGGAGGGCGAGGACATCGACGACCGGCTGCGGCTGGGGTTGATTACCCCCGCGGGCGCGCGGAAGGAATACGACGAGCGGGCCAAGCGCAAGAGTTTCCTGGCCCGCTATCTTCGCCGGCGCGGGTGGCTGGCCCCGCACCCGAATGCGCTCGGAAACCGAGGTGGCCGCGCCGGGTGGCGAGGGCGTTTGGGTGCGGGGCTGGGGCGCGCGGCCTCCGACGCCGCCGGGGTGATGCGCGCCTGCACGCGCTACCTGGCCGCCGGCCCGGCGCGCGCGGTGGTGTTGAACCTGGAGGATTTCTGGGGCGAGACCGCGCCGCAGAACGTGCCCGGGACAGTCGCGCAGCGGCCGAACTGGAGGCGCAAGGCGCGCTACACGCTGGAAGCGTTGTCGCGACGCCGCTCGGTGCGCGCGCTGCTCCGCGAAGTCAACCGCTTGCGGAGGCGCCGGCCGTGACTTCCGGTTTCGACCCGCCCCTGGGAGCGTCGTATCTCGGCGGGGGCCGCTGTCGTTTTCTGGTGTGGGCGCCACGGGCGAGAAAAGTAGAGGTGCATCTGTTCGCGCCGCAGGAGCGAGTGGCGGCGCTGGAAAAGAAGCCGCACGGGTACTTCGAAGCGGTGGTCGAAGGCGTCGAGCCCGGCAGCTTGTACAAGTACCGGCTCGGGGGCACCCGAGAGCGCCCGGATCCGGCTTCGCGGCACCAGCCGCAGGGCGTCCACGGGCCGTCGCAGGTGGTGGAGCTGCCGGGCCCGGGGAGCGGGAGCGGGTGGCGCGGCCTGCCACTGGAGCGGCTCGTCTTCTATGAGCTCCACGTCGGCACGTTCACTCCGGAGGGAACTTTCGATGCCGTCATCCCGCACCTGGACGAGCTGAAGGAATTGGGCATCACGGCCATCGAGCTGATGCCGGTGGCGCAGTTCCCAGGGGAGCGCAACTGGGGGTACGACGGCGTCTTTCCTTTTGCGGTGCAGAACAGCTACGGCGGGCCCGAGGGGCTGCAGCGGCTGGTGCGCGCCTGCCACGAGCGCGGCCTGGCGGCCGTGCTCGACGTGGTCTACAACCACCTGGGGCCGGAAGGGAACTGCCTGGGCGACTTCGGCCCGTACTTCACCGACCGCTACCGGACGCCCTGGGGGCTGGCGCTGAACTTCGACGGGCCGGGCAACCGCGAGGTGCGGCGCTACTTCATCGAGAACGCGCTCACCTGGTTCAGCGCGCATGAGTTCGACGCGCTGCGCCTCGACGCCATCCACGGCATCTTCGACCAATCGGCGCGGCCCTTTCTGGCCGAGTTGGCCGGAGCGGTGAGGGCACGCGCCCGCGCGCTGGGCCGCCCGCTCTATCTGATCCCGGAGAGCGACCTGAACGACGTGCGCGTGCTGGAGGCGCGGGAGCGCGGCGGCTTCGGCCACGACGCGCAGTGGAACGATGATTTCCACCACGCGCTGCACGCCCTGCTGACGGGGGAGCGGAACGGCTACTACCAGGACTTCGGGGAGGTGGCGCACCTGGCCCAGGCGTTCCGGGAGGGCTTTGTGCTCTCCGGGCAGCCTTCCGCTTACCGCGGGCGGCGGCACGGCACCTCCTCGCGCCAGATCGCCGCGCACCGTTTCGTGGTCTACGCGCAGAACCACGACCAGGTGGGCAACCGGCGGGAGGGGGACCGGCTGAGCCAATCGCTTTCCCTGGAGGCGCTGAAGCTGGCGGCGGGCGTGGTTGTGCTTTCCCCCTTCCTGCCGCTGCTGTTCATGGGCGAGGAGTACGGCGAGACGGCGCCGTTTCCGTATTTCGTGAGTCACTCCGACCCCGCGCTGATCGAGGAGGTGCGCAGCGGCCGGCGGCGGGAGTTTGCGCGCTTCGGGTGGAGCGGGCCGATTCCGGATCCGCAGGACGAGGCGACCTTCCGCGCCGCGAAACTCGACCACGGGCTGCGGCGGCAGGGAAAGCACAAGCTGCTGCGGGAGTACTACCGCGCGCTGCTGCGGCTGCGGCGGGAGCTGCCGGCGCTGGCCGAGTTGAGCAAGGACACGCAGCAGGTGGGGCTGGAGGATGAGCAGAGACTCTTGTGGGTGCGGCGCTGGCACGGGGGCCAGCACGCCTTGCTGGCGGCCAACTTCAGCGAGGGGGCGGCGATGGTGCGGGTGCCGGCGCGGGCGGGCGTGTGGCGGAAGGCGCTCGATTCCAGCGAGGAGCGCTGGGGCGGCGCTGGAACGCGAGCGCCGGATGCGCTACAATCCTCGGGTCAAATCGCCTTCGCGCTCGCGCCCTGGGCGCTGCTCCTGCTGGTTTCGGACGCCTAGGCATTTTCTGAATGGAACGCTACGTCTGCATCCATTGTCATTTCTACCAGCCGCCGCGGGAGAACCCGTGGCTGGAGGCCATTGAGCTGCAGGACTCGGCCTACCCCTACCACGACTGGAACGAGCGCATCACGGCCGAGTGCTACGCACCCAACGCGGCCGCGCGGCTGCTGGACGGGGAGAACCGCATCGTCCGCATCGTCAACAACTACTCGAAGGTCAGCTTCAACTTCGGCCCGACGCTGCTCTCCTGGATGGAAGAGAAGGCGCCGCACGCCTACGAAGCGGTGCTGGAAGCGGACCGCGAGAGCCGGCGGCTTTTTTCCGGGCACGGGTCGGCGCTGGCGCAGGCCTACAACCACATGATCCTGCCGCTGGCCAACGGGCGGGACCGGCGGACGCAGGTGCGCTGGGGCCTGCGGGACTTCGAGCACCGCTTCGGGCGGGCGCCGGAAGGGATGTGGCTGCCGGAGACGGCGGTGGACCTCCAGAGCCTGGAGCTGCTGGCAGAGCACGGGATGCGCTTTGCCCTGCTGGCGCCGCACCAGGCGCGGCGGGTGCGGCGGCTGGGCGGGCGCGCCTGGCGCGACGTCAGCGGCGGGCGCATCGACCCCACGCAGGCCTACGAGTGCCGGCTGCCTTCGGGCCGCTCGATAGCGCTGTTCTTTTACGACGGGCCCATCTCGCGCGCGGTGGCCTTCGAGCGGCTGCTGGAGCGCGGCGAGCATCTGGCCGACCGTTTGCGGGGCGGATTTTCCGACGCGCGCACGTGGCCGCAACTGGTTCACATCGCCACCGACGGCGAGACCTACGGCCACCACCACCGCCATGGAGAAATGGCCCTGGCCTACGCGCTGGACCAGATCGACGCCGAGCCGGGCGTCTGCCTGACGGTGTACGGCGAGTATCTGGAGCGGCATCCGCCCACGCACCAGGTGGAGATTCTCGACGGGACCTCCTGGAGCTGCAACCACGGGGTGGACCGGTGGTGGCGCGACTGCGGGTGCAACTCCGGCGGGCGCGCGGGCTGGAGCCAGGCCTGGCGGACGCCGCTGCGCAACGCGCTGGACTGGCTGCGCGACGCGCTGGCGCCGCGCTTCGAGGAGCGCGGCCGCGCGTTCCTGCGCGACCCGTGGGCCGCCCGCGACGACTACATCGACTTCATCCTGGACCGCTCGCCCGAGAGCCGGGAGAACTTCCTGGCGAGGCACGCCGCGCGCGAGCTGAGCGCGGCCGAGCAGGTCACGGTGTGGAAGCTGCTGGAGCTGCAGCGCCACGCGCTGCTGATGTACACCAGTTGCGGGTGGTTCTTCGACGAGCTCAGCGGGCTGGAGACCGCGCAGGTGATCCACTACGCCGGGCGCGCGCTGCAACTGGCGCAGGAGCTGGGCGGGGACGGCCTGGAGGCGCAGTTCCTGGAGCGGCTGGCGCAGGCGCGGAGCAACCTGCCGGAGCACGGGGACGGGGCGCGCATCTACCAGAAGTTCGTCCGGCCGGCGATGGTGGACCTGGAAAAAGTGGGGGCGCACTACGCCATCAGCTCGCTGTTCGAGGCGTATCCGGAGCAGACGCGCATCTACGCTTACAACGTGGCCCGGCAGGACTATCAACTGGCGGAGGCGGGCCGGAGCCGGCTGGCGATGGGCCGGGGGCGGTTCACGTCGGAGATTACGCAGGAGTCGGCCGAGCTGAGCTTCGGGGTTTTGCACTTCGGCGACCACAACCTGAACGGGGGCGTGCGGGAGTACCGCGGCCCGGAAGCGTATGTGGAGATGCTGGAGGAGGCCCGGGAGGCGTTCGGGCGGGCGGACTTCGCGGAAGTGATCCGGCTGATGGACCGGCACTTCGGGGAGTCGAACTATTCGCTGCAATCGCTTTTCCGGGACGAGCAGCGCAAGATCGTCAACCTGATTCTGGATTCGAGCCTGGCGGAAGTGGCGGCGGTCTACCGGAGCATCTATGAAAACCACGCTCCGCTGATGCGCTTTCTCGGCGACCTGGGGATGCCCCTGCCCAAGGTGTTTGAGTCGACGGCGGAGTTTGTGCTGAACAGCAGCCTGCGGCGCATCTTCGAGGATGAGCACCTCGACCGGGAACGGGTGAACGCGCTGCTGGATGCGGCGCGGCGCGAGAACGTGGAGCTGGACGCCGCCGGGCTGGGCTACGCCCTGGAAGGCACGGTGGAGCGGCTGCTGCGGCAGCTGCGCGAGGAGCCGGGGGAGCTGGAGCTGCTGAAGCGCACCGTGGCCGTCATCGAGCTGGCGGCGGCCCTGCCGTTTGAGGTCAAGCTGTGGAAGGCGCAGGACATCTATTACAGCCTGCTGAAGAGCGTCTATCCGGAGTTCCACGCCCGCGCCGACGAGGAGGCGCAAGAGTGGGTCAGCGCCTTCCGCACCCTGGGCCAGAACCTGATGGTGCGCGTGGAGTGAGGGGCGCGGCCGATCCGTGGCCACCTACCGTTTCCAATTCAACCGCAGTTTCGGTTTTTCCGCCGCGCGCCGGCTGACGCCGTACCTGCGCGAGCTGGGAATCAGCACCCTGTATGCCTCGCCGATTCTGGCCGCGCGGCCGGGAAGCCCGCACGGCTACGACGTCGTCGACCTGCGCCGGGTGAACCCGGAGCTGGGCGGCGAAAAAAAGTTCGAGCAGCTGGCAGCCCGGCTGCGCCGCTGCGGGATGGGGCTGCTGCTGGACATCGTCCCCAACCACATGGCCGCCCGCGCCGAGAACGTCTGGTGGTGGGACGTCCTGAAGCGCGGCGAGAGGTCGCGCTTCGCGCGCTTCTTCGACATCGACTGGCGCGCGCAGGGCGGAAAGGTTGTGCTCCCCGTGCTGGGCGACGAGCTGCGGGAGGTGCTCGCCGGCGGCGAGCTAAGGGTGGAGCGCGCGGGAGGGGAGCTTTGCCTGCGCTACTTCGACCATCGGTTCCCGCTGGCCCCGGGCTCGGCGCGAAAACTTTCCGGGCGCAGGCGGCTCACTCCGAACCAACTGGAAGAGCTACTGGAGGGGCAGGCCTATCGCTTGACGCATTGGCGAACGGGAATGCAGCAGATCAACTACCGGCGGTTCTTCGACATCAGCGACCTGGTGGGGCTGCGAGTCGAGGACCCTGTCGTGTTTGCCGCTGTACATGAGCGCCTCCTGCAACTGATCCGCGAGGGGCAGGTAAGCGGGCTTCGCGTGGACCACGTTGACGGCCTGTACGACCCGCACGAGTACCTGCGGAGGCTGCGGCGCGCGGCGGGTGGCGGGGCCACGGTGGTGGTCGAAAAAATTCTGGCGGCGGATGAGGGGCTGCGGCCGGAGTGGCGGGTCGAAGGCACGACCGGCTATGACTTCCTCAACGCGCTGAACCGGTTGTTCGTGGATGCGCGGGGCCTGCGCCGACTGGAAGGGTTCTGGCGGCGGTTCGCCGGCTCGGATAAACGGCTGGGCGAGGTCACGAGGGCGGCGAAGAGGCAGGTGGTGGAGCAACTGTTTGCCGGGGAGCTCGAGTCGCTGGCGCAGGAGCTCGAGGGCTTGGCCGCGCGGGACGGCCGGGCCGGGGGACTCCCGCGCGACACGCTCCGGCGGGCGCTGGCGGAGGTGACCAGCGCGCTGGGGGTGTACCGCACCTACCGCCGCGGGCGGCGCATCGACGCGGCGGACAAGAGGCGGCTGGAGACGGCGCTGCGGCAAGCGAAGCTGCGGCCTGCCGAGCGCGCGTTCATGCGACGTGTGCTGCTGGCCCGGAGGGAGGCCGCTTGCCGGGCCTGGGTGCGGCGGTGGCAGCAGTTCACCGGCCCGGCCATGGCCAAAGGTTTTGAAGACACGGCCTGCTACCGTGAGACGAGTCTCCTTTCGCTCAACGAAGTGGGCAGCGACGCGCAGCGGCGTGTGAGCCTGCTGGGGGTGGAGGCCTTTCACGGCTTCAACCGCGAGCGGGGACGGGCTTGGCCGCAGACGCTGAACACCACTTCGACGCACGACACCAAGCGAAGCGAGGACGTGCGCGCGCGGCTGAACGTGCTCTCGGAACTGGCGGCGGAGTGGACGCAACGGGTGGCGCGCTGGAGCCGGTGGAACCGGGGGAAAAAGACTGCGGCCGGCGGGCGGCAGGTCCCCGACAAGGCAGAGGAGAGCCTGTTGTATCAGACCCTGGCGGGGGCGTGGCCGTTGGAGGAGAGAGAGGTGCCGCGCTTTGGCGAGCGCGTGGCGGGCTACCTGGTGAAGGCGGCGCGGGAGGCCAAGGTCAACAGCCGTTGGGCGGACCCGCGGGCGGAGCACGAGTCGGCGCTGGCCGCGTTTGTGCAGGCCATCCTGAAAGCGTCGGCGTCCAACAAATTTCTCCAGGACTTCCTGCGGTTCCAGCCGCAGGTGGCGTATTGGGGCGCGGTGAATTCGCTGGCGCAGGTGGTGCTGAAGGCGGCGGCGCCGGGGGTTCCGGACTTCTACCAGGGGACGGAGCTGTGGGACTTCAGCCTGGTTGATCCGGACAACCGGCGTCCGGTGGATTACCCGCGGCGGGAGCGGCTGCTGAAGGAACTGGGCCGGGAGAAAGTCTCGCCGAGGCTGGCGCAGCGCTTGTGGGAACGGTGGCGGGACGGACGAGTGAAGCTGTATGTGACCTGGAGGGCGCTGAGGTTGCGTCGCGAGCACGCACAACTTTTCTTGCAGGGCGACTACGTGCCGCTGCGGGCGGAGGGCCGCTGGAAGCGGCAGGTCTGCGCCTTCGCGCGGCGGCACCCTTGGGCAAGCTCCCGTCGCCTTTGCTCAGGGTCTTCGACAGGGTCTCCGCTGCGCTCCGATCGGCGGCAGTGGGTGGTGGCGGCGGCGCCGCGGCTGGTGAGCCGGCTGAGCGGCGGCGGAGAAGCGCTGCTGGGGAAGGTGTGGGGGGGCACGGCGCTGCGCCTGCCGCGGGGAGCGCCGGAGCGGTGGGAGAACGTGCTTACGGGCGAGAGGCTGACGGCGAAGGGATGTTTGCGCGCGTGTGAGCTGTTTGCGCACTTGCCGGTGGCGTTGCTGGCAGGGAGCTGAACGCATCTCTTGCCTGTGCTGAGTTGATGGCCCTTACCCCAGCGCACAGCCAGGAGTGGCTGTGCCACCTGACTTTTTCCGCCCCCGGCTAAAGCCCTTCCAAATCTGCGCGGACGTGTTGGTCAACCCTGAAGGGTTGACCCGCCTTCCTCCATGAGGGAAGGCTGCGGGCGTGGGCAGGGTCAGGTTTCGCTGATGCCGGCGAGCTCGGCGCGGAGCTTGGCGAGAAGCTGGTTGAGCTGCTCGATGGTGAGCTGGACTTCGTGCAGGTTGTCCTGGTCGCTCTTGCGGGCGGGCTTGGCCATGAGCTCGAGGGTGGCTTTGGCGACGGTGATGGGGCTGACGGCCTCGTTGTAGAACTCGTTGAGGAGCTTCTCGATGCGGTCGGCGCGGATACGCTGGCGGCCGTGCTCGCCGAGCAGGGTTTCCACCTGCTGGGACTTGCGCTGGAGCTCGCGCTCGAGGGAGGTGAGCTTGAGCTGGACCTGCTCGAGCTCCTTGAGGCGGGCTTCGAGCCGGCCGAGCTGCTCGCGGTGGCCGGCGGTTTCTTCGCGCGCGGCGGCCGGTTCTTTGGCGGGCGGTGGGGGGAGGGCCTGGGCCTCGCGGAGCGCCGCCTGCGCGGCCTCCATCTCGGCGCGTAACTCCTGTTGTTGACGTTCGGCTTCGGCGAGCTTCTCCGCGGCTTCGGCTTCGCGGCGCTCGGCCTGCTCCCAGCGCAGCCGGGCTTCGGCTTGTTCCTGGGCGCGCTCGGTCTGGAGGAATGCGAGCTCGCCGCGGAGCTTCTCGAGCTCCGCCTGGCGTTGGGCGGCCTCGGCGCGGAGAGGCTCGAGCTGCCGCTCGGCTACGTCGCGGAGGCGGGCGGCTTCGGCGCGCTCGGCCTGGAGCTGCTTGAGGGAGTCGCGGAGGCGAACGGAGTCTTCCTCGAGGCGGGCGAGACGGGAGTCGCGGTCGGCGAGCTGGGCGCCGAGGGCTTCGGCTTCGCGCCGGAGGGTCTCCTCCTGGCGGGCGGCCTGCTGGCGGGATTCGCGGAGCTCGCCTTCGAGCGACTGGATGGTGGCTTTGCGCTGGCTGAGCTCGGTGCGCTGGTCCTCCACCTTGGCTTCCACGCGAGCCAGGCGTTCGTCGAGGGTGCGTTCCTTCTCGTCGGCCTTCTCCAACTGACGGCGGAGCTTCTTCTCGGTTTCGTCGGCGGCGGCCTGGGCGCGCTTGAGCTCGCGGCGGATTTCTTTGAGGGCGGCGGCGCGCTCCTTGAGCTCCGCGTCCTGGCCGGCGACTTTGGCGCGAAGGTCGTCGGTGGCGGCCTGGGCGGCGGCGAGCTTCTTCTCCAAGTCCTGCCGGGCGAGGTCGTGCTCAATGGGAACCTTGCCGTCGAGGCTGACGGGCAGGCCGCTGAGCGCGCCGCGGAAAGCCATCCAGGCCACGCGCAGGCGCGTCCAGAAGCCCGGCCCGGGCGGGCCTTCCTCCTCGGGCGGAAGGGGAGGAATCGCCTCCGCGTCGTCGGACGGGAACTGGTTTTCCTGGTCGTCGCTCACGGTTTCAGCCGGGCTTACCCGGTGTCACGCTGGGATGCGGAGCCCGGCGCCTGAATAATATGTTCGGTTGCACCCTGGTGACAACCTCGGCGTGAAGCGAAACCCGTTGGAGCGGCACTAGTCGGAGGAGAGGGCCTCGCGCACCATCTTGAGGAGGGTGGGGAGGTCGAGGGGCTTGGAGAGGTAGGGACGTTTGACCTGGTTGAGAAACTCGAGGGTCTTGGGGTTGCCGGTGTCGCCGGTGAGGAAGATGACTTTGTCTCTGGCCTCGGGCATGTTCTCGTCGAGGAAGGCGAAGAGCTGCTCGCCGTCAAAGGCGGGCATGCGGATGTCGGAGAGGATGAGGGAGTAGTCGCCGCGGGCGAGGAGCTGGACGGCCTCGCGGCCGGAGCTGGCGACCTCGACGTCGAAGTGCTCGGCGCTGAGGGCTTTCTCGACGACTTTGAGGATGCTCTCGTCATCGTCGATGAGGAGGATGGAGCCGCGGATGGACTCTTCGGGCTCGACACCGGCCAGGTGGGCGGGCGGGGGGCCTTCCACGGCTTCCCAGCGGGTCTGGCCGCGGCATTCGCGGCAGAAGCGAGTCAGGGTGCCGGCTTCGCGCAAGCGCTCGATTTCGGTGGGCGCCAGAATGACTTCGGCGCGGGCGCCGCAGTTGTGGCAGCGAATGCGAATGGTGGACATTGCGTTCTCTCTACCGTCCTGAGCGGCGCGAGTCGCGCGGGAGAGCGCGGAGCCGGCTCCGTCGCGGGGACCAGCGGCCCGTCAGGAGGGGCTGCCTTCCGCGCGAGCGGGAGCGGGGGGCTTGGCTCTTTCTCCCGCGTCCTCCTTCTGGCGGTCGCGGACCATGCGGTGCTCGGCGAGCTCGAGGATCTCGTCCAGGCGGCGTTCGGGGGCGTAGCGGGCGACGCCGATGGCGAAGCGGAGCTCGAACTCGGTCATACCGCTGCGGGAGCTCCAGTCGGCGAGGCCCTGCTTGAGGCGGTCGACGAGGATGTAGGCGCCCTCGTCCTCGGTATCGGGCAGGACGATGAGGAACTCGTCGCCGCCGAAGCGCACGATGATGTCGGAGTTGCGGGTCTGGTTGCGGAGGATGTAGGCGATCTGGCGGAGGACGACGTCGCCGCCGGTGTGGCCCAGGCTCTCGTTGACGCGGCGGAAGCCGGTGATGTCGACCATCATCATGGAGAGGGCGGTCTGGTAGCGCTGGACGCGGCTGAGCTCCTTCTTGAGCAGAACGCGGAGGTAGCGGCGGTTGTAGACCTCGGTGACGGGGTCGAGGAGGGCGAGCTCGCGGTTGAGCTCGGCCTCAATCTTCTGCTTCACGGCCTCCTGCTCGAGCCCCTGGATGACGGCTTCCTTCTGGGCGAGGTAGAGGTCGGCGAGGACGACGGCGGCGATGACGCCGTAGAGGAGGGGGCCGGCGAGGGCGCGGGGCAAGTCGAGAGCGTCGCTGCGCCAGAGGGCGAGGGCGGCGTAGAGGGCCAGTCCCAGGCCGACGAGGCCGACGGCGAGCCCGACCATGAGGCGAAGCTGCCAGTCGCGGTTGCGCTGCTGCATCAGTTGTTCGTGCTCGGCAAAAGAGTCTTCGACCATTACACTCCGTCCTTTGGAAAAGCGCACTCGACGAGACGCATGGGCAACCCGCGACCCCGGAGGGATGGTAGGGCAGGCTCGGATTGGAGTCAAGCGGCAAGCGGCGACTGAGGTGGACGGGCTACTGAAAAAAAGGCGCGGGGGCAGATAGAATGGCAGGCTGCTGCCACCGTCGTACCCGGGTATCCACGCTGCGCTGACGCTGGTGGGGGGCGCGCACACGAAGGGGGCGGCGGCAGGAGGCCGGAGGGGGTCCGTGCGCCGCAGGGCGGTGGACCGGGGGCCGAAGGCGGACGAGTGTCCGGTGGCAATCAAGGGATAAGCGATAATGGCCAGTAAGAAGATGGGTCCCCTGCTGCTGCAGGCGGGCTTGCTGACGGAAAAGGAGCTGGTGCAGACGCAGGAGCTGGCGCGCCGGCGGCGGGTGTCGCTGCTGGACGTGCTGCTGGAAGAGAAGCGGGTGTCGGAAGAGAACCTGGCCGACACGCTGGCGCAGTGGCTGAAGCTGCCGCGGGTGAGGCTGGCGAGCGTGACAGTGGAGCCCGAGGCGCTGAAAATCGTGAGCCAGGACATGGCGCGCAAACACGTGTGCCTGCCGGTGAAGGTGGAGGGGAAGGGGCTGGTGCTGGCGATGGCCAATCCGGCGGACTTTGAAGCCATCCAGGAGATCGAGTTTTCCTCGGGCCTCTCCATCCGTCCGGTGGTGGCGAGCCGGACAGAGATCCTGGACGGGATTGCGACGCATTACGAGCCGGAAGGGCAGTTGCAGGACTTCCTGGCCAACGTGAACGAGTCGAGCGAGTTCAACATCGTGGAGGCGGAGAGCGAGGAAGTGGACCTGGACGCGATGGCGTCGCGGAGCGCGGCGGAGCAGGCGCCGGTGGTGAAGATGTGCAACCTGATCATCCAGGACGCCATCCGGGCGGGGGCGAGCGACATCCACGTGGAGCCGGAGCTGAACGCCATCCGGGTGCGGTTCCGGATCGACGGAGTGCTGCGGGACTACATGCAGATCCCGAAGTGGCTGCACACGCCGCTGGTGTCGCGGGTGAAGATCCTGTCCAAGCTGGACATCGCGGAGAGGCGGCTGCCGCAGGACGGGCGCATCAAGATCATGCAGCAGGGGAAGTCGCAGGACCTGCGGGTGTCGACGCTGCCGACGCACTTCGGGGAGAAGGTGGTGATGCGGGTGCTGGGGTCGTCGAAGATCCCCGACCTGCCGCAGATGGGTTTCACGGAGTCGCAGGTGAGCATCGTGGACGCGGCGCTGGGGCAGCCGCAGGGGCTGATTTTGACGACGGGGCCGACGGGGTCGGGGAAGAGCACGACGCTCTACTCGATGCTGCAGAAGCGGAAGTCGCCGGAAGTGAACATCATCACGGTGGAGGACCCGATCGAGTACCAGATCCCTGGGATCAACCAGGTGCAGGTGAACGTGAAGGCGGGGCTGACGTTCGCGGCCTGCCTGCGGTCGATCCTGCGGCAGGACCCGGACGTAATCCTGGTGGGGGAGATCCGGGACCTGGAGACGGCGGAGATCGCCTTCCACGCAGCGATGACGGGGCACCTGGTGCTGAGCACGCTGCACACCAACAGCTCGCTGGCGACCATCGCGCGGCTGCTGGACCTGGGAGTGGACCCGTTCCTGGTCTCCTCATCGGTCAGCCTGATCATGGCGCAGCGGCTGGCGCGGCGGGTGTGCCAGCGGTGCAAGGAGATCTACACGCCGTCGAGCGGGCTGCTGGAGCGGCTGCACATCGACGAGCCCAACATCAACTTCTACCGGGGCAAGGGCTGCCCGTCGTGCGGGAACACGGGGTACGCAGGCCGGATCGGGCTCTACGAGCTGCTGCGGATGACGCCGACCATCAAGGAGCTCATCAACCGCAAGGCGCCGGAAGGAGAAATGCGGAAGGCGGCGGGGCTGGCGGGGACGCGGTTCCTGCTGGAAGACGCGATGGAGAAGGTGCGGCAGGGGATTACGACGCTGGAGGAGGTGCTGCGGGTCATCCAACTGCAGGAGGAAGAGATCACGCGGTGCCCGAAGTGCAATTCCTTCATCAACCTGGATTTTTCGACCTGCCCCTACTGCCTGCATGCGCTGAAGTACCTGTGCGAGTCGTGCGGGCAGGAGCTGAAGCTGGAGTGGAAGATCTGCCCGTACTGCAACACGCGGGTGGAGCGGGCGCCGACGGCGGAGGGGGCGTTGCGGGCGCTGCCGCCGGGGGCGTCGCTGGAACCGCGGCGGCGAGCGCCGGCGGGGGCGTTGCCGGCGGCGTCGGGGGAGGAGGACGGGTGGAAAGCGCCACCGGGGCGGGCGGCGTCGAAGAAGCCGCGCATCCTGGTGGTGGACGACGACGAAGGGATCAAGAAGGTGCTACAGAAATCGCTGCAGCAGTTGCCGATGGAGACGGACGTGCTGACGGCGTCGGACGGGGAGGAAGCCCTGACGGTGGCGGAGAAGCACCTGCCCGACCTGGTGATCTCCGACGTGATGATGCCGCACATGGACGGCATCACGCTGTGCCAGAAGCTGCGCGAAGGCGTGCAGACGGCTTTCATCCCCATCATGCTGCTGACGGCGAGCGCCGACGAAGCCAACCGGACCAAAGCGTACATGGTGGGCACGGACGACTACGTGACCAAACCGTTCACCATCCCTGACCTGAACGCGCGGGTGATGCGTCTGCTGCGGCGGACGTACGGCTTGTGAGTTGAAGGATTACTACGCCATTCTCGGCCTCGGCCCCGACGCCGACCTGGATACCCTCAAGCGCGCCTACCGCCAGAAGGCGCGCGAAGCCCACCCCGACCTGGTCAGCCATATGGGCGAGGACCTGCAGGCGGAAGCGACGGCGCTGATGAGCGACCTGAACGAAGCCTACGCGACGCTCTCCAACGAAGAACAGCGGCGGGAGTACGACATCGCCTGGCGCATGATGCAGGCGGGCGAGACGCTGCCGGCGGCGCCGGCGCCGGCGCCGGTGACCGCCGAAGACCTGGCGAACATCGCCCCGGCGCCGCGGCGGGAGAAGGCGCGCCCGGCGTCGGAGGTGAGCACCAGCGTCATCCGTGAGTTCGCCGACCGGCTGCGCAAGGTGCTGCTGGAGAACAAGAAGACCTTCCAGTGGAAGGAGAAGAAGCTGGACGGGTTCGACTGGGCGCTGGAGCACGGGTTTTTCATGGACCACTTCACCGTGGCGTCCCGCACCGTCGCCCTGGTCGACGTGGAAGCGGCGCGGAAGTACTGCGACACGGTGAGCCAGGGAGTCAAGGCGGCGAGCCACACCTTCAAGATTGATTACTTCCTGTTCCTGCTGGCGTTTCAGGGGATGGACGAGCCGGAGCAGGTGCGGGCGCTGCTGAGCCGTTACCAGCCGCCGGGGCGCGAGGTGCACCTGCAGATGGCGCTGATGGACGTCACCTACGGGCGCAGCCTGATGTGCGGGGCGCGCATCCGCAACGAGCGGTTCCAGGAGCTGCTGAAGCTGCTCCGCCTCGGCCGCTAAAGGTTATGGAACCACGGATTAACACGGATGAACACGGATCAGGAAGCAAAGGAAACATCGGAGAAAAGCGAGGGATTACCGCAGGGAGCGCAGAGAGAATGCAAGAGGACAAGGAGGGCCTCAGGGGCTAAAGCCCCTATTTTTTGCGGGATTTTCGGCACGGCTCCCTTCGGCGGGTTCAGGGTCTCCGCTTCGCTCCGAGAAGCCGTGCCCTGACGCGGATCGTGGCAACGCGTTGCCGTATGACGCAAACTTGATCAATTTTCGGGGAAGTTCATGCGGCGGAGCAAGGCCTGGAAGCGCGGGTCGTCCCGCAGCAGATCGAACGGAGGTTCTATGTTGACGGTCTGGAGGCCGGAAGCCCGTTCGTTGTACGCTCTTTCGAGCACAGCGAGCGCGTCCTCTTTGTCACCCAGCATTGCGTAGACGAGACTGACTCGGTAGAGCAATATCTTGGGATCTTGGCGAAGCTCAGCCAGCCTCGTCCGTGCCTCCCGTTTCCGACCTGTTGCCGCATCCACGTACAGAGGGCAAAATACGTCAGCGTGACCCCCCGGTGCGAGGCGATGAATCGTCGCGCACTCGGCTAGGGCTTCGTCGTACCGGCCTGTCTTCGCGTAGACTTCTGCGAGATTAATGTGGGCAGCCATGTTGCCGGGGTCGGCGGCGACCACTGCTTGCAAGTCTTCCATGGCCTCGTCATAGCGGCGGGCCCAGTAGAGCATGCGGCCCACGTTGGCGTTCAATCGCGGGTGGAGAGGGTCGAGCTCCCGGGCCTTTCGGATTTCGAGAATGCCTCGCTCAAGCTGCCCGATATGGCCGAGCAAGTGGGCAAAAAGATAGCGGGCGTCGGCATAGCCCGGGTTAAGCTCGAGGGCCCGTGTGACCGACCGTTCAGCCCCGGACCAGTCCCAGTCGTGGCTGAACTGAACCAAAGCCAAGGCAGTGTGCGCCTCGGCAGAGGTCTCATCCAATTCCAGCGCCTTGAGAGCGGCGGCCCGTGCCCGGGGGGTAGGCCTGCTCGGGCGGGACGATGCCATTGTCTCCCAATACACCGTAGGCGAAGGCCAAACCGGACCACGCCAAGGAGAAACTCGGCTCTGTCTCAATGGCCTGTTGGAAGAACTCGATGCTCCTTCTCAACCCCTCCTCGGTCCTCTTGTGCCACTGGTAGAGGCCACGCAGGTAGAGCTCGTGAGCCTCGGGGTTCACTGGGCGGGCAGCAGCCAGGCGGGCGGCTTCCGCGGGGGTGACGGCGATGTGGATTTCGCGGGCGATGGCGCGGGCGACTTCGCCCTGCAAGGCCAGGACGCTGCGCAGTTCGCGCTGGTAGCTCTCCGCCCACAAGTGCTCGTCGGTGGGCCCGTGGATGAGCTGGACGCTGATGCGCACCTGGTCGCCCTCGCGCAGCACCGAGCCTTCGATCAGGCCACTAACGTTGAGTTCCCGTGCAATTTCCGGCAGCGACTTATCGGTGTCTTTGTAGCGCATGGCTGAGGTGCGGGAGATGACCTTCAAGGCGCCAATCTTCGACAGCTCCGTAATCAATGCCTCGTGCATCCCTTCGACGAAATAGTCCTGCTCGGGGTCGCCGGAAAGGTTCTTGAGCGGCAGGACGGCAATGGAATCGATCTTAGGGGTCGCCGGCCCGAACAGGCGCTGACGCAGCCCGCCGACGTTGAACGCGAGGAGCGCTGCCACCAGCAGGGCGGCGGCTATCCCCAGCGGCAGGGGCCGCTGGGCTGAACGCAAAAAGGACGCCAGCGGGGCGGGCAGGGCACCACCTTCCCCGGGCAGTTCTGCGGCTTCGACGTGACCATCGAGCTGTTCCTGGCGGGGGCCGCCTGGGGCCCGGTACTGCCCGGCTTTGGTTTCACCAAACAAGCGGGCGCCGTACGGGTGACGTTCACGGCCGCCAACGGCAAGTCCGTTCAGCTAATCACCGCCCGCCACGTGACGCGCGAGGTCACGATCGTGAACGAGGAGGGAACGTTCACGGTGGTCGAAACCTTCTTCGGGCTGCCGCAGAAGCTCTCCACGCCGAACAGCCGAACGTTGATGCGCAACGCCGGGGTCATCCAGTTCACGACGCTGATCCGGGAGGAGGAGGACGGGAGCTTCACGATCCTGGATTTCGAAATCACCGACGTGAAGGGCCCGCATCCCAATGCGGATAGCAATTTCACGCTCCTGTGCCAGCTCGTGGCTGATGCGCTGCTGTAGTCGCGCCCGCGGAGGGCAGGAGGGGCGCCTGGGCGCGCCCCTCCTGCCGCCGCTTTGCCGAGGAGGAAGCTTGGAGCGACGGTGGCAAGGTGATAAACCCCTGCCCTACCTGGACACGTGTTGATTCGTTAAGGGGCCGGCAAGATGCCGGCGCTACAAAAAGGGGCGCACAGGCAGGAGTGCCTGTGCCACGGGATTGCCGGCTGGAAGCCGGCGCTACAAAGAAGGGCGCACAGGCAGGAGTGCCTGTGCCACGGAGGGCGGTGCGGAATTTGCGGATTCTGCCCTTCGACTTCGCTCAGGACAAAAAACGCAGATTTTGACTGATGCAGATCTTGCGATTTTTGCGGATTGTGCCCTTCGGCTCGCTGCGCTCGCTCAGGGTGAAAGCGGCATTTTTGGTGACGTGCGGTTTTTGCGTATTTTGAGGATTTCACGGAAGTGGGGATAGGGTTTTTGGGGGCCAAAAACCGTAACGCGAAAATAAAGATCCGCAAGATCCGCAAAATCCGCAGAATCCTTAGACATTCTGGAGGCGAGATGCTAGAAGCAAGAGGCTGGACTGGCCCTGCCCAAGGGGCGGGGCGGAGCCCTTTTGCGCAAGCAAGAGGCGCGAAGGGCGAAGCTCTTTGAAAAGGACAACTGCGAAAGGCAGGTCCCTCGCCTGACTTGCCGGAGAGCGGGAGGCCAGGCTTCCTTCGGCTACGCTCCGGACAAGCGGAATGACCGCGCGATGGTGGCTCGCGGGGGGTGGAGCCTGACCGGTGCTTGCCGGTGCGAAGGGCGCACACCAGGCGCGAATCCATGTGAGGAGCGCGGGGGTTCGCGCGAGTGGCCCGCGACGGCGCGCGAAGGCGAGACGGGGGAGCGGTGTGGTTCGGGTCGAGTTCGAGTCTAGCTCGAGCTTGGACCGGACGAAGAGGCGGGGAGGCGGAAGATGAAGCGGGTGCCGACGTTCAGCCGGCTCTCCACCCAAATCTTTCCCCGGTGCTCGTTGACCAGCGCCTGGACGATGGCCAGGCCCAGTCCGGTGCCGCCTTTCGCTTTGGAGTTGGCCACCTGCTGGAATTTTCCGAAGACGTTGCTGAGCTGGTCTTCGGGGATGCCGCAGCCCTGGTCGGCGACGCAGCACTGCACGCAGCCGTCGGCCACCGCCAGCTCGACCCGCACCTCGCCCTTGGCCGGCGAGAACTTGATGGCGTTGGAGAGCAGGTTGGTGACCACCTGCTCGATGCGGTCGCGGTCGACTTCGACCAGCGGCAGCTCCGGCGGGCGGTAGAGGGTGAGGCGGATTTCGTTCTGGTCGGCCAGCGAGCGCACGCCCAGCAGCGAGCGCTCGATGGCGTCGGTGAGGTCGAGCGGCTCGAGCTTCAGCTTGATCTGCCCGGCCTCGATCTTGGCCAGGTCGAGGATGTCGTTGATGAGCCGGATGAGGCGGTCGCAGTTCTTCTGCGCGATCTCCAGCAGCTCCTGCGTGTCGGTGCTGATGTCGCCGGCGTAGCCGCTGAGGATCAAGTCCACCGAGCCCTTGATGGAGGTCATGGGCGTGCGCAGCTCGTGCGAAGCCACGGCGATGAACTCCGACTTCATCCGGTCGATCTCGCGCTCGCGCCGCATGTCGTGGTAGACGAACAGCCGGCCGAGGACCCGGCCCTCAGCGTCGCGCAGCGGCCGGCTGTCCTCGCGCACGCAGTAGACGCGCCCGCCGTCCTTCTCCCGGAACTCCATCTCGCGCGAGCGGGTGGAGCGGTCGCGCGGGTCCCATTCCAGCCGCAGCGCCAGGGTGGGCGGGCACTCGAAGCGGTCGTCCAGCACGCGCAGGAACTCCTCCAGCGGCCGCCCCTCCCACTCCTCGGCGCGCAGGCGCACCACGCGCGCCAGCGCCCGGTTCACGAACAGGATGCGGTTCTCGCGGTCCACCGCCAGCGCGCCGGAGGGAAGAGAATCAAGCAGGTACTTTTCCAGTCCGTCTTTCACCGTGGTCATGCTTTCTTGGGGCCCCCGCTTCTCTGGTTGAGCAGTTGGACGATCTGGTCGTGCAGCGTCATGGGGTCGAAGGGCTTGAGCAGGTAGCCGCAGGCGCCTTCCTCCAGGCCGCGCTTGATTTCGAACTGCTGCGCCTTGGCCGTGAGAAAAATCACCGGGATGTCCCGCGTCTCCGGGTTGGCCTTGAGGCGCCGGCAGGTTTCGTAGCCGTCCAGCTTGGGCATCATGACGTCGAGCAGGATGACGTCGGGCTTGAGCCCCCCGACCACCGCCAGGCATTCCTCCCCGTCTTCCGCCACCAGAATCTCCTTCACGCCGCGCAGCTTCAGGCTCATGCGCACGACTTTCTGGATGTCGACGTCGTCCTCGACCAGCAGGATTTTAGAAAGCGTCATCCGGAGCAACCTTGGTCGTCGGCGGCGCCGTGATGGCGCGGGCGGCGACCTCGCGGAGTTTTTCGATGTCCACCGGCTTCTCGAGGTAGTAGGTGGCGCCTTCGGCGATGGCGGTTTCCGAGTCGGGGCGCACCGAAATGCACACGATGGGGATGCGCGCCGTATCGTCGCTGGCCCGCAGCCGCCGCAGCACCGCGTAGCCGTCCACGTCGGGCATGATCAGGTCCAGCGTAATCATGTCGGGGTGGTGCTTGCGGGCCAGCTCGATGGCCTCGGCGCCGTTGTGGGCGCGCAGCACGCGGTGGCCTTCGGACTCGAAGACGAAGGCGATGACGCGGGCCACGTCTTCGTCGTCGTCAATTACCAGGATCAGGCGCCGCGGGCCCGGCCGCGTCACGTCCCGTTCGCCCGCCAGCAGCGGCGGCACGCCCACGCCGTTCGCCGCCGGCAGGGTGAAGTGGAAGGTGCTGCCCCGGCCCTCTTCGCTCTCGCACCAGATGCGCCCGCCGTGCGCCTCCACGATGTAGCGGCAGATGGCCAGCCCCAACCCCGCGCCCTGGCTTTCGCGCGTGAGCGAATCCTTCTCGTGCTCGAACTTCTGGAACAGCCGGTCTTGGAACTCCCGCGTCATCCCCCGGCCGAAATCCTGCACCGAGACCACCACGGAGCGGTCCTGCTGCTCGGCGGTCACCACGATGCGCTGGTTGGGCGGGGAGAACTTGATGGCGTTGGTGAGCAGGTTGATGAGAATCTGCTCCACCCGCCGCGGGTCGCCCTTCACCGCCGGCAGCGTCTCGGAGAGATGCGTCTCGACCCGGAGCCGCCGCGACTCCGCCTGGTGGGCCACGTGCTGCGTCGCCCGCGCGATGCTCTGCGAAAGCGACATGATGACGGGAGAAATCAACGCCTGGCCGCGCTCGAGCTGGAACACGTCCAGGATGTCGTTGATGACCTGGATGAGCCGCTCGGCGTTGTTCGTGGCGATGTCGAGCAGCTCGCGCATGTCGGAGGTCAGCGGCCCGGTGGCGCCCCCGCGGATCAGACCCAGCGCGCCCTTCACCGACGTCAGCGGCGTGCGCAGCTCGTGGGAAATCGTCGAGAGGAACTCCGCTTTCAGCCGCTCCAGCTCCCGCTCCCGCCCCAGGTCGAGCGCGGTGGCGATGCGCCCCAGCACCTTGCCGTCGGCCCCGCGCACCGGCATGCAGTAGAGCCGGATGGCCTGGCCGCCGGCCTGGTCGAGCTCCAGCAGCACCTCATCCATCTTGTCGGGCTGCGCCAGCAGCTCCCGCACTTTTTCTTCGATCTGCTCGGGGTTCACCAGGCGGTGATGGACCTGGTCGATGAGCCGGGACAGGTTGGTGCGGGTCAGGGCGTCGGGGGGCACGCCGAAGATTTCGCTCACGCGCCGGTTCACCATCAGCACCTCGCCCTCGCTGTCGAGCACGATGAGGCCGTCGCCGATCGACTCCAGCACCGTCACCAGCCGCTCCCGCTCTTCCTCCAGCGAGCGCGACAGCCGCACCAGCTCGATTTCCCGCTCCCCGGCCCAGTTCTTCAGCTTGTCGTCGCGGTTGCGCAGCTCCTCCACCATCTGGTTGAAGCCGCGGATCAGCTCCGCCAGCTCGTCCTGGCCCTCCACCACCAGCTTGGGGTACTCGCCCGTGCGCACGCGCTGGATGCCTTTGAGCAGCCGGGCCAGGCTCCGCCGGATGAACCGCAGGTGGACCACCGAAACCAGCAGGATGGCGACGACGGTCAGCAGGCCCAGCGCGATGGTCTGCCAGAGGATGACGTCCAGGTCCGCTTGGGGGCGCTCACCCTGCCACAGCAACACCAGGTTGTGGGCGATGACGACCCCGGCCACCAACGCCGAAACCAGGACGAATTGCCAGAGTAGGCGTGAGCGCAGCATTCCCTGCCCCGCTTTCCCTCCGATGGAGGGTCTCCCTGCGACGCCTGCCGATTATACCACCCGAAGGCTCCGAGCCTCGGCTCAACCCAGGTGGCGGGGTCAAGTTCCTGCTGCAGTCGCCGCTCTAGTGGCGAAATCAACTCGAACGGGTAGCGCAGGTTGCCCGAGAGCCCGTATGGGCGTTTTCGAGGGCTACCTGCGGCTCTTAACTTGAGGGCTTATCCTCTGAGGTCAATGCCTGGCGCCTGACGCTGAGCACACTCTAGGAGCCGCGCCTTTCGCTGGGAAGCGTGGCCAATCTGCCAGTATCCTCGTCAGCCTCTATGGGGTCGCCGCCCCTCTACCAAGAAGCTTGACTCCCGTCGCGTTACTACTGGGGTCGCCGCTTTAGCGGCGACATTAGGCCGACCCCTTAATCCCCGGGGCTTTAGCCCCGAACTCGGGCATCGGATCCATGCGATGCCTTCCACTGGCTGAGCTGTACCGATACTTCTCCGGCGAATCGCACAGCCCGGCCTTGACCGGATTCTCCTCAATGTACCTGACCGCCGCGCGAAACTCATTCGAGCTCAAGATGCGCCGGCTGGCAAATCCTTCCTGCCAGGGCGATCTCCCGACGCCGTACTGCTTCTTCAATTCAAATGAGAATCGCCCTTTGACGAATTGCATGATCTTTGCCGGACGCTTGGCCTGCGCCGTCGTGGCTAGCAGATGGAGGTGGTTCGGCATTATGACGTGGCTATGCGCCAGATATTCGCCGGCGTCTCGATACTCGAACAGAATCTCCTCCAACAGGTCGGCCCATTGAACTCGTTGAAGCAAGTTCCTGTGCAAGCTTGTGTTTGTTGAAAGCAAGTGTGTCCCTTCCTCCGTTGAGAGATTTTTTAGCCGACTCATACAGTAAGGGGCTAAAGCCCCCAAGATAGAGAAGAAACGCACCCCCGCCATGTCGCCACTAAAAGTGGCGACCCCATTCCCTTTTTCAAGCGCCAGTTTCGTTCCTTATGGGGTCGCCGCTTCAGCGGCGACGTCATGTCGCCGCCCCTTACCAAGAAGCTTGACTCCCGTCGCGTAACTACTGGGGTCGCCGCTTTAGCGGCGACATTCAGCCCGTCTCCTTTCTCTCCGGGGCTTTAGCCCCCAACTCCGGTACTGGTCGCTTGAGAGGCGGTCGGAGAATCAGTCCGAGGCTCGCCGCCCCGGCGCAGCTTCCGTCGGGTCGCGCCGCCCCTCGTCGTCCACCTGCACCGCGAAGGGCTTGCTGGCTTCGCCGAAGTAGACCGAGAGGTGCGGGTAGGGAATCTCGATGCCGCGCTCGTCGAAGGTCTTCTTGATGCGGCGGCGCAGCTCGCGGCCCACCGCCCACTGCTGCCGCGGCACCGTCTTGATGCGCATCTTGACCACCACGGCGGAGTCGGCGAAAGCGTCCACCCCCACCACCTCCAGCGGCTCCAGGATCCAGTCGCGGAACTCCGGGTCGGCTCTCAAGCTGGCGCCCACTTCGCGCAGCGTGGCCATCACCTGGTCAACGTCCTCCTTGTAGGCCACCCCCAGGTCGATGACGTAGTAGGAGAAGTCCTTGGTGAGGTTGGAGAGCTCGGTGATGGCCCCGTTGGGGATGACGTGCACGGTGCCGTCGAAGTCGCGCAGCACGATGGTGCGCAGCCGGATGCCCTCCACCAATCCGCCCTTGCCGTTGATGACCGCCACGTCCCCCACCCGCACCTGGTCTTCCGCGATGAGGAAGAAGCCGCTGATGATGTCGCGCACCAGGTTCTGGGCTCCGAACCCCACCGCCAGCCCGGCGATGCCGGCGCCGGTCAGGATGGGCGTAATGTCCACCCCGACCTCGCGCAGGATGATGAGCAGGGCGATGCTGGTAACTACTCCGCCGCTGACCCAGCGCAGCGAGCGCACGATGGTGGTCAGCCGCTTCTCCTGCTCCACGCGCTCGGTCAGAGAGCCGGCGCGGAACCCGATGAACATCGGCAGGCGGCCGACGAAGAGGTTCAGCAGCCGCGCCAGCACGTAGGCGCCGATGATGATGAGCAGGATGCGCAAGCCGCGGCTGGTCAGCCACAGCAGCACTTCGGCCCAGTCGAGCTGCACCTCCCGCAGGCCCAGCCGCCGCAGCAGGAAGGCCAGCGCCAGCACCGCGGTGATGGCCTCAATCGAGCGGCGCGCGAAGCGGATGAGCTGCTGCGCCCAGCGCTCGATTTCGTCCACGTGCTCGCGGTCTTCCTCCTCCAGCCGGTCGGCGTAGCGCCGGATGGCGCGCGTCACCCCCCACAGCGCCCCCCACATGGCCAGCAGCGCCCCCGCCGCCAGGGCCAGCCAGGTCAGGGCTTCGCGAACGTTCACTCCCTCCAGCACCAATCCTCCCTACACAGACTTCCCCATTCTAGCGCGCCCTGCGCCCGCTCGAAGCATTGATTGCCAGACCGCCGAATTGGCCCTAAAGTTCAGCCCCGTGGCGTCCGCGCCTGAACCCAGTGGCGGTGACGCCTGGACGGCGAAGGCTTTCTGGTTAAGGCAACTGCCCTGCTCATCTGTTCAGCCCAGCGGCTCCCGCCGCTGGGTTCCCCGTGGCAGGAGATGAAGTTTGTTTTTTCCGGCCACCGGCCATCGTTTCTACAGGTTGCGCTCCATCGTCTCCGGCGTCTCCGGGGCCTTGGGGATGGCCACCAGGCCGCTGTCGGTGACGTGGTAGCGCTGCCGGTCGGCGTCCAGGTCGTAGCCGACCCGCTGCCCGGCTTCGATGCGGTTGTTCTTGTCGATGATGGCGTGGCGCACCTTGGCGCCCGCGCCCACGTAGACGTTGTCGAGCAGCACCGAGTCGTGGACTTCGCAGCCGGCGTCGAGAAAAACGTTGCGGCCCAGCACCGAGTCCTTGGCGTAGCCGCCCGCCAGGATGCAGCCCGGCGAAACCACCGACTGCAACGCCTCGCCGCGCCGCCCGCTTTCGTCGAACACGAACTTGGCCGGCGGATCGTTGAAGTGCGCGGTCAGGATGGGCCACTTCCAGTTGAAGAGGTTGAGCTGCGGCTGCACGTTCTTGAGGTCGAGGTTGGCCTCGTAGTAGGTGTCCAGCGACCCCACGTCGCGCCAGTACGCCAGCTCCTCGCGGGCAAAACTCCCCGGGATGCGGTTCTGGGTGAAGTCGTAGGCGTAGAGGCTCCCGCTGCAGGCCAGCGAGGGGATGATGTTGCGCCCGAAGTCGTGCGCCGAGTCCGCGTCGGCGGCGTCCGCCCGCAGCGCTTCCAGCAGCGTCTCGGGGTCGAAGATGTAGTTGCCCATGGACGCCAGCGCCAGCTCGGCATGCTCCGGCATCCCCGGCGGGTCGGCGGGCTTCTCCCAGAACTTGCGGATGCGGAACTGGTCGTCCACCTCCATCACCCCGAACGACGACGCCTCCGCCCGCGGCGTGCGCACGCAGGCCACCGTCGCCTTCGCCCCCCGCTCCAGGTGGAAGTTCACCATCTGCCGGATGTTCATCTTGTAGATGTGGTCGGCCCCGAACACCGCCACCACGTCGGGATGGAACTGCCGCAGCAGGATCAGGTTCTGATACACCGAGTCCGCCGTGCCCTGGTACCACTCTTCCCCGCGCTGCATCTGCGCCGGCACCACCTGGATGAAGCTGTCGCGCCCCGTCACCCGCCCCAGCCACGCCCGTTGCACGTGCTCCAGCACCGACTGGCCCTTGTACTGCGTCAGGATGTAGATGGCGGCGATGTCCGAGTTCACCAGGTTGCTCAGGACAAAATCAACGATGCGGTAGCGCCCTCCGAACGGCACCGCCGGCTTGGCGCGGTGGTTGGTCAGCGGCCGCAGCCGCTCCCCCTGGCCGCCCGCCATCACGAAGGCAAGAATGCGTTTCGGTGTCGCCATCGGCTTTCGATTCTTCTGGGTTCGGAGAAAGCACGACCCCATTCGCGCTCTCTCGGAAGTTGCCAGACGCCCAATGCTACCACCCGGCTCCGCCTCGGTCAAACCGCACTCCGCAGATGGACTCGCACCGACGCGGCCGGACGCAACGTGCCGCAGGCCGATTCTTGAAGAGTTGAGCCGTTGGGAATACCATGTCGGCAATGGGGGACTTCTCGCGACAAGCCGCTTCGGCCCTCCGCCGGGCGCCCCTGGTTGTGCTCCTGGGTGGCGCCAGCCTGCTTCCCGCCGGTCTGGCCCCGCCCGGCCAGGCAGGCGGCGCCGAGGACACCCCGCTTCCTCCCGGCGCCCTGGCGCGGATCGGGCCGCTCCGCGTTTCTTTCCGCTACCAGGAAGGCCCGCTGGCTTTTTCCCCCGACGGCAAGATTCTTGCCGCTTCGCTCGGCTTCGAGTCCGGGCTCCCCGCGGTTGCCCTCTATGACCTGGCCACAGGCCGAACCACGCCGCTCTACGCCGCAGGGAGTGAAACCAGCGGCCACGTTCCCGGCGGCTCGGTCACCGCGCTGGCCTTCTCCCCCGACGGCCGGCTGCTGGCGGCCGGGGACGGTGCCGGAGGAGTTTCCGTGTGGGACGTGGCGGCGGCGACCC
>Ga0137796_10000308_pt1 | contig 31249 bp, 23 predicted proteins | sample OV2TP3_FD_97704 | JGI IMG/M metagenome (GOLD analysis project Ga0137796, IMG submission 97704) | reverse complement strand
TGGTTGCGCAGCGCCCGCTGCACGGTCGAGAGCAGCCGCTGCAGCGCGATCGGCTTCTCCAGGTACTCGAGCGCCCCGATGCGCGTCGCCTCGACCGCGGTCTCGATGGTGCCGTGGCCCGACATCATGACCACCGGCATGGAGAGCTGGCCGCCGGCGGCCCATTCCTTGAGCAGCGAGATGCCGTCGGTGTCCGGCATCCAGATGTCGAGCAGCACCAGATCCGGACGGCCGCGCTCGCGCAGCAGCCGCGCCTGCGCAGCGCTCTCGGCGAGCAGCACCTGGTGACCCTCGTCGGCAAGGATCTCGAGCAGCAGCTCGCGGATGCCGACCTCGTCGTCCACCACCAGGATCTGGGCCATGACCTTCAGGCCGCCTTGGCCGTGGCGCCGCCGGCCGCGGCGGGCAGCAGCACGCTCACCGCGGCGCCGTGCGCGGGTCGGCTCGCGATCGCCACCTCGCCGTGGTGCTCGTCGACGATCTTCTTGACGATGGCGAGCCCCAGCCCCGTGCCGCGCGGCTTGGTGGTGACGTAGGGCTCGAAGATGCGCGCCATCATCGCTTCCGGGAAGCCGACGCCATTGTCCGACACCGTCAGCCGCACCCGGTCGCCCGCGAGCTCGGTGCGCACCTCGATCGCCGGCGGCTCGGCCGCGCCGGCGCGCTGCTCGAGCGCGTCCTGCGCATTCTGCACCAGGTTGTGCACCACCTGCCGGATCTGCGCCGCGTCCGCCCGCACCGCCGGCAGCCCCGGGGCGAGCGCGCGCCGGATCGGCGCGCGCGAGGTCTCGTAGAGCGCCAGCACCTCGGTGACCAGGGCGTTGAGCTCCAGCGGCGCGAGCACCGGGGCGGGCAGCCGCGCGTAGTCGCGGAAGTCGTCGACCATGCTCTTCAGCGCCGCGACCTGGCTCACGATGGTGCGGATGCCGCGCGCGAGCGCCTCGGCGTCCCCGGGCGCGAGCTTGCGCGCGAGCTTCATCTCCAGCCGCTCGGCCGAAAGCTGGATCGGGGTGAGCGGGTTCTTGATCTCATGCGCCAGGCGCCGCGCCACCTCGGCCCACGCGGTGGCGCGCTGCGCCTGGATGAGCTGCGTGACATCGTCGAACACCAGCACGAAGCCTCCCGCGGGATCCTGCGGCAGCGCTGCGCCGCGCACGTGCAGCGTCTTGCGGCTCGCCTTGAGCTCGGTCTCCAGCTGCCAGGCGCGCTCGCCGTGGGCGCGGAACTGCTCCCGCATTGCGGCGGCGAACGACTCGAGCTCGGCGCCGAGGATCGCCTGCGCGCCGTGGTTGGAGATCGACAGCGCCAGGCCGCGGTCGAACACCAGCACCCCGGCCGAGAGATTCCCGAGGATGTTCTCCAGCCGCACCTTGGCGGTCTCGAGCGCCGTGCGGTTCGCCTCCACCACGCGCCCGGCCTCGTCCAGCTGGCGCGTCATGGAGTTGAACGCCTCGGTCAGCACGCCGAGCTCGTCGCGGCTGGTGACGGCGAGCGGGCGGCTGAAGTCGCCGCGCGCCACCGCCTGGGTGGCCTGCGCCAGGCGCGCCAGCGGCTCGGAGAGCCGTGCAGCGAGCACCACGGCGAGCGCGATGGCCACCAGCAGCGCCATCGACAGGGCGAGCGTCAGGGTGACGATGTAGATCCGCTTCAGCCCCTGGCGGGCGAGCGCGAGCTCCCGGTAGTCGCGGTAAGCAGCCTCGACCGCCTCGGCGCTGCGCGCGAACTGCTCGGGCAGGGTCTGGCGCAGCTGCAGGAAGCGCGGCTCGGGCGCCAGCGACAGGCTCGTGACGGCCACCACCACGCGCAACGCGAGCGGCTTGCCCGCGGGCGCGTCCACCGCGCTGTAGCCGCGGCCGATCCTCGCCTGGCGCAGCATCTGCGGCGCCGGGAGCTCCGGCACCAGGCGCGAGACGTCGCCGCTTGCGCTCGCCAGCACGCCGCCCGCGGCGGAGACCAGCACCGCCTCGTGCACGCCCGCCTGCTCGCGCAGCCGCTCGAGCAGCGTGACCTGCTGCGCCGGCCCGCGCTCGGCGAGCTCCAGCGCGATGGTGCGCGCCTTGAGCAGCATCTCGCCGAGCGCCTGGTCGATCGCCGACTGGCCGAGGCTGATGCCGCCCTCGAGCGCGGCGTCCACCTTGACGTCGAACCAGGATTCGATGCTCTTGCTGAGAAACTGCACCGACACCGTGTAGACGAGCGCCCCCGGCACGAGCGCCATCAGCGCGAGCATCAGCAGCAGGCGCAGCGTCAGGCGCGAGCCGAACGCGCGGCTGCGCACGCGGCGCGCAAGCGCGGTCAGCTGCCAGGCCACCAGCGCGGCGAGCGAGCCCGCGAGCGCGGCGTTGAGCCCCAGCAGCAGCGGGTAGTGCCGGGCGAACAGGGTCGTGTTGGCGCTCGCCGTCGCGAGCAGGAAGATGAGCACGCCGCCGAGCGCCGCGCTGACGAGCAGCAGCAGCCTCATCGGCCGTCGGCCTCGCGCAGCTCGCGCGACTCGACCGGCGCCGGCGGCGGCGGCGGCGCGCGGTAGATAAAGCGCTTCCAGGGCGACTCCAGGTGGAGCTCCCGGCTGGTCAGCGCGCTCAACTGGAACGGCTTGGGCAGCAGCGCCACGTCCAGGCGCATGCGCACCGCGGCGTCGTAGCTCGCCTCGGGAAGCTGCGCGCCGGGCTCCAGCACCACCCAGTTGCGCAGCCGCCGCAGGACGTTGAGCGCCTCCTGCAGGGTGCCGTAGTTCCGGTGCAGCAGTCCGGTCGAGAGCCGGTAGTGGCGCGACAGCGCGTGATACGACAGGCGCAGCTGCAGGCGCTTGGCGACTGTCTTCTCGTCGAACCACCACCAGCGCGCGCGCGACAGCTCGAACTCCACCACGAAATAGAGCGGGATGCCGTTGGCCACCGCCTCCGCGAGCCGCGGATTGAAATCGAAGGCGAAATCGGCCTCCAGCACCAGGCCCTCCTCGCGCGCGCCGAGCCGTGCATCGCGCACCTCGATCTCGTCGCCGCGCGCGCCTGCCGCCGCGAGCGTCGCCAGCCCCGCCAGCACCAGCAGCAGCGTCTTGAGGAGGGCGATGCCGCGCATCGCGCTTCGCGTCAGGCGGGTTTCTCTAGCAGCGCAAAGTAGAAGCCGTCGTGCTCGGCCCCGGGAAGCAGCTGCGCCGGGCCGCCGTCGGGCAGCGCCACACGGCGCGCGCCCGCGGCGCGCGCGAGGAACGCGTCCACCACCGCGCCGTTCTCCTCGGCGAACACCGAGCAGGTGACATACAGCAATTTACCACCCGGGGCGAGCACCCGCCAAAGTCCCTCCAGCATGCGCGCCTGCCGCGCCGCGAAGGCGGCGACATCGCTCGCGCGCCGCAGCCACTTGATGTCGGGATGGCGTCGCGCGACGCCGGAGGCGCTGCAGGGAACGTCGGCGAGGATGCGCTCGTAGGGCTTGCCGTCCCACCAGTCGGCGCTCGCCGCGCAATCGGCCGCGCGCACCTCGGCCTCCAGGCCGAGCCGGCGCAGCCCGCGCACGATCTCGCCGCAGCGCGCCGCGTCGGCATCGAGCGCGGTGAGCGAAACCTCCGCCGATTCCAGGATGTGGGCGCTCTTGCCCCCGGGAGCAGCGCAGGCGTCGAGCACGCGCTGGCCGCGCTCGAGCGCCAGGCACGCGGCGGCGCGCTGCGCCCCCGCGTCCTGCACCGAGACCTCGCCCTGCTCGAACCCCGGCAGCCGCGCCGCGGGTACCGGCCGCTCCAGCAGCAGCGCAGCGCCGCCCAGGACCCGCGCAGGGATCCCGGCCTCGGCAAGGCGCGCCGCGTAGGACGCGAGCGGTTGGCGGCGCAGGTTGACGCGCAGGCACATCGGGGGATGCCCGTTGCCCGCCTCGAGGACCCGCTCCCAGTCCCGCGGATGCTCGGCGCGCACGCGCTCGATCCACCAGCGCGGGTGCTGGTGGCGCGCCTCCGGATCGAACTGCAGGCGGGCCTCGAGCGCCGGGCGCGCACGCAGGTAGGCGCGCAGCAGGGCGTTCACGTAGGGCTTGGCGCGCGCGCCGCGCAGTCGCTCGGCGGCGCGCGCCGCCTGATCGAGCACGGTGTGCTGCGCGTAGCGCCCCGAGTCGAGCGCGTACAGCGCGCACCAGAGGAGCGCCTCGAGCGCCGGCTCGCGCGCGCGGCCGCGGCGCGAGAGCGCGCGCACGATCGCCTGCGAGCGGCCGTAGCGCCGCAGCGTGCCGTTGCGCAGATCGAGCACGGCGCCGCGCGAGGCGCCCTGCGGTTCCCCCCCGAGGCTGCGCCCGGCGGCAACGCGCGCCACCAGCGCCGCCGCCGCCGCGAGGGACTCAGCGAGCGGCGCCAAGGCGCTCGCCCCGCGCCACCGGGAAGCCGCGCACGAATTCGGCGGCGGCGAGACGCCTGCCGCCCGCGCGCTGCAGTTCGGTCGCCGCGAGCGCCCCCTGACCGCAGGCGATCACGATGCCCGCGGGCCCCATCCCGAGCACTTCGCCGGGCGCGCCGGCCCCCGCGGCGAGACGCGCGCCCAGGATCTTGATGCGCTCACCGCGCAGCAGCGACTGCGCCCCGGGCGCGGGGCGCAACGCGCGCACCCTGCGCTCGAGCTCCACGGCGGGCCGGGCCCAGTCGAGCACGGCCTCGCCGCGGGCGAGCTTGTGCGCGTAGGTGACCCCCGTTGCCGGCTGCGGCGTGGCGCGCGCTCGCCCCGCGGCGACCTCCGCGAGGGCGGCGAGGATCATCTCGGCGCCCAGCGCCGCCAGCCGGTCGTGCAGCGACTGCGCGTCATCCTCCGGGAGGATCGGGATGCGCCGCTGCGCGAGCAGCGGCCCGCTATCGAGTCCCGCGTCCATCTGCATGATGCTGACGCCCGATTCGGCATCCCCGGCAAGCAGCGCGCGCTGGATGGGCGCCGCGCCCCGCCAGCGCGGCAGCAGCGAGGCATGGATATTGAGCGCGCCGTGCGGCGCAGCCGCGAGCAGCGCCGGCGGCAGGATGAGGCCGTAGGCCGCCACCACCAGCGCATCGGGCTGCGCCGTGCCGAGGCGCTCGAGTGCCGCATCGCCCTCGAGCGTGGCGGGCTGCAGCAGCGGCAGGCCGCGCTCGAGCGCCAGGCGCTTCACGGCGCTGGGCGCCGCATGCAGGCCGCGGCCCGCGGGCCGGTCGGGCCGCGTAAGCACCAGCGCGAGCTCGTGCCGCGCCGCGAGCAGCGCTTCAAGCGCGCACGCGGCGAAGGCAGGGGTGCCGGCGAAGGCTAGGCGCAGGAAGGGATCAGGCGCTCTTGCGAAGCTGCTTGGCGAGCCGTGCGCGGATGCGCTGCTGCTTGAGCTGCGAGAGGTGCTCTACGAACACCTTGCCCTTGAGGTGATCCATCTCGTGCTGGATGCAGACGGCGAGCAGCCCCTGCGCCTGGAGCGTGAAGGCGTGGCCGTTCTGGTCGAAGGCGCGCACCTTGACGCGCTCGGCGCGCTCCAATGTCTCGTAGATACCGGGCACCGAGAGGCAGCCCTCCTCGATGTCGGATACGCCGCTCGACTCCAGGATCTCGGGATTGACCAGCACCACCAGCGAGTCGCGCCGCTCGGAGACGTCGACCACGATCACCTGTTTGTGTACGTCGACCTGGCCTGCGGCCAGGCCGATGCCCGGCGCCGCGTACATGGTCTCGGCCATGTCGTGCACCAGCTTGCGCAGCGCCTCGTCGAATACGGTGACCGGCGCGGCGACCTTGTGCAGGCGCGCGTCCGGATATCTCAAGATGCTCAGTTGGGCCATGACTTTCTGGAAAACACTTGCAGATTTAAGAAATTACGTGCAGTATCTCAGGCTGAGCGTAAACAATTCCGGCATCGTGCTACAGTCGACCACGCCGAACCGCATCCCGACCCGCCCCGGACACCTGCCACCGCTCGAGGGCCATATGCACCCTGTCATGCGTAAGTCTATCACAACGCTCGCTTTTGTCCTCGCCTTGGGCGCTCTTCCAGCGGCGCTCGCGCAGGCCCCGAAGACTCCTCTCGCGCTCAAGCCGGACGCGCCCGACCGGTATGTCGTGGTTCCGGGCGACACGCTCTGGTCGATCGCGGAGCGCTACACCGATTCGCCGTGGCGCTGGCAGGAGCTGTGGAACCTGAACAAAGAGGAGATCAAGAATCCGCACCGCATCTACCCGGGCAACGTGATCGTGCTGGACCGGGCGCGCCGGCAGCTCGCCATGGCGAGCGACACCGTGAAGCTCAGCCCGCGCGTGCGCGCGGAGTCCACGGCGCGCGCCGCGATCCCGAGCATTCCGGCGAGGGTGATCGAGCCGTTCCTCACGCGACCGCTGGTGGTCGAGCCGGAGGGTCTCGACAAGGCGCCGACGATCGTCGCCACCGAGGAGGGCCGGGTGGTGGTCGAGGCGGGCAACCACGCCTTTGTCAAGGGCATGGGCGGCGCGGCCGGGGAGGACTGGATGCTCTATCGGCAGGGCAAGCCCCTGGTCGATCCCGACAGCAACAGCACGCTCGGCTACGAGGCGATCTACCTCGGCACCGCGCGCGTGGTGCGCGGCGGGGATCCGGCCATGATCCGCCTCACCACCGCAAAGCAGGAAGTCGGCGTGGGCGACAAGCTGGTGCCCGCGGGCAAGGCCGAGATCGTGAGCTACGCGCCGCGCGCGCCGGGTGCGGCGGTCAAGGGGCGCGTGATCTCGCTCTACGGCGGAGTCGGGCGCACCGGCGAGGCCGGTCCGCAATCGGTCATCACGGTGAATCTCGGCAGAGCCCAGGGCATGGAAGTCGGGCATGTGCTCGCGCTGCACCGGCCCGGCGAGGCCATCGCCGCGGCCTCGCGCGTCAAGAACGCACAGGAGCTCAAGCTTCCCGACGAGCGCTATGGCCTCGCGTTCGTGTTCCGCGTATTCGAGCGGGTGTCCTACGCGCTGGTCATGCACGTCAACCGGCCGGTCAACCCGCTGGACATCGTCCAGAACCCGTAGCCGCTGCAGCGCACCGTCGGCATGGCCCGCGATCCGGGGCTGGCGGCGTGGCTGCGGCTCACGCTCACGCCCGGCCTGGGGGGCGCTGCGCTGCGCGAACTGCTGGGGCGCTACGGCCTGCCCGAGCGTGTCCTCGGTGCACCGCGCGCGGAGCTCGCGCGCCACGCGCCCGGCGCCGCGATCGATGCGCTCGACTCCGAGGCGATCGCGCGGCAGGTCGAGCACGTACTTGCCTGGGTGGAGCACCCGGGCAACGCCGTCGTCGCCCTGGGGGACGCGAATTACCCGCGGCTGCTGCTCGAGACTGCGGACCCGCCGGCACTGCTCTACTGCCGGGGGCGGCTCGAGCTGCTCAACCGGCGCTCTCTCGCGGTCGTCGGCAGCCGCAACGCGACGGCGCAGGGCACCCGCGACGCCGAGCGCTTCGCCCGCGCCTTCAGCGAGGCCGGGCTGACGATCGTGTCGGGCCTCGCGCAGGGCGCCGACGCCGCAGCGCATCGTGGCGGCCTCGCCGGCGCGGGCTCGACCGTCGCGGTGCTCGGCACCGGCGTGGACCGCGTCTACCCGCTGGCGCACGCGGCGCTTGCCGACCAGATCGCCGAGCACGGCCTGCTGGTCTCGGAGTTCGCGCTCGGCACCCGCGCGCTGGCGCACCACTTCCCGCGTCGCAATCGCCTGATCAGCGGGCTCGCCCAGGGCTGCCTCGTGATCGAGGCCGCCCTGGGCTCCGGCTCGCTCATCACCGCGCGCGCCGCCGCCGAGCAGGGACGCGAAGTGTTCGCGCTGCCCGGCTCGATCCATTCGCCGCTCTCCAAAGGGTGCCACGCGCTGATCAAGTCGGGCGCCAAGCTCGTCGAGTCCGCCGAGGACGTGCTGGCCGAGCTCGGCGGCTTGGAGCGCGCGCAGCCCGCGCCCGCGGCGGCCGCCCCTGCGCTGCCTGCCGAGCCGCTGCTCGCACACATGGGATTCGAGCCCGTCGACGTCGACACGCTCTGCGCGCGCGCGGGCTTGAGCGCGCAGCGCGTCACCGCAGAGCTGCTGCGCCTGGAGCTCGCCGGGCGCGTCGCCACGCTCCCCGGCGGCCTCTACCAGCGGCTGCATTGAGGGGCTCGCGCGCGCGCACGCGCACGCGTAGGGCTCCTGCGGTTGTAACGTGCCGCGCTTTGCAGGTATCCTCTGCGGCCCTTTCGCATCGCATCATGAGCAAGAAGCTGATCATCGCCGAGAAGCCGTCGGTCGCGGGCGACATCGCGCGCGCGCTCGGCGGCTTCACGCGCAAGGGCGAGTACTTCGAGAGCGCGCACTACGTGCTCGCCTCGGCGGTCGGGCACCTGCTCGAGCTCGTGGTGCCGGAGAAGTACGACGTCAAGAAGGGCAAGTGGTCGTTCGCCAAGCTGCCCCTCATCCCGCCCCATTTCGATCTGGCGCCGATCGAGCGCAGCGAATCCCGGCTCAACCTGCTGCTGCGACTGCTCAAGCGCAAGGAGGTCACGGGCCTGGTCAACGCCTGCGACGCGGGCCGCGAAGGCGAGCTGATCTTCCGCTACATCGCGCAGTACGCGAGGACCAGGAAGCCGATCGAGCGGTTGTGGCTGCAGTCGATGACCCCGAGCGCGATCCGCGAGGGGTTCGCCGCCCTGCGCAGGGATCGCGAGCTGCTGCCGCTTGCCGATGCCGCGAAGTCCCGCTCGGAGGCCGACTGGCTGGTCGGCATCAACGGCACCCGGGCGATGACGGCGTTCAACTCCAAGGAGGGCGGGTTCTACCTCACCACGGTAGGGCGTGTGCAGACGCCCACGCTCGCGATCCTGGTCGAGCGCGAGGAGCGCATCCGCGCCTTTCAGCCGCGCGACTATTGGGAAGTGCATGCTCGGTTCGGCGCCAGGGCGGGCGAGTACGCGGGCCGCTGGTTCGACCCGGGCTTCGGCAAGACCGACGACCCGGAGCGCAAAGCCGAGCGCCTCTGGAAAGCGGCGCAGGCCGAAGCGATTGCCGCCGCCTGTGCGGGCAAGGCGGGCACGGCCGCCGAGGAGACCAAGCCCTCGACGCAGGCTGCTCCGCTGCTCTACGACCTGACCAGCCTGCAGCGCGAGGCGAACGGTCGCTTCGGCTTCTCGGCCAAAGGCACCCTCGCGCTCGCCCAGGCGCTGTACGAGAGGCACAAGGTGCTCACCTATCCGCGCACCGACTCGCGCGCCCTGCCCGAGGATTACCTGTCCACGGTCAAGAAGACGATCGACGCGCTCGCCGGGAGGAAGCAGTACGCGTCCTTCGCGGGCCAGGTGCTGAAGAGCGGGTGGATCAAGCCGAACCGGCGCATTTTCGACAACCGCAAGATCTCGGATCACTTCGCCATCATTCCGACGCTGCAGGCGCCGGGGCACCTGAGCGAAGCGGAGGCCAAGCTCTACGACCTGGTGGTGCGGCGCTTCCTCGCCGCATTCTTTCCGTCGGCCGAGTACCTGCAGACGACGCGCATCACGAGGGTCGGCGAGGCGCAATTCAGGACCGAAGGCAGAGTGCTGCAGGTCCCGGGCTGGCTCGCCGTCTACGGCAAGACGATACAGGAGGAGAGCGCAAACCTGCCCGCCATCGCGCAGGGCGAGAAGGTAAAGACCCTGGAGGTGGCGGCAACCGCACACCAGACCCGGCCGCCGGCGCGCTTCACCGAGGCGACGCTGCTCTCGGCGATGGAGGGCGCGGGCAAGCTGGTGGAGGACGACGAGCTGCGCGAGGCGATGGGCGCCAAGGGCCTGGGGACGCCGGCCACGCGCGCCGCCATCATCGAGGGCCTGATCAACGAGAAGTACGTCGAGCGGCTCGGCCGCGAGCTCAGGCCCACCTGGAAGGCGTTCCGGCTGATGTTCGCGCTCAAGGCTTTCGAGGTCGACGAGATCACCTCGCCCGAGCTGACCGGCGACTGGGAGTTCAAGCTCAAGCAGATGGAGCAGGGAAAGCTCGCGCGCCAGAAGTTCATGGACCACATCGAGAAGGTCACGCGCGACCTGGTGCAGCGGGTGAAGGCGGGCGCCATTCCGGACCAGGCCTTCGCGACCGTGGCGGCCCCCTGCCCGAAGTGCGGCGGCACTATCCAGGAGACCTACCGCAAGTTCCAGTGCCAGTCCTGCGACTTCTACATCTGGCCGGTGCTGCTCGGGCGCGACTGGTCGCCCGAGGAGGTCGCCGAGCTCGTCACCCAGCGCTACATCGGGCCGCTCTCGGGCTTTCGCAGCAGGCAGGGGCGACCCTTCTCGGCGGGGCTGCGCCTCACCGATGAGTACCGCATCGAGTTCGACTTCGGCCAGCCGGCCGAGCAAGGCGCCGAAGCGCCCGATTTCGGCGCCCAGGAGCCGCTCGGCGCCTGCCCGAAGTGCGGCGGCCGCGTCTTCGAGCACGGCGTCTCGTATGTCTGCGAACGCTCAGTGGGCCCGCAGCGCAGCTGCGACTTCCGCTCCGGGCGCATGATCCTGCAGCAGCCCGTAGAGCGCACGCAGATGCGCAAGCTCCTCGCCACCGGCAGGACCGACCTGCTGACGAGCTTCGTCTCGAGGAAAGGAAGGAAGTTCAAGGCCTTCCTGCTGAAGCAGCCCGACGGCAAGATCGGCTTCGAATTCATGGCCCGCGCAGAGCGCTCGAGCCAGCCCCGCGCGGCCAGCGAAAGACCGGCCGAAGAGAAGGCTACACGTCGAGGTTCCGAACGCCGAGCGCGTTCGACTCGATGAAGGCGCGGCGCGGCTCGACCTCGTCGCCCATCAGCTTGGTGAAGATCTCGTCGGCGACGATGCCGTCGTCGATCTGCACCTTGAGCAGCCGCCGCGCCGCCGGATCCATGGTGGTCTCCCAGAGCTGCGACGGGTTCATCTCCCCCAGGCCCTTGTAGCGCTGCAGGCTCATCGACTTCTGCACCTCGGCGAGGAGCCAGCGCATCGCCCCGCCGAAGTCGCGCACCGGTTGCTTCTTCTCGCCGCGCTGCGCGTAGGCGCCCACGCCCACCAGGCCGCGCAGCATCTCGGCGGTCTGCCGGATCTGGGCGTAGTCGCCCGAGTGCACGAACTCCGCGTCGATGGTCGTGATGCGCACGTTGCCGTGGCGGGTGCGCTCGATCCTCGCCTGGTAGCGCTCGGTCTTGGAGTCGAAGTGCGCGCTTACCCGCACCCCGTCGCCGGCGCTACCTTCCTGCAGCGCCGCACTGAGCGCCTCGGCCGAGGCCTGCGCGGTCTCGCGCCGTCCGAGGTCGACCTGCACCCCGCGCAGCAGCGCGAGCAGCACATCGCGGTCGATCCAGCGCGAGACGCGCTCGATTACGGCCTCGGCGAGGAGGTAGGACTTGGCGAGCTCGGCCAGCGTATCCCCGGTGATCGGGTCGCGGCGCGCCGCCGGGTGCAGCGCCGCGTCCACCAGCGCCTGGCGCAGCATGAACTCGTTCAGCTCGTGCTCGTCCTTCAGGTAGCGCTCCTCCTTGCCGAGCTTCGCCCGGTACAGCGGCGGCTGCGCGATATAGATGTGGCCGCGCTCCACCAGCTCGGGCATCTGCCGGTAGAAGAACGTGAGCAGCAGCGTCCGGATGTGGGAGCCGTCCACGTCGGCGTCGGTCATGACGATGATGCGGTGATAGCGCAGCTTCTCGGGGTTGTACTCCTCCCTGCCGATACCGCAGCCGAGCGCCGTGATGAGCGTGGCGATCTCCGCCGAGCCGAGCAGCTTCTCGAAGCGTGCCTTCTCGACGTTCAGGATCTTGCCCTTCAGCGGCAGGATGGCCTGGAACCTGCGATCGCGGCCCTGCTTCGCCGAGCCGCCCGCGGAGTCGCCCTCGACCAGGTAGAGCTCGCACTTCGCCGGGTCGCGCTCCTGGCAGTCGGCAAGCTTGCCGGGCAGCCCCATGCCGTCGAGCACGCCCTTGCGGCGGGTCATCTCGCGCGCCTTGCGCGCGGCCTCGCGCGCCGCGGCCGCCTCGATGATCTTCCCGGTGATGGTGCGCGCGTCGACCGGGCGCTCGTCCAGGAACTCGCGCAGCTTCTCGGCCACCACCTCCTCGACCACGGGCCGCACTTCCGAGCTCACCAGCTTCTCCTTGGTCTGGGAGGAGAACTTGGGCTCGGGCACCTTGATCGAGAGCACGCACGCCAGCCCCTCGCGCATGTCATCCCCGGTGGTCTCGACCCGGGCCTTCTTGGCGAGCTCGTTTTCCTCGATGTACTTGTTGAGCACGCGCGTCATCGCCGCGCGCAGCCCCGTGAGGTGCGTGCCGCCGTCCTTCTGCGGGATGTTGTTGGTGAACAGCAGCGTGCTCTCCTGGTAGGAGTCGTTCCACTGCATCGCGACCTCGACCGTGATGCCGTCCTTCTCCCCCTTGCCGTGGAAGATGTTGGCATGCAGCACGGTCTTGGCGCGGTTCATGTACTCGACGAAGCCCTTGACGCCGCCGGAGAACGCGAAGTTCTCCTCCTTGCCCGCGCGCTGGTCCACCAGCACGATGCGCACGCCGTTGTTGAGGAAGGAGAGCTCGCGCAGGCGCCGCGCCAGGATCTCGTAGTGGTAATCGACCACCCCGAAGACGCTGCGCGAGGCGAGGAAGTGCACCTCGGTGCCCCGCTTCTCCGTAGTGCCGGTGACGCGCAAGGGGCCGCTCGCGACGCCGTCGGTGAACTCGATCTGGTGCACCCTGCCGTCGCGCCAGATCGTGAGTCGCAGCCAGCCCGAGAGCGCGTTCACCACCGATACCCCCACCCCGTGCAGGCCGCCCGATACCTTGTAGGTGTTGGAGTCGAACTTGCCCCCGGCGTGAAGCTCGGTCATGACGATCTCGGCCGCGGAGCGCCTCAGCTCGTCGTCCTCCTTCACGCCTGTCGGGATGCCGCGGCCGTTGTCCAGCACCGAGACCGAGTTGTCGGTGTGGATGGTGACCACGATCTCGTCGCAGAAGCCGGCGAGCGCCTCGTCGACCGAGTTGTCCACCACCTCGAACACCATGTGGTGCAGCCCGGTGCCGTCGGAGGTGTCCCCGATGTACATCCCCGGGCGCTTGCGCACCGCCTCCAGGCCCTTCAGGACCTTGATCGAGTCCGAGTCGTAGCCGGCCTCGGGAAGCTGCTTCTCCGGCTCGCCCACCCCTAGATCCTCATCGGCATGACGACGTACTTGAAGCCCGGCTCCGAGGCGAAGCTGAACAGCGCGCTCGAGGCCGCGTCGCCGAAGCGGCATTCGACCTGCGCGCCGCCGACGTTGTTCAGCACGTCGAGCAGGTAGTTGACGTTGAAGCCGATGTCCAGGGCGTCCCCCGCGTAGCCCACCTCGAGCAGCTCCTCGGCCTCCTCCTGGTCGGCGTTGGAGGAGACGATCTTGAGGCTGGCGTCGCCCAGCACCCAGCGCACGCCGCGGAATTTCTCGTTCGACAGGATCGCGGCGCGCGACAGCGCCTGGCGCAGCGGCTCGCGCTCGACCGTGAGCGCGTTGGGGTGCGCCGGGGGGATCACCCGGGTGTAGTCCGGAAACTTGCCGTCGATCAGCTTGGAGATCAGCTCCACGGTGCCGAAGGAGAACGCGGCCTGCGTCGCCGAGAGCTCCACGCGGACCTCCTCCTCGCTGTCGGCGAGAAGCTTGGCGAGCTCGATCACCGTCTTGCGCGGCACGATTGCCTCGCGGCGCGGCAGGCCCGCCGCGAGCGTGGTGCTCGCAAATGCCAGCCGGTGCCCGTCGGTCGCCACCAGCTTCAGCTCTCCTTCCTCCACCACCATCAGCAGGCCGTTCAGGTAGTAGCGGATATCTTGCTGCGCCATCGCGTACTGCACCAGGCCGATGAGCTTCCTCAGCACCTTCTGCGGCAGCGCGAAGCGCGCGACTTCCCCGGCCGGCTTCGCGAGGCGGGGAAAGTCCTCGGCGGGCAGCGTCTGCAGCGCGAACCGGCTACGGCCCGCCTTCACCAGCAGACGCTTGTCCTGGAGCTGCAGCGCCACCTCGACCGCCTCGGGCAGCGCGCGCAGGATGTCGACGAGCTTGCGGGCGCCTACGGTCGCCGAGCGCGCCTCGCCGGAGGGCTCCAGCGCGCTGCGGGCGGTGATCTGGATCTCGATGTCGGTGGCAAGAAACGCGAGCGGCCCGGGACCCCGCTCGATCAGCACGTTGGACAGGATCGGCAGAGTATGGCGCCGCTCGATGATGCCGCTCACGGCAGCCAGCGGCACCAGCAGATCGTCGCGCTTCGCTTTTACCAGGATCATCGTTTTGTTCCTTATTGGTAATAGCTAGTAAAGCGGGCTTGGGCACCGGATAACCCGGATTGCCGTCCACATTCCGGGGGTTGCAGCGCCTCGGCGCCGTGGGCAAGCTGTGGATGGCGTGCGGGCGCAATGTGCACGCCTGGGGCCGGTGCCCGTCTGCGGGCGCTTATGCACATTCGATCCAGCCTTCGCGCACAGGTTGTTCGCCCACGCGCGCTCATCCCTTCAGGACCTGCTCGAGCAGGTGGTAGTCGCGGTTCAGGGAGTGATCCTTCTTGCGCAGGGTGGCGATGGTGCGGCAGGCGTGCAGCACGGTGGTGTGGTCGCGGTTGCCGAAGGCCTCGCCGATCTCCGGCAGGCTCATGTGGGTGAGGTCCTTGGCGAGCGCCATCGCCACCTGGCGCGGCCGGGCCACGTTGCGGCTGCGGCGCTTGGAGTGCATGTCGGAGATCTTGATCTTGAAGTACTCCGCGACGGTCTTCTGGATGCCCTCGACATTGATCTGCCGGCTGACGACGTGCAGGATGTCGCGCAGCGCCTCGCGCGCCAGCTCGAGCGACAGTTCCCGGCCGGTGAAGCGCGCAAACGCCAGCACCTTTTTCAACGCGCCCTCGAGCTCGCGCACGTTGGAGCGCACGTGCTTGGCGATGAAGAAGGCGATGTCCTCGGGAAGGGCGACCGCCTCGGCCTCCGCCTTCTTCAGCACGATCGCGACGCGCATCTCGAGCTCCGGGGGCTCGATCGCCACCGTCAGCCCCCAGCCGAAACGCGAGATCAGCCGCTCCTGCATCCCCGAGATCTCCTTCGGGTAGGTGTCGCAGGAGATCACGATCTGCTTGTGCGCCTCCACCAGCGCGTTGAAGGCGTAGAAGAACTCCTCCTGCGTGCGGTCCTTGTTGGAGAAGAACTGGATGTCGTCGATCAGCAGCAGGTCGAGGGAATGGTAGTAGCGCTTGAACTCCTCGAAGGACTTCTGCTGGTAGGCGCGCACCACGTCGGTCACGTACTGCTCGGCGTGGGTGTAGCGGATGCGCGCCTCGGGCCGGCCCGCAGCGAGGTGGTTGCCGATCGCCTGCAGCAGGTGCGTCTTGCCCAGGCCGACCCCGCCGTAGATGAACAGGGGGTTGTAGGACGTGCCGGGGTTCTCGGCGACCTGCACCGCGGCCGCGCGCGCCAGCTGGTTGGCCTTTCCGGTAACGAAGTTGTCGAAGCTGAATTGCCGGTTGAGGCGCGCCCGGTCCGGCGGTACCCCCGGCTCGGGGGCGCGCCTTGTCTCGCCCGGCGGGCGCGGGGTCGGCTCGGGCGCGCGCGCGAGCACCAGCTTCAGCGCGGTGTCGCGGCCGCTTTCCTGCGCGGCGAGCTCGCCGATACGGCCGGCAAAGCGTTCGCGCACCATCTGCAGCACGAAGCGGTTGGGCGCGCACAGCACCAGCGTTCCGGCCTCGGCGGGCCCGGCTTCGGGAAGCAGGGGGCGGATCCAGGTGTTGAATTGCTGCGCGGGCAGCTCCTGCTCCAGTCGGCGCAGGCAGGCATGCCAGAGGGTCTGCATCTTCTATTCGGCGGCGTCCTGGGGCGGGCAGTTTCTCGGGGACCTCGCGCAGGTGCGCGCGATGCGCGCCTGCGAGGATGAATTTTACTCCTTCCGCCGGGTGTTATCCACAGCCCGAATCGCTCGCCGCCGCGGGCGGCGGAGGTATTTGACAAGGTTTCGGCGCGCGGGCTCTAATACCGCCCTTTTTCAGAGCGAGCCGAGCGATGAAGCGTTCCTACCAGCCCTCCAAGACGCGGCGCGCGCGCCGCCACGGGTTCCTAGTGCGCAGCCGCAGCCGCGGCGGACGCGCCGTCTTGCGCGCGCGCCGAGCCAAGGGCCGCAAGCGGCTGGCGCTCTAGGCCGGCGCCGGGCGTGCTCGGCGAGCCAACTCGGGCACGCTACGGCCTGGGCGCCGGGCGGCGCCTGCGAAAGCGCAGCGAGTTCGAGCGCCTGCTGCGCGAAGGGCGGCGGTGCAGCCGCGGCGGCTACACGATCTACATGGCGCGGCGCGAGCAGGGTCCGGCGCGGCTCGGCATCCTGATCTCACGCCAGCATTCCGCGAGGGCGACTGTGCGCAACCGCATCAAGCGCTGCATCCGCGAGGCGTTCCGGCTGGAGCAGGGGCGCCTCGGGCCGCTCGACCTGCTGGTGCGCCCGCCGCTGGGCGCGCGGCCGGGGGCGGCGATGCAGGCCGAGCTGCGGGCGCTGCTCGCGGGGCTCGCCGCATGAACGCGCTGCTGCGGCTGCTGCTGCGCGGCTACCGCTACGGCCTGAGCCCGCTGCTGCCGGCCTCGTGCCGCTTTCACCCCAGTTGCTCGGCCTATGCCGAGGAGGCGCTCGAGCGCCACGGCGTGCTCAAGGGCGGCTGGCTTGCGGCGCGGCGGCTGTGCCGCTGCGGTCCTTGGCACGCGGGCGGATTCGATCCGGTGCCGGCGCGGCGCGGCAGGGACTGAGCCCGGCATGGACACGCAGCGGCTGATCCTGCTCGTGATCTTCAGCTTCTCGCTGCTGCTGCTGTGGGATGCCTGGGAGAAGGAGCGCCGGCCCAAGCCGGCGGCGCCGGCCGCGCAGGGCGTGACGGGGGTGCCGGCACCGGCCGCGCCCGCTTCGCCCAAGCCCGTGGCGCCTGCGCAGCAGGCCGCCGGCCCCGTCCCGGGCTCGGCCGCAGCGGCAAAGGGCGAGATCATCGTGATCCGGACCGATCTGCTGCTCGCGGAGGTGGACACGCTGGGTGGCACGCTACGCAGGCTCGAGTTCCTGCGCCACAAGGATGCGCTTGAGCCGGCGAAGAACTTCGAGCTGCTCGGGCCGGAGCACAGCTACAGCGCGCAGAGCGGGCTGACGGGCGAAGGCGGGCCGAATCACCGCACTGCCTGGAGCGCGCAGCCGGGAGCGCGTGCGCTCGCGCCGGGACAGGACACGCTGGCGCTGCGCCTCACGGCGCAGGGCGGCGACGGGCTCGCGGTCGAGAAGGTCTACACCTTCAGGCGCGACAGCTACATCGTCGACGTGGCGCTGGAGGTCCGCAACGGGGGCACGGCGAGCGCTGCCCCGTTCGCCTATTTCCAGCTGACCCACGACGGCAGGCCCCCGGCGGGCGGCAGCTCGGCGGCGCAGTCGCTCGGCGCGCAGAGCTTCTACGGCTTCGCGGTGTACACCGACGAAAAGAAGTTCCAGAAGCTCGACTCCTCCGACGTCGACAAGGGCAAGGCCGACTACGTGCGCCAGGCGAAGGACGGCTGGCTGGCGTACGTGCAGCACTATTTCGTTGCCGGCTGGCTGCCGCCGGCGGGCATGGCGCGCGACTACGTGGTGGAGAAGCGAGCCGACGGCATCTACGCGGGGCGCGCGCTCGTCGCGCTCCCCGCGCTCGCCCCCGGCGCGAGCGCCCGTGTCCAGGTGCCGCTCTACGCGGGCCCGCAGGAGCAGCGCCGCCTGCAGGCGGCCGCGCCCGGCTTCGACCTGGTGGTCGACTACGGCTGGCTCACGATCATCGCCTGGCCGCTGTTCTGGCTGCTGGAGAAGTTCCACGCCTTGAGCGGCAACTGGGGGGTCGCCATCATCCTGCTCACCATCGCGATCAAGCTGGTGTTCTTCCCGCTCTCGGCCGCGAGCTACAAGTCGATGGCCAAGATGAAGCTCGTCACGCCGCGGCTGCAGAAGATCCGCGAGATGTACGAGCACGACCGGCAGAAGATGAACCAGGCGATGATGGAGCTCTACCGCACCGAGAAGATCAATCCGCTCGGGGGCTGCTTCCCGATCCTGGTGCAGATCCCGGTGTTCATCGCGCTGTACTGGGTGCTGCTCGCGGCGATCGAGCTGCGCCACGCCCCCTTCGTGCTCTGGATCAAGGACCTCTCGGCGCTCGATCCCTACTACGTGCTGCCGGTGCTGATGGCGGGGACGATGATCCTGCAGACGCGCATGAACCCGGTGCCGCCCGACCCGGTGCAGGCCAAGGTCATGCAGTTCATGCCGTACATCTTCAGCGTGTTCTTCTTCTTCTTCCCGGCCGGGCTGGTGCTGTACTGGCTGGTCAACAACATCCTCTCCATCGCTCAGCAGTGGCAGATCCAGCGCATGTTCGACCGCGACAAGCCTGCCCATGCCCGGCGCTGAAGGGGCGCCCCCCGATACCATCGCGGCGATCGCCACGCCCCCCGGGCGCGGCGGCATCGGCGTGGTGCGGCTCTCGGGCCCGGCCGTTCCGGAGATCGCGCGCAAGGTGCTGGGGGTACTCCCGGCGCCGCGCCACGCGGCGCTCCGCCGGGCCAAAGATACGCAGGGCGAAACCGTGGACGAGGGGATTGCGCTCTATTTCCCGGCGCCCGCTTCCTACACCGGCGAGCACGTGCTCGAGTTCCAGGGCCACGGCGGCCCGGTCGTGATGCAAGCGCTGCTGCGCGCTTTCCTCGACGCCGGCGCGCGCCTGGCCGAGCCCGGCGAATACACGCGGCGCGCCTTCCTCAACGGGCGCCTCGACCTCGCGCAGGCCGAAAGCGTGGCCGACCTGATCGACGCGGCGAGCACTGAGGCGGCGCGCTCGGCGCTGCGCTCGCTCAGCGGGGAATTCTCCGCCGCGATCGGGTCGCTGGTCGCGGGGCTCACCGAGCTTCGCGCACTCACCGAGGCGATGCTCGATTTCCCCGAGGAGGAAGTGGACGCGCTGCACCGGGAAGACGCCGCGGCGCGTCTCGCCCGGCTGCGCTCGGCGCTGGAGGAGCTCCTGGCGAAGAGCCGGCAGGGCAGCCTGCTGCGGGCCGGGATCCACGTGGTCATCGCCGGCCGGCCCAACGTGGGCAAGTCGAGCCTGCTCAACCGGCTCGCGGGCGAGGAGCGCGCGATCGTGACGCCGATCCCGGGGACCACGCGCGATGCGCTGCGCGAGGACATCCAGATCGAAGGCGTGCCGCTGCACGTGGTGGACACCGCGGGCCTGCGCGAGAGCACGGACGAAGTCGAGCGCATCGGCGTGGAGCGCGCCTGGAAAGAGCTCGAGCGCGCCGACGTGGTGCTTGCGGTGTTCGAGGCGTCCGCCGGGATCGGCGGCGAGGATCGGGCGGTGCTGGAACGCATCGAGGCCCGGCTGCCGCCGGGCGCCGCGCGCATCCGCGTCTTCAACAAGATCGATCTCGCCGGCAAGCCTGCGCTGTCAAGCGATGGCGAAGTCTGGGTATCCGCCAAGACCGGGGAAGGCCTCGATCTGCTACGTCATGCCTTGCTGACCGCGGCAGGCTGGGCGCGCAGCGGCGAATCGGTGTTCCTCGCGCGCGAGCGGCATCTGCGGGCCTTGGAGCGCGCGCGCGGGCATCTCGCCGCGGCATCGAAGGAGCAGGCGCGCTGGGAGCTGTTCGCCGAGGAACTGCGGCTTGCGCAGCGCGCGCTCGGCGAGATCACCGGCCAAGTGACCTCGGACGACCTTCTGGGGGAGATCTTCGCGCGCTTCTGCATCGGCAAGTGAAGCGGCGCGCGACACGATCTCGTGGAGATGTGCATCACCGCCAAGGTGCTGCGGCCGGGCGTCCCCCTCGCCGCGGGGGCGCCCGTCACGCGCGTGGTGGTGCTGGTGGGCTTCACGGCGCCGATCTTCCGGCCCGCGCAGCGCGTATCTGCGCGGAAACAAAGGTGAATCGGGCATTTTCCCGCCCGCGCGGACGAGCGCGGTAAAATTCGTCCCGACACTCATCGGATCGGCCCGGGCGGCAGCCAGGGCCGTTTTGCTTTCTGGGAGCATGCTCGATGAACCTCGCCTCCGACGCCCCCATCCCCGCGCAGGCCCCGGCCTGGGTGCGCCATCGCAGGCTGCGCGAATGGGTCGCGGCGATGGCGCGGCGCATGCAGCCCGAGCGCATCCTCTGGTGCGACGGCTCGAACGAGGAGTACGACCGCCTGTGCGGGGAGCTGGTCGCCTCGGGCACCTTCATCCGCCTCAACGAGAAGCTGCGCCCCGGGAGCTTCCTCGCCCGCTCGCACCCGAGCGACGTGGCGCGCATGGAGGACCGTACCTTCATCTGCAGCGAGAAGCAGGAGCAGGCCGGCCCGACGAACAACTGGCTCGATCCGCGCGAGATGCGCGCGACGCTCGAGCGCCTGTTCGACGGCTGCATGCGCGGGCGCACGATGTACGTGATGCCGTTCTCGATGGGGCCGATCGGCTCGCACATCGCGCAGATCGGCGTGGAGATCTCGGATTCGGCCTACGTCGCGGTGAGCATGCGCATCATGACGCGCATGGGCCGCGCGGTGGCCGAGTGGCTGGGCGAGGAGGGCGACTTCGTGCCCTGCGTGCATTCGGTCGGCGCACCGCTCGCGCCGGGGGAGAAGGACGTGCCCTGGCCGAGCAACGAGCAGGAGAAGTGGATCGTCCACTTCCCGGAGACGCGCGAGATCTGGTCCTACGGCTCGGGCTACGGCGGCAACGCCCTGCTCGGCAAGAAGTGTCTCGCCCTTCGCATCGCCTCGGCGATGGCGCGCGACGAGGGCTGGCTCGCCGAGCACATGCTGATCCTCGGCGTGGAGTCGCCCGCGGGCCACAAGCACCATGTCGCGGCGGCGTTTCCGAGCGCCTGCGGCAAGACCAACTTCGCCATGCTCATCCCGCCGCCCGCCTACCGGGGCTGGAAAGTCACCACCATCGGCGAGGACATCGCCTGGATCAAGCCCGGGCACGACGGGCGCTTCCACGCCATCAATCCCGAGGCCGGCTTCTTCGGCGTGGCCCCCGGCACCTCGCAGGCGACCAACGCGAACGCGATGAAGATGCTCGCGGGCAATGTCATCTTCACCAACGTCGCGCTGACCCCGCAGGGCGACGTGTGGTGGGAGGGCATGACCGAGGAGCCGCCGGCCCGGCTGCTCGATTGGCAGGGCAAGGAGTGGACGCCCGGTTGCGGGCGCGCCGCGGCGCACCCCAACTCCCGCTTCACGGTCGCCGCCGCGCAGTGCCCGTCCATCGACCCGAAGTGGGAAGACGCGGGCGGGGTGCCGATCTCGGCGTTCCTCTTCGGCGGCCGGCGCTCGAGCACCGTGCCGCTGGTGGTGGAGGCCCCGTCCTGGGAGGACGGCGTGTACATGGGCGCCACGCTCGGCTCGGAGACCACGGCGGCGATCACCGGCAAGGTCGGCGTGGTGCGACGCGACCCGATGGCCATGCTCGCCTTCTGCGGCTATCACGTGGGTGACTATTTCTCGCACTGGCTCGAGGTGGGCAAGGCCGTGCGTCACCCACCGCGCATCTTCCGCGTCAACTGGTTCCGCAAGGACGCGCGCGGCCGGTTCATCTGGCCCGGCTTCGGCGAGAACATGCGCGTGCTCGAGTGGATCGTGGGACGCTGCCAAGGCACCGCGCACGGCGTCAACACCGCGCTCGGCATCATTCCCCGGTTCGAAGACCTGAACTGGGACGGCCTGCAGGCGTTCTCGCGCGAGCAGTACGAGGAGCTCACGCGCGTAGACGATGCCGCCTGGCGCGAGGAAGTCCTCGCGCACGACCAGTTGCTCGAGCGGCTCGGCACGCGCCTGCCGCCCGCGCTCGCGATGTGCCGCTCGCAGCTGCACGGCAAGCTCGCCGCCTGACGTGACGCGCGTCTTTCACCGCGATCCGCGCCAGGCCTATCCGGTCGCGGTGCGCGGCGAAGGCGTCTACCTCTTCGACCGCGAGGGCCGGCGCTACTTGGACGCGAGCGGCGGGGCGGCGGTGTCCTGCCTCGGACATTCCGATCCCGAGGTGATCGAGGCGATCAAACATCAGCTCGATCGCCTGCCCTTCGCCCACACCTCCTTTTTCACCAACCAGCCGATGGAGGCGCTTGCCGAGGCGCTCATCGAGCGCGCGCCCGCGCCGCTGGAGCGGGTGTATTTCGTCTCGGGAGGCTCGGAGGCGATCGAGGCGGCGCTCAAGCTCGCGCGCCAGTACTTCGTGGAAAAAGGCGAGCCGCGGCGGCGCTTCCTCATCGGGCGGCGGCAGTCCTATCACGGCAACACGCTCGGCGCGCTCGCGGTCGGCGGCAACGCGTGGCGCCGCAGGCAGTTTCAGCCGCTGCTCATCGAGGCAAGCCACGTCGCGCCCTGCTACGCCTATCGCGGCCGGCAGGCCGGAGAAGCGGACGCCGAGTACGGCGAGCGCCTCGCTGCCGAGCTCGACGCGGAGATTCGCAGGCTGGGCGGCGACCAGGTCATCGCCTTCGTCGCCGAAACCGTGGTCGGGGCGACGCTGGGCGCGGTGCCGCCGGTACCCGGCTACTTCAAGCGCGTGCGCGAGGTGTGCGACCGCCACGGCGTACTGCTTATCCTCGACGAGGTGATGTGCGGCATGGGTCGCTGCGGCACGCTCTGGGCTTTCGAGCAGGAGGGCATCGTTCCCGACTTGGTGGCGATTGCCAAGGGGCTGGGCGCGGGCTACCAGCCGATCGGCGCGCTCCTGGTGGCGGAGCGCGTCTACGAGGCGATCGCCGCGGGGAGCGGTTTCTTCCAGCACGGCCATACCTATCTCGGCCACGCCGCGGCTTGCGCGGGCGCGCTCGCCGTGCAGCGGCGTCTGCACGAAGGCGGCCTGCTCGCGCGCGTGGCGCCGCTCGGGCGCAAGCTCGAGGCGAAGCTGCGGCAGGCCTTCGGCTCGCATCCGAACGTGGGCGAGATCCGCGGCCGCGGCCTCTTCATGGGCCTGGAGCTGGTCGCGGACCGGACCTCGAAGTCAGCCTTCGACCCCAAGCTCAGGATTCACGCGCGGGTCAAGCGCGAAGCCATGGCGGCCGGCCTGATGTGCTACCCGATGGGCGGCACCATCGACGGCGCGAGTGGAGACCACATCCTGCTCGCCCCGCCGTTCATCGTCGAGGAGGCGCAGCTCGACGAGCTGGTCGAGAAGTTCGCGCGCGCGCTCGCAGCGGCGCTCGCGCCCGCGGCGCAGCCGGCGCCCGGGGAAACTGTGCTAGGTTAGCGGCCTCAAGGAGGAGCACCCATGAAACGGCATTCCACGATCGTCGCGGCGCTCGCCGCGCTCGGCGCCCTCGCCGCGATTCCCGCGGCGCAGGCGCAGCAGAAATTCATTACCATCGGCACGGGCGCTGTCACCGGCGTGTACTACGCCGCGGGCGGCGCGATCTGCCGCCTGGTCAACAAGGACCGCGCCAAGCACGGCATCCGCTGTTCGGTGGAGTCCACCGGCGGCTCGGTGTTCAACATCAATACCATCAAGGCGGGCGAGCTTGACATGGGCGTGGCGCAGTCCGACGTGCACTACAACGCCGCGAAGGGCCTCGGCCAGTTCCAGAAGGACGGCGCGTTCAGGGAGCTGCGCGCGGTGTTCGCGCTGCACCCCGAGCCGGTCACGGTGGTCGCGCGCAAGGAGGCGAACGTGAAGAGCTTCGCCGACTTCAAGGGCAAGAAGTTCAACGTCGGCAACCCGGGCTCGGGCACCCGCGCCTCGCTCGAGGAGTTGATCGCGGCAATGGGGTGGAAACTCTCGGATTTCGCGCTCGCCTCCGAGCTCAAGGCCGACGAGCACGGGCCGGCGCTGTGCGACGGCAAGATCGACGGCTTCTTCTACCTCGTGGGACACCCCTCGGCCAACATCCAGGACCCGACCACGGTCTGCGGCGCCAAGCTGGTGTCGGTCGCCGGGCCGGCGGTGGAGAAGCTGGTGAAGGAAAAGCCCTACTACGCCAGGGCGACGATCCCCGGCGGGCTCTACCCGAACAACCCACAGCCGACGCCGACCTACGGGGTGCTCGCCACCTTCGTGTCCTCGACGAAGACACCGCCCGACACGATCTACGCGGTGGTGAAGGCAGTGTTCGACAACTTCGACGAGTTCAAGAAGCTGCACCCGGCGCTCGCCGTGCTCAGCCCGCAGAACATGCTGAAGGACGGGCTTTCGGCGCCGCTGCACGACGGCGCCCTCAAGTATTACAAGGAGAAAGGCTGGATGAAGTAGGCCGCGGCGCGGCGCGGGCGAGAGGGGGCGAAACGCAGGTTTCGCCCCTTTTCGTTTCGGCGAGGGAGAGACCATGGCGCAGGAGCAATCGAGGCATCACCGGGCGGACCTCGAGCAGCTCGTCGCCGACAGCGACACCGGCGGCCGAGCCGCCGGCGGCATGGTCGGCAAGCTCGTGTTCGCGCTCGCCGTCGGCTGGTCCGTGTTCCAGCTCTGGTACGCCTCGCCGCTGCCGTTCACGCTCGGCTGGGGGGTGCTCAACGACACCGAGGCGCGCTCGCTGCACCTAGGCGTCGCGCTGCTGCTCGGGTTCCTGTGCTACCCCATGCTGCGACGCCAGCGCGATCGCGTCCCGGTGTTCGACTCGGTGCTGGCGGGTGCAGGCGTCCTGGCCGGGGGATACTTCCTTTTCTTCTACGCCGAGCTCGCGACTCGGCCGGGGAGACCGATCCTGCAGGACATCGTGGTCGCGACCGCGGGCCTCGTGCTGCTGCTCGAGGCGACGCGCCGCGCGGTGGGGCTGCCGATGACCATCCTCGCGCTCGCGTTCCTCGCCTACATCATGCTCGGGCAACACCTGCCCGACGTGATCGCGCACAAGGGAGCCTCCTGGGACCGCATGCTCTCGCACCAGTGGCTCACCACCGAGGGCGTGTTCGGCGTCGCGCTCGGGGTGTCGGTGAGCTACATCTTTATCTTCGTTCTTTTCGGCTGTCTGCTCGACAAGGCGGGTGCGGGCAACTACATGATGCAGGTCTCCTTCGCGATGCTCGGGCACTTGCGGGGTGGCCCGGCGAAGGTGGCGGTGGTCTCCTCGGGCCTGAACGGCCTCATCTCGGGCTCTTCGGTCTCGAACGTCGTGTCGGGAGGCATCTTCACCATCCCGCTCATGTCCAAGGCCGGCTACGGTGGGATCAAGGCGGGCGCGATCGAGACCGCCTCTTCGGTCAACGGCCAGATCATGCCGCCGGTGATGGGCGCCGCCGCCTTTCTCATGGTCGAGTACGTGGGCGTCCCTTACACGGAGGTCGTGAAGCACGCCTTTCTGCCGGCGCTCATCTCCTACATCGCGCTGTTCTACATCGTGCACCTGGAGGCGCTCAAGCTCGGGCTGGAGCCCACGGCAAAGGCGCGCGGCCGCCCCCTGCCGGAGAAGCTGGTGGCGTGGGGGGTCGGTATCTCGGGAACGATCGCGGTCTGCAGCGCGATCTACTTCGTCGCCGAGGCGACGAAGAACCTGTTCGGGGCCGCCGCGCCGTGGATCCTGGGCGCGCTGCTCGTCGCGCTGTACCTGTACTCGGTGTGGGTTGCCGCCAAGTGCCCGGACCTGCCCGAGGACATCGACGTCGACAACCCGGTGCTGCCCGACACTTGGCCTACCGTCAAGGCCGGGGTGCACTTCCTCATCCCCATCGGCGTGCTCATCTGGTGCCTCATGATCGAGGAGCTCTCGCCCTCGCTCTCCGCGTTCTGGGCCACCGCAAGCCTGCTCGCGCTGATGGCGACGCAGCGGCCGCTCACCGTGCTGTTCCGAGGCCAGCGTGGGCTCGGGGCGCAGGCCGGGCGCGGGCTCTCGGACATTGTGCAGGGACTGAACGACGGCGGGCGCAACATGATCGGGATCGCGATCGCAACCGGCACGGCGGGGATCATCGTGGGTGGAATCACGCTTACGGGTCTGGGCTTCCGCATGACCGATTTCGTCGAGGTGGTCTCGCAGGGCAACGTCTTCGTGATGCTGCTGTTCACGGCCTTCGTCTGCCTGGTGCTGGGGCTCGGCGTGCCGACCACCGCGAACTACATTCTGGTCGCCACCCTGATGGCGCCGGTGATCGTCGAGCTCGGCGCGCAGTCGGGGCTCGTGATCCCGCTGATCGCGGTGCACCTGTTCGTCTTCTACTACGGGATCATGGGCGACATCACGCCGCCCGTGGGCCTGGCGAGCTTCGCCGCCGCCGCGATCTCGGGCGAGGACGCGATCAAGACGGGCGTCCAAGGCTCGGTATATGCGCTGCGCACCGTGGTGCTGCCGTTCGTGTTCGTGTTCAACCCGGCGCTGCTGATGATCGACGTCCACGGCTGGTGGGAGGTGCTGCTCGTCGCGTTCGCCGCGACAGTCGCCTCGCTGGTGTTCGCGGCAGCGACCCTGGGCTGGTTCCAGGCACGCTGCCGCTGGTGGGAGATCGTGCTGCTGCTCGCCGCGACGTTCGCGCTCTTCCGGCCCGACTTCTTCATGGACCGCCTGCACGCGCCCTACGCCGAGGTCCCGGCGAAGGAGATCTACCGGGTGGCGAAGGAGCTGGGCGAGAACGACCGCCTGGTGCTCGTCATCGCGGGCACCAACGTCGAGGGCGAGGACGTGAGGAAGACGGTCGCGGTGCAGCTCGGCAAGCCCGGCGAGGGCCGCCGGCGTCTGGCCGAGGCCGGCCTGACGGTGAGCGCGCTGGGTCCCGAGATCCGCGTCAGCGCGGTCAAGTTCGGCAGCCGCGCCAAGAAGTCGGGCTTCGAGCAGGGCTTCAAGGTGGCCGCCGTCAAGGTGCCGACCGACCGGCCCTCGGGGCACTGGGTCTACATCCCGGCGCTCGCGCTCGTCGCATTCGTCTACTTCCTGCAGCGCCGGCGCGCGCGCCGCGCCGCCTAGCGCTTGCGCAATCGCGCCACGGCGAGTGCCGCGGCGGCGATCGCCACCGCGGCGGCGGCGAGGAACACGGCGCGGGAGCTCGCCGTTTCGAGCAGCCCGCCGCCCGCGGCAAGCCCGATCCCCACGCCTGAGAGCAGGCACGACGCCGACCAGGTGAACGCCTCGGTCGAATGCTCGGGGCGCGCCGTCTTCGCCACCTGCATCGACTGCATGATGAGGGCCGGCGCCATCAGCACGCCCGCGAGCACGCACCAGAGGGCGAACAGCCACAGCGGCAGCGGCAGCGCGAGCGGCGCCACCCCCAGCCCCATGAGCGCGAGCGTCAGCGGGAACTGCCAGGCGAGCGGCAGGCGCCAGCTGCGGCTGCCGTAGATCAGGCCGCCGGCTGCGCTGCCGACGCTCATCACCCCGAGCAGCACGCCGGCAAGCGCCGGGCGTCCGATCTCCGTGGCATAAGCGGTGGCGCCGATCTCGACCAGCCCGAAGGCGCTCGCGTAGCAAAGGATCACCGCGAGCAGGGCAGGGAAGCCGCGCTCGGCGAGCGGCCCGAACAGGCTCGAATCCTTGCGAGGTTCGATGTGCCAGCCGGCGAGCGCGGGCGAGCGCACGAAGAGCAGCGCCCCGGCGCAGCCGCAGGCCGCGGCAAAAAGCACGGCCATCGCCGCCGAGGCCGCGGCGACGAAGAGCGCAACCAGCATCGGCCCGGCGATGAAGATCGTCTCGATGAGCACGGATTCGAGCGAGTACGCCGTTGCGAGCCGCGCATCGTCGTGCAGCCGGCGCTTGAAGAAGGTGCGCATGCAGACCGTGATCGGCGGAAAGCTCGCGCCCGCCGCTGCCGCGCAGGCGAGCGCAGTCCAGGTCGGCGCCGCGGCGAGAAACGCCGCGGTCAGGGCGGCCAGGGACGCGGGAAAGCCGACTGCGCAGGCGAGCAGCACGGGCCGTGGGCCGTAGCGATCGATGGTGCGCCCGAGCAGCGGTGCGAGCAGCGCAAGCCCCGCCACGTAGCAGGCGCTCGTCGCGCCGCCCAAGGCAAAAGAGCCGCTCGCCGATTGGGCGAGCAGCAGGATCGCGAGGCCGGAGATGCCGATCGGCAGCCGCCCCAGCATCGAGGCGGCGATCACCGAGCGCAGTTCGCGCGACTCGAGCAGCTCGGCGTAGCGCGCAAGCGAGATCACGGGGGCCGCCGTTTGGAAAGGGCCCGGATTGTCTCACGCAGGGGGCTGATGCTGCGGCGCAGCAAAAGACCAAGTCCCTGCTGTTCCACGTGAAACATCCTTTGCCGCCGCGCCCGCTGTGGTTTCACGTGAAACCTTCACGTATCATGGCGCCTCCGAGGCACCCCAGTGCGCTATCCCGGCGAATTCGACGTCATCGTGGTCGGCGGCGGCCACGCCGGGTCGGAGGCCGCCCTCGCTGCAGCCCGGATGGGCTGCTCGACCCTGCTTCTTACCCACAGCATCGAGACGCTGGGGCAGATGTCGTGCAACCCCTCGATCGGGGGAATCGGCAAGGGGCATCTCGTCAAGGAGGTCGATGCTCTCGGCGGTGCGATGGCGATCGCCACGGACCAGGCGGGCATCCAGTTCCGGACGCTCAATGCGTCCAAGGGGCCGGCGGTGCGCGCCACGCGCGCCCAGGCCGACCGGGTGCTCTACCGGCGCGCGATCCGGCGCCGCCTCGAGACCCAGGTGAACCTGACGCTCTTCCAGCAGGCGGTCGACGACATCCTGCTCGAGGGGGACGGCGTCGCCGGGGTGGCGACGCAGCTGGGGATCCGATTTCGGGGGCGGGCGGTTGTCCTGACGGCGGGCACCTTTCTCTCCGGTCTGGTGCATGTGGGATTGCAGCACCACCAGGCTGGGCGTGCCGGAGACCCGGCGTCGCTCACGCTGGCGGCAAGACTGCGCGAACTGAAGCTTCCCGTCGGGCGGCTCAAGACCGGTACGCCGCCGCGCCTCGACGGCAGGACCATCGACTTCTCGCGCCTGGAAGTGCAGCCCGGGGATTCCCCGGAGCCGGTGTTCTCGTTCATGGGCTCGCGCGAGATGCACCCGTGCCAGTTGCCCTGCTGGATCACGCAGACCAACGAGCGCACGCACGCGATCATCCGCTCGGGCCTGGATCGCTCGCCGATGTTCACGGGCGTGATCCGGGGCGTCGGGCCGCGCTATTGCCCCTCGATCGAGGACAAGATCCACCGCTTTGCCGGAAAGCGCAGTCACCAGATCTTCCTCGAGCCGGAGGGGCTCGAGACCCAGGAGATCTATCCGAACGGGATCTCTACGAGCCTGCCGTTCGACGTGCAGCTCGAGCTCGTGCGCTCCATCGCGGGCCTCGAGCGCGCCCACATCCTGCGGCCCGGGTACGCGGTCGAGTACGATTACTTCGACCCGCGCAACCTGAGGGCGTCGCTCGAGACGAAGACCATCGCCGGCCTGTTCTTCGCCGGGCAGATCAACGGCACCACGGGGTACGAGGAGGCGGCCGCGCAGGGCCTGCTCGCGGGAACGAACGCGGCACTGAAGGTCCAGGGCAAGGCTGCATGGTGGCCAGGGCGAGACGAGGCCTACCTCGGCGTCCTGGTCGACGACCTGGTCACGCGAGGTGTCACCGAGCCCTATCGCATGTTCACCAGCCGGGCCGAGTATCGGCTCACCCTGCGAGAAGACAACGCGGACCTGCGCCTGACCGAGACCGGTCGCCGGCTCGGCCTGGTGGACGATGCGCGCTGGGCGGCGTTCAGCCGCAAGCGCGAGGCGATCGAGCGTGAGCGTGCGCGGCTCGCGAGCGCACGGCTCGGAGCACACACCCTGGCTGAATTGCTGCGGAGGCCTGATATAAGTTATCGCTCACTTATAGATAATACATCGTCCGGACAGGGTGTGAGCGACCCCCTGGTCGCAGAGCAGGTAGAGACGCAGATCAAGTACGAGGGCTACGTCGCGCGCCAGCGCGAGGAGGTCGCAAGGCGCGCCGACCAGGAATTCCTCGCTGTCCCGGCGGGGTTCGACTTCCGCAGCGTGCGCGGCCTCTCGGCCGAGGTCCTGCAGACGCTCGAGCGCCATCGTCCGGAGACGATCGGGCAAGCCTCGCGTATCTCGGGCGTGACGCCGGCCGCGATCTCGCTCCTGCTCGTTCACCTGAAGCGCGGGACGCGCAAGGCGACGCCGCAAAAGAAACAGGCATGACGCCCGGGGCGGTGCTCGAGCGCGGCTTGGGCCAGCTCGCGCTCGCGCTCCCGGGAGAGGCGCGCGGCCGGTTGCTCGCCTACCTCGAATTGCTCGCGAAGTGGAACCGCGTGTACAACCTGAGCGCCGTCCGCGACCCGCTCAAGGCAGTGAGTCACCACGTGCTTGATTCGCTCGCGGTGCTCGAGGCGCTGCCTCAGGGGGCGCTCGCCGACGTCGGCTCGGGCGGCGGGCTGCCCGGCATCCCCATCGCGATCGCCGAGCCGCAGCGGCGCGTGGCGCTGAACGAGTCGAGCGAGAAGAAGGGCGCGTTCCTGCGCCAGGCGGTGATCGAGCTGCGCCTGGCGAACGCCGAGGTGCACGTCGGGCGCGCCGAGCGCTGGCATCCGCTCGAGCGCTTCGCCGTGGTGATCGCGCGCGGCTTCGCCGAGCTGGCCATGTTCATCGCGCAGTGCCGCCACCTGGTCGCGCCCGGGGGCGTGCTCGCGGCGATGAAGGGGCGTTATCCCCGCGCGGAACTCGCGCGCGTGCCGCCGGACTGCGACTGCGCGGAGGTGCGGCGCATCCGCGTGCCGCTGCTCCGCGCCGAGCGGCATCTGGTCCTCTGCCGGCCGGGGCGGCGCGCGTGACCCGCACCATCGCGATCGCCAACCAGAAGGGCGGGGTCGGCAAGACCACCACCAGCGTGAACCTCGCCGCGGGGCTCGCGCAGGCCGGGCGGCGCGTGCTGCTCGTCGACCTGGATCCGCAGGGCAATGCCACGATGGGCAGCGGCGTCGACAAGCGCAGGCTCGCGCGCACCGTCTATCACGTGCTGCTCGGCCTGGGGGAGGTCGCGGGCATCCGCGTGCGCGCCGAGCGCGGCGGCTACGACCTGCTGCCCGCGAACCGCGAGCTCGCCGGGGCCGAGGTGGAGCTCGTCGCGCTGCCCAGCCGCGAGGCGCGGCTGCGCTCGGCGCTCGGCACGCTCGCCGGGGAGTACGAGTTCATCCTCATCGACTGCCCGCCGTCGCTCAGCCTGCTTACCGTGAACGCGCTCGTGGCGGCGGACGAGGTGCTGATCCCGATGCAGTGCGAGTACTATGCGCTCGAGGGGCTCTCCGACCTGGTGGGAACGATCAAGCGGGTGCGCGCGCACCTCAACCCGAGGCTCGAGATCGCGGGGCTGTTGCGCACCATGTTCGACCCGCGCAACACGCTCGCGCATCAGGTTTCGCAGCAGCTCGAGCAGCATTTCGGCGACAAGGTCTACCGCACCCTC